>Ga0228702_1000891_pt1 | contig 20922 bp, 15 predicted proteins | sample McNCre217_Aug_MG_2_FD_178018 | JGI IMG/M metagenome (GOLD analysis project Ga0228702, IMG submission 178018) | Freshwater microbial communities from McNutts Creek, Athens, Georgia, United States - 20-17_Aug_MG | ecosystem: Environmental > Aquatic > Freshwater > Creek | place: USA: Georgia...
ATGGAAGCCACCAGTCTGCTGACGCTGGTTCAGATGGTCGCCTCAGGCATGGGCGTGGCCTTACTGCCGGAGATGGCGATCAAGAGCGGCCTTCTTCAAAATCTATCGCTCAAAGCAATGCCTCTGGAAAACCCTGCCCCCGAGCGGATAATTGCGTTGGTGACTCGCGCCACATCCGCTCACACTGCCGAGTTCGATGCGATTGCGAAGGTGATGGTTGCTGTCCATCGTAAAAAGAATTAGAAGCCTACCTTTACACAACTGCCGAATCGATGAGTTGAAAGGCGGACATGCAGCAAACGCTGCTCACCGACTGCTTGGGGTCGATTACGCCAGTTCCGCCACATGAAAGCGGTCATTCATGCATGTTTTCCGCCATTGAACAATGAGTGTCCGGTCTCAGCGGTAGAGCAGCCATAGGCGTCACAATTTGCTGGATGTCTGGTATTGGTCGGGGCAGTCGTATCGATAGCCGAAGCCGAGTGACCCAGATCAGCCTAAAGTCGGCATCGCAATGGTGAACAGCCGGGAAGTAGCGAATACAAACAGCTTTGCAATATTCATCTTTCATGGCTCACTCCATGAGCCAGTCAGGTCCTAGGATGTTCTGAAAACACCTGAAAGGCCTCTATGGGTATTTGGAACATATTCGGCAGATTCGCTACATCCGACAACGGCGAAACTATCCACAAAGTCTCGGAGACGACTAGCGTTTCATCGAATGGCACGGTCTACACAACCATGGGCCCGTTCACGCACGGGTCCGATGGGTCCGAGTACACCCAAACGGGCAGTTTCAGCACAGACGGCAGCACCAGAATGGGAAACATCGCAACCGGCTTGGGCGCAGTCTTCATCCAATCACACCGGGATGAGAATGACGATGGATTTTCCAGACGCCGTCACATGGATTCGGATGACTTCAGCTAGATTTGCTCATTTTTTAAGCAAAAACAACCTACTCAATGATCTCCGCAACCTTGAGAGGCTCGCGGTAATCACTCCGGTCATGGTGTGGATTGATCAAAATTTATGAATATTTTCCCACTACAAGATGATGGTAGCGATTGCCAATGAGTGCAGTCGGTTATAAAGCTTATAGTCATAGTCAGCGGCTCAAATCATGAGCCTCAAAAGAAGAATTCCAAGGCATTCCACAAGATGAGTGAGGTCATCCGGCTCTACAAATACCAGGCGCTTCTGTCTAGTCGCCGGGCCTTGAGCCGCGCCGAGTTCATGGCCTTGCTGGAAGTGTCGCCAGCCACCTTCAAGAGGGACCTAGCCAAGTTACGCGACCAGCTTGGTATCCCCATCGAATACGACCGGGATGCCGGAGGATATGTACTGAAGAAGACCAGCGAAGCGCATGAGCTTCCGGGAATCTGGCTCAACAAAAATGAACTTCTTGCCCTGGCCACGATCCAGAAGATGCTCAAGCAGCTAGCCCCCACCCTGCTCGGCCCTCACCTCATGCCACTTGAGGAAAAGCTGTCCGAGTTGCTTGAAAAGCAGGGATTGAACACCCCTGAACTGAGCAGACGGGTGAAATTGCTGGACGCTGGGAAACGGAACGTCAGTAGTGGCATCTTTGAGACCGTAGCCCAAGCCACCTTCAACAGAAAACGGCTGCGCCTGGAGCACTTCAATCGAACAACTGGCGGGCACAGTAGCCGCGATGTCTCACCCCAGGACTTGTCGTATTACAGGGGAAACTGGTATCTGAATGCCTGGTGCCACATGAGGGGTGAGCCCCGCAGGTTTTCGATTGATGCCATAGAGGTTGCGACACAGCAGGAAGACGACGCCCTGGAAATGTCGGATGAGGACATGCTCTCAGCCTTCGGACTTGGCTATGGCATCTATACAGGCCAGCCTTTGCAACAAGCGCTGCTGGTCTTCTCCCCCGAGCGGGCCCGTTGGGTGCAGCAGGAACAATGGCACAAAGACCAGATCGGAAAACTTCTTCCGGATGGCTACTACCAGCTTGAGGTCCCCTACACAGACGAACGGGAGCTCGTGGCCGATCTTCTTGGCTACGGCAACTCGGTCAAGGTGCTCAAGCCCGCATCACTCGTCAAATCAATGAAGAGCACCCTCGCGGCTGCGATGAGCAATTACTCATGAACGGCATTGGCATCAAGTCCGTTCTGAACCGGCTACTCAAAATCGCAGTGGCTAATGGCGTTGAGAACGCCATAAAGGTACACATTGCCAAGGGTGATGATCTGAATGCCCGTGATGACGCGGGCAATACGCCGCTCATGATTGCGGCCAGGAAAAAACAGACCAATGCCTGCAGGCTGCTACTTGAAAACGGTGCCGACCCTCTCCTATTGGACTTGGAGGGGAAAGATGCAGTCACGATAGCCTCCGATGCAGGATGTGGCGAGACCGCTGCACTCATACAGTCGTTCGTGCCAGTTCCTGTAGCCGCTCAGACAACGGAACACGTACCAGACCTTCCGCCTCCCGTCACAACCGAACAGGCAACGGAGCCCTCTGCAGCATCAAACGACTTCACTACCGATCTTGTTCAGAGTGAATTGGATTCGGAATGGAACATCGGAGATTGGGAACCGGAGGATGAGGCATCTCCCCCTGAGGAAGATCCTGAAATTGCGCTCAAGGTCAAAGTTCAGCAGAAAGCGATTTCAGATCACGTTGCGATTGACACTTCGGCCGACTGGGAAGATTTTGATGTCTCGCTTCCCGAGTTCGCAGAACCGATTGTCAGAACAGCCATCGCGGAAACACGTGCTGCGGTTAGAAGTGCACTGCTGAGAGTCTTGCGGGAGGGAAGCGTTCCAGACTTCCAGATTCAGGACATTGCGTTGTCGGAATTCGGAATTGAGGATCTGGATTTCTCAAACAATATTCGTCAGGTAATCAACGATCTGGGTGGTCAGACGGACGAACGTCATGAATATGTGTCCATTTTTGACGACTTCACTGTTCACCTAAATGAAGAGGAGACGGCCGAGGAAGAGCGCATCTTGAATAGCGCACTCGAATACCTCGACGACCTTTCGGGATCATCCATCGACCCAGTGCGCCTCTACATGCGCGAAATGGGCAAGGCTGAACTGCTGTCTCGTGAAGGTGAAATCGAAGTAGCCAAGCGTATCGAGAAAGGCTTGATGGACATGATGGAGGCGATCAGCGCATCGCCCGCCACCATCGCTGAAATTCTGGCCATGGCCAGTGAAATCCGCGAAGGCAAGGTGACCATCACGGCCATTGTCGATGGTTTCACCAACCTCAACGAGGCAGATGACTATGTGGCTGAAGATGACTTCGACGGAATTGACGATGCCGATGGTGACGAAAGCCATGGCGACTCTCAAGCCCAGACCAAGCAACTTGAGGAATTGAAAGACCAGGCGCTGGAACGCTTTGACCAGATTGCCAATCTGTTTGAAGTGTTGCACCGGGTCTACGACAAGGAGGGCTGGGGAACACCCAACTACGTCAGGGCCCAGGCCGCGCTGTCAGAGGAGCTGATGGCCATCCGCTTCACCGCCAAGACGATTGAAATGCTGTGCGACATGGTGCGCGGCCAGGTGAACGATGTGCGCAAGAAGGAGCGCGAGCTTCGCCGCATCATTGTGGACATGTGCGGCTACCCGCTGGACCAGTTCGTGGCCAAATTCAGCGGTCGTGACAAGAACGGCAGCCGTTTTTCTTCGCATCTGCTCGACCTCAAGTGGATAGAGCAGCAGGCCGCTTCCAGCATGCCCTGGGCTGCCAACATGGGGCGGAACATTTCACAGGTTCAGGATATCCAGCAAAAGCTGATCGACCTGCAGTTGAGGGTAGTGGTCCCACTGGATGAACTCAAGGACATAAACAAGCGCATGAACGCTGGTGATCGAGCCTTCCACGATGCCAAGAAAGAAATGATCGAAGCCAACCTTCGGCTTGTGCTGTCGATCGCAAAAAAATACACCAATCGCGGACTGGAATTCCTGGATCTTCTCCAGGAGGGAAATATCGGCCTGATGAAGGCTGTAGAAAAATTTCAATATCGTCGTGGCTATAAGTTCTCGACCTATGCCACATGGTGGATCCGTCAAGCAGTTACCCGCGCCGTTGCCGACCAGGCACGCACCATCCGTATTCCGGTGCACATGATCGAAACCATCAACAAACTCAACCGGATCTCTCGTCAATATTTCCAGGAGCACGGGACAAAGGCTGACGTTTCCGTTTTATCGAATCGGATGGAGATACCCGAGGACAGGATACGACGGATCATGAAATTCGATATGGAGCCCGTACCCCTGGATACGCTGCTCGACAAAGAGGGAAACCTGCCGGCTGAACTGATTGAAGATGATGCTCAATCAGCCCCAATGAATGCCGCATTGCAGCACAACATTCACGAAACAGTCAGAGACATGTTGGACAGTTTGACACCCAACGAGGCACGCATTCTGCGGATGCGGTTTGGAATAGACCTGTCAACAGATCACACGCTTGAAGAAATTGGACAGGTATTCGGTGTGACAAGAGAACGCATCCGGCAGATTGAGGCCAAAGCCATGCGCAAGTTGAAGCATCCGTCCCGAAGCGAAAAACTCAGAGACCTATTGGATATCGCCCATGAGCCCATCCAAACAGAATAATCAGATGGCAACAAGGAACGCACCACCCAGGGCCAGCGCCATGCTGGAATCTCTGCGTGGGCTTGGTTACTCGACCGCTTCAGCACTGGCCGACATCATCGACAACAGCATTTCCGCTGGTGCCACAACAGTGGATATCCAATTCAACTGGAAAGAGAAGTCGAGCAACATCTATATTCTGGACAACGGGTCCGGAATGAGTGACCAAGAGCTTGAGAGCGCCATGACTCTTGGCGACAAAAACCCTCTCGATGCACGCTCACCGCACGATCTTGGCCGATTCGGCATGGGGCTCAAGACTGCCTCGTTTTCGCAATGCAAACGCCTCACGGTTGCATCCAGAAAGAACGGCGTCACCAGCTGTCTGCGATGGGATCTGGATTTGCTCACAGCCAATCCGGATATGGGATGGGTCCTGATCGAAGGACCGGCACCAGGCTCTGAGGACCTGCCCGGAAAGCTGGAATTCCTCGACCACGGGACAATCGTTATCTGGGAGGTGCTTGACCGTATAGTCACCGAAAGCTTTACGGTCAATGACTTACTGGCCTTGATGGAAGAACAAGTCGAGCGTCACTTGGCCATGGTTTTTCACCGTTTGCTTGAAGGACACCACCCAAAACTGCGACTCAACCTGAATGGGAAAAAGATCGAGGCATGGGATCCTTTCCTGAGTGGCCATCCCGCAAAACCATGGACATCGCCTGTCCAGAGGCACCGGACCTCATGCGGAGACATCGAAGTTCAATGCCACGTCCTGCCTCACAGGGACAAATTATCAGACAAGGAATACGAGATCAACGGCGGACCTGCCGGATGGAATGCTCAGCAGGGTTTTTACGTTTACCGAAACCAGCGGCTTCTGGTCGCTGGTGGATGGCTGGGGCTGGGACAGCCCAGAGCCTGGAACCGGGAAGAGCCCCACAGACTGGCCCGCATTCGACTGGATATCCCGAACACGGCTGATGCAGACTGGAAAATTGACGTCAAGAAGTCAGTTGCACGCCCTCCTGTAGCGTTGCGTCCCTGGTTGACCAGTATGGCCACTGACACGAGGGAACGTGCCCGCCGGGTCTTTGCCTACCGGGGAAGCCCAACCAACTTCAATACGAGTACACCAATCGAGCAAGCCTGGAAGGTGGAGCGTACGTCCAAGGGAATCCGCTACAGGATCGACGAGGCGCATCCGAGCATTGCAGCGGTTCTTGACGACGCCACCTCCACCCAGAAGGATCTGATCATCAGCATGCTCAGGGTCATTGAAGAGACTGTTCCTGTTCAGAAAATCTGGCTGGACACCGCCGAGCAAAAGGAAACGCCAGTGACAAGCTTCGCCTCCAGTTCGGACGAAGCTGTTCTGAAGGTAATGAAATCCCTGTTCAGAAATTTGGTTGTCCAAAAGGGCATGGATATCGAGGATGCTAGGGCGAGACTCGCCTGCACAGATCCTTTTCAGAATTTCCCTCATCTGATTGCACAGCTTTCCGCACCGGAATCCTGAATGCGGGGATGAATCAGACCAGACAGGAATAGCACATGAGCGAATTCAACCGACCAACCAGCACCGTAATCAGCAATGCACAGAACCTGCTGATGGAACAAGCTACCCAGAACCCAACCGCTTCACTGATCAAGGAAATGGTTGAGCTGGCCGCTTCCATCATGCCCCGACGGGAAGATGAACCCATTGATATCGAGGGTGCCGTTGCTGAACTGATCCGTCGTTACAGCATCTGGATCGGCAAGAACTCCACACTCTCCGATGACAGTGATCACGAAACCTGGCTTGGTTCTTCGCGGAAAAAGGGCTGGAGATACTGGCCAAGGTACAGGGACATGCTGGAGCGGAAAATGCCTCCGGCCGCAATAGATGCACTGGAAATCTCTACAGACGAAGTGCTTGGCCTTCTTGAAGACCCCAACCGGACTGGTTCCTGGGACAGGCGTGGGCTGGTGGTTGGGCATGTGCAATCGGGGAAAACCGCCAACTACACGGGACTGATCTGTAAAGCGGCTGACGCTGGCTACAAGATCATCATCATCCTGGCCGGTCTTCACAACAACCTGCGATCCCAAACCCAGATTCGACTTGAAGAAGGGTTTCTGGGCTACGAAACTTCTGCCAACAACGATGTCGTCAAATTCATCGGAGTAGGCGAAATGGGACGCGATCTGGAGATCAAGCCCAACTGCGCCACCAACCGAACTGAAAACGGCGACTTCAGCACAAAGGTCGCGAACCACCTGGCCATCACTCCAGAAGAACGCCCCTGGCTATTCGTCGTCAAAAAGAACAAAACTGTCCTTGATCGCTTGCTGAAATGGATCAAGAACCATGTCGCCGATGCCAGAGATAACGAAACCGGACTCAAATACGTCAGCAATCTCCCTCTGCTTCTGATTGATGACGAGGCAGATAACGGGTCAGTTGATACCGGGGAGCAGACATTTGACTCCGAAGGCAACCCGGATCCGGATCACGAGCCCAAGGCCATCAACAGCCGAATCCGGAAGATCCTGCACAGCTTTGCAAAGTCAGCCTATGTCGGGTACACGGCCACCCCCTTTGCCAACGTGTTTATCCACAGGCAAGGGAAGACTACTGATGAGGGCGCGGACCTGTTTCCAAAGTCATTCATCATCAATCTCGCAGCTCCTTCCAATTACGTCGGACCTACTCGCATCTTTGGCCTGAAAGATGTCGATGGAAGAACCGGAGGGCTTCCTCTCATGCGCGTCTTCAAGGACCACATGAGCGAAGACCGTCAGACAGGGTGGATGCCAGAAAAACACGACAAGCATCATCAACCTTTCTATCTTGGGGTAGACGCCCTGCCCCCCTCGCTAAAGAATGCAATCCAGTCATTTGTATTGGCCTGTGCTTCCCGTGAATTACGCGGCCAGGGTAGCGAGCATTCCTCGATGCTGATTCACGTTACCCGCTATATCCAGGTTCAGAAGGATGTTCATAGACAGGTAAAGGAATACGTCACAGGGCTTCGTCAACGTATTACCCGTGGCGTTGACGACACCGAGTCGCTGGAACAGATGCGCAAGCTCTGGGAGGAGGATTTCTCGCCTACACGCACTGCCGTGATCGAGAGACTGGTTGAATCCGAAACCCAGCCGCCAGATCATTCCTGGGATGAAATCCGACAGAAGCTGGGAGATGTGCTGTCCGATATTGAAGTGCGGATGATCAACGGCAAGGCAAAGGATGTCCTTGATTACGCCACTCCCGGCACCAAGGGTCTGAAAGTGATTGCTGTCGGCGGCGACAAGCTTGCCCGGGGGCTGACGCTTGAAGGACTTTGCACCAGTTACTTTGTCCGCACATCAAAAATGTACGACACCCTCATGCAAATGGGGCGATGGTTCGGGTACCGCCCTGGCTATCTGGATCTCTGCCGCCTGTACACGACGGATGATCTGATCGAGTGGTTCCAGCACATTGCTGATGCATCGGAGGAACTGCGCGACGAATTCGAAGCAATGAAAGACAGTGGTGCAACTCCCAAGGATTATGGTCTCAGGGTCCAGTCGCATCCCGTCCTGCTGGTCACATCACCTTTGAAAATGCGAACAGCAAAGGATTTGCAACTGTCCTTCAGCGGCGAAATCCTTGAGACTGTGGCGCTGCACAGCTCCGCTGACATCCTGTCGAAGAATCTGGATGCAACCACGAGACTTCTCCAGGCATGTGGCTCTCCGCAAGAGTCGCCTGAAATCATCAGACTGCGGGAAGGCAAGCCCAAAAAATGGAACGGGCATCTCTGGAACAACGTATCCAGCGAAGCTATCGCAGACTTCTTTGATGCCTACGCCACCCATCCGGCAGCGCGCAAGGTCAATAGCCCCCTGATACGGGATTTCATCCGGTCCATGGCCAAGATCGGTCAATTGACCTCGTGGACAGTCTACCTGGCAGATGGTGGTGCGGGTGCCTCTTACCAGTTCACCGGTGGACCCAGGGTTGATCGCATGATCAAGCGGAAAGCGGATGATTCACGCAGTGACCGCTATGCGATTGGCCGTCCCGTTTCCCCGCCAGATGAATCCATCGATCTTGATGGCCCAGCCTGGGACGCTGCCATGGCTTTGACTCTGAAAAACTGGAATCCAGACGCAGCCCGAGTTAAAGACGGCAAAAAGCCAGATGCCCCCACAGTTCCCAATGGTCTGGCTATCCGACACATCAGAGGCATGGGCGCTCCAGAACTGGGAATACAGGCGGCCCCTGAGAGGGGCTTGCTGATCCTGTACCCATTGGACCCAGATCAGGCCGAATTTGGCCCAGGCTTTGGTGACTGGGAAAAACCTGTCATTGCATTCGGCATCAGCTTCCCTGCAAGCGATGCCGGGGTGAAAGTCAAATATGCAGTGGATCATTTAACTCAAGCACAATGGGCTCAGGAATATGGCCAGGTTGATTGACGAAATTCAGCTTGCCTGGAATTCAATCCAGACCGCGCAAGGCACATCCGGATGGAACACCGTGGCAGTTTTGCCAAGCCATCCCGGCAGGTTCAGAGCTGGGAGGAATTTCCCAGACCAATGCGAAGCATTGCTCGCGGGATTTCGCACAAGTGTGATCTCGCGAAACGAAAAACTGCCTGAAGGATTGGGATTTCACGTCACTCGTGTGAATTCTGAACAGGATGGATTGGTCTGGCTTGCATTGACCAGGAGTCCTAATGGCAACCTTGAATTGTTCTCGGCCATGGTTTCGGATGTTCTTCATGCGATCCTGGCCACTGGCACCGGAGATCACAGTCGTGAGTTGCGCGCTTTCCTTGGCAGGATTCGAGCGTGGCAGGAATTCATGCGCAAGGGCGCTGTACCTTTGTCAGCCGAGAACGAAGTTGGTCTCGTTGGTGAACTCACCGTGCTGGAAAAGATGCTGGACGTCGGCATGGCTCCTGAAACAGCAATCAAAGCCTGGAGTGGCCCACTTGACGGACTCAGGGACTTCGAACTTGGCTTTGGTGCCATCGAAGTCAAGACCACTGTTGCCTCCGCTGGATTGGTCGCAAAAATTGGCTCGCTAGAACAACTGGATGACACGAACTGCAAGCCTATCTTCCTGGGTGCAGTCAAATATGCATTGACTGAGAGTGGTCAAACACTCCCCGAAAAGATTTCTGCCATCAGGGCACGGCTGGAATCCGATCCAATCACGCTTTCCGAGTTTGATGATCGGGTTCTTGCCGCTGGATACATGCCAGCGCATTCGCCTCAATACCATCGGAGATTTTCCCTGCGGGAAATCGCGATACTTGAAGTTGGCGAGGACTTTCCCCGACTGATGCACGGCAATGTGAAGCCCGGAGTCATCAGTGCAAGATATGAAATCAATCTCGAGCCCTTGCTCAGCCAGGATATTGGCCTGACAACCGCTCTCAAGAAACTGGAAATTATCTGACTATGGAACTGGCTGAATTTTTGAGGGAAACACAGGTAACTGTGCGTGCGCAGATGCAGGACGGAGCCCTCTACGAAGAACTTGTTTATGCCAACATCGTCATGGATCACATGGCGGAAATTGGCATGACATTCGAGCCTGTCCAGTGCCATTTCGAGGGCAAGGTTGGCAACGCCATATTGCGGCTGAGTGGTTACGCATTGTCTGACGACAACGATCAGCTCGATCTGTTTGTCAGCCTCTACCAGGGGGTAGATGAGCCAACGCGCATACCTGATGCTGAAACAAAAACAGCTGTTGAGCAATGTTTCCGTTTCCTGTCCCTCTGCGCACAAGGAACGCTTGCTCCAAAGCTGGATCCGACCAATGATGTCCGTTCACTGGCCGAAACGCTGCAAGCCATCTACAACGATCTGGAACAAATTCGCATCTTCGTTATTACGGACCGGATCGCCAATTCCAAGAGTTTCAAGACAAAGGAAATAAATGGAAAGGCTGTCAGGCTGGAGGTCATGGACATTGAGCGGCTACACCGCCACATATCCGAAGGGAAACCCCGTGACGAGCTGGTCATCGATTTCAATGAGCTGTCAGGCCAGCCCCTGCCCTGTGTCTTCGTCAATGGGCAGAACGATGACTATGACTACGCATTGACTGCCGTTCCAGGTGACGCACTGCGCCTGCTTTACGAAAAATTTGGTGCACGGCTTCTTGAAGCGAACGTCCGCTCATTTCTGAGCGTCAAGGGCAAAGGCGTGAATGCTGGCATACAAAGCACGCTCAGAAATTCACCCGAACGCTTCATGGCATACAACAACGGCATTGTCATGGTCGCCGACGAAATCAGGCTGGGGAACTCCCAGGATGGGGCGACCGGAATTGCATGGATAAAGGGCCTGCAAATCGTCAATGGAGGGCAAACCACTGCATCCCTGTACTTCACAAAGAAGAAGTATCCCGAAGTCGACCTGTCTAGCGTCAGAGTGGCAGCAAAGATCATTGTCATGAGAGTTCAGGACCCCGCCAAGGAAGAGGCCCTGGTATCAGACATTTCCCGTTTCGCGAACAGCCAGAACGCCGTCAGGCAGTCAGACCTTTCTGCCAACAAGCCTTTCCATGTGGAGATCGAAAAGATTTCCCGTACTGTTTACTGCCCAGATGGAGTCAGTCAGTGGTTCTATGAACGCGCGGCAGGAAGCTACAACACCCTGCTGGCCAGGGAAGGAACTACCCCTGCAAAACTCAAGAAGATCAAGGACGCCATCCCGACGAGTCGCCGCCTCACCAAAACGGATCTTGCAAAGTATCTGAATGCCTGGGATCAGAAACCTGAGATCGTCAGCCTCGGCTCCCAGAAAAACTTTGACCGCTTCATGGCTGCGCTCGTTGCTCCAGAGGGACAGGAAGTCAAACTACCCTCCACTGCTGACTTCAAAGCCATGATCGCGAAGGCCAAGCTCTACCGGGATGCTCAAAAACTGATCCGCCCCATGTTCCAGGCTTTCCAGGCAAACATCACGGCATATACCGTTTCAGTGACGGCCAAGATGCTCGGTGACCGCATTGATCTGGACAAGATCTGGAGCAATCAGGCTGTCTCCCATGAACTCCTGAAACAGATTGAGATATGGGCGCGCCAAGTCAGTGATGTGCTCCACGAAAGTGGTGGGGGCAAGATGATTTCGGAATGGGCCAAAAAGCCAGAGTGCAGGGATGCAGTTTTCGCTGCGTCTTACTCTCCTGTAGCCACAGGCATTCCTGAAGTTCGCTACAGCGCCTGATAAAAATGGCCGACATCGTTTCCAGTGCAGTGCGCAGCAGGATGATGTCGGGCATACAAGCCAGAGACACAAAACCGGAAATCCTGGTCCGCAAGGCACTGCACGCGCAAGGTTACAGGTTCAGACTTCATCGCAAGGACTTGCCGGGCAAGCCAGATATCGTCTTGCCAAGATTCAGCGCCGTTATCCTGGTCCATGGATGCTTCTGGCACTTGCACAAGGGCTGCAAACTTGCGCGCATCCCTTCGACCAGAACAGCGTTCTGGACCGCCAAACTTCATGCAAATGCCATGAGGGATCAGTCTACCCACTCCAGACTTCTTGCACTCGGATGGCGCGTTCTGACGATCTGGGAGTGCTACCTGAAGTCCGCCTCCCCCGAGGTACTTCAGGCAGACCTGGCCCGCTGGATTTCAGGCAGTGAGGTCTCGGGAGATTTCAACGTCCGGCCGACTGCAACAGTCTGAGGACAATTTCAGCGATCTTCCGGGCCAGGAGTGGCGGGACAGCATTACCTACCTGGTGGTATTGCTGGGTTCGATTGCCCTCGAAAAAGTAGTTATCGGGGAACGTCTGTAAGCGCGCAGCCTCGCGAACCGTCAGGCTACGGCACTGAGAGGGCTCAGGATGAATGTAGTAGTGCCCATCCTTGGCAATATGGGACACGATTGTTGTCGATGGTTGATTGCGCAGCTGAACACGGAATCGATCAACAAACGGCGTTGAATCACTATCCACGTTTTCATGACTCGGCAGCAGCGCATCGGGAAAGTCACGCAGTTTTGGAGATCTCTTTTCTTCTCGGGCGAATGAGGAGGCAAACAGATACCGATGCAGATCGGACTCCATGTGGCTTCTTGTCTCATGCAGCGTCACGCCACCGATCCTGGGGTCGAGGTACCAGGAGGCTAGAGGACCATTCATCGAGATATTCGACTGGATGAATTTTCCACCGGTTGATTTGTGGATCCATGACTTGGTCACTGCCCACTGGGCACGCTCCAATACACGCAATGGAACCGCACTTCTATTCTTCTCGAGCACCTTCAGCCCATTGACCAGAGCCTTCTGCCAATTGGCAACCGAATCGGGCATTCCGTCATAGCGGTTGGACAACTGACTCCGAAGTGGAGGCAATCCATCCAGAACATCCCGAGCATTGATTCGGGGTGCCTGTCCCAAAGAAAAACGATCTGGACGGTTCACTAGATCTGGCACCGACTTCGCCACATCGGATCGGATCCCAAACAGAATGACCCTGTGTCGGCTTTGGGGGATACCGTAGTTCTCGGACTTGATCACGAAGTCATCAGGGTCCTCGATTTCACCCGGGACAACAAATGACCTGACCAGATATTGATGACCATTACCGGGAGATTGAAGATCTGAAAGTATGCGGTCGAATATGAAGGACCCAGAGTGCTGTGACGTCAGCATTCCCTTGACGTTCTCCATCACAAACACCGAGGGAGAAAACTCCTTGATGATCCGCAGGTACTCTCGGTACAAGAAATGCCGTTTGTCTGCCTCAAACTCCTTGGGATTGCCGCCACGCATCCTGGCACGACCAGCAAGCGAGTAAGCCTGACAAGGCGGTCCACCAATCAGGACCCACTCTTTCGCTCCGGCCAAGCCTTCCCGGATCCAGGAGTCGATCTCGCTGTGATCGTCCTTGCCCAATTCAGCGCATCTGGCTTCTGAATATGCCTTCTCGACATACGGACTGACTGCAGGATCGCTCTCCAGCTGCTCCCGAGAAATATCACCCCTGATGTACTGATAGTAGGACGCAGGAACCCTGCCAACGGGGAAGGAACGGAACAGTGCTCGAAGGGACAAGGTCCTGTGAGCAACGGGGTCCTTTTCGATCGAAACACGAATGTCGAACTCACGCGAACCACCGCGTACCAGCGATGCGAAGCCCTCACACAACCCACCAGGGCCAGCGAAAAGATCAATTACTGGGATACCGTTTTTTTTCTCAAGCACCATGAAAGTGTAATTTCAGCGAACCACCCTGTAGCTTACCAGGTTCAGCAACCGTCAATTCTTGGTATGTACACAGAATAGTTCGTCATTTCAGAAAGACAAGGGCGGAGCACCTCGAATGCTCCGCTCTATCTATAAATTCCGCATCCACTCAACCACGAAAAACGACGTAACCACCTTTCGACGAAGCAAACGTATAGCCATCGAATTCAAGGTCGCGAGCGACGAGTCCCCAGTCGATATATCGCTCCAGCTCTTTCGGCACGTTGTAGCAGTCCGTGAACATTTCCTCTGCGTAGATTTCCTTCGTGTTGACATGCCCACAATATGCGTCTCGCGCGTCATCCATTGACCCAGAGGAATCAACGTTGGATCGATACAGAGCAAGCAACGCACGCTCCTCTTCATCAAGATCAAGCCAAGAAAAAACATCCTGATCAATGTGACACTCTGAAATCATGCCCTCAGGAATGTTCTCCCAGTCTTGGAACATCAGCTCAGGATCGGCTTCATCAGCATGCAGCTCTTCACAAGCTGAGATGAACGCTTCCTTGTCTGAATAGTCCTCTAGATTCAGCCATGCACCTGCGATGCTGCCTTGGTTGTATTTTGCATACGTGCCGACGTAAACAGCGGCACAGGTAGAAGTCTTGCTCATGGTCTGCCTTTCAGATGTAGGGCCGAGTGGCCGGGTGATACCCGGGCAACTGCCCGTCTGGCGAAGATGAGGGGTACTCGGTCAAGGTCGATTCGTGTTGAAGTGGCATCCTTGTTTGCACAAACGAAGTGCGGAAAACCAGGTGGAAACAGCGAATCGCACGATGTGTTTGACCTTGACTGCAGTGGGGGGCGCAAGCCCCTAAACTTTCAGCAAGCAATGCGCGCTGGAATTCTGGCGATGGCGTTCAGGCATAGCCACCAAGCCCCGAAGGGGTGTACTTGCGTTCAGCAAAGCGCACCGGATGGCAAGCCATCCGGCTTGGGGGGAGCCAGAAGCGGTTACGTCTGCCAACGACCGCAGGCGGCGCCGTTCAGGCACCGGTCCAACGGACTCGGGCGACGAAAAAGCATGCCCCAGCATGCTGTTCGCTTCTGGGGGGCATGCCCCCCTCCCCAAGCAATGCGCGGGCACCCGGGAAAGAAGCGACGTCCAGGAGCGAACTTGCCGGGTGCCCGCGAATTGCGGGGGAGGCCCGAGGTGCGCAGCAACGCTGGAAGAGCAGATAGCGATGAAAGGCAAGATCCGAATCGGGATGCGACGTCCAGGAGCATCAGAAACCGCTTGCCGACAGGCATTCAGCGGGGTCGGTCGATTTCAAATTGCGCAGATGCTCGCATCGGAGTCATGAAGTTTGCGAGCAAATACCGTAGGTATTTGCCAGTTATTGGTCGTTGTTCATGGTGAATTTTCTTGCACGATCGGAGGTACCCAAGTCGTAGCCAAGACACTCACAATGCCTGCAACCAATAACAAAAAAAAATCGCAAACATTCATGCAAGCGACAGGGCTCTCAAGAGCTCAAGATGCCCGCAGATTGATGAAAGAGAGTCCAAGGGATCGGCACCGTAAAAAAGTGCTGATGGCACTGCGGTGGATCCATGGGTGGGGCCAGACAACGCTGAAGCTACTGCTATCAGCATGCGGCACAACCAAGAGTGATTTTTTAACGAAGCTGAAAGAGCACGGGTATGTTCGCACCGAATATGTCATCGGACGAACATTTTGGATATTGAATAAAAGCGGCGTTGACTTGCTTCGCTCAATGTCCGCAGCAGATGACGAGTTGGCTCGCTTGAGTGGCACCCGGCATGTCAATCTTTTCGCATTCACACACAACATGCTTGCTCAAGCAGTCCTCGCCCAAAAGCTCAGTACTGGCGGAAATGGATGCAAGTGGTGGTGCGACAGGCAGCTCCGAGCGATGATTGATCCGTCGGAAGCGGGATCCAAGTCGCCGGATGCGGCCTTTCAAGATCCCAGCGGAAACATCACATACATAGAAATCGAAAGAAGTCCAAAAAAACAGCCAGAACTCGAATGCATGATCCTCAATTTGGCTCGGCTTCTGGAGAAGAAACCTACGGCAAAAGCCGAAATTTACATTGCAGAAGGAATTCGCGCGCGCTATCAGTCCACACTGGGCCATTGGCTCGCTGAGGGATCTTTCCGCGCTTGGAGCCTATCGACTGACAAGGAATTGTATGAATCCGGTGTGTACCAAATCTCCGCATCACTCGATGATGCGCTGAGACGCATCCGCCTGATTCCTACCAAGATCCCATCTGCTTAACCTCTCAGGTTTTCACTACTGAGATTACACACTGATGTAAAGCATTTCAGGTGCATAGGAATACTTAAAGAAGTTGCATGAGTCGCCCGCCGGGCTGGCTCAGAGCCTGGCATGAGGCCAGGGGGTTGGGGCTCCCGCAAGGGAGCCCCAATTTTTTATGCATTCACCAAGCTGCCGCCGACTTCCGCATCTGCCGTGTCTGATTTGGAGGTCAGTCGTTCGACCAGCCTTTTGTATTCAACAAGCTGCGCGACTTGTCTTTCATTCAAACGCTCGAGCGTACTGCGCTCCACTTCAAATTTTGAGCGTTCAAGCTCCATGGCATTGCGAATACTGTTCAGCTGGTCTTCCAGGATTTCAATGGCTTCTTTCGAAGCATTCAGCTTCAACGTACATTCGTCGTCTTTCTTCTGGATCTCAGCTCTCAGTGATGCGATGTCGCCAACGAAAACTTCGGCAGCCAAGGCAGCTTGCTCTGAATTGCGTAAGATCTCCTCGCGCATGCCATCGATTTGCTCATTAGCTGCATTGAGTTCTGCTGAACAATCTGAGAATTTCTCCAAAGATTCATCGCGCTCAGTCTGCAGCTTGGCGAGACGCTCAAACGAGCCACGCAATGCAGCCGTGGCCGCGGCCCGCCAAACCGCCTGCATTTCGTCCTGAGGCATTTCTGGCAATTCATCATTTTGTTTGATTCGAGACGCAGAGCGTGCCTCTTCTTTCATCCTATTCAGTACTTTCTGAATCGTGTCGTTGCTGCCTCGCCCGAGATGCTTTCGGACTGCGGAGGCATTGGTTTTTAGACCGGCACCCGCCACAACCAAAATTGCCTCAGCGATCTCTTGCTCAGTCAGTCGACCTGTTTTTTCATTCATCGCATTCATTGAATCCACCCATTGGTTTGTAAGTTACACCGTAACCGTAGATCTGTAAATTTCCAGATATGCGGTCTCCAGTGCTTTCAATTCTGGGTTCTGCCGCGATAAATTTACGCAGAAATACACCACCAAATCACCCCCTATTTCTTCACGTCATTTTTTGTCAAACGCTTTGCCAACATTTGACGCACGAGCTATTTCGCGGAGGGGACATAGCTCACATATTTCACCCAGGATTTGCACGCGCCAGTTTTCACTGCACCTGTCAGGCATATCAATTACAAAAGACGAAGTGACAGATGTCACAGTTCATTTCGCTCACGCAGCGACATGAGATTCCAGCTACGCTGGCAAAAGGCACCCACAGAGGTGCCTTTTGTTTTTCTACGCGCTCATCAAAACAGGATTGATCGAAATACATGGGCGCCAGGACGGTTATTTCTGAAGCCACACAGTCGAAACCAACGAGATGATCACTGCATCCCAATCAGTCCAATGGAGTTCATCTATGTCCCAGGAAATTTGGCGCGTGCCACGCGTCTTGTCTTACACCGGCAAATCTCGATCCTCTTTCTATTCCGACATCTCGCAGGGTCTTTGGACCCGCCCCGTCAAACTTAGTCAACGTTCCGTTGGTTGGCCTGCTAGAGAAGTCGAGGTCTTGATGGGCGCCTTGATTTCCGGTTTAGACGAAGACTCGATCAAGCAATTGGTGGAGCATTTGGAGCGATTTCGGACACAAAATGGAGCTCGCGTGTGAGCGCCGAGGTGCATCCATTTCCGACAGATCATTCGGCCCCGAATCATCCTGTCATCAGGTTGCAGCCCGGCCAGATTCACCTTGCCGTCGACGCTGCAGAACGAGAACTCTCTCGCCTGGGAAAAATCTACCAGCGTGGTGGGGTAATTGTGTCCATCATCAACGACCCAGCCACTGGTGATACACGCATTGAAAACATCACCGCGCAAACACTGCTGGTTGCAATGTCAGCAGCCATGGCCTGGGAACAGTATGACGCACGGAAATCGAGATGGGTCCGAGTAGATCCACCATCTCGGCATGTCAATGTTCTCTACGAGTCAAACAGCTACACACATCTTCCAGTGCTGTCAGGACTGACACATCAGCCTTATTTGCGCGCTGATGGGAGTCTGATGTCAGAATCAAGGTATGACCCCACATCATGCATGTATGGTGTATTTCTTGCAGATGACTTTGATATACCGGCTGCACCATCACGGTCTCAAGCCGAATCAGCCTTGGACATGCTTGAGTCACTCTTGGAAGAGTTCAGTTTTGCAACCTCAGTGGACAAATCAGCAGCCATGTGTGCTGTTCTGACAGCGGCTGTTCGCCCTACTCTGACGACTGCGCCGATGTTCCATGTCAAAGCACACATGCCAGGATCTGGGAAAAGCTATTTGTGTGAGCTCTTCACTGCTTTCGCAACGCCCACCCATGGCAGCCCAACTGGTTTTCCGGCGAACGAAGAGGAATGCAGCAAACAGTTATTAGCCGAGCTCATGCGAAGCCCTGCGGTCATCGAGTTTGACAACCTGACCACCGACCTGATTGCGTATCGCAGCTTGTGCACTGCACTGACATCAGAACACATCAGCGGTCGGATCCTTGGTTCTTCAAAAACAGTGACGGTAACAACCCGATCACTCATCTTGTCAAGTGGAAACAATGTAGGGCCGGTGAAGGACATGACACGTCGCTGCGTCACAATCAATCTGTCACCGCAATGCGAGTCACCAGCAGCAAGATCATATCAGCGACCCAATCTCGTGCGAGATGTACTTCGCCAAAGAGGTATTTATGTCTCTGCAGTTTTCACCATCATCCGTGCCTGGATCAGCGCTGGACGCCCCGTTACGGAATGCAAACCGCTTTCGAGTTTTGCTCACTGGTCTGACCTGTGCCGTCAGCCATTGCTGTGGCTTGGCCGTCCGGATCCAGTGGCATCTGTGTTTGCGTGTATGGAAGAAGATCCTGACCGTGAACTGTTGGGACGCTTCCTGAAGGCCTGGCATGCAACCTTCGGAAAATCACCAACCATGGTTCGCGACGCTGTCGGGCAAGCCAGTGTTTACAACGGCAATCATGACTTGCGAGAAGTGCTGCACGACATCGCAGATGAGCGCGGCGAAATCAACAGGCGAAGACTCGGCTGGTGGATCAAGCATCACGCGGGCCAAATTGTGGATGGTCTTCGCATCACCAAGGTCCCGGGAAATGGCTCTGCCGAACGTTGGAGCATAGGTGTAGTTGACAAGCCTGATCCGGTTTTGTCGGTTTCACCGGTTTCCCTCCCCCCAGATTTTTAAAGTGTCAGTCTAGGGGCCTCTACGCTGGCGTATTCGGAATCCTGCACGGCTAGTGACCCACACGTTCCATCTCACCACAGCAGCCCAGTGCCCCCCCCCTTGTCAGCCTGACAAGGCTGGGTGCACTGTGGCCCACGCAAAGTACAAAACCGCTAAAACCTCAGAGCTGTACACCCCATACGCCATCCTGGAGCCGATTGCAGCGCGCAGCAGTGCACGTACAGGACCGATCAAATGTCCTCCACCCGTTCATTACTTGACATCGTTTTTGGCAAGTATTGTAATTGTAAAGTTTTATAAACTATCCAACTTGGCTCAAATTCGATGTATACTTCCAGCCATGCAAAGTCAAAAGCGATGCATTTCCTCACCGGACAGGTGATTTATCAGTAGACGAGACCGAACCAACGCTTCGGCACAAAGACCTTCACTGCATAGGTGATTTAACTGAAATTCGTCTAAATAGAACTTTCATAGTTCAAATTTTTCACCGCACAGGTGACTCTTAGGCCCTGGAGAAATCCAGGGCCTTTTCTTTCGGGGCCTAGCTTGATTGACCAATCCAGTCTTTCTTGAGTAGAGCGGCCCTAAGACGACTCCGAGAGCGAGTGAAATACGGACGTGCTGCCCTTAGGGGTCCTGCGGTCAGCAGGGGTAACAGAAGCTCGCACAGACACTTCGGTGTCGAGAAAAGGCGCTACGGCGCCTTTTTCTTTGGTCGTTCCTTTTTCGAAGGCGAAGGAAAGGTTCCTGTCAACTGACCCAACAAGGATCCAAATCGCCAGTTCTGGGCATGAGCGCTCACTGTCAGCGGCTTCACGTAGGCACTTTGCACGTACATCCGAATCAATGGTCCAGGAGCTGTCGCCACATTCTTCAGGGTAAAGAACAAGGAGTACGGGTGCTGCTGACCATCCAGCGGGATCTGAGCAACATACGTGTAGTTGTTCTGGCGAGCGCGGTAGATTTTTGCCCTGGCAAGGTTGCCGATGATGCCTGGAAGGTGCAGAGAACATTCGTACCGGGTCACATCAAATGCACGAGTCTCACCTGCATGGGTGTACCGATGATGGTCCAGGTGTACAGCAGCATCAAACTCTTCCGTGAAGCAGTGGATGCTGTAGGTGACATGAAGCTTGGCCGAATCAGTGTTGGCCGCACATCAAAGGGATTTGATGTTCGGATTACGCCAGGTGATGGAATGTGTAAAGGGTCCCCTCAAACTTCTTCGTCGGGAAATCGGACATGCCTGATTGTCTCACCCTGGAGCTGGTGCACACCCCCTCTTTATCCGACACAAGAGTACACCCACAGGTATCGCTGGTTCGATTCCCAACGCTTCTTGTAATACAGTAGACCCGCGTCAGCCAAGGGCCTAACGGACTCCCAGAAGGGCTGCCTAACGGGTTGGAGTGCAGTAACTGCTGCAGTAACTTTTTCCAGAACCCCTCTGGAAGCCTTGAGAATCAAGGAAGTTAGATTCCGGCCCCGGGCACCACGACAAAAGCCGCAAGTTCTCCGAACTTGCGGCCTTTTTCTTGCCCGCGCCCATCATTTTTCAGTCGATCCCGGCACTCCAGCGGTCGTCCCAGACGCGATCCATCT
>Ga0228702_1000892_pt1 | contig 20855 bp, 20 predicted proteins | sample McNCre217_Aug_MG_2_FD_178018 | JGI IMG/M metagenome (GOLD analysis project Ga0228702, IMG submission 178018) | Freshwater microbial communities from McNutts Creek, Athens, Georgia, United States - 20-17_Aug_MG | ecosystem: Environmental > Aquatic > Freshwater > Creek | place: USA: Georgia...
CGTCCTGATGGATCTTCATGGCCTCACGGATCATCTCGTTGCGCTTTTTCTGATCGGTTTCAGAGGCCACCTTGTCGGTCAGCTCATCGACCTTGGCGTTGCTGTAGGCGCCCAGGTTGAACTGACCCCGACCGCCATCACCCGGGGTGGACATGATGGGGTAGAGCACGTTGTGTGCATCCACCGTGCTGGCGGTCCAGCCCAGCATGTAGAAGCTGGTGTTGCGGCTCAGGATCTTGGGAAAGTATGTGCCTTTGGTTTCGGCTTCAAGGTTGATCTTGACACCGATCTTGGCCAGGTTGGCGGCCACGGCCTGGCAGATTTCTGCGTCGTTGACGTAGCGGTCGTTCGGGCAGTTCAACTTGACTTCAAAACCGTTGGGGTAACCGGCCTCGGTCAGCAGCTTCTTGGCCGCTTCCACATCGTAGGGCAGGCGCTTGGCCAGATCAGGCGCAAAGCCATTGACCTGTGGTGGGAACATCAGCGCCAGCGGTGTGGCCGCACCACGCATCACACGGGTCTTGATGGTGTCGATGTCGATGGCCTGGTAGAAAGCCTTGCGCACGCGCACGTCCTTGAAGGGGTTTTTGCCCTTCACGTTGGAGTACAGGAGTTCGTCACGCTTTTGGTCCATGCCCAGGAAAATCGCACGCAACTCAGGGCCTTGCAGCACTTTGAGTTTGTCGTTGGCCTTGAGGCGATCCACGTCCTGCACAGGCACGGGCTCCATCACGTCAATTTCACCGGACATGATGGCGGCCACGCGGGTGGCGTCGTTGCCAATCACGTTGAAGATAACTTCATCCACGTTGCCGGGCACTTTGGTCCAGTAATTGGGGTTGCGCACAAAACGCGTCTGCACGTTGGGCTGACGCTCCTTGACCATGAAGGGACCTGTGCCGTTGGCCTTGAACGAAGCCGCGTTCTCGATGCCCTTGCGGCGATCGACCGGCTTGGTGGCCTGGTTGTCCTCACACCACTTCTTGCTCATGATGTCCCAGTGCGTGACCAACTCGGGCACGATGGGAAATGGTGCAACCGTGATGATGTCGAGGGTGTGGTCGTCGATCTTCTTGATCTCCTTGAACTGGCCCACATAGCTCTTCATGTCGGAGCCATCGCCCTTGGCACGCTCGTAGCTGAAGATCACGTCGTCTGCCGTGAAAGGCGTGCCGTCATGGAACTTGACGCCTTTGCGCAAATTGAAGCGCCACACCGTGGGCGCGGTCTGCTTCCAGCTGGTGGCGAGCAAAGGTGTCAGCTTGTAATTGGCATCGCGGCTGACCAAAGACTCATAAACGTTTTCGACCACGGTGAGTTGCAGTGACTCGTTGAGCGAGTGCGGATCCATCGACAGGGCATCTCCCTGGTTGCCGATGCGCAGCGTCACGGCAGAGGCCGACACAGCCGACAGGGCCAACGCAGCGGCCAGTGTGGCCACGAGGGGGTTGAGTTTGAAAGCCATGAGATCTCCTTGTTGAATGGATGAGAAAACAGAAAAAATCAATCTTGCTGCAGCGGCAAGGCCTGTTCGATCAGGCTGGCATGCAAGGCCGCGCCCAGCGGCAGGATGTCGTCGTTGAAATCGTAACGGCTGTTGTGCAGCGGATGCGGCCCCGGCCCATGGGGCAAACCCTGACCGATGCGCACATAGGCACCGGGTTTGACCTGCAGCATGAAGGAGAAATCTTCCCCTCCCATACTGGGCGTCATGTTGCGCCAGACCCTGTCTTTGCCCACCAGCTGGGTGGCCACATCGGCCACAAAGTTCGCTTCGGGCACGGTGTTGACTGTGGCCGGGTACACGCGCTCGTACACCACCTCGGCGGTGGCACCAAAGCCCTGGGCCACGCCCGAGCACAAGGCCTTGAGGCGGTCTTCGACCTGCTGCTGCACCGTTTCGCTGTATGTGCGCACGGTGCCGACCAAGGTCACCTCGCCAGGGATCACGCTCATGGCCCCAGGGTGCCCGCCCTGCATGGAGCAGATGCTGACCACCGCCTGGTCAAACGCCGACAAGTTGCGCGACACCACGCTTTGCGCAGCCGTGATGATGTGCCCGGCCACCAGCACAGGGTCGATGGCCTGGTGGGGACGTGCACCATGGCCGCCCTTGCCGCGCACCAGAATCTCGATCCGGTCCACAGCCGCTTGCATGGGCCCAGGGGTGACCCCCACCACGCCCAAAGGCACATCAGGCGCGTTGTGTTGGGCGAACACTTTCTCGCAGGGAAAGCGCTCAAACAGACCATCTTGCATCATGGCACGGGCACCTGCGTAGCCTTCTTCCCCAGGCTGAAAGATCAGCACCGCAGTGCCATCGAAACGGCGCGTTTCGGCCAGATAGCGGGCTGCCCCCATCAGCATGACGGTGTGCCCGTCATGGCCACAACCGTGCATCAAGCCAGGCTTGGAGGACTTCCAGACGCAGTCGTTGTATTCGGTCAGCGGCAGCGCATCCATGTCGGCGCGCAGGCCGATCATGCGCCCGGGGTTGCCGGCCGAACGCCCTGCGCCATGCACCAAGGCGACGACGCCCGTCTTGCCTAACCCGGTGTGGATACTGTCCACGCCACACAGCTTGAGCCCTTCCACCACGCGGGCCGAGGTGTACACCTCTTCAAAACCCAACTCCGGGTGGGCATGCAGGTCACGGCGAAAGGCCGTGAGCTCAGGGTGAAACTTGGCAATGTGGGCAAATGCCCGGCCATGACCCAGCGCCGATTGCAGGGATGCACCCATGATCAATGACCTCCAGCCTTGCCCACACGCAGGCGCGGGTCGACGGCAAAATACAAAAGATCAACCACCAGGTTGATCACCACAAAAATGAGCGCAATCAGGCAGAGGTAGGCCGCCATGACCGGGATGTCGGCAAAGGTGACCGCCTGAATGAACAGCAGCCCCATGCCTGGCCACTGGAACACGGTTTCGGTGATGATGGCAAAAGCGATCAGGCCACCCAATTGCAGGCCGGTGATGGTCAGCACAGGCACCAGGGTGTTCTTGAGTGCATGACCAAAATGGATGGCCCGGTTGGACAGGCCACGGGCCCGGGCGAACTTGATGTAGTCGGTGCGCAGCACCTCCAACATCTCGGCCCGTACCAAGCGCATGATCAGTGTCAGCTGAAAAATGGCCAGCGTTACCGCAGGCAGGATGATGTGGTGCCAGCCCTTGGCCGTCAGCAGCCCCGTGCTCCACCAACCCAGCTGCACCACCTCGCCACGGCCAAAACTCGGAAACCAGCCCAGCCACACCGCGAAGGTGAGGATCAGCAAGATACCGATCAGGAAAGTGGGCAAAGAGACGCCAAGCAAGGACAGCGTCATCAGCAGCTGGCTGGAGAAAGTGCCTCGGCGCAAAGCCGCATACACCCCCATGGGAATACCGATCAGCAAAGCCAAGCTGGCCGCGATCAGTGCCAGCTCCAGCGTGGCCGGGAAACGCTCTGCAATCAGGCGAGACACTTTGGCACCCTGGCGCAGGCTGAGTCCGAACTCACCCTGCACCGCGTTGGTCAGGAAATGCCAGAACTGAACAAAAAAGGGCTGATTCAAACCCAAGTCGGAGCGCAGCTGGTTGATCTGCTCGGTGGTGGCGTCCTGCCCCAAGAGGAACACCACGGGATCACCCACATACTGAAACAGCAAAAAGGAAATGAATGCCACTGTGACCATGACGATCATGGCCTGAATCAGTCGCTGAAGAATAAAAGCAAACATCAATGTTCCTTGAACAAGGTCAGACTATGCAACATTCGGGCCCAAATCTGTGAGAGGGAATTCCCCCAAAGTGGCTGTCGCGCACAGGACTGGTGCATGCCCCATAGGCTTTACCTCAGTCCAGACGAATCTCTCCATACCAAGCCCGAGCGTGGCTCTGTGTGTTGTCGGTGTCCGTCATGATGGCCAAGCCCAGCAAAGCCCCAGGCGGCTCGCCGAATGCCTTTTCAAAATCTGCGCGAATCTGACGGTCATAACGCAGCCATTGTTTTAAGTGAGCGGGACCAGTCTCAACCACAATCTTGCGTACACGATCGGTGCGTGGGTTGATGATGATGCTTTCCACAGGTTGTTGATTGCTCCAGACATACATCAGGGTGGCATAAGGCATTTCATCCCCCGTCAGGGCACGTGACAGTTCACTCAACATCGCGTTTCTGGCCGAAAATTTTTGGCGATCACCGTCAAAGGCCAGAATCAGGCGCACCGGCGAATCCTCGGTATCTCTGTGTCGCATGTCCGCCTGAGCAATGAGGCTTTCGACTTGCCATTCAAACGACAAGCGGTTCAATTGCTCGGGTTCAATGTGGAGCTTTTGCCTGAGCATGCTGGCAGAGCGTTCAGCATCCGCTCGCACGCTGGGTCGCCCTTGGTGTTTTTCAACTCGAAAAGCCGTGCGAAGTTTGCCAGGGAGTGAAACATTCTCCCAACCTGCTTTGTCTCGTGCCGTGAACGTCAGCGGCAAGCTCACTGGTACAGCAACAGATGGCGTTGACGAGCCGGTTTCAGAAAGCACAGAGGCGCACCCAGCAATGGCCGCAGCCACAATCAATAAGCACAAGCGCATGCAAGTCAACCTTATTCAATACGGACAAAGCTTGCACCTGATACTAATGCGAATCCACGCAGCAAGACGAAAAAAACCCACCGCGTTGCCACGGTGGGTTTTTATTTTCTAAATATCAAACTGTCTTACGACAGCATGGGATTAGAAGGAGTGCTTCACACCCAGATCGAAACCAGTACCGTTGCCAGTAGCTGTCAAACCGGAGGCAAAGCCACCGTTGCCACCGCTGAAGCCATAGTCAGCACCGTTTTTGTTGGTGATCTTGGAGTAGGCAGTGTACAGAGCAGTACGAGCGCTCAGGTTATGCACATAACCAATTGCGAACTGGTCAGCCTGTTGGCTGTTCTGGTTGTTTTTGCTGGTGTTGAAGGACACGGGGATGTAACCAGCGCCCATAGGAATCTTCGCACCGATAGAAGACCATGTGTACTTCTTGCCAGTAGCGCCAGCCTCTTGAGTGCCAGTCTTGACCATCAGGTTGGCAACGCCCAGATCGTAAGAAGCGCCGATATTGCTTTCTTTGTCATCAGCAGTACCGTTCACAGTCTTGGCTGTAGACACAGCAACGTTCAAAGGACCAGCAGCGTAACCAACGCGAACGCCTTGGTACTGGTTGGTCTTGGCAGCTGTAGACAGGTTCTCAGCAAAAGCGTGAGTCACTTGAGCGTACACGCCAGAACCCAGAGCAGAGCCAGCGTTAGGAGCGAAACCGTACAGGTAGCTCACGCCGTTGCTGGTACGAGCAGCGGTAGTGCCGTTCTGACCTTTGCCAGTGATGTTGGAACCTGCGCCAGAACCCAGTGTGCCGAACGGATCGAACACGGTGTGGTTCCAGAATGTGGGTGTGTAGTCACGGCCCAGACGGATGGCGCCGAATTTACCGGCCAAGTCCACAGTGCTGCGGCGCTGGAAAGCGACACCAGCGCTAGTGCCGTTGTCAACAGTCAGACCAGCTTCGAAGTGGAAGGAGGCGCTCAGACCGCCACCCAGATCTTCTGTACCTTTGAAGCCCAATTGGCTGGAAGACAGACCAGAAGAAGACAGTTGAGTCTTGGACACGCCGCCTTGCGACACGTTTTGGACGCCAGCGTCAGCGATACCCCAGATGGTCACGGAAGATTGAGCGAAAGCAGAAGTGGCAGCCAGGGCAGCCAGAGCAATCAGAGATTTTTTCATTGCAAGTTTCTCCAAGGTTTAAGAAGGGCTCTGAATCCGGAAGTTGATTTCCTGTGACTCCTAGCCAACCCCCATTTAGGAAGTTGTGGCTATTGCACCAGACAGATGAGGCTTCGCCAAGCAAACGCTCGGAAAAAAAATTTTTCCGTTGCAGACATGCAACACTACTACGGGCTTACCCTGAAAAAAATGGGTTTTGAATGGCACTTTTCTTTTGATTTCAAAGAGTTATATCAATATTCTCATTTTTCACATTGCTTTTTTGATCTTCATCACGAACGGTGAAAAGTCACACTTTGGTCACATGTCTGGCCCGTACACTCGCCTCCATGAACACCGAAGCCCTGATCCTGGCTGCTGACAGCGCCTTGCGCACCCTGTGGGCCGAGCCTCGTGCCAGCCGTACCTGCCCTGTGCCAGCAACCGCCTCCTCCAAACCACTCAATGAAAACGAGCGCCGCGAGGCCGCAGCCCTGATGCGGGTGAACCATGTGGGTGAGGTGTGTGCCCAGGCCCTCTATACAGGACAGGCGTTGGCCAGCAAGGATCGGATCTTGCGCGAGAAGCTGGCCGAGGCCAGTCGGGAAGAGACCGACCACCTGGCCTGGACGCGGCAGCGTCTGAACGAGTTGAACGACCGCCCCTCCTTGCTCAACCCACTCTGGTACGCCGGGGCATTTGCCATCGGCTATGCCGCAGGCAAGCTGGGCGGCGATCAGGTCAGCCTGGGGTTTGTGGTCGAGACCGAGCGCCAGGTGGAAGCTCACCTGAACGGGCACATGGAAAAGCTGCCCGCTGGCGACAGCGCATCACGCGCCATCGTGGCGCAAATGAAGGCCGACGAGATCGCCCACGCGCAAATGGCTCAAGGGGAAGGCGCAGTGGAGTTGCCTTCGCCCATCAAGGGGTTGATGAAAGTGGCCGCCAAGGTGATGACCACCGTGGCGCACCGCATTTAAGGCCAACAGCCCTTGCCAGCGGCTGGCTCAGGCCGCGACTTCCACCAAATCAAATCCGGTCGTGATCTCGGCCGTCTTGCCCAGCATGATGCTGGCCGAGCAGTATTTGTCGTGGCTCATGGCAATGGCCCGCTCCACCGCCGAGGCCGGGATGCCTTTGCCTGTGACGGTGAACTGCATGTGGATTTTGGTGAACACCTTGGGGTCGGTGTCAGCACGCTCGCTGCTGAGCTTGACGCTGCAACCACGCACATCGTGGCGGCCGCGCTTGAGAATCAGCACCACGTCATAGGCCGTGCAACCGCCCGTACCTGCCAACACCATCTCCATCGGGCGGGGTGCCAGGTTTTGGCCGCCGTTTTCCGGCTTGACGGCGTCCGGTGCACCGTCCATCGCGACTGCATGGCCGCTGCCGGTTTCGGCCAAAAAGCCCATTCCAGAGCGGGTGCCTGCGGCGCCGGTCCAGCTGACTGTGCATTCCATTGTCTTTTTCCTTTATTGCAGCGCGCCTTGCATGGGATCCTCTCCTTCAAGGCATTGGGCCCCCGACTTTACAAGTTTTTTCATTTTGAGACACCGCGACTGCTGCAATGCAGCATTGACTCCATTACAATTGCGAACAGTCGTGCTTTTTTGTACGAACCGTTTGTCTCCTCCACCCTCTGAAAAGGTGGATTTGCCCCGAACCGCAAGGCTCGGGGCATTTTTTTTGGGCCGTTATCATCGTGGTCAACTTTTTTCGATGCTGCGGCCTGCCCGCACATGGCCTTGCCAATGACCACCTCCAAGCTCAAGCCCGCCGATTACCTCAAGAAGATCCTGAACGCCCGCGTCTATGACGTGGCCACCGAGTCGGCGTTCGAGCCCGCCAAAAACCTCTCGCGCCGGCTGCACAACAAGGTGCTGCTCAAACGCGAAGACCAGCAGCCCGTGTTCAGCTTCAAGCTGCGCGGCGCGTACAACAAGCTGGCCCATCTCAGTCCCGAGCAACTCAAAAAGGGCGTGATTTGCGCTTCAGCAGGCAACCATGCACAAGGCGTGGCACTGGGCGCCAGCAAGCTGGGCTCCCGCGCCGTGATCGTGATGCCCACCACCACACCGCAGGTCAAGATCGATGCCGTCAAAGGCCTGGGGGGCGAAGTGGTGCTGTTTGGCGACAGCTATTCGGACGCCTACAACCATGCCGTCACACTGGAGAAGAAACAGGGCCTGACCTTTGTGCACCCGTTTGACGATCCGGATGTGATTGCCGGCCAGGGCACCATCGCCATGGAAATGCTGCGCCAGCACCAGGGCCCGCTGGATGCGGTGTTTGTGGCCATTGGCGGCGGCGGTCTGATCAGTGGCGTCGCCAACTACATCAAGGCCGTGCGCCCCGAGGTCAAGGTCATTGGCGTGCAGATGAACGACTCCGACGCCATGATCCAGTCGGTGGACGCCAAAAAGCGCGTGACACTGGCCGATGTGGGCCTGTTCTCGGACGGCACCGCCGTCAAACTGGTGGGCGAAGAAACCTTCCGCATCTCGCGCCAACTGGTGGACGAGTACATGACAGTGGACACCGACTCGGTGTGCGCAGCCATCAAGGACATCTTTGTGGACACCCGCTCCATCGTGGAGCCTGCAGGCGCACTGGCCGTGGCGGCCATCAAGCAGTACGTGGCCACGCACAAGACCAAAGGCCAGACCTACGCGGCCATTTTGTGCGGCGCCAACATGAACTTTGACCGCCTGCGCTTTGTGGCCGAGCGGGCCGATGTGGGCGAAGAAAAAGAAGCGCTGTTTGCCGTGACCATCCCCGAAGAACGCGGCAGTTTCAAGCGCTTTCTGGAGCTGATCGGCAACCTGCCCGGCGGGCCCCGCAATGTGACCGAGTTCAACTACCGCATGAGCGACTCGGACCAGGCCCATGTGTTTCTGGGGCTGAGCACGCACGGCAAGGGTGAGAGCACCCGCATCGCGGCCAACTTCAACAAACAGCAGTTCAAGGCCATCGACCTGACACACGACGACCTGGCCAAGGAGCACATCCGCCACATGGTGGGCGGCCATTCGGCCCTGTCACAGGACGAACGCTTGCTGCGCTTTGTGTTCCCCGAGCGCCCTGGTGCACTGCTCAAGTTCCTGAGCCTGATGCGCCCAGGCTGGAACATCAGTCTGTTCCACTACCGCAACCAGGGAGCCGACTACGGCCGCATTCTGGTGGGCTTGCAAGTGCCTGCCAAGGACGACAAAGCGTTTACCAAATTCCTGGACACGCTGGGTTACCCGCACGTCGAAGAGACGAACAACCCGGTCTACAAGCTGTTCCTGCGCAGCTGAGGCGCAATCAGGGCCGCTCGGGCCCTGCCATGTGCAACTCCCACTGAGCGGAGCCTGTCAGGCTGGTGCCCAGCCAGGCTTGGCGCGGTCCCACTTTCTGCAGATAAACCCCGTCCTGCACGGCCTGACCGACGCGCCAGGCTTTGGGTGGCTGGCCATCGACCGCCAGCAAGGCGCTGCCATGGCCCGAAGAGAAAGAGATCACACCGAGCAACTGGAATCGGCTGGATTCAGGTGCCACGGCGGCACTGACCTGCGCCTGACCGAGGGCACGGGCCATCTGTGCGGTGTCGGTCACGGGCATGGGCGCAGACGCCACCACCTCAGGCACAGAACTGACCGCACCCTGCGGGAACTGCAGCCCCCAGTACACCGCACCTGCCGCAGCCACACACCACAGCAGCGCTGCGACGAGCGCAGGCAGGATCTGGGTGGAGGGTATAGACCGGGAAACGACTTGGGAGTGCCACATGCAAAGATTATGATCGAAGCACAAGGCCCCGACAGTGGCCCCATGACCCGAAAGAACCCATGCGCGTCCTCAAGAACCCCACCCGCCGCCAGCGCGGCTTCACCCTGATCGAGCTGATGGTGGTCTTGGCCATCATCGGTGTGCTGGCCGCGATGATCGTGCCCAACGTGCTGGGCCGCGCCGACGATGCCCGCGTCACGGCCGCACGCACCGACGTGAGCAACCTGATGCAGGCACTCAAGCTCTACAAACTCGACAACCAGCGCTACCCCAGCCCCGAGCAAGGCCTGCAGGCCCTGGTGACCAAGCCTGTCAGCGAGCCGGTGCCCCTCAACTGGAAGCCCTACCTCGACAAGCTGCCGAACGACCCTTGGGGCCGCCCTTACCAGTACATGAGCCCCGGCATCAAGGGTGAGGTGGATGTGCTCTCTTTCGGGGCAGATGGCCAAACCGGCGGCGAGGGCCGCAATGCCGACATTGGCAGCTGGCAATAAGCCGCAGCTGGCACGCACTGGCGGCTTCACCTTGCTGGAGTTGCTGGTGGTGGTGGCGCTGATCGCCATCGCCACGGCCGGGGCCAGTCTGGCCTTGCGTGACAGCGCCGACAGTGCGCTGGAACGCGATGCCCAACGCCTGGCCGCCTTGCTCGAAACCGCCCGCGCCCAGGCCCGCGCCAGCGAACTCGCGGTGGTCTGGCGCGTGCAAGCGCCGGGCTTTGTGTTCGAGGGCTTGCCAGCCCTGCCCCGCCAGTGGCTGGCCAGCACCACACAAGCGAGCGCGGCCCCGGTTCAGCTCGGGCCGGAGCCCTTGATCCCACCGCAAGCGATTGCCCTGACCAGCACAGCGCGGCCCGAACGGCGTATTTGGGTGGTGACCGACGGCCTGCGCCCGTTCACCGTGCAGAACACCCCCACCATGGAGCCGCGCTGATGTGGCTCCCCGATGTAGGAGCGACGCCCCCGTCGCGATGTGTGACCCGAACCACCGCCCCATCGCCGCGAGGGCGCGGCTCCCACACGCCCCCGGCCCCTGTAGGAGCGACGCCCTCGTCGCGATGCTCGGCACGAGGCTTCACCCTGATCGAAGTGCTGGTCGCGCTCAGCATCGTGGCCGTGGCCTTGCTGGCCGGGCTCCAGGCCACGGGTTCGCTCAGCCGCAATGCCGAGCGGCAGAACGTGAGCATGCTGGGGCAGATCTGCGCCGAAAACGAACTGATCCGGCTGCGCCTGCGCAGGCAGCTGCCCGACACGGGCGATAGCCAGGTGGAATGCCCCCAGGCGGGCCGCACGCTGCAGGTCCATTTGGCGGTGCGCCCCACACCCAACCCCAACTTCCGCCGGGTGGATGCGCGTGTGCTGGACCAGGGCCAGTATGTGTTGCAGCTGTCCACCGTGATGGGACGCAACTAATGAAGCGCTTTGCCTCTTCTGTAGGAGCCGCGCCCCCGCGGCGATGCACCGCTTGTGCGAAGGCCCTTTCGCCGCGAGGGCGCGGCTCCCACAGGGACCGACAACGAGGCTTTACCCTGATCGAGGTGCTGGTCGCCATCAGCGTGATGGCGCTGATGGCGCTCATGGCCTGGCGCGGCCTGGACGGCATGCTGCGCACCCAAGCCGGTTTGCAGCAGCGCGCCGACCAGATCCGCACCTTGCAGGCCGGTCTGGCGCAATGGCAAACCGACCTGAACCAGCTCGCCGAATTGCCGGGCACACCCGGCTGGGACTGGGACGGCAAGGTGCTGCGGCTCACACGCCGCGCCGTGCAGCCCGCCGACGGCGTGCTGGTCGTGGGCTGGACCTGGCGCAACGACCCTGCTCGCCCCGGTGGAGGGGACTGGCAGCGCTGGCAATCTGCGCCTGTGCAAAGCCAGCAGGCCTGGCAAAACGCCTGGCAGCTCACCCAGCAGTGGAGCCAGACCCCGAGCGCCGACACCCTGGCCGGGCAGGTGCAGATCCACCCGCTGTCGGGCTGGCAACTGTTTGTGCACCGGGGAGGCAGCTGGTCCAACCCCTTGTCCAGCGATGCGGGCAGTGCCAGCACGACCAGCCAAGCCCCTGCGCCCACCTCTGCAGCAACCGGCAGCGTTCCCGATGGCGTGCGCCTGGTGCTGACCCTGCCCGCCACCACACCTGTGGGTGGCACGCTGACGCTCGACTGGATCCGTCCGACCCTGACTGGAGCCCCCGGATGAAGCACGGGCGCGAACCACAAAAAGGTGCCGCCCTGCTGACCGCCATGCTGGTGGTGGCGCTGGTGGCCACGCTCGCGTCTGCAGCGCTGTGGCAGCAATGGCGGCAGGTGGAAATCGAAGCGGCCGAGCGCGGTCGCAGCCAGACGCAATGGATGATGACTGGCGCACTGGACTGGACGCGCCTGATCCTGCGCGAAGACGCCCTGTCGGGGCAGGACAAAAACGTCGACCACCTCGGCGAACCCTGGGCCCTGCCGGTGCAGGAATCCAAGCTGTCCACCTTCTTGTCGCAAGACCAGCAGTGGCACGAAGGCGATCCGGAGGTTTACCTGTCCGGCCAGATCACCGACGCCCAGTCGCGCATGAATGTGCGCAACCTGATCGAGGATGGCCGCATCAGCCCCGAGATGCTGGCGGCTTTCGGCAGGCTGTTCCAGCGACTGGACCTGCCTGTAGTGCAACTGAACCGGCTGGCCACGGGCCTGCAACAAGCCATGGCCCGCAGCAGCCCTGTGGCGGGCCGCACTGCCAGCACGGCAGATGCTCCTTTGACGCCCCAGCAAACCAGCCAGCTGGTCTGGCTGGGCCTGAGCCCCGAGAGTGTGACTATCCTCTCGCCCTACATCACCGTGCTGCCCGTGGCCACCCCGGTCAACCTCAACACTGCGACCGCCCCCGTGCTGGAGGCCATGGTGCCCGGGCTCGATGCCGCCAGCGCCCGCCAGTGGGTGAACCGGCGCGAGCGCGGCCCCTGGACCACGCTGGAGGCCGCCCGCCAGGCCCTGGGGCCTGCAGGCCAGGGCATCGACGCCAAATGGCATGCGGTCAGCAGCCAGTTTTTCGAGGTGCGTGGCCGCATGCGCATCGACCAGGTGGTGCAGGAAGAACTGGCCCTGGTCCAGCGCGAGGCCGGTCAGGTCCGCATGCTCTGGCGGGTGCGGTCCACAGCACGCGAACCCACTGCGCCAGCAGCACTGCGCCCCCTACAATGAATCTCCGATGCGCACCCTGATCGTCCAACTGCCCCTCTCGCCTGCCAGCGCTGCGCTGACCTACCCGCACGCCTGGGTGAACGCGCCTGCGCAGACCGAACGCACCGTGCTGCAATCGGCACAGGCCTCTGTGCTGGCCGCCGCCAGCCCGGCCGCCGAGGTGGTGGTGCTGGTGCCTGCCCAGGCCCTGTCCTGGCAGCAGGTCGAGTTGCCTGCCGGACTGCACAAACAGCCCGCACGCGTTCCTGCGGCCCTGCAAGGCCTGCTGGAAGACCGCCTGCTGGCCGAGCCGGACAGCCTGCACCTGGCCTTGCAGCCAGGCTGGTCACAGCTGCCGCGTCCCTGGGTGGCCGCCTGCCACAAGGCCTGGCTGTCAGGCCATCTGCAAGCGCTTGAAGCCGCAGGCCTGGCCGTGCACCGCATCGTGCCCGAGCTGGCCCCTGACACCGAGGCCTTGCAGGTGCTCGCGCTGGGCGACACCGAGACCGGTTGGCTCTGGTTCAGCCAGTCCGGACAGGGCGTCTGGGGTAGCCCGATCCGGTCGATGCAGTCCGCCAGTCAATGGCCCGCCTGGCTGGGCGAGCCCGGGACGACACCCCCTCAAGGCCTGGCCGAACCCGCGCTGGCGAGCTGGCTGAGCGAGCGCCTGGGCCATGAAGCCCGCTTGCTGCAACCCCAGCAGCACTGGCTGCAGGCCCTGGCCCGCGACTGGGATCTGGCGCAATTCGATTTGCAAACGCACGCCCATGCCCGTCGGCTCAAGTCGTTGCAGAAATTCATCCATGCCTTGTGGGCAGCCCCGGCCTGGCGACCTGCCCGCTGGGGCATGGCCCTGCTGCTGCTGACACAGCTGGTCGGGCTCAACGCCTGGGCCTGGAAAACCCGTGCCAACTGGCAGACCCAGCAACAAGCCCTGACCCGCATGCTGCAAGAGAGCTTCCCCCAAACCACCGTGGTGGTGGATGCGCCACTGCAAATGGAACGCGAAGTCACGCGCTTGCGCCAAGGCTCCGGGCAACTGGCACCGCATGACCTGGAAAGCCTGCTGCAAGCCCTGGGCCAGGCCCTGCCTGCCGGATCGGCCGCGCCTGCAGGCCTGCAGTTCCAGCCAGGTCGCCTGCAAGTGCAAGGCCTGAGCTTGACCGCCGTGCAGCAACAAAGCATGGCGCAAGCCCTGCAGCGCCAGGGCTACCGCTGGAAAGCCGAAGACGCTGGCGGCGTGATCACCGGAGGTCAGCCATGACAAGCCGCCCAGCTGTTGCGGCCCTGTCCACCGGATGGCTGGCTTTCTGGTCCGCACGCCAGCCGCGTGAGCGGCGACTGCTCGCCCTGGCCGCCTGGGTGATGGGCACTGCCCTGCTCTGGCAGATCGCCATCGCGCCTGCCTTGCACACCTGGCGCGACGCCCCCAACAAACAGGCTGCGCTGGATGCGCAGACCACACAGATGCGCAAGCTGCAGGCGCAGGCCCGCAGCTTGCAGAGCAGCGCCCCGCTGTCACGCACCGCGGCCTTGCAGTGGCTCGAAACCAGCGCCGCCGAATCGCTGGGGCCGGAAGCCCGTGTCAGCCTGCAAGGCGAACAGGTGCGCGTCACGCTCAAGGCCGCGCCCGCTGAAGGTCTGTCGCGCTGGCTGGCCCAGGCCCGCAGCCAGGCGCAGGCCCTGCCGACGCAAGCCCAACTGCAGCGGGTGACACCCGCCAGCGGCCCGTCCACAGCCGCCAGCACCTTGCCTGCGGTCTGGAGCGGCACCCTGGTGATGAACCTGCGCTGAAGGCCCATGAACACACGCCATCTGTCCCTTAACCTCGCGACGGCGCAGCGCAGACCATGGCTCTGGGCTGTTTGGGGCGCGCTCTGGGGTGCTGTGCTGTCCACCTTGTGCTGGGCACCTGCACGCTGGCTGGCCTGGGGCATGGCCGAGGCCAGTCAGGGCCGGGTCTTGCTGCAATCCGCACGCGGCACGGTATGGCAGGGTTCTGCCCAACTCAGCTTGAGCGGTGGCGCGGGCAGCCGCGACCTGCAAACCCTGCCCGGCCGCATGGCCTGGACCATCGGGCTGGGCACACACGGCCTGGCCTTGTCACTGCATGCCGACTGCTGCATGAGCGCACCCTTGCAATGGCGTGTGACCGCAGGCATGGGGCAATGGGGCCTGCATCTGGATCCGCACCAATCGCACTGGCCTGCCAGCCTGCTGACCGGCCTGGGCGCCCCCTGGAACACACTGCAAGTCGAAGGCCAGATGCTGCTGCGCACCGAGGGCCTGCACATCCAGTGGGCGGCAGGGCGCCTGCAGTGGCAAGGCCTGCTGGAATTGACGGCCAACGATGTGGCCTCACGTCTGTCGACCTTGCGCCCCATGGGCAGCTACCAGGTCAAGGTCACCAGCCCGAGCGGCAACACCCCCACCGCCACCCCGCAGGTCGAGCTGAGCACCCTCTCGGGTGCGCTGCGCCTGAGCGGGCAAGGCCAGTGGCTGGGCGACCGCCTGCGCTTTGCAGGCGAGGCCTCGGCCGCCGAAGGGCAGGAAGCTGCCTTGTCGAATCTTCTGAACATCATTGGCCGCCGCGATGGCTCGCGCAGCCTGCTTTCCTTGGGATGAACCCATGCACACCTCACTTCGTCACCCCACCCACCTGCGCCTGAGTGCGCTGGCGCTCTTTATCGCTTGCGCACTGGGGGCTGGCCCGCTGGCCGCGCAAACCGCTGCGGACGGCAAGAACACCGTGCGTGCAGGCGAGCAAGTTGTGCTCAATTTCGTCAACGCCGACATCGAGGCCGTGGCCCGCACCGTGGCCACCCTGTCGGGGCACAACGTGGTGGTGGACCCGCGTGTCAAAGGCAGCATGACGCTGTCCAGCACCGTGGCTGTGGCGCCCGCACAGGCCCTGCGCCTGTTTGGCGCGCAGCTGCGCACACAAGGCTTTGCGCTGGTGGAGTCTTCCGGTCTGTACACGGTGGTGCCCGAAGCCGAAGCCAAGCTGCAAAGCGGCCCGGTCTCGGCCGGGGCGGTGCCTGCAGGCAGTGGCCAGGTGGTCACGCAGATCTTCCGGCTCAACCACGAGTCGGCCAGCAACCTGGTGCCCGTGCTGCGCCCTCTCATCAGCCCCAACAACACCATCAACATCACCCCCGGCACCAACGCGCTGGTGATCACCGACTACGCCGACAACCTGCAACGCCTCTCGCGCATCGTGGCAGCCCTGGATGTGGCCAGCGCCAGTGGCGTGGAAGTGATCCGGCTCAAGCATGGCATTGCCAGCGACATGGCCGCCATGGTGCAGCGCCTGGTGGACTCGGGCGCGGCCGCCGCGCCTGGCCAGACCGACAGCGGCTTCAAGACCACCGTGTTGCCCGAGGTGCGCACCAACGCGCTGATCGTGCGGGCCGCCAACCCGGCGCGCACAGCGCTGGTGCGCTCGCTCATCGAGCAGCTGGACCAACCCAGCGCCAGCGGCGCCCAGGCGGCCAGCGGCAACATCCATGTGGTGTATCTGAAAAACGCCGACGCCAGCAAACTCGCCATCACATTGCGCGCCGCCCTGTCGGCCAGCGGCAGCACCAGCAACCCGGCACTGACCGGCCTGTCAGCGACCACCACCAACACACCAGCGCCAGGCACACCGACAGGCTCTGCCACAGGCACCAGCGCTTCGGTGCAACCTTCCACGGGCGGGCAGATCCAGGCCGACCCGGCCACCAACGCACTGATCATCACCGCACCCGAGCCGCAGTACCGCCAGCTGCGTGAAGTCATCGACAAACTCGACCAGCGCCGCGCCCAGGTGTTTGTGGAGAGCCTGATCGCCGAAGTCAGCGCCGACAAGGCCGCCGAGTTTGGTGTGCAGTGGATGAGCGGGACCGGCACCGGCAGCAACACCGTGGGCCTGCTGGGCACCAACTTTTCTGTGGGCGGCACCAACCTGCTGGGCCTGGCAGCCAATGCGGCCAAAGGCACTTACACCGCCTCCACCGGCTTGAACCTGGCAATTGGCCAGCAGCGCAACGGTGCTCTGGCGCTGGGTGCATTGGCCCGCTTCCTGCAGTCCAGCGGTGACGGCAATGTGCTGTCCACGCCCAATTTGCTGACACTGGACAACGAGGAGGCCAAGATCGTGATCGGTCAAAACGTGCCCTTTGTCACAGGCTCCTATGCAGCCGCTGCCGTAGGCACCACCAATCCATTCACCACGGTTGAACGCAAAGACGTGGGCTTGACGCTCAAGGTCAAGCCACAAATCAGCGACAACGGCACGGTGAAAATGCAGATCTTCCAGGAAGTCAGCAGCGTTGTGACAGCCACCATCGATTCCAAAAATGGCCCGACCACCAACAAGCGCTCGATCGAATCGAGTGTTCTGGTGGAAGACGGCTCGATCGTGGTGTTGGGTGGCCTGCTGCAGGACGACACCAGCACCAACCAGGAAAAAGTGCCCGGCATCGGTGACATCCCCTTGTTTGGCAACTTGTTCAAGGCCGAAACCCGCAGCCGCAAGAAAACCAATCTGATGGTCTTCCTGCGTCCGGTGGTGGTGCGCGATGGCGCTGCGACCGAAGCCCTGTCCATGGGCCGCTACGAGCAGATGCGCCTGACCCAGCAGACCAGCCAGCCGGTGGGCAACACAGCCTTGCCTGTACAGGGCGCAGCCGTGCTGCCCGAAATGACCCCGGCACCGGCTGCTGCAGCCAAGCCCTGAGGCCTTGCTCCATGCGCTACCCCCTGCCTTATGCCTTTGCCCGAGATCATGGTCTGTTGCTCGAAGACGATGGGCAGCAACTGGCCCTTTGGCTCAGTCCTGACAGCCAGCGTCAGGCGCTGTCCGAAGTCATGCGCCATTACGCCAGCGAGGATCTGTCTTGCTTCACCCTCGACACCGAGGGTCTGCGCCAGCGCATTCAACAGGCTTATTCGGGCAGCCAGGCCAGCGGTGGTGCCAGCGCTGCGGCCGTGGTGAGCGAGGTGGAGTCCGAGGCCGACCTCTCGCGCATGATGCAGGAGCTGCCCGCGGTGGAAGACCTGCTCGAAGCCAGCGATGATGCCCCCATCATCCGTATGCTCAACGCCCTGCTGACACAGGCCACACGCGATGGGGCCAGCGACATCCACATTGAGCCCTACGAACGCCATTCGAGTGTGCGTTTTCGCATCGATGGCGCGCTGCGCGAGGTGGTTCAACCCAACCGGGCACTGCATGCGGCATTGATCTCGCGCCTGAAGATCATGGCCGAACTCGACATTGCAGAAAAACGCCTGCCCCAGGATGGCCGCATCAGCCTGCGCCTGGGCAGCCGTGCTGTCGATGTGCGGGTCTCGACCCTGCCCAGCGCCCACGGCGAACGCGCTGTGCTGCGCTTGCTGGACAAGAGCGAAGCGCGTCTGACACTGGAGGCCGTGGGCATGCAAGGCCGTGTGCTGCAGCAGATCGACCCGCTGATCGCACAGCCGCACGGCATCTTGCTGGTCACCGGCCCCACCGGCTCAGGCAAGACCACCACCCTGTACGCTGCGCTGCAACGCCTGGATGCGGGCCGCAGCAACATCATGACGGTGGAAGACCCGATCGAATACGAGCTGCCTGGCGTGGGTCAGACCCAGGTGAATGCCAAGATCGATCTCACCTTTGCCAAGGCCCTGCGCGCCATCCTGCGCCAGGACCCGGACGTGATCATGATTGGCGAAATCCGAGACTTTGAAACCGCACAGATTGCCATCCAGGCTTCACTGACTGGCCACTTGGTGCTGGCCACGCTGCACACCAACGATGCCGTCAGTGCGGTGACCCGCTTGACCGACATGGGCGTAGAGCCTTTCCTGCTGAGCTCATCGCTGCTGGGCGTGCTGGCACAGCGCCTGGTGCGCAAGCGCTGTACCCACTGCGGTGGTGCAGGCTGTGAGCACTGCGGCCACACCGGCTACGCCGGGCGCACGGGCGTGTTTGAATTGCTGATCGCCAGTGACGAGATCCGCAGCCAGATCCACAACCGCGCCGCCGAGTCCGAGCTGCGCGCCACCGCTCTGGCGCAAGGCATGGTGCTGATGCGTGACGATGGACAGCGCCTGGTCGATGCAGGCATCACCAACGCTGAAGAACTGCTGCGCGTGACGCGCGACTGAGGCACCGATGCGCATGCACCTGCCCCTGAAAAGACTGCTGTGCACAAGTGTGTGCCTGGGGCTGTGGTCAGGTGCCACTCTGGCGCAGGACAAAACGCCAAGCCCACCACCGGTCGATCCTCCTGTGTCGGCCTGGGATTACAGCCTGGGTCTGCGCTGGCAAGCCAGCGATTTGCGGCACCCTGGTTTGAGCTTACGACCCATGCTAGGACTGCAATACGGACGCTGGCGCCTGGGCCCCGTCGATGGCGAGAACTGGCACCGCTTTGGCCAGGTCCAGCAAGACAACAACCTGACCTACGACTGGTTGCGCCTGAGCAACCTGCGCACATCGCTTTCTGCCAGCGTGCTGAACCTGGAGCGCGACAGCACCTTCGATGCCATCCGTTCGGGCCGCAAAACCGTGCGCGGCAAAGCCAGCGTGGACTATTTCCTGCCCAACCGCTGGAGTGTGGGCATGGTGTTAACACAAGACTTGATGGACCGTGGCGGTGGTACTTCGCTGTCACCCAACTGGACCTACCGCGAGCCTTTGAGTGACGACAGCACCTTGCTGCTGAGCCAGTCCATCACCTGGGGCAACCGGGCCTACTGGCAAATCAACCAACAGCTCAACCAGGACATGCCAGTGCACCAGGGACGAGGTTTTGGCAGCTGGGACACGCAACTGACTTACCGCCATCGGTTCAAGCCGCACTGGGTGTTTTTCAGCCAGATTGGACTTAGCCGTGCGATCGGGCCTGTTCATGCGGGCAACACCTCACCCGAGACTTTGTACAACGCCCAACTTGGCGTGCTCTATTTCAGCCGCTGACCTATGCCTGCCTACCGTTTTGAAGCCCTGCAAACCGATGGCCAGACCCGCAAGGGTGTGGTCGAGGCGGACAGCCAAAAAAGTGCCCGCAGCCAACTGCGCACGCAAGGACTGGTGCCTCTGCTGGTTGAGCCGATCGGCACTGGCGAGGCCGCGCGCGCCCAGGCTCTGCCCTGGTGGCAAAAACCCATCGGCCCGTCACGGGCCTTCAGCAGCAGCCAGCGTGCCGTGTGGACACGCCAGCTGGCCGGTCTGGTGGGCAGCGGTCTGCCGCTGGAGCGGGCCCTGTCGGCCCTGGCCGATGAAGCCACACACGAACGCCAACGCCACCTGATGGCAGCGATCCGTGCCGAAGTCCATGCCGGCAACAGCCTGGGCCGGGCCCTGGCACAGCACCCGCAGGAATTTCCGGCCATCGACCAGGCCGTGATTGCGGCAGGTGAGCAAAGCGGGCATCTGGGCGAGGTGCTGACCCAGCTGGCCAACGACCTGGAAGAGCAGCAGAACCTGCGCTCCAAACTCATGGGCGCGGCGCTCTACCCAGCCATCGTCACGCTGGTGGCATTGGCCATTGTGGTGTTTCTGGTGACCTCGGTGGTGCCCCAGGTGGCCGGCGTGTTTGCAGGCCAGCAGCGTCAGTTGCCCTGGCTCACCGTGGCCATGCTGGCCATCAGCGACGGGGTGCGGCAATGGGGCTGGTTGCTGGTGCTGCTGGCCGTGGCGGCAGGCACGGGCCTGCGTGTGGCACTGCGCCAGGCTGCTTTTCGGCTGCGCTGGGACGCGGCATGGCTGCGCTTGCCGGTGATCGGTCGTTTGTCCCTGGGTTACAACAGCGCCCGCTTCGCCGCCACACTGGCCATGCTGAGCTCTGCTGGCGTGCCCATCCTGAAGGCTTTGCAGTCTGCCGCCGACACGCTGTCGAATCAGGCTTTGCGTGCCGATGCACTGCAGGCGCTGGTGCAGGTGCGCGAAGGTGCGCCACTGGGACTGGCTCTGTCACAGCACACCCGCTTTCCGGGCCTGCTGTCGATGTTTGCCCGGCTCGGTGAACAGACCGGCCAATTGCCCAGCATGCTGCAACGCGTTGCACAACAACTGTCTGCCGAAGTGCAGCGCCGCGCCATGGCCCTGGCCACCGTGCTGGAGCCTTTGCTGATCGTGGCCATGGGCGGCATGGTGATGCTGATCGTGCTGGCGGTGTTGATGCCGATCATGGAACTGAATCAATGGGTGAAATGAC
>Ga0228702_1000893_pt1 | contig 20840 bp, 17 predicted proteins | sample McNCre217_Aug_MG_2_FD_178018 | JGI IMG/M metagenome (GOLD analysis project Ga0228702, IMG submission 178018) | Freshwater microbial communities from McNutts Creek, Athens, Georgia, United States - 20-17_Aug_MG | ecosystem: Environmental > Aquatic > Freshwater > Creek | place: USA: Georgia...
GGTCAAAGCCCCGTCAATCCGACAGGCAGACCGTTTTTCAAACTTTCAAGGAAACCTGATCATGAACCGCTCTTATTTCTCCGCCATCACCCTCGCTGTTGCCGCCTTGGCTGCTGGAAACGCCCTGGCCGCCGACGCATCTGCCCCCAAAACCCGCGAGCAAGTCAAAGCCGAACTGGCCGAAGCCCTGCGCACAGGCGACTTTGTCGTCAACGGTGAAACCCAGCAAAAAGCCAATGAAGTGAACCCTGGCCTGTACCCCGCCAAACCCGTCGTGCAGGGCAAGACCCGCGAACAGGTGAAAGCCGAGTTGGCCGAGGCCATCCGCACGGGCAACTTTGTCGTCAACAGTGAAACCCATCAAACGGCCAATGAAGTGAACCCTGGCTTGTACCCCGCCAAACCTGTCGCCCAGGGCAAGACCCGCGAACAAGTGAAGGCCGAGCTGGCTGAAGCCGTTCGCACCGGCAACATCCTGGCCGACGGTGAAACCGGCCTGAAGTTGAACCAATTGAACCCACAGCGCTACAACCGCCACATCTGATGGGCCACAGCACGGCCAGCCAGCCCATGGCGTGATGGTTGGGCATGGCTGCATCGCGGATGAATTCAGCGGCGTCGATGACGCCGCTGTTTTTGCTTCATGCGTGGCTCAACTGTTTGGAGCTGTGTTGTTCTGGAGGGTCTGTCCTTGCACCACCGTGTGCGCCATCAGGCGATCGTCGCCCAGCACGATCAGGGCGAACAGCCATTCGGCCAAGGTCTCGGTTTGCGCGGTGCGCCGTGCCAGCAGCGGTGTGGCTTGGGGGTTGAGCACCACGAAGTCGGCCTCGCAGCCGGGCAGCAAGTTGCCCACTTTTCCGTTCAAGTCCAGCGCGGCGGCAGCGCCCGCCGTGTGTTGCCACCACAGGTGCTCGGGCGCGAGGCTGATGCCGGGGCGCACCGCGGTTTGCAGCTGGACACTTTGCCGTGCGACCGTGTAGGCCGCGTGCATGGTGTGAAACGGGCTGAAGCTGGTGCCGCCCCCCACATCGCTGGCCAGGCCGTAGCGCAGACCGGCCGCGTCGGACGCGGTGTAGTCGAAAAAACCACTGCCCAGAAACAGGTTGCTGGTGGGGCTGATGGCGGCTGTTGCGCCCACCTCGGCCATGCGGCGGCGGTCGGCTTCGTCCAGATAAATGCAGTGGGCGTAGACCGAGCGCTGGCGCAGCAAACCGGCGCGGTCATAGACATCGAGGTAACTGCGTGCCTCGGGAAAGAGTTCGTGTACCCAGCGGATTTCATCCAGGTTCTCGGCCACATGCGACTGGACCCACACATCCGGGAACTGCTGCGCGATCTCCCCCGCGCCGTGCAACTGCGCGGGCGTGCTGGTGGGCGCAAAGCGCGGCGTGATGGCGTAGCCCAGCCGGTCCACGCCGTGCCAGCGGCGGATCAGGTCTTCGGTCTGGCGCAGGCTCAAGTCGGTGTCGGTGTCGCGCAGGCCATCGGGGCTGTGGCGGTCTTGCAGCACCTTGCCGGTGACCATGCGCAAGCGTCGCTTTTGGGCCTCGGCCATGAACACATCGACCGACTCGGGGTGCGCCGTGGCAAAACACAGGGCGGTGGTCACGCCGTGGCGCATCAACTCGTCCAGAAAGAATCCGGTCACCTCGTTGGCGTAAGCCGGGTCTGAAAACTGTTTTTCATGCGGAAAGGTGTAGTGCTCCAGCCAAGGCAGCAAGCCCTCGGCGGGCGAGCCGATCACATCGGTCTGCGGGTAATGGATGTGCAGATCCACAAAGCCCGGCGCGATGCAAAGACCAGGCCAGTGGGTGACAGGCAGGTCCGGGTAGTGCGGGGCCAGCTCGCGGTAGGGGCCGATGGCCTGGATGCGGACGATGCCGTCAGCCTCGCGGGCGGTGACGAGCAGGCCATCGGTTTCGTGGCGGGCTTGCGGCAGAGCTGGATCGGCAAACCACAGCAGGCTGGCTCGCCAGCCTTGAAGCTCGGTCAGATCAGGGGTATGGCGCATGGGTCAATCGAGGATGAACACGGGGATAAACACTCGGAAAAAGGGGCGGTCTGCGGTGGTACATTGTGCGGCAATCTCTTCGCTTGTCAGGCGCGGGCCAACGCTTTAGGCACGGACTTTGCGAGCGACTTATTCAGATCCTCATTCGCACCCGACATGACCACACCCCTTTTGTCTTTGCAGGGCATCACCAAGCGCTATCCGGGCGTGGTGGCCAACCAGGACGTGTCGCTGACCGTGATGCCCGGGCAGGCCCATGCCGTGCTGGGCGAAAACGGCGCGGGCAAGTCCACGCTGATGAAAATCATCTACGGCTCGGTCAAGCCCGACGAAGGCCAGGTGTTCTTCAAGGGGCAGCCGGTCAATATCCGCAACCCGCAAGAAGCGCGCAAGCTGGGCATCAGCATGGTGTTTCAGCACTTCAGCCTGTTTGACACGCTCACCGTGGCCGAAAACGTCTGGTTGGGGCTGGACAAAACCCTGAGCCTGGCCGAAGTGACCCGCCGCATCGAGGCCAAGGCCGCCGAATACGGGCTCGACATTGAAGCCGCCCGCCCGGTGCACACGCTCAGCGTGGGCGAGATGCAGCGGGTGGAGATCATCCGGGCGCTGCTGTCTGAGCCGCAATTGCTGATCCTGGACGAGCCCACTTCGGTGCTGACGCCGCAGGCGGTCGAGAAATTGTTTGTGGTGCTGCACAAGCTGGTCAGCCAGGGCGTGAGCATTTTGTATATCTCGCACAAGCTGCACGAGATCCGGGCGCTGTGCAGCGCTTGCACCGTGTTGCGCGGTGGCAAGCTCACCGGGGTGTGCGACCCGCGTGAAGAAACCAATGCCAGCCTGAGCCGCCTGATGATCGGGGCCGAGCCACCTGCGCTGGCCCCTACACCCCGCACACCTGGCGAGGTGGTGCTGTCGGTCAAGGGCCTGCAGCTGGACAAGCAAGACCCATTTGGCGTGGATTTGCAAGGCATTGATCTGCAGGTGCGCAGCGGCGAAGTGGTGGGCTTGGCCGGGGTTTCGGGCAACGGCCAGCGCGAGCTGATGTGGGCCTTGTCCGGCGAAGACACCCGTTCGCCAGCGGCGGCCATCACGCTGGCAGGCCAGAGCGTGGGCCAGTGGGCCCCGCGTGCGCGGCGCGGCCTGGGCCTGCACTTTGTGCCCGAAGAGCGCTTGGGCCGGGGCGCGGTGCCTTCGATGGGCTTGGCGCACAACCTCTTGCTCACGCGCAGCGAGGCGCTGGGGGCTGGCGGCTGGATTCGCATGGGCGCGCTGGCCGATCAGGCGCGCAGCATCATTGATCGCTTCAAGGTCAAGGCCTCAGGGCCGGATGCGGCGGCGCGTTCGCTGTCGGGCGGCAATTTGCAAAAGTTCATTGTGGGGCGCGAAATCAGCGCCGCCCCCAAGCTGCTGATCGTCTCGCAACCCACTTGGGGTGTGGACGTGGGCGCAGCGGCGCAGATTCGCGCCGAGATTCTGGCGCTGCGCGACGCAGGTTGTGCGGTGCTGGTGGTGAGTGAGGAGCTGGAAGAGTTGTTTGAAATTTCTGACCGTTTGCATGTGATCGCCAAGGGCCGTTTGTCACCCTCGCTGCCCCGGGCTCAGGCCACGGTGGCGTTGATTGGCGAATGGATGAGCGGCTTGTGGCCAGCCCAGACCGAGGAGGCACAACATGCTCAAGCTTGAAGCCCGTCCCCAGGCCTCGCGGCTGTGGACTTATGCCTCGCCTTTGCTGGCGCTGGCGCTCACGGTGGTGCTCGGCGTGGTGCTGTTTCTGGCGCTGGGCAAAGACCCGGTGCGCGCCTTGCAAATGTTTTTCTGGGAGCCCATCAAATCGGGCTACGCCTTGGGCGAGCTGATGGTCAAGGCCACGCCGCTCTTGTTGATCGCGCTGGGGCTGGCGGTGTGCTTTCGCTCCAACGTGTGGAACATCGGGGCCGAGGGCCAGTTCGTCATCGGTGCCGTGTGCGCCGGGGGCGTGGCCATGCTGGCGGGCAAAGACACGGGCCGCTGGGTGGTGCTGGCCATCCTCGCTGCGGGTGTGCTGGGCGGCATGCTGTGGGCGGGCCTGACGGCTTTGCTGCGCGACCGCTTCAATGCCAGCGAGATTTTGGTGAGCCTGATGCTGGTCTATGTGGCCGACATGGTGCTCAGCTATTTGGTTTATGGCCCCTGGAAAGACCCGGCGGGCTACAACTTTCCGCAGACCAAGACCTTTGAGGCGGTCACGCAGATCCCGCGCCTGATGGCGGGCTCGCGGGTGAGCGTGGGCCTGTTGATTGCGCTGGCGGCGGCGGCCGGGCTGTGGGTGTTTTTGTTCCGCACCCGGGCCGGTTTTGCCCAGCAAGTCGGCGGGCTGGCCCCCGATGCAGCGCGCTATGCGGGCTTTTCTTCGCGCAAGGCGCTGTGGGTGGCGCTCCTCACTTCGGGCGGTGCGGCCGGTCTGGCGGGCGCTTTGGAGGTGGCCGGGCCGATTGGGCAGCTCACGCCTTATGTGCCTGCGGGCTATGGTTTTGCCGCCATCATTGTTGCCTTTGTCGGGCGTTTGCACCCGGCGGGCATGGTGCTGTCGGCGGTGCTCATGAGCATGTTCTACATCGGCGGCGAGTTGGCGCAATCGCGCCTGGGCTTGCCCAAGTCGATCACGGGCGTGTTTCAGGGCTTGTTGCTGTTTTGTTTGCTGGCGTGTGACACGCTGGTGGCCTACCGTTTGCGCTGGGCAGCTGCCCGGCAGGCGGTGGCAGGAGGGAAAGCCTGATGGAATCGTATGCATTGCTGGTGGCCGCCACGCTGAACGCGGGCACCGTGCTGGCGCTGGCCGCCTTGGGTTTGCTCATCAACGAAAAAGCCGGGGTGCTCAACCTCGGGGCCGAGGGCATGATGCTGTGCGCCGCGATTGCCGGTTTTGCCGCCGTGATCCACACCGGCAACGATTGGATCGGCTTTGCCGCTGGCATGGGGGCGGGCGCTGTGTTGGCGGCCATCTTTGGCGTGCTGGTCATCTGGCTGGGCACCAACCAATACGCCACCGGCTTGGCGCTGAGTCTGTTTGGTGTGGGTTTTTCGGCCTTTGCGGGCATTGGCTATGTGCAGGAAAAACTGCCTGAGCGCGCCTCGCACGCCATCCCCTTCCTGGCGGATATGCCGTTGCTGGGGCCTGCGCTGTTTCGTCAGCACCCGCTGGTGTATGTGACCATCGCCCTGGTGCTGGGGTTGATCTGGTTTTTGTACCAAAGCCGCGCTGGTTTGGTGCTGCGTTCGGTGGGCGAATCGCCCGAGTCGGCCCATGCGCTGGGTTATCCGGTGCGCCGCATCCGCCTGCTGGCGGTGGTGGCGGGCGGGGCGCTGTGCGGGCTGTCGGGGGCTTACATCTCGGTGGTCTACACCCCGCTGTGGGTTGAAGGCATGGTGGCCGGCAAAGGCTGGATCGCCTTGGCCCTGACCACGTTTGCCACCTGGCGTCCAACGCGGGTGTTGCTGGGGGCCTATCTGTTTGGCGGTGTGACCATGCTGCAGTTCCATTTGCAAGGTGCGGGCGTGGACATGCCCAGCCAGTTGCTCACGGCGCTGCCTTATGTGTCCACCATCGTGGTGCTGGCGCTGATCTCGCGCAACCCGACCTGGATACGCATCAACATGCCCGCTTCGCTGGGGAAACCCTTCCATCCCGGTTCATAATGAATTTTTTCTCCCCCTGTAACCCTGTTCAACAACAAAAGGAACTGACATGACAGACATCTCCAAGCGCGCCGTCGTCAAGATGGTGGCCCTGACCGCTGTGGCTGCCGCCGCGCTGGTCGGCTGTGGCAAGAAAGAAGAAGCCCCCAAGGCCGAAGCGCCCGCTGCGGCCAAGGCCGAGCCCCTGAAGATCGCGTTTGCTTATGTCGGCCCTGTGGGCGATGGCGGCTGGACCTTTGCGCACGACAACGGCCGCAAAGCCCTGGAAAAAGAATTCGGCGACAAGATCGTCACCAGCTTCGTTGAAAAAGTGCCTGAAAGCGCCGACGCCGAGCGCGTGATCCGCGACATGGCTGGCCAAGGCAATAAGCTGATTTTTGGCACCACCTTCGGCTACATGGAGCCCATGCTCAAAGCCGCTGCCGATCTGAAAGACGTGAAGTTCGAGCACGCCACTGGCTACAAAACCGCCGAGAACATGCGCACCTATGACAGCCGCACTTACCAGGGCGCGTACATGGCGGGCGTGATCGCCGGCAAGATGACCAAGACCAACACCGTGGGTGTGGTCGGTTCGATCCCGATTCCTGAAGTGATCCGCAACATCAACAGCTTCACGCTGGGTGCGCAGTCGGTCAACCCCAAGATCAAGACCAAAGTGGTCTGGGTCAACGACTGGTTCAACCCACCCAAGGAAACCGAAGCCGCCACTGCCCTGATCAATGGCGGCGCTGACGTGCTGATGCAAAACACCGACTCGCCTGCCGTGCTGCAGACCGCCGAAAAAATGGGCAAGCGCGCCTTCGGCTGGGACTCCGACATGACCGCCTACGGCCCCAAGGCCCACCTGGGCTCGGCCGTGATCAACTGGGGCCCGTACTACATCAAGGCCACGCGTGACGCACTCGAAGGCAAATGGGCCACGGCTCAAAGCTGGTGGGGCGTGAAAGAAGGCGCGATCGACTTCGTGTCGGTGGCCGCTGACGTGCCTGAAGACGCCAAGAAAAAGCTGGACGAAGTCAAAGCCGGTCTGAAAGACGGCAGCTTTGAAATCTGGAAAGGCCCGATCCTGGGTCAAGACGGCAAAGAAGTGCTGGCCAAAGACGCTGTGGCCGACGACAAGTTCCTGGGTGGTATCAACTTCTACGTCAAGGGCGTGGAAGGCAAGATCCCTGGCGGCAAATAAGCCGCCCTCAGGTCACCCCTGGCCTGAGCTGGAAACAGCAAGCCGCCTGACGCGAGTCAGGCGGCTTTTTTCATGTTCCGGCGTAACATGAGGTCATCCTTGTTGTCAGGAGCGCCGCATGTTCAAAGTCCACGCCGTCGAGCCGAACCGCTTGTCCGAATTGTTGCGGGTCATGCCCAAGGCCGAGCTGCACATCCACATCGAAGGCTCGCTTGAACCTGAAATGATTTTTGCGCTGGCGCAGCGCAATCGCGTGCAGCTGCCTTACCCGAACGTTGAGGCGTTGCGTGCGGCTTATGCGTTCACCGATTTGCAAAGTTTTCTGGACCTGTACTACGCGGGCGCCAGTGTGCTGCTCAACGAGCAGGATTTCTATGACATGGCCTGGGCCTATTTTCAAAAAGCCAAGGCAGACCATGTGGTGCGGGCCGAGCTGTTTTTTGACCCGCAGACCCACACGGCGCGTGGTGTGGCCATGGGCGCGGTCATTGAAGGCCTGCACCGCGCTTGCCGTGATGCCGAAACCGAGTTGGGCATCAGTGCTGCCTTGGTAATGTGTTTTCTGCGTCATCTGCCAGAAGAGGACGCACTGGCCACGCTGGAGGAGGCCATGCCCTGGCGCGACCGGATCATCGGCGTTGGGCTGGATTCCAGCGAAGTCGGGCACCCGCCCGAGAAGTTTGCCCGTGTGTTTGCCCGGGCCCGGGCGCTGGGTCTGCATGCGGTCGCTCATGCAGGCGAGGAAGGGCCCCCGGCCTACATCCGCAGCGCGCTGGATGAACTCAAGGTCGAGCGCATCGACCACGGTGTGCAGGCGATCCACGATGCCGCATTGATGAAACGGTTGGTCGACACACAGATGCCGCTCACCGTCTGTCCATTGTCCAACCTCAAGCTTTGTGTTTTCAAAAGTCTGGCTGAACACAATCTGGGGCAGATGCTGGATGCCGGTGTGCGTGTCACCATCAACTCGGACGACCCGGCTTACTTTGGGGGTTACCTGAACGACAACTACCTGCAGACATTTGCGGCGCTGCACCTGAATGCACAGCAGGCCTACAAGCTGGCCGCCAACAGCATCGAGGCCAGCTTTGCCGCCGAAGCGCAAAAGCACCACTGGATGCATGAACTCAAGCAATGCTTTCAGGGCTTCAGTGAGTGGGACTGAAGGTTGGAGCGGGCGCCGCTAAAATACCGCCAAAGCCCGCTGCCCCGGCGGGCTTTGTTTTGTTCAATCTCCGGGGCCATGTAGAGGACTACCATGTACAAAAACCTCGCTGCCACGCTCGTGGTCGCCTGCTTTTTTCTTCCGGCCGTTCAGGCACAAACACCCAAACCATCCACAGAGCCCATCAAGGCGGGATTCGTCTATGTCTCGCCCATCACCGAGGCGGGCTGGACGCGCCAGCACGACGAGGGCCGCAAAGCCGTTGAAAAGGCTTTGGGTGATCAGGTCAAGACCACCTTTGTGGCCGATGTGCCAGAAGGCGCGGACGCCGAGCGCGTGATCCGCGACCTGGCCCAGCAAGGTCACCAGATCATCTTCACGCCCAGCTTCGGCTACATGGAGCCCACGCTCAAGGTGGCCAAGGAGTTTCCGAATGTGAAGTTCGAATCGGTCACGGGCTTCAAGACGGCGGCCAACGTGTCGGCGTCGAATGCCCGTTATTACGAAGGCCGCTATCTGGCGGGCATTGCCGCCGGTCGCATGACGAAGTCCAACGTGGCCGGGTATGTGGCGGGTTTCCCGATCCCCGAGGTGCTGCAAGGCATCAACGCTTTCACCTTGGGCATGCGCTCGGTGAACCCCAAAGCCATCGTCAAGGTGGTTTGGCTCAACGCCTGGTTTGACCCACCCAAAGAGCGTGAAGCCGCCATGGCCTTGTTCAATCAGGACGTGGATGTGATCGCGTTTCACACCGGCTCAACTGCGGTGATGGCCGCTGCGCAAGAGCGCGGCAAGATGGCGGTGGCCTACCACTCTGACATGCGCAAAACCGGGCCCGATGCGCAGATCATTGCCGTGACCCACCAGTGGGGCGATTACTACACGGCCCGCGTCAAGGCGGTCATGAACGGCAGCTGGACTTCGGGCAGCGTGTGGGGTGGTGTCAAGGAAGGCATGATCCGCGTGGGCGATTTTGGCCCCAAGGTGCCCAAGAAGGTGCAGGACGAGATTCTGGCCAAGCAAAAGCTCGTGGGCGCAGGCAAGTTGCTGCCCTTTGCTGGCCCCATCACCGACAACGAAGGCCATGTTGTGCTGCCTGCAGGTCAGAGCCTGAGCGATGGCCAGATTCTGGGCATGAACTACCTGGTGCAGGGCGTGGTGGGCAAGGTTTCGCGCTGAGTCTTGAAAGTCATTGCGAGGAGCGCAGCGACGCGGCAATCCAGTGACTGCGCTGGCCCACATACTGGATCGCCACGCTTCGCTCGCGATGACGAAAGTGGGCATTGCTGGGCGCATGGCGACTTGGCCATCCAGTCGTGGTGCTGGGGCATGGACTGGATCGCCACTAAAATCGAGCCCATCACCAAAGGACGCAGCATGAGCATCAAGAGCGACAAATGGATCCGCCGCATGGCCGAGCAGAACGGCATGATCGAGCCTTTCGAGCCCGGCCAGATCCGTCAGAACGCCGCTGGCGAAAAAATCGTGAGCTACGGCACCAGCAGCTATGGCTACGACATCCGCTGCGCGCCCGAATTCAAGGTGTTCACCAACATTTACAGCACGGTGGTGGACCCGAAGAACTTTGACGAAAAGAGCTTCGTGGACATCCACAGCGATGTCTGCATCATCCCGCCCAACAGCTTTGCGCTGGCCCGCACGGTCGAGTACTTCCGCATTCCGCGCAATGTGCTGACCGTGTGCCTGGGCAAGAGCACCTATGCCCGCTGCGGCATCATCGTCAACGTGACGCCTTTCGAGCCCGAGTGGGAAGGTTATGTGACGCTGGAGTTTTCCAACACCACGCCGCTGCCTGCCAAGATTTATGCCGGTGAGGGCTGTGCCCAGGTCTTGTTCTTCGAGAGCGACGAAGTCTGCGAAACCAGCTACAAGGACCGGGGCGGCAAGTACCAAGGGCAAGTGGGCGTGACGCTGCCCAAGACCTGAGTGGGGAGGGGCGGTTGCTGGTGGCCATTGGGTCAACGCGCCTGCCGATTCCGCCTTGAAGATGGCCAAAATGGCCCTGTAGCCCAAAATGCGACAATAGAGGGCAATGACCACTCCTTACTCTCAACTGTCGCTGGCCCCTTCGCTGGCCAAAGCCGTGGCCGAAATGGGCTACGAAAACATGACGCCCATTCAGGCGCAGGCCATTCCGGTGGTGCTGACCGGCAAAGACGTCATGGGCGCCGCCCAGACGGGCACGGGCAAAACGGCGGCTTTTTCGCTGCCTTTGCTGCAGCGCTTGCTCAAGCACGAAAATCCCTCCACCTCGCCTGCACGCCATCCCGTGCGTGCCTTGGTGCTGCTGCCCACACGCGAGCTGGCCGACCAGGTGGCCCAGCAAATCAAGATGTACGCCAAGTACACCCAGCTGCGCAGCGCGGTGGTGTTTGGCGGCATGGACATGAAGCCCCAGACGCTGGAGCTGAAAAAAGGCGTTGAGGTGCTGGTGGCCACGCCGGGCCGTCTGCTGGACCACATCGAAGCCAAAAACGCGGTGCTGAACCAGGTGGAATACGTGGTGCTCGACGAAGCCGACCGCATGCTGGACATCGGCTTTTTGCCCGATTTGCAGCGCATCCTGAGTTATTTGCCCAAGCAGCGCACCACGCTGCTGTTTTCGGCCACCTTCTCGCCCGAGATCAAGCGCCTGGCGGGCAGTTATTTGCAAGACCCGGTCACCATCGAGGTGGCGCGCCCCAATGAGACGGCCTCTACCGTCGAGCAGCGTTTTTACGCCGCGCAAGACGACGACAAGCGCCGCGTGATCCGCAAGGTGCTGGCCGACCGGGGCATCAAACAGGCGTTTATCTTCACCAACAGCAAACTCGGCTGCGGCCGTCTGGCCCGCTCGCTGGAGCGTGAAGGTTTGCGCACCGCTGCCCTGCACGGCGACAAGAGCCAGGACGAGCGCTTGAAAGCGCTGGAAGCCTTCAAAAAAGGCGAAGTCGATTTGTTGGTCTGTACCGATGTGGCCGCGCGTGGCCTGGACATCAAGGACGTGCCTGCGGTGTTCAACTTCGATGTGCCTTTCAACGCCGAAGATTACGTGCACCGCATTGGCCGCACGGGTCGCGCCGGGGCCTCGGGCCTGGCCGTGACCTTGGTCGCGCCATCAGACGCTCGTTTGGTGGGGGACATCGAGAAGCTGATCAAGAAAAAACTCGACGTCGAAACCTTGCAGCTCGATGAGCGTTCGCGTTCAGGCGGTGATCGTTTTGACCGTGAGCGTTCGGACGAGCGCCCGCGTGGCCGTGCCTACGAAGGCCGTCGCCGTGAGGACTTTGACCCGCGCGATGCGATGGAGCCGCGAGAGCGCCGTAGCGGCTTCCGTCCAGCACCTGTCAACCGCGACCCCTTCTTTGAAAAGCCCTACGAAGCGCCTGCAGCCGATGCCGCGCCCAGCTGGGAGTCGGCTGCACCCAAGACGCCTCGTTCGTCGATCTCGGCCAACATCAAACCCAAGCGCAAAGTGGCTGCGTTGTTCAAAACCGGCGAATGATCGCCGAGCAAACCCGGTCTTTACCCGGGCTTCAAATCGCAGGGGGCTGACGCTGTCAAAATCGCCCCCATGCGTGAATTCCCTTCTTCCTCCTCTGTCACCCCCCTGCTGGGCCATTTGCTGGCGGCGGGCTGCGTGGCTTTGCCGACTTTGTCGATCGCCCAAACGGCTCCTGCCACCGATCTGGGCCAGATCGAGATCCGCAGCAACCGCAACAACGACACCGAAGTGCGCCGTGAGTCCACCGCCGCCAAGATCGTGATTGGCCGCGAAGAGATCGAGAAACAAGGCGATGCCACCTTGGGTGAAGTGCTCAAGCGTCTGCCGGGCGTGACGATGGGCGGCCCACCTGGGCGCGGTGGTGCCATCCGCATGCGTGGTTTGGGAGGCGGCTACACCCAGATCTTGCTGGACGGTGAACGCATGCCCCCCGGCTTTTCGATCGACCAGCTGACGCCCGAGCAGGTGGAGAAGATCGAAATCTTGCGCGCTCCGACAGCAGAGACGGGCGCCCGGGCCATTGCCGGGACGATCAACATCGTTTTGCGTGAAGGCCAAAAAGCCACGCCCGATGACCTCAAGCTGACCCACAGCATGGAGCACGGTCACGCGTCCAACCAGGTCAATTGGGTGCATAACCTCAAAACCGAGCCTGTCAGCGGCACCTTCACCCTGTCGGCCATGGACACCTTCCGGCCTGACGAGAGCACCACGGTGACCGAGTCCTCTCAAATCACCGACCGGGTGCGCGAAGCCAGCAGCCTGGGCCACCGCAAGGCGGTCAATGCCAATGCCCGCCTGCAATGGAAAGGCGAGCAAGGCCGCAGCCTGACCTTGACGCCGTTCGTGGTCTATTCGGAGTACGACAGCCGAGGCCACATCGCAGTGCGCACCACCGAGGGCACGCCGGTGTCCGATGCGGTGCAAACCCAAAGCGGCAGCCGTTTCACGATGGCGCGGCTCAACGGACAGTGGACGGAGAAGTTGACGGCCGATGACCGCCTGGATGTGCGTTTTGGGCTGGGACAGACCACCTACGATTACCGCTTGGATCAGACGGGGGCCACCGGTGCCACCACAGGCAGTGGGCAAGCCTTGTTGCGCAACGGATTTGAAACCCAGAACTTTGCCGACAAGAGCTACAGCCTGAATGGCAAATGGAGCCGGGCCCTGGACAACGGCCACCAGATCGTGAGCGGTCTGGAGCTGGAACAGGTGCACCGTGACGAGCAGGGCAATGCCGCCGCCTCTGAAGATGCTGGCAATTTGCAGGCCAGCACACGTCGCTGGGCCATTTATTCGCAAGACGAATTCAAGATCAATCCGCAATGGTCGGCTTATGGCGGTTTGCGTTATGAAAACTTGCTGACCGAAGGCACGGTCAATGGATTGCTCAAGCACAACGAGAGTTCGGTTCTCACGCCGCTTTTGCATGCTGTCTTCAAACCAGACCCGCAAAAGCGTGACCAGATTCGCATGAGCCTCACGCGCAGTTACAAGACCCCGACGCTTTACCAGCTGGTGGCACGCTATGTGCCTTCGCTGGGCGAGAACAGCTGGACCCAGGCGGACCGCACCGGCAACCCCGACCTCAAGCCCGAGCTGGCCACGGGTGTGGACTTGGCATTTGAGCGTTACCTGGAGCAGGGCGGTTTGCTCAGTGCCAATGTGTTTCGGCGCAACATCAGCAACCTGATTCGTTCGACCACCAGCTTCAATGCGAGCACCGGGCGCTATGTTTCTTCACCCACCAATGTGGGCAATGCCATCACCGAAGGCGTGGAGCTGGAAGCCAAGTTCCGGCTGGACCAATGGGTGGCCGGGGCCTTGCCTGTGGACCTGCGGGCCAACACCAGTTTTTTCCACTCCAAAGTGCTGGATGTGTTGGGCCCCAACAACCGGTTGGACCAGCAGCCTGACATGACCGCCAACCTGGGCGGCGACTACCGCCTGCGTGGCCTGCCCTTGACCTTGGGGGGGAACGTCAACTGGAACCCTGCGTATGACACCCGGCGCACGGACCAGCAATGGGCCTACCAGGGCGCCAAGCGGGTGGTGGATGTGTATGGCCTGTGGCGGCTGTCGCCTTCGGCTGGGTTGCGCCTGACGGTGAGCAACCTCACGCCGCTGAACTACATCACGGGTTCCACCTTCCGCAATGGCGACCAGTACGAGTCGGCCAACACCACGGCGCACAACTGGCGCAACATCCAGCTGCGCCTGGAAATGAAAATTTAAGCCTGCACTGGCCTGGACCGTGTCTGTCCCGCACTGGGCAGGCCAGGCCCAGGCCTTGTGCCAAGATCACGGCACCGATTTTTTGGAGACAACCATGGCCCTCAAAGACGCCGCCTGGCACGACCGCATGTACAACAACCGTGCCCTGGTGCCGGACTTTGCAGACCACTTTGACCATTGGCGCCAAGCCTCTGAAGAGGCGCGCCAGACGCTCAAACCCCAGCTGGACCTGCGCTTTGGCGATGGCCCCAAGGAGACGCTCGACGTGTTTCCAGCCCCTCGCGCAGGTGCCCCGGTGGTGGTCTTCATCCACGGTGGTTACTGGCGCAGCCTCGACAAATCTGACCACTCTTTTGTGGCCCCAGCCTTGCGCGACATGGGCGCTTGTGTGGTGGTGGTCAACTACGACCTGTGCCCCGGCACCGACACGCAAGCCATGACCATTCCGGACATTGCGGTGCAAATGACCAGAGCACTGGCTTGGGTCTGGCGTCACATTGGTGAGCATGGGGGTGACCGCAACAACATCAGCGTGATCGGCCATTCGGCCGGTGGGCATTTGGCCGCCATGCTGCTGGCGTGCGACTGGAAGCAAGTGGACCGCGATCTGCCTGCAGGTCTGGTGCGCAAAGCCATGTCCATCTCGGGTTTGTACGACCTGGAGCCGATTCGCAAGACACCGTTTGTGCAGCCTGATTTGCGCATCACGCCCGCCCATGTGCGCATGGCCAGCCCGGCCAAATGGCAGCGCCCATCCACGGGCGTGCTCTACACGGTGGTGGGCGGTGACGAGAGCCCCGAGTTCTTACGGCACAACCGCCTGATTCACCAAGCCTGGGGCCCCAAGACGGTGCCGGTCTGTGAGGACTTGCCTGGGCTCAACCACTTCAGCGTGGTGACCGACCTGACCCGGCCTGGTTCCCGCCTGCATGCCCTGGCGAAGGCGCTGATCGAGCACCGCGCTTGAGCGTGCAGGAGTGGCTCTACCCCATGGGGGTGGTCTTGCTCGGCTACACCGTGCTGGGCCTGACGGGCTTTGGTTCGGCGCTGGTCATCGTGCCGCTGCTGGCCTGGCGATGGCCTTTGCCCGAAGTGGTGGCCATGACCTTGCTGATGGATGTGCCTGCTTCGGCGTTTCACAGTGGCCTCAACTGGCGACAGGTGCAATGGCGTGAACTGCGCCGCTTGCTGCCCGGCCTGTTGGCGGGCACTTTGCTGGGCTTGTGGCTGACGCAGCACATGCAGGCGCGCTGGCCCTTGCTGGTGCTGGGGCTTTATGTGGCGGGCGTGGGCATGAATGCTTTGCGTCCGGCTTCCAAGGCCCGTGCGCACCCCGCCCTGTGGTGGGCGGGGCCGGTGGGCACGGCCATCGGTGTGGTGGAGCTGTTGTTTGGCACGGCAGGCCCCTTGGTGGTGGCCTGGCTGAGCAGGCGCCTGAGCGATGTGCAGCAAATGCGCGCCAGCATCCCCATGATCATCACCGTGGCGGCCAGCACCGTGTTGGCGGGCATGGCCTGGGAAGGGCGTTTGAGCCATGTCGTGGTGTGGCAACGCTGGGCCGTGCTGATCGGCCTGGCTTTGGCCGGTGTGTGGCTGGGGCATCGCCTGGCGCACCGCGTGCCCGTGTTGCGCTTGAGGCAAATCATCTGTGGCCTGCTGGTGGTCAGTGGCTTGATGCTGGCGCTCAGAGCCCTGGGCTGATGGGCGTCTTGTAGGTTGGCGGCTTCAGCCCCGACAGCAGGCGTCTGACCAAAGTTCATGTCGGGGCTGAAGCCACCGACCTATAAAAAAGGGGAGCCATGGGCTCCCCTTGTTGCGAACGCTTTGCTGGGTTCACATCAAGAGATGTTCGCCCGCGTTGTCGCCGCCCAGGATCACGTAGTTCACCTTGCGGATGTCCATCAGCTTGGTGCCACCGGCGTAGCTGATCGAGCTTTGCACGTCCTGCTCCATCTCAATCAGTGTGTTAGCCAGCTTGCCTTTGACCGGCTCCAAAATGCGCTTGCCTTCAACGTGCTTGTACTCGCCCTTGTTGAAGTCAGACGCCGAGCCGTAGTACTCCTTGAACAATTCGCCGTTGACCTCGACGGTCTTGCCGGGCGACTCTTCGTGGCCGGCAAACAGCGAACCGATCATGACCATGCTCGCGCCAAAGCGGATGCTCTTGGCAATGTCGCCGTGGCTGCGGATGCCGCCGTCGGCAATGATGGGCTTGGTCGCCACGCGGGCGCACCACTTGAGGGCAGACAACTGCCAGCCGCCTGTGCCAAAACCGGTCTTGAGCTTGGTGATGCAAACCTTGCCGGGACCCACGCCCACTTTGGTCGCGTCGGCGCCCCAGTTTTCCAGGTCGATCACGGCTTCGGGCGTGGCCACGTTGCCCGCGATGATGAAGCTGGCTGGCAGTTTGCCCTTGATGTAGCCAATCATGTCGCGCACGCTGTCGGCATGGCCGTGAGCGATGTCGATGGTGATGTACTCGGGCACCAAGCCAGCAGCGGCCAGCTCGTCCACGGTCGCGCGGTCGGGGGCCTTCACACCCAGCGAGATGGAGGCGAACACACCCTTGGCATGCATGTCGCGCACGAACTGGACGTTGTCCAGATCAAAACGGTGCATCACGTAGAAGTAATCGTTTTGCGCCATCCACAGGCAGATCGACTCGTCGATCACCGTTTTCATGTTGGCAGGCACCACCGGCAGACGGAAGGTGCGGCTGCCCAGCGTGACGCCCGCGTCGCACTCGGAACGGCTTTCCACGCGGCACTTGCGTGGCAGCAACAGGATGTTGTCGTAATCAAAAATTTCCATGAGAAAACCAAGCTCCAAAAAGGATCGTTGAAAGAACGAGTGAGCGCTTGGCTTGGCCGGTTTAATCCGCTATGTGGCAGGTCTGTTGCAGACCGCAGGCGAAAAAAAACCGGGCGCAAGAATCTTGGGCCCGGTGTCTGATTCTACCCGCATTCCCTGACGGTTGGTTTTTGGGGTGTTGGCACAGCTGCCCCTCCTACAATCTCCCCCTATGCTGTCAGACATCTCCCCGAACACAACATCCCCTTTGCTCGCCCAGCTCAACGAAGAGCAATACCGGGCCGTGGCTTTGCCGCCCGAGCATGCGCTGATCCTGGCGGGGGCGGGTTCGGGCAAGACGCGGGTGTTGACTACGCGCATTGCCTGGTTGTTGCAGACCTCGCAGGTCTCGCCCGGCGGCATTTTGGCGGTGACCTTCACCAACAAGGCCGCCAAGGAAATGAAGCTGCGTTTGCAGTCCATGCTGCCGGTGAACGTGAACGCGATGTGGATTGGCACCTTCCACGGCCTGTGCAACCGCTTTTTGCGGGCGCATTTTCAGCTGGCGGGGCTGCCGCAGACCTTTCAGATCCTGGACACGCAAGACCAGCTGTCGGCCGTCAAGCGGCTGTGCAAGCAGTTCAACGTGGACGAAGACCGCTTTCCGCCCAAGCAGTTGCAGTATTTCATTGCGGGTTGCAAGGAAGACGGCCAGCGCCCGGGTGATGTGCCGGTGCGCGACGATGAAACCCGCCGCAAGGTGGAGTTGTACCAGCTGTACGAAGAGCAATGCCAGCGCGAAGGTGTGGTGGATTTTGGCGAGCTGATGCTGCGTTCGTTTGAGCTGCTGCGCGACAACGCGCATGTGCGCGAGCATTACCGCCGTCGGTTTCGCCACATCCTGGTGGATGAGTTTCAGGACACCAACAAGCTGCAATACGCCTGGCTCAAATTGTTGGTGGGTTTGCCAGGCGAGGGCAGCGATGGCGCCATCCTCGCGGTGGGCGACGACGACCAGAGCATTTATGCCTTCCGTGGCGCGCGCGTGGGCAATATGGCCGACTTTGTGCGCGAGTTTCAGGTCAAGCACCAGATCAAGCTGGAGCAGAACTACCGCAGCTACAGCAACATCCTGGACTCGGCCAACCACTTGATCAGCCACAACAAGACCCGCTTGGGCAAAACCCTGCGCACCGATCAGGGGGCAGGCGAGCCGGTGCGGGTGGTCGAGCAAACCAGCGATTTTGCCGAGGCCCAGTGGCTGGTCGAAGAGCTGCGCAACCTGGTTAAGCAAGACGGGTTTGAGCGCAAGGAAATCGCGCTGCTGTACCGCAGCAACGCGCAAAGCCGGGTGCTGGAAACCGCGCTGTTCAACGCCGGGTTCCCGTACCGGGTGTATGGCGGTCTGCGCTTTTTTGAACGCGCCGAGATCAAGCACGCGCTGGCCTATTTGCGCCTGATGGAGAACCCCAACGACGACACCAGCTTTTTGCGGGTGGTCAACTTTCCGCCACGCGGCATCGGGGCGCGCAGTGTCGAACAACTGCAAGACGCGGCGCGTGCCGCAGGCTGCTCGCTGCACGACGCGGTGAGCGCCACCACCGGCAAGGCCGGGGCCAATTTGGCCGCGTTTGTGGCCATGGTCGACGTGCTGCGCGAGCAGACCGAAGGCCTGACGCTGCGCGAAATCATCGATCTGGTGCTGGACAAGACCGGTTTGGTCAACCACTACCGCGCCGAAAAAGAAGGCGCTGACCGTGTGGAAAACCTGGAAGAACTGGTCAACGCCGCCGAGAGCTTTGTCACGCAAGAAGGCTTTGGCCGCAGCGCAGTGGCTTTGCCGCAAGGTTTGTCGCAAAGCCCGGCCAGCCAGGGGCTGAACATGAACGTCACTGCGAGCGAAGCGCGGCAGTCCAGTGCTGGATCGCCACGTCCCTTCGTTCCTAGCGATGACGAGGGTTTGACCGACGAATTCAGCGAAGACGGCGTGATCATGAGCCCGCTGGCGGCGTTCTTGACCCACGCCTCGCTGGAGGCGGGCGACAACCAGGCGCAGGCTGGTGAAGACGCGGTGCAGCTCATGACGGTGCACGCCAGCAAAGGCCTGGAGTTTGATGCGGTGTTCATCACGGGGCTCGAAGAGGGCCTGTTCCCGCATGAAAACGCCATGAACGATTTTGACGGGCTTGAAGAAGAGCGCCGCCTGATGTACGTGGCCATCACCCGCGCCCGCAAGCGCCTGTACCTGAGCCATTCGCAAACCCGCATGCTGCATGGCCAGACCCGCTACAACCTGAAAAGCCGTTTCTTGGACGAGCTGCCCGAGGCGTGCCTCAAGTGGGTGACGCCCAAGAACGCAGGCTTTTCCAATTTGGGTTCAGCCAGTGGCGGCGGTGGTGGCTTTGGTGGCGGGGGCGGCTGGGGCCAGACGCCCGCGCAAAACCGCCATGCCCGTCCGGCCTGGGGCCAAAGCAGCCTCAGCACCGAGACCTACAAAAGTCCGCCTGTGCCGGTGCAAAAAGCCGCGCCCGAGCACGGCATCGTGGCGGGCAAGCAGGTGTTTCACACCAAGTTTGGCGAGGGCAAAGTGCTGGCCGTTGAAGGCACAGGCACCGATGCCCGGGCGCAAGTGAATTTCCCGCGCCACGGTGTGAAATGGCTGGCGCTGAGCGTGGCCAAATTGACGATTGTTTGATTTTTTGAAGAAAGAACCCCCATGAAAATTGGAAAAGACACCGTGGTCACCATGCACTACAAAGTGGTGAACGCCCAGGGCCAACTGCTGGACAAAGCGCAAGAGCCGACGGCTTATTTGCATGGCGGTTACGAGAACACCCTGCCCAAGATCGAAGAAGCCCTGGAAGGCCAGGAAGTGGGCTTTGAGACCACTTTGAAGCTCGCTGCTGCCGATGCCTTTGGCGAGCGCGACGAAACCTTGGTGCAGACCATTGCCAAGAAAGACTTTCCCCCGGGCGTCAAAGTGGGTGGCCAGCTGCGCGGCCGCACGCCCGAAGGGCAAGAGCACGTGTTCACCGTGGTCAAGATTAAGGGCGACCAAGTCATTCTGGACGGCAACCACCCCTGGGCCGGTCAGAACCTGAGTCTGAGCCTCAAGGTGCTGGAAGTGCGTGCGGCATCTGCCGAAGAAGTGACGCATCGTCACGCGCACGGTGCACATGGTCACCACCATTGAGCAAGTCACGTCGGAGCTGAAGCTCCGACCTACAAGGTGGACAAGTGTTGGGTAGGTCGGCGGCTTTAGCCCCGACAACGATAGCCCAAACAAAAGGGGCAGTCCGCAAGGACTGCCCTTTTGTCTTTGAAGCGGTTTGAACAGCTGCTCAGTGACCGCCGCCCAAATAAGCGGCCTTGACCGCTGGGTCGGTCTTCAGGCGCTCGGCATCGCCATGCACCGAGATGCGGCCGTTTTCCAGCACGTAGCCGTAATCGGCCACGTTCAGCGCGGCAGCAGCGAACTGCTCGACCAGCAGCATGGTCACGCCTTGCTCTTTCAGGCGGCTGATGATCTTGAAGACTTCTTCCACCAGAATCGGTGCCAAGCCCATCGAGGGCTCGTCGAGCAAGACCACTTCGGGGTTCAGCATCACGGCGCGGGCCATGGCCAGCATTTGTTGCTCGCCGCCCGACAAGGTGCCGGCCAGCTGGTTGCGGCGCTCTTTGAGGCGGGGAAACAGGTCCATCGCACGGTCCAGGTCACCTGCCACGTCGCCTTTGGGGCGGCTGCCGGTCAGGCGCGGAAACGCGCCCAGCGTCAGGTTGTCGGTCACCGTCATGGTGGCGAACACGCGGCGGCCTTCGGGCGAGTGGGCCAGGCCCAACTTGGCGATGTGGTACGACTCCATGCCGTCGATGCGCTTGCCGTTCAGCGTGATCTCGCCCGAGGTGGGCTGGATCATGCCGGAGATGGCGCGCATGGTGGTGGTTTTGCCCGCGCCGTTGGAGCCGATCAGGGTCACCACTTTGCCTTTGGGCACCTCGATGCTGATGCCATGCAGGACGTGCACCTTGCCGTAGCCTGCTTCCAGATTTTTGATACTCAACATGTCTTGATACTCCAGTCGGCCATCAGGTGGCCGTTCCGCCGAGATAGGCTTCAATGACCTTCTCGTTGGCTTGCACTTCTGCGGGTTGGCCTTCGGCGATCTTCTGGCCAAAGTCCAGCACCGAGACGGTGTCGCAGATGCTCATGACCACGTCCATGTGGTGCTCGATCAGGATCACGGTGATGCCGTGGTCGCGG
>Ga0228702_1000896_pt1 | contig 20805 bp, 19 predicted proteins | sample McNCre217_Aug_MG_2_FD_178018 | JGI IMG/M metagenome (GOLD analysis project Ga0228702, IMG submission 178018) | Freshwater microbial communities from McNutts Creek, Athens, Georgia, United States - 20-17_Aug_MG | ecosystem: Environmental > Aquatic > Freshwater > Creek | place: USA: Georgia...
GCGCCAAAGACGCCGATGCCGCTGCGGCGGCGATCATTCTTGACCAATTTTTAAGGAGCCTGCCATGAGCGCACTCGCCCTGAATGCCGAGGCCTTGTACCTGGAGCTGCTGCGCGGTGTGCGCAGCTTGTGCCAAGCCAACACGCGCCTGGTGGGCATCACCTCGGGCGGCGCCTGGCTGGCCGAGCGCCTGCAGCGCGACCTGGGCCTGACAGGTGAATCGGGCCAGGTGTCCTCGGTTATGCACCGCGATGACTACGCCCAGCGCGGTTTGTCGGCCGGGGGGCAGACCAGCCTGCCTTTCGAGGTCGATGGGGCCGACATCCTGGTGCTCGACGATGTGCTCTACACCGGGCGGACGATCCGCGCCGTGCTCAACGAGATTTTTGACTACGGCCGCCCCGCCCGCGTGCAGCTGGCCGTGCTGGTGGACCGCGGAGGCCGCCAGCTGCCGGTGCAGGCCGACTACGCCGCCGCCCGTGTGGCCCTGCCCGAGACGCAATCGCTGGCGTTGGCCCGCGATGCGGCAGGGCGCTTCAGTTTTGACGTGGAGAACAAAGCCTGATTGAGGTGAAAAGAACATGCTCTACAAACGCAACAACCCCCAACTCAACAAGAACGGCGAGCTGATCCATCTGCTCTCCACCGAAGGTCTGTCTAAGGACATCCTGACGCACATCCTCGACACCGCATCGAGCTTTGTCAGCGTCAACGACCGCGAGGTGAAAAAGGTGCCCCTCTTGCGCGGCAAGAGCGTGTTCAACCTGTTTTTTGAAAACAGCACCCGCACCCGCACCACGTTTGACATCGCGGCCACGCGCCTGTCGGCCGACGTCTACACGCTCGACATTGCGCGGTCTTCGGCCAGCAAGGGCGAGTCGCTGCTCGACACCATCGCCAACCTGAGCGCCATGGCCGCCGACATTTTTGTGGTGCGCCACAGCGAGTCGGGTGCGCCGTACCTGATCGCCCAGCATGTCGCGCCCCATGTGCACGTGGTCAACGCCGGTGACGGGCGCCACGCCCACCCCACGCAGGCGTTGCTGGACATGTACACCATCCGGCACTACAAGAAGGATTTCTCCAACCTCACTGTGGCCATTGTGGGCGATGTGCTGCACTCGCGTGTGGCGCGCTCCGACATCCATGCGCTCACCACGCTCGGCTGCGCCGAAGTGCGTGTGGTCGGCCCCAAGACCTTGGTGCCGTCCGACATGGCGCAAATGGGTGTGCGCGTCTTCAACACCCTCGAAGAAGGCATCCAGGGCTGCGACGTGGTCATCATGCTGCGCCTGCAAAACGAGCGCATGAGCGGCGCGTTGCTGCCCTCCAGCCAGGAATACTTCGAGAGCTTTGGCCTCACCCCCGAAAAACTGCAACTGGCCAAGCCGGATGCCATCGTCATGCACCCCGGCCCCATCAACCGCGGCGTCGAGATCGACTCGGCGGTGGTCGACGGCCAACAAAGCGTGATCTTGCCGCAGGTGACCTTCGGCATCGCCGTGCGCATGGCGGTGATGAGCATCGTCGCGGGCAACGAGGCATAAGGACAAGAACATGAAGATCCTGATTCAAAACGGCCGCGTGATCGACCCCGCCAGCGGCTTTGACCAGATGGCCGATCTGGCCATTGCCGCAGGCCGTGTGGTGGCCATGGGCCAGGCCCCGACCGACTTCACCCCCAACCGCGTGATCGACGCCAAGGGCTGCATCGTGGCCCCCGGCTTGGTCGATCTGGCATCGCGTCTGCGCGAGCCTGGCCAGGAACACGCGGGCATGCTGGAGAGCGAAATGGCTGCGGCCGTGGCCGGTGGTGTCACCAGCCTGGTCTGCCCGCCTGACACCGAGCCGGTGCTCGACGAGCCCGGTTTGGTCGAGATGTTGCGCTACCGCGCCGAAAAACTGCACCAGGCCCGCGTGCTGCCTTTGGGCGCATTGACCGTGGGCCTCAAGGGCGATGTGTTGACCGAGATGGTCCAGTTGACGGCTGCTGGTTGCGTGGGCTTCAGTCAGGCCGAGGTGCCGATCCCCAGCACGCAGGTGCTGCAACGCGCCTTGCAATACGCCAGCACTTTTGGGTTCACCGTCTGGTTGCGCCCGCAAGAGCTGCATCTGGGCAAGGGCGTGGCCGCCAGCGGCCCCTTGGCCACACGCATGGGTTTGTCCGGCGTGTCGGTGGCGGCCGAAACCATTGCCTTGCACACGATTTTTGAGCTGGTGCGCAGCACCCGTGCCCGGGTGCACCTGTGCCGCATCAGCAGCGCTGCCGGAGTCGAATTGATCCGCCAGGCCAAGGCCGAAGGCCTGCCGGTCACGGCCGACGTGAGCATCAACTCGCTGCACTTGACCGACACCGACATGGGTTACTTCGACAGCCGTGCCCGCCTGACGCCCGTGTTGCGCCAGCAACGTGACCGTGATGCGCTGCGCGCAGGACTGGCCGATGGCACGCTGGACGCGCTGGTGTCTGACCACACCCCGGTCGATGCCGATGCCAAAGCCCTGCCGTTTGCCGAAGCCGAACCTGGTGCCACCGGCATGGAGCTGCTTTGGAGTCTGGCGCTCAAGTGGGGGCAGGCCTCGGGGCTGCCCTTGCCACAGGTGCTCTCGCGCATCACGGCAGATCCGGCCCGTGTGCTGGGCGCATCGCTGGGCACCTTGCAGGACTCGGTGGGCCGATTGGCTGTGGGTGGTGTGGCCGATGTGTGCGTGCTGTCGGACGAAGGCCACTGGCCCGTGACCGAAGCCGCCTTGCGCAGCCAGGGCAAGAGCACACCGTTTTCGGGTTACGAATTGCCCGGTCGCGTGCTGGCCACGCTGGTGGGTGGGCATGTGGCGTTTGAGGCTTGAGCCAGCCCATCGCTTGATCCGCAGCTGCACATGAAATCCTTGCGTGCGGTCTGGAAACTCCTGCGTGGTCTGTGGCATGTGGTCATGGGCATGTGGTGGATTTATGCGCACTTTCCGCAGCTTGGCACCGAGCAGCGTGAAATGCGTGTGCAGGCCTGGGCCTTGCAGTTTCTGGCCTTGTGGGACATCCACCTGAAGGTGCTGGGCCAGCCTGTGCTGAATGGCCCTGCCTTGATGGTGTCCAACCACATCTCGTGGCTGGACATCTCGGTCATCCACGCGGCGCGGCATTGCCGGTTTGTGGCCAAGTCGGACATCCGCAACTGGCCTTTGATCGGCACACTGGCCGCTGGCTCTGCAACGCTGTTCATCGAACGCACCAGCCGCAAAGACGCGCTGCGCATGGTCAAGGACATGGCCGATGCCATGAAGGACGGCGATGTGGTGGCCGTGTTTCCGGAAGGCACCACCAGCGATGGCCGTGACCTCTTGCCCTTTCATGCCAATTTGATCCAGTCGGCCATCGAGGCGGATGCGCCCGTGCAGCCGATGTCGCTCAAATTCATCGATGCGGCTTCTGGCGAACCCACCTATGCACCGTGCTACATCGGTGACGACACCTTGGTGGGCTCCATGTGGCGCACGCTGACGGCATCGCGCATCACCGCTGTGGTGCACTTTGGCGAGCTTCAAACCGCCGATGGCCGTGACCGCCGCGCCTGGGCGCATGACTTGCGCCAGGACATCATTCGCCTGCGTGATACCCAGTAGGTCGGCGGCTTCAGCCCCGACGTTGAGGGTTTTTCAAAGGTTCATGTCGGGGCTGAAGCCGCCGACCTACGGGTGGTCAGTCAGGGGCTTCAAACGAGCTTGACGGGCTGGTATTGGGGTTCGGTGTGCTCACAGTCCTGCGCCTTGGCACAAGGCATCTGGCACAGGTCGCGGTTGTTGACCGGGCAGGCGCGGTTGAAGGTGACGACGTGGTCCACCTCGGCGCGGATGCCGATCCATTCACCCAGCTTGTGGTCGTGGTGGCTGGGCACATGGGCCATGAGCAAGTCGCCGCTGGCCAGGCGCAGGGTGTACAAAAACTCCGAACCACGAAACGCCTTGCGGATGATCTCGGCTTTCACCGGGGCATGGTCGTCGTGCACGATATCGTCGGCGCGCAGCAGCACGTCGCACTGGCCGCCTTCAAATGCGCAGGGCAGGGGGCATTCGGCCACATCGGTCAACTCGCCCACCGGGGTGTCGACCACCACTTGGCCGTTGACCTCGCGCAGCGTGGCGGGGGTGAAGACACCGTGCCCAATGAAATCCGCCACAAAGCGGGTGGCTGGGCGGTGGTACAGGCTGTAGGCGTCGTCCCACTGGTGCAGATGGCCTTCGCTCATCACGCCGATCACATCGCCGATGGCAAAGGCTTCCAGCTGGTCGTGCGTGACCAGCAAGGCGGTGGCCTTGGCGGCTTTGAGGATGTTGCGCACCTCTTGTGCCAGGCGTTCACGCAGGTCGATGTCGAGGTTGGAAAACGGCTCGTCCAGCAACAGCAGATCGGGCTTGGGCGCCAAGGCCCGGGCCAGGGCCACGCGTTGCTGCTGACCACCTGAGAGTTCGTGCGGGAAGCGTTTTTCGGCGCCCTCCAGGCCGACCAAGGTCAGCACTTCGGCCACGCGCTGGGCACGTTCGGCTTTGGGCAAGTGCTCAATGCCAAAGCCCACATTGCGGCCCACGTCCATGTGGGGAAACAAGGCATAGTCCTGGAACACCATGCCGATGCGACGTTGTTCGGCGGGCACGGTGTGGCCCGCTTCGCTGACCACGCGGTGAGACAGCAAAACCTTGCCGCCCGAGACCGGCTCCAGACCCGCCACGGCGCGCAGCAGTGTGGTCTTGCCGCAGCCGGACGGCCCAATCAGCACGCCAATGTCGCCAGCACGCAAGCCCAGGCTCACGCCTTGGACGGCGGGCGTGCTGCGACCGGGGTATTGGATGTCCAGTTGGCTGAGCTCGAGAAACATGGGCTTGATTGTAGGGAGTTCATGGTCATCCCGGACTTGATCCGGGATCCATGTCTTCGAGTGCGCGTCGCCAAGACTCAAGCGTGGACCGTGCATCAAGCCTGGCGTCGCCCAAAAAATCATTTCCCTTTTGATATTTGTCAAATCTGTATAAGCATTAACGGATAGATTGGATCTGTCCTCAACAAATGATGAGATTTTTATGAATTTAAAAGTCGCTTGCGCCATGCTGGCCTCGGCTCTCATGAGCGGCTCGGTTTTTGCCGTCACGGTCTCGCCAACTGCGCTTACCGTGGCATCGGGTGGTAGCGCGACGATCAAGGTGTCAGGCGTCTCGGGCACGCTGTCAGTGATCAATTCCGCGCCGACAGTTGTGATCGTGAGTAAAAGCGATAGCACCACGTACAAGGTGGCAGGCGTGGTTGCGGGCAAAGCAGAGATCGGCTTCAAGGACAGCAAAACGACCGCGAAAGTGACGGTGACCGTTGCGGCACCTGCTGCTGCGGTTTTGACAGGCCGGCTGTTGGCGAGCAATTGTTTTCAATGCCATGGCACTGGAGGCTCGGGTGGTTTTGAAAAATTGGCAGGGCAGAGTGCCACTGAGATATACGGTGAGCTGAAAAAGTTCGCCTCTGGTGCAGAAGATCCCACCGGGATCATGGCAGCGCATGCCATGGGTTTTACCGATGCGCAGCTCAATGCCATCGCCGCTTATTTTTCCAGTATCCGCTAAGGGCTTGATATGAAACGCAGAGCATTTATTCAATCCACCGCAGGTGCAGGTATTGCCTTGGGCGCTTCCATGTTGCCCTTTTCTGCGCATGCAGCCAGCTATAACGTGATCGTGGTAGGTGGCGGCATGGCTGGCGCAACGGTTGCGAAATATCTGAAACTTTGGAGTCGAGGGGAGCTCAGTGTCGCGCTCATTGAGAAAGATGCGTTTTACATCTCCAACATCATGAGCAATGAGGTGTTGACTGGCAAGCGCGCTTCCCTTGGAAGCTTGACCTATGCCTACAACAACCTCACCAATAAATATGGTGTCAATCGTCTGCAGGGTACGGTCACGTCTGTCGATGCGACGAACAGGTCGCTCACGTATGCCACCGGCACGGGAAGTTCTGTTTTAACTTATGACCGCCTTGTGTTGGCGCCAGGCCTGGATTTTGATTTGATGCCTGGCATGACCAGTCTCAGTCAATACGAAACGCTGGTTCCGCATGCGTGGAAGGCTGGCGCACAAACCAATTTGCTGAGATCGCAGTTGTTGGCTATGCCCGACTGGAGCAATGTGGTCATCACAATTCCGCTTGCGCCTTATCGATGCCCCCCTGGCCCGTATGAGCGGGCTTGTGTGATTGCAGATTGGCTCAAAACAAACAAGCCCAATAGCAAAGTCATCGTGCTGGATGAGAATGCGGCAATTCAGGCGCAAGCGGCCAATTTCCAAAATGCATTCAACGGTGCGTATGGCTACCGTGTGGATTACCGCTCGGGTTGCACCATATCGAATTTGCAGTTGGCTGCAGGCGCGCACCGGGTAAGTTACATCCAGGCAGGGATTGCGCAGTCGGTGACTGCGGCGGTTCTCAACCCGATCCCGCCGCAGCGAGCGCCTGCGCTGTTGGTTAATAGTGGCTTGATCAGCGGTAAGTTCGCCCCAGTGAACTTGTTGACGTACGAATCCACCCTGAAGCCTGGCGTGCACATCATCGGTGATGCTTGTATCTCTGGTATGCCCAAGGCAGGCCACATCGGTAACCAGGAAGCCAAGACTTGCGCCAATGCGGTTGTGAACCTCTTAAAGGGCAGCACCTACGCGCTGGAGGAAACCTCGCCAGTCCTGAACTCGGCTTGCTTCACACCTGTCACCAGCACCATGGCCACTTGGTTGTCGGCCGTTTATCAATATTCCAATGGCGTCATGTTGCCCTCTGCGCAGAATGGTGCAACGCAGCCTCGAAGCGCCGTCAGTGCGAGCAAGAGCAACTATGCCGATATGGAGACCTGGTTCAAGACCTTAATGGGCGACACATTCGCGTAAAAATGATCGACAACTGATCTTCGCGTGAGCTTTGCGAGGGCTAAAGAATGGACCTCGGGCCTTCCCCCGGGGTGGCAGGGGATAGAGCCGGCAAGCACGAGGGGGCGGCTCCTACAATAAGCCACTCCTTCCTTGAATCTGTTGTGATGCTGCATCCTCTGACCAGGCGTTTGTCGGGTCTCTCCTCGTTGATCTACGCCTTGCTGGCACTGGCTTTGGCCTTGCCGGTGTTGACCGTGCTCGGCTCCTGGCTGCAGTGGAGTGGGGCCAGCGCCGACATCTTGCTGGAGATGGGGTGCACCGTGCTGCCCGATTACGCGCTGACCACGTTGGGCCTGTGCCTGATGGTGGCGGTGGGCGTGACGGTTTTGGGGCTGGCCACAGCGGCCTTGGTCACGCTGTTTGATTTTCCGGGGCGGGGTGTTTTTGAATGGCTGCTGCTCTTGCCGCTGGCCATGCCCGCTTATGTGGTGGCTTATGCCTACACCGACTTTTTGCAGTTCAGTGGCCCTTTGCAAATGGCATTGCGCGAAGCGCTGGGCTTGCAAGGCCGCCTGTGGCCCGATGTGCGCAGCGTCTGGGGCGCAGCGCTGGTGTTCACGCTGGCCTTGTACCCGTATGTGTATTTGCTGGCCCGCACCGCACTGGTGGAGCGCGCTGCCGGTTTGATGGAGGCCGCCCGTTTGCTGGGGGCACCGCTGCCGCGCCGCATCCGAGAAATTGCATTGCCGCTGGCACGGCCTGCGGTGGCCGCAGGCGTGGCGCTGGCCCTGATGGAGACGCTGGCCGACTTCGGGGTGTCCAGCTACTTCGGCATTCAGACCTTCACCGCAGGCATCTACAAAGCCTGGTTGTCGATGGACAACCGCATTGCCGCAGCGCAGCTGGCCACGGTGCTGCTGGCGGTGGTGGTGGTTTTGCTGCAGCTGGAGCAACGCGCCCAAAAGCGCATGCGCTTCAACCAGGGGCGTGGCGGACGCCAGGGCTCTGCCGAGGCGCAGCCTGTGCGACTTGGCGGTTGGCGTCGACTGCTGGCCTGGGCCGTGTGCACCTTGCCAGTGTTGCTGGGTTTTGTATTGCCTGTGCTCATCATGCTGCGGGCCTTGGCGGGCGAGGCGACCGAGTTGCCCTGGGACCGCTTTGGGCAGTGGGCTTTGACCAGTTTGCGCCTGGGCGCCGTGACGGCCGTGCTGGCTGTGGGCGTGGCGCTGGCGCTGGCTTTCAGTGTGCGCACGCGCACTGACCGCATCAGCCGCTCGGCGATCCAGCTGGTCGGCCTGGGCTACGCCATTCCCGGCGCGGTGGTGGTGGTGGGGTTGCTCTTGCCGGTGGGCTGGCTCCAGCAGACCTGGCCCGCATCGTCAGCCGGGGCCTGGATCACGGCGACTTCTTTGGGATTGGTGTGGGCCTACCTGGTGCGCTTTTGCGCGGTGGCGTTGCAGTCGGTGCAAAGCGGCTATGCCCGCATTCCGGCCAGCCTGGACGATTCGGCCCGCATGCTGGGCGTGACCGGCTGGAGGCTGCTGCGCCGCGTGCATGCGCCCTTGCTCCAGCGCACCACGGTGGCCGCTGCCTTGCTGGTGTTTGTGGACGTGATGAAAGAGTTGCCTGCCACCATGGTGCTGCGGCCTTTCAACAGCGACACGCTGGCCGTGGTGGCCTACCAGCTGGCGCGCGACGAGCGCCTGGGTGAAGCGGCTTTGCCCTCGCTGGCGCTGGTGCTGGTGGGTCTGATTCCGGTGATCTTGCTCAGCCGCACTTTGCGGCAACCTCGGCATTAAAGACGTGTGCAGAAATCCTGGGGCTTTTGCCTCGGATGGCGCTCAGAGCACTTTCAACGCCTGTACCAAACGCTGCGCATGCGCTTGCAGCACCTCGCGGGGCGGCTCTTTGCGCGGCCAGGTCAAGGCGATGCCATCGTCTGCGTGGCGCGGCACCACATGCATGTGGAAGTGAAACACGGTTTGTTCGCCTTCTTTGCCGTTGGCTTGCAGCAAAGTCAGGCCGGGTGGGTCAAAGGTCGCTGAAATCGCTTGAGCCACCCGGTGCGCCGTGCGCATCACAGCAGCGGCTTCGTCGGCACTCAGATCCAGCAAGGTGGCCGCATGGCGCTTGCTGGCCACCAGCACATGGCCTGGATTGACCTGCCCCAGATCCATGAACGCCAGTGTCTGATCGTCTTCGAACACGATGGCGGCGGGAATCTCTCGGCTGATCAATCGGCAAAAGATGCATTGGCCAGGGGGCGAGGTGTCAACGAAAAACGGCATAGCAGGCTCCTGTGTCTGGGCGGTACGTGCTGCTGGATTGTGCATGCTTCGGTTTTGACATCGTTATTTGTCTACTGATTTTGTGAAATACCAAACTTCTATCGAGTCTTATTGCGAAGTTCTGGTGCAGATGCTAAAAGTCGCCTGTAAGCGTCCACTACAACGGCATCACCAGCGTGACTGCCTTGATGGGCATACAAGACAACTTTTTTTGCTGGGTTCATGATGAGGTACTGCCCAGCGTAGCCAAAGAACATAAAACTACTTTTGTCGCACCAATTCCACATTTGATAGCCGTAGCACCGACTTGGAATGTATGAGCGGCTGATGGGTCCTGTTGCTTCATGCAAGAACTTTCCGAAGCAAGTGTCGCTCTTCGCATGTTGATCCAGCACATAGTGACCCAGACGAATCCAGTCTTCGGGTGCCGCACTGAAGCCTGTTGCGCCTGCTGTCTGTCCGTGGGTATTTTGAAGCCATGCACCTGCATGAGTCGATTGCACGGGTTGCCAAATCATTTCCTGAAAGTAGTCTGAAAAACTTCGATTTACTGCTGCCTGAACAATCAACGTTAACGCAAGCGTGTCCAGGTTGTTGTACTGGAAACTTTCACCGGGCGGAAATTTTTGTTCATCCTCCTTTCGAAGCATGTCGTAGTAATCAGTGGACAGGCTGCCTTTGTAAATTTGCTGATGGTGCCAGCCCAAAGCGTCTGTTTTCCAGCCTGCTTTAGCAGGATCAAGAATTGCACTTCCACTACGCATGTTCAGGATTTGCTTGATGGTTGCATTGCCCCATGAAGTACCAGCCAGCTTCGGCGCAACTTCTTCACCTTTTTGATTGAGATTCAGCTTCCCATTGCAGGCGGCATGACCAACCGTTAAGGCGACAAGCGACTTGGACATGGAATAACCAAGTGGGGTGGTGTCACGCAGCCAGTCCTGAGCATATCGTTCCAGAACAACTTTTCGATCTATAGAGCCCATTAGGATTCGTGCACGCTCAGCTCCCATAATTCGGTCAATAACGGACTTGAGTTGACCATCTGAAGTCTCGGCACTGTCAGGGTTTGATCTGTCTAATGGTGATGGGCTTTTAGAAGCAGGCAACAACACTGCGCCCGGAGCTTTGCGATAGCCGTATGACGCTTGATTGTCAAAACTGGGCTGGGCATGCGCAGTGAATGAAAACGAGAGCAAGATCAGAAAAATATGATGTGAAAGTTTATGCATAGTTTTCAATCGCCCATAAAAAAACACCCAGCACGCGAGCACGGGGTGTTTTTACTTTGTGAGTGGTGGGACCAGCGGGGGTCGAACCCACGACAAACGGATTAAAAGTCCGCTGCTCTACCAACTGAGCTATGGTCCCACACGAAGCCCTGAATTATAGAGGGCCTGAAACGCTAAATCTTCGCGGATGCCGTGATTTTTCAGTGAGGTGCTTGTTGTGATTTGCGGGCGCGTAGGCCCCGTTTGGGTGGGGCAGCGCACCGATGCCTGCGCGGCTTGTGTTTAGCCTGATCCCTGTCAGCCTTGTGTGGTGAAGGCGGCGCGGCGTTCAGCTGAGCGTTCGATCTGGCGGGCGATGTTGCCGCAGACCAGATCGCACAGCGCAAAGATGGAGGGATCGGCAATTTTGTAATAAGCGCTGGTGCCTCGGCTTTCGCGCTCAACCAGACCTTGTTGGGTCATCAAAGCCAAATGCCGGGACACATTGGCAGCGGTGAAGCCACACATTTGGGCAAGCTCTCCCACATTGCGCTCACCGGATCGCAGGATGTTGAGGATTTGCAGCCGTGTAGGTTCGGCCAGGACCTGGAAGTAGCCCGCGATTTCCGTCAAAGCGCCTTCAGGCATTTGCTGCATGGAAACGTTGTCCTTTGGCGCGGAGGTTTTGATGCTGGGCATGAGATTTCTGACGGGTAGTTCCTGACGACTTGCTTTTTTCATTGTATCATTAGATAATTAATCAAGCAATTAAATAAGCGTTCGGCTAAATACAAAGGACAAAACGATGAAGCGCAATACCCTGCTGCACCTTCTTGTCATGGCATCCCTGATTTCGCAAGGGGCGGTTTTGGCTGCCGATGCACCAGCACTGAAAGTGACGACACCTCAGGGCGCAGCCACGACGCAGGCTGAGAGCAGTCTGGATGCGGTGGTGGAAGCTGTGCGCCAGACCAACTTGTCCGTGCAGGTGGCCGGTGCGGTGGTGGCCTTGCATGTGAAGGCAGGCGATCGCGTGAAAGCCGGGCAGCCACTGTTGCGCATTGATGCACGTGCTGCGCAACAAAACGTGGTGGGCTCCGGCGCTCAGGTGGATGCCGCGCAGGCCAATCTGGCGGTGGCCAGCAAAGAGCTGGAGCGGCAGAAGCAGTTGCTGCAAAAGCAGTACATCAGTCAGGCAGCCTATGACCGCGCGCAGGCGCAGTGGGATGCCGCCAAGGCCCAGGTGAAAGCCTTGCAGGCGAACAACCAGGCCGCACAAACCCAGTCGGACTTCTTTGTTGTGAATGCACCTTATGCAGGGGTGGTCAGCGATGTTTCTGTCACCTTGGGTGACATGGCTTTGCCGGGTAAGCCTTTGCTCACTGTTTATGACCCTGCTGCTTTGCGCGTAACGGCGGCCGTGCCGCAAGCCATGTTGGCTGCAGCCCATGCACAGCCGCAGGCGGTGCGTTACGAGTTGCCCGGTGTGGCCGGCTACGGCACGCCCCGGCAAGCTGCGCAAGTTCAGGTATTGCCTGCCGTGGACCCTGTCACGCACACGGGGCAGATTCGCCTGAATCTGCCTGCAGGCATAGAGGGGTTGGCGCCAGGGCTGTTTGCCCGGGTGTGGTTGCCAGGCAGTGGTGCAGCTCAGGCGGGGGCCGAGCGCCTGTATGTGCCTGTGAGCGCAGTGGTGCGCCGCGCTGAAATGACAGGCGTCTACGTGATCAATGCCCAGGGCAAGCCCGGGCTGCGCCAGGTGCGCCTGGGCCCAATTGCAGGCGATCGGGTTGAAGTGCTCAGCGGCCTGCGCAAGGACGACAAGGTGGCTGTCGAGCCGCAACTGGCGGGCGCTGTGCGCTGAAAGGGCTCTGACATGAATGAGTCCTCCAAAACGAGTGCGTCATTGAGCATTTCCGGTCGCATTGCGGCCCTGTTCCAAAGTGCGCAGATCACGCCACTGCTGGCCTTGGTGGCTTTGCTGCTGGGCATTTTTGCGGTCATGGTCACGCCCCGTGAAGAAGAGCCACAGATCAATGTGACCATGGCCAATGTGCTGGTGCCTTTCCCAGGCGCTGCCGTGCGCGATGTGGAGCAGATGGTGGCCATTCCGGCCGAGCAGGTGCTGTCCAAAATCGCGGGCGTGGAACACGTCATGTCGGTGTCTCGCCCCGGTGTGGCGGTGCTGACGGTGCAGTTCAAGGTGGGTGTGCCGCGCACCGAAGCACTGGTGCGTTTGCATGACACGATTCGCGACAACGCCGACTGGCTGCCCAAGGGGCTGGGTGTGATGGATCCATTGATCAAACCCAAAGGCGTGGACGATGTGCCCATCGTGACGCTGACCTTGTTCAGCAAGCGCGACGATGCCAGCGCCTACAACCTGGAGCGCGTGGCGCACAGCATGGAAGCCGACCTCAAGCGGGTCAAGGGCACGCAGGATGTGCAGACGCTGGGCGGGCCTGGCCGCGCTGTGCGGGTTCAGATTGAAGCCGAACGCATGGCCGGTTTTGGGGTCACGGTGAGTGACCTGCGCATGGCCTTGCAATCCGCCAACATGGGTTTGCCCGTGGGGGAGCTGATCACAGGCAACAAGAGCGTGAGCATCGAGGCGGGGCCCTTCTTGTTGCAAGCGAGCGATGTGGCCGAGTTGGTGGTGGGCGTGCAAGGTGGTCGCCCGGTGTTCATGAAAGATGTGGCCAAGGTGGAAGAAGGCCCCTTGCCCGCCACACCCTATGTGACGCACGGCCTGGGCAAGGACGCGGGCGGCGGCGAGTACCCCGCAGTGACCTTGACCATCACCAAAAAACCAGGCGAGAACGCCATCGATGTGGCCAATGCCGTGATGGACCGTGTGACTGCGCTGCGCGGCACGGTGATCCCGGACGAGGTGGAGGTGGCTGAGACCCGCAACTACGGCGCCACGGCCAACGACAAGGCCCAAAAGCTGATCCAGAAGCTGCTGTTCGCCACCGCCTCGGTGGTGGCCTTGGTGTTCATTGCACTGGGCAAGCGGGAAGCGGCGATCGTGGGCACGGCGGTGATCTTGACGCTCACGGTCACGCTGTTCGCCTCGTGGGCCTGGGGCTTCACGCTCAACCGCGTGTCGCTGTTTGCGCTGATTTTTTCCATCGGCATTTTGGTGGACGACGCGATTGTGGTGGTCGAAAACATCCACCGCCATCAGCAGCTGTACCCCGGCAAGACGCTGGCCGAGATCATCCCCGGCGCGGTCGATGAAGTGGGTGGCCCCACGATTTTGGCCACGCTGACGGTGATTGCCGCGCTCTTGCCCATGGCCTTTGTGAGCGGTTTGATGGGCCCCTACATGAGCCCGATCCCGATCAACGCCAGCATGGGCATGTTGCTGTCGCTGGCCATTGCCTTTGTGGTCACGCCCTGGCTGGCCCGCATCTGGATGAAGGCTTCGCACGGCCATGCGGGTGATGCCCATGCAGCGCCTGCTGGCCTGGCGGCCAAGCTGGGTCCGCTGTTCGAGCGCGTGTTCACGCCTTTGCTGCACACCGAGCGGGGCGCTCGCAACCGCAAGTTGCTGGGCCTGGGCATTGCCGGTTTGATTGCCTTGTCCTTGGTGCTGCCTGCCACCGGTCTGGTGCTGCTCAAGATGCTGCCCTTCGACAACAAGTCGGAGTTTCAGGTGGTGGTGGACATGCCCGCAGGCACGCCCGTGGAAGAAACCGCTGCCGTCATGCACGAGCTGGGTGCTTACCTGGCGCAACAAGCCGAAGTGACCGATTACCAGTCGTATGCGGGCACCTCGTCACCGATCAACTTCAACGGGCTGGTGCGCCAGTACTACCTGCGCGCTGGCGGCGAGGTGGGCGACATGCAGGTCAAGCTGGTGGACAAACACCACCGCTCGGACAAAAGCCACACGATCGCCACCCGCCTGCGCCCCGAGCTGCAGGCCATTGGCCAGCGGTTTGGCGCCAATGTGAAAGTGGTCGAGATGCCGCCGGGCCCGCCGGTGCTGGCACCCATCGTGGCCGAAATTTACGGGCCTGATGCCGAAGGTCGCCGCACAGTGGCCAAGGCGGTGCGCGCCATCTTTGAAAAGACCGACAACGTGGTGGATGTGGACGACAGCAGCATTGCCGCTGCACCGCGCAAGTTGTTGCTGGTGGACCGCCGCAAGGCCGCTGCCTTGGGCATTCCTCAGCAGGCCATCGTGAGCACCTTGCGCGCAGGTCTGGCCGGAGAAGCCACCACTTACCTGCACGACGGCAGCAAGTACCCCGCTGCAGCCCTGGTCCAGTTGCCTGCCGAGCGGCACGGTGATCTGTCGGCCTTGCTGCAGCTCACGGTGCGCGGTGCCTCGGGCAAGCTCGTGCCGATCCGCGAGCTGGTCAACGTGAGCGACAGCGAGCGCGAGCAGCCCGTGATCCACAAGGACCTGTTGCCGGTGAACTTTGTCACGGCCGACATGGCGGGCAAGCTGGACAGCCCTCTGTACGGCATGTTCAAGATGCGCAGCAGCATCCAGAAAATCCAGGCCCCGGATGGCGCAGCGCTGAACGAACACTTCATCAGCCAGCCGTCTGACGCCTGGCGCGGCTACGCCCTCAAGTGGGATGGCGAGTGGCAAATCACTTACGAGACTTTCCGTGACATGGGCGCTGCCTATGCGGTGGGGCTGGTGCTGATCTATTTGCTTGTTGTGGCGCAGTTTGGCTCCTACCTCACGCCGCTGATCATCATGGCACCGATTCCGCTGACCATCATTGGCGTGATGCCCGGGCACGCCTTGCTGCAGTCGCAGTACACGGCGACCAGCATGATCGGCATGATCGCGCTGGCCGGCATCATCGTGCGCAACTCGATCTTGCTGGTGGACTTCATCAACCTGCAAGTCAAAGAGGGCATGCCCTTCAAGCAGGCCATCGTGCAGTCGGCCATCACCCGTGCCCAGCCCATCATGCTCACGGGCGGTGCGGCCATGTTGGGGGCCTTCTTCATCCTGGATGACCCGATCTTCAATGGCTTGGCCATCTCGCTGATCTTCGGCATTTTTGTCTCGACCATCCTCACGCTGGTCGTCATTCCCACGCTGTACTACGCGGCTTACCGCCGCCAGTACGAAACCCTGTAATTTTTCAACCCTTCGGAGAACTCATCATGAAATCCTGGCAAATCGTTCGTTTGGTCGCAGGCTTCTTCATCCTCTTGTCATTGGCATTGGGTGTGCAAGGCAGCCCTGTTTTTGTGAGTACCTGGTGGCTGGCGTTCACCGCATTTGTGGGTGCCAACCTGCTGCAAAGTGCCCTGACCAAGTGGTGCATGATGGAAACCATTTTGCGCAAACTGGGCGTTGAGTCAGGCTGCTGATCTGTTCATGGACATTCACGGGGTGTCACGATGATTCAACGCACGCGATGGGCATTTGCCGTTTTGGCCATGTCTGCCACGGTGGCTTCGGCCACTGACCTGATGCAGGTTTGGCTGGCTGCACAAAAGCATGACCCGCAAGGGGCTGTCAGCCAGGCCAGCCATGCGGCTGGATTGACCCGGCGCGATCAGGCCAACGCTTTGTGGCGCCCTTCGGTGGGTTTGAGTGCCAGCGCAGGCTGGGCCAGCGCTCAGACCCAGATGAACGGGGCGCAGTTTTCAATGCCCGGTGCTGCACCGGTGAGCGGCGCTGGCTTTGGCACATCGGTCAACGGCGGTTCGGCCACACGCTGGACATTGAATGCCAGGCAGCCGCTGTACAACCGCGAGCGCCAAGCTCAAAGTGCGCAGCTGGACTTGGCTGCACAGGCCAGCGAGCACGAGTGGCGGCTGGCGCAGCAGGACTGGATGCTGCAGACCACGCAACGTTACTTTGATGTGGTGCTGGCCGAGCAACGTCAGGCGCTGATCACACAACAGCAACAAGCGGTGGACAAGGCCTTGACCGAAGCGAAAGACCGTTTTGCCATGGGCGATGCACCGGTCACAGACACCCACGAGGCGGCCGCGCGTGCGCAAGCACTGAACGCCCAGGCCATTGCGGGGCGCAATGATCTGGAGATGGCGCAGCAAGTATTGGCCGATGTCACGGGCTTGCCGGTCGGCGACCTGAAGCTGCAAGCGCCAGCACACCGGGTGTTGTCAGGCGATCAGGACACCTTGGATGCGTGGTTGCAAAAAGCCGAGCAGGGTCATCCGCTGATTCGTTTGCAAGCGGCACAGGCCGACGTTGCACAGCAGGAAGTGCGCAAGCATGGCGCCTTGTCTTCGCCCACGCTGGATCTGGTCGCGCAAGCTGCCCGTGATCGCATCAGTGGTTCGGGCGACTTTGGTGCGGCGAGCAACACACAGAGCCAACAGATGGTGGGCGTGATGCTCAATGTGCCGCTGTATACCGGTGGCTGGCGCAGTGCCAAACAGCAAGAAGCCTTGCATTTGCAGGACAAGGCGCAGGCCGAGCTGGAACGCACACGCATGCAAGTCAGCCAGATGACGCGTGCAGCATGGCAAGCGGTGCAAAGTGGTCAGGCGCGCATTGCCGCGCTGCAGGCTGCCGATACGGCCAGTCAGGCGCGGTTGGATGCGACGCAACTGGGCCGCCAGGTGGGGGACCGCACCACTTTGGATTTGCTCAATGCCCAAAACGATGCCAGTGCCGCCCAATTGGCCTTGTTGCAAGCACGCATCGACATCTTGATGGCGCAATTGCGCCTGCATGCGATGGCCGGGCAATTGGATGTGCAGAAACTCGAGCACATCAATGCCGCGCTGATGCATTGATCACTTCAGGAATCGTTGTCCACCAGGAGAAAAACCATGGCCCATATCGTGATTCTTGGCGCAGGCGTGGGCGGCATGCCCGCCGCTTATGAAATGCGTGAGCTGCTCCCCAAAGAGCACATCATCACTGTTGTCAGTGCGGTGGACTATTTTCAGTTCACGCCGTCCAACCCCTGGATCGCGGTCAATTGGCGCAAGCGTGAGGACATCACCCTCAAGATCGCGCCCTTGCTGGAGCGCAAGGGCATCGCGTTCATTGCCCAACCGGTCAGCAGCATCCAGGCCGAGGGCAACACGATCACCCTGGCCGATGGACAGGTCATCGCCTACGACTACCTGGTCATCACCACCGGCCCCAAGCTGAGTTTTGATGAAGTGCCAGGCGCAGGCCCGCACGGTGGTCACACCCATTCGGTGTGCACGGTCGACCATGCCGAACAGTTTTGGAAGGACTATCAGGCGTTTCTGGAGAATCCCGGTCCGGTGGTGATCGGGGCCATGCCGGGTGCCAGTTGTTTTGGTCCGGCCTATGAGTTTGCTTTCATTCTGGCCACCGATCTGCGCCGCCGCAAGCTGCGCCACAAGGTGCCCATGACCTACGTGAGCAGCGAGCCTTACATCGGGCATTTGGGTTTGGGCGGTGTCGGTGACAGCAAGTCGATGCTGGAGAGTGAACTGCGCAACAACGACATCAAGTGGATCACCAACGCCAAGACCACCCGGGTGGAAGCGGGCAAGATGTTCGTCACGCAGGTGGACGATCTGGGCAACGTTTATAAAGAGCACGAAGTGCCCTTCAAGCTGTCGATGATGTTGCCAGCCTTCAAGGGCATCGATGCGGTGGCCGCTGTGCCCGAGCTGTGCAACCCGCGTGGTTTTGTCTTGATCGATGAATTTCAGCGCAGCAAGAAGTTCAAGAACATTTTTGCTGCCGGGGTGTGCGTGGCCATTCCCCCTGTCGAGGTGACGCCTGTGGCCACCGGTGCGCCCAAAACCGGCTACATGATCGAGACCATGGTGACGGCCATTGCCCACAACATCGCCGCCGATTTGTCAGGTCAACCTGCCACCTCCAAAGGCACCTGGAACGCCATTTGCCTGGCCGATATGGGGGACACGGGAGCCGCTTTTGTGGCGTTGCCGCAGATTCCGCCGCGCAACGTGAACTGGTTCAAGAAGGGCAAATGGGTTCATCTGGCCAAGATCGCGTTTGAAAAGTATTTCCTCAGCAAGATGAAAAGTGGCAACTCCGAGCCTGTGTATGAAAAGTACGTGCTCAAGGCCATGGGCATTTTCCGTCTTGAAAAATAACCATCACTGCACCAGAAACATGACACAAGCTACTTTGACCTCACCTTTGATCATTGACGTGCGCTCGCCCGGCGAATTTGCCAGCGGCCATGTGCGCGGCTCGGTCAACATTCCACTGGACCGCTTTGCCGATGACATCGCCCGGCAGGTGCCGGACAAATCTTCGCCCGTGATCCTGTGCTGTGCTTCGGGTGGCCGCTCGGGCATGGCCTGCAGCTTCATGCAGCAAATGGGCTATCAGCAGGTCAGCAACGGCGGCTCTGCTGGCGCAGTGTCCATGCAATGCGGCTTGCCGATTGACCGTCTTTGATTGAAAGGAAAACACATGAGCACGTTTGACCACCCCACACTGATCCAGAACATCAACCAGTCACTGAGCGGCTTGCGCAAAGGGCAGCCCGAGGCCATGCAAGGCTTCGGTCAGTTGGCCAAAGCGGCCATGGCCGAAGGCGCAGTCAGCGAAAAACACAAGGAGTTGATTGCTTTGGCGATCGGCATCACCCAGCATTGCTCGGGTTGCATCGGTTTTCATGTCAAGGCACTGCGCCGTTTGGGCTGCACACGCCCTGAGCTCGAAGAGATGCTCGCCGTTTGCGTTTACATGGGCGGTGGCCCTGCCTTGATGTACACGGCAGAGGCCCTGGCGGCCTGGGATGCATTCGCACCGGCCCAAGCTTGAAATCTGCACGCGTTGGACTTTTGGGGCGGTCAAGGGGCCAAGTCCGGGGCGATAGAAAAATCGTGTCATGCGTGGGCGATATCCTTGCGGTTTGAACATCCAATTTGATATGTCACTTCTTGCAAGTCACTTCCAACGCCGAAAAATATTGTTTGCCATGGCCAGCAGCTTGCTGGCCCGCGACTTGTTGGCCGAAGTGCCCAGGCAGGCCCGACTGATGGCCATCGGAGGAGCCGAAGACCGCATGCAGGACAGGCTCATCTTGCGCAAGTTTGTGGATTACTCTGGTGGCGCTTCGGCACGCATTCGATTGATCACTGCGGCCAGCGCCGAGCCGGATGGGGTCTGGAACAGTTATCGTCAGGTCTTTCAGGAGCTGGGTGTGTCTGATGTTCAGCGCTTGGCGTTGACCGACCATGACAGTGCCCATGCGCCTCAGTTGCAACAAGACATCTTGCAAGCTGATGGCATTTTTATCAGCGGCGGCGATCAAGGGAAATTGATGCAGACGCTGTGGGAAACCCCGGCCTACATCAGCTTGCACCAGGCTTTTCACTTGCGTGGTTGTTGTCTTGCCGGCACCAGTGCTGGTGCGGCAGTGATGTCACGGTACATGATCGCTCAAGGCGCCGCTGTCTTGCGACCGAGCAAGGAAGCGACCGCGACCGACATGGGGCTGGGCTTCATCACACAAGCGGTGGTGGATCAGCACTTTTCAGAGAGAAGGCGACTGGCCCGATTGATGTCCACCTTGGCACTGCGCCCCGACTTGCTGGGTGTGGGTATTGATGAAGACACAGCCTTGGTGATCGAGCGCAACCAAGCCATAGAGGTGATTGGTCGGGGTTCTGTGACGGTGGTGGATCCTACCCGCATGCGCTCGAATGTGGACGAGATCGAGGATGAGGATCAGATGGAAATGTTGGGGGTTGAGTTGCACATGCTGCCCGCAGGGCGTCGCTACAGTCTGGATGCGAAAACTCCCCCTGCCCACTGGCCAGCGCATTTGAAAAAAGTTCTCATGCGTTTGGCCATGCTGGGGCCGATTCGCGGTTGATGCTGCAATCGCAGATCACGCTTCGTGGCACAAGATCCAGCGAGTGTCTATTTTGGTGCCCCCGACAGGAACAATTTATCTTTATGGTTCCTAAAAACTATATATAAAACAACAAGATAAGTTGTTTAAATTTCCATGGATTCAGAATTGTTCCCCAAAATCTAATATTTGTTCCCTAATTCGTCTTTGCAATTTTGACTGCCATACAGAAAAACTGATGCACTCTGGAAGTGGTGCCTGATGATCTATCCTTAGCTAAGGATGTGAGTCAACAGGAAATCAAAATATCAGACGCTGGCAGTCTCCCTGATCTTGATGACGCTTGCTCTGGAGATGTCGTAATCTCTAGCAAGTTGACTCACGGTGGCACCTTGCGCTAGCTTGCTAATGATCTCTTGTTGGTCGCTCTTGCTTGTCTTCGGTGGTCTACCTAACCGTTTATTTTCAGCTTTTGCACGAGCTAGGCCAGCTTGGACACGTTCGATGATCAGTTGACGCTCGAAGTCAGCTACAGCGGAGAGCACCTTGATCATCAAAGCACCAGATGACGAGGTCAAATCTAAATTGCCCAGCTGCAGCACGATCAACCGGATGCCGTGCTCTGTGAACCAATGG
>Ga0228702_1000897_pt1 | contig 20793 bp, 19 predicted proteins | sample McNCre217_Aug_MG_2_FD_178018 | JGI IMG/M metagenome (GOLD analysis project Ga0228702, IMG submission 178018) | Freshwater microbial communities from McNutts Creek, Athens, Georgia, United States - 20-17_Aug_MG | ecosystem: Environmental > Aquatic > Freshwater > Creek | place: USA: Georgia...
CACCATGTGGCCAAAAGTTAAATCGGGTCGGGTCGGGTCGACGCCCAATTTGACCCGAAGGGTTTTGCCAGCCTCGAGTCGCTTAAGGATTTCCTGCTCACCGATGAATTTTTCGGTGCGCGCTTTCATGGCTTTTATTTGTTCCGCAGCAGACATGGGTTGGTAATGTTCTGTAAGGCTTAAAGGGGGAAGGGAAACTAAATAGTGGACAGGGGGGTGGGGGGGAGGGACGCCACTCCGTGGCGCCCGTGGGAATGTGCAAAAGTGCAAAGGTGGAAAGGTGGAAAGAAGCGGTGCCCGGTGCCAGGTGACGGGGATGGGTAGGGACGCCACTCCGTTGGCGTCCGTGCAAAGGTGGAAAAGTGCAAAAGTGGGAAAAAGATGTCAGGGGGCGGGTGACGGGGATTGGGGAAGGCCGGTTCTTGCGCTTCTTTGAGTTCCTCGCCTAATAGAGGCATGGACCTTGTTAAAGAGCTCATTGACTATGTGAAACACCCCAGTGTTTCAACCGATTCGGCATTTAAGGAAGGGATGAATGGGGCCAGGGAGCATATTTGCGGTCTATTACATAAGGCTGGTCTCGAGGTTGAGGTCGTTCCAACGCCTTTGCATCCGATTGTTCTGGGGCGACGTCGTGGACCCCAAGAGTGGCCACACATCGTTCTTTATGGTCACTACGATGTGCAGCCTGCTGATCCGTTGAATTTATGGACCTCGCCAGCGTTTGAGCCCGTTGTGCGAGATGGACGAATTTGGGGTCGTGGCACCGCTGATAATAAAGGGCCCCATTTGACGGCGGTTGTCGCTTTGGCTCGTTTATTAAAACGTCGTCCTGATTTACCTTTGCGGATTACTTTTTTAATCGAAGGCGAGGAAGAGATAGGGTCGCCCAGCTTTCCGGAATTTTTAGAAAAATATAAAAAAGAATTAGCCGAAGCCGATGGCGTGATTTTATCCGACACGGCGAGTCCATCATCCGATCAAATTGTGATTACGACTGGTTTGCGCGGAATTATTGGTTTAGAAGTTGGTTTAACCGGGCCGCGTTCGGATTTGCATTCAGGCCTGCATGGCGGAGCCGTTTATAATCCGATTCAGGCCCTCGCTGAACTATGCGCATCGCTGCATGATTCGGATAACGCAGTAACCATTGATGGTTTCTATGATGGAGTTGAGCAACCTGTGCGATGGGAGCGCGATGAATTGAAAAAACTCCCAATGTCGGAAGATGAATATCGACGCTTTTTGGCGGTGGATGAATTGCACCCTGCGCCCGGATTGAATGCCCTCGAAGCGGTGCGTTTTGCGCCCACATTAGAATTTAATGGTATTGGCGGAGGCTATCAAGGTGCGGGTTCAAAGACCGTAATTCCTTCGAAAGTTTTTGCGAAAATTACCTGCCGTTTAGTACCTGGCCAGGACCCCACTGATGTTCATCGTAAAGTCGCCGAGGCTTTGCGAGCCAGAGCACCGAAAGGTGTGCGAGTTGATATTAAAGAAATGCAGGGTAATGCCGCTTACTATGTCTGCCCGCCCGATCGTCCTAATACGCCAAAAGATCAAAACCCGGTTTTAGCGCGTGCGTTTCGTGAAGCTGATAAGGCAATTGCAGAGGCGTTTGGTAAAGCTCCGCTTTATTTACGCGAGGGCGGAAGCGTGCCTATCATTGGCGATATTAAGCGCGAGACGGGTTTGGACTCTGTGATGATTGGGCTGTTTACTCCCGAATCAAATTTGCACGCTCCTGATGAAAATTTTGAAATCAAAATGGCCGAGCGAGCGACCCGCGCTTATGAATTATTGTTAGAACGATTAGCCGAAGGTGGGCGTTCGTAATTCATGGGTGTTTTTGAAGAAATTCCGTAAAAAAGAGCCTTTTTAACGTCAGTAAAGCAAGGTTTGCCCTTTCGTTTTGCTCAATCAATCGTCAACCTAACACTCTCAACCTATGGCAGTTTTTCGTAAACGTACTCACACGCCTACTCCTAAAAAGCGGGATATCCCTGCCGGACTATGGACGAAGTGCCCGCAGACGGGGGAGATGGTCTACACTAAAGACCTCGAGGCTAACTGGAATGTTTTCCCTATCAGCGGATACCATGAGCGACTTTCGACCAAACGTCGCATCGAGTTGCTAATCGATGCAGGCACATGGAAAGAGACCGATGCGAAGTTGAATTCGAAGGATCCCTTAAAATTTACGGCCGGCGGTTCATACCCTGAGCGATTAGCTCAACACCAAAAAAAGTCGGGGCTACGTGACTCGGTGGTCTGTGGTTATGGTATGATGGACGGACTTCCTGTGTCCTTGGCGATTATGGATTTTTCTTTCATGGGCGCTTCCATGGGTTCAGTAGCTGGCGAAAAAGTGACGCGAGCCATTGAGCGCGCGATTAAAATGAAATGTCCCTGTATTGTCGTTTGTGCTTCGGGTGGAGCTCGCATGCAGGAAGGCATTTTATCTTTAATGCAAATGGCGAAGACGAGTGCTGCTCTGGCCAAATTGCGGGCGGCACGTTTACCTTACATCGCAGTGCTAACCAATCCAACAATGGCCGGTGTGATGGCCAGTTATGCAACCTTGGGTGATGTGATTGTGGCTGAACCAGGTGCCCTGATTGGTTTTGCTGGTGCACGCGTTATCAAAGAGACAACCAATCAAGATTTACCCGAAGGATTCCAGACTTCGGAATTCCTCCTCAAGCGTGGCTTAATCGATATGATTGTTCCTCGCAAAGAGATGAAGGTGAAATTAGCTAGTTTGCTTCGCGCTCTGGCTCATCGCTCTCCGAAAGTTGCCAAGGGTCGCGCGGCCTAATACATTGTGGCCGAAATGAATGCGGCCGAGACAATCCACTGGTTAACGAGTCTACGAAATCGAGGCTCTTCCTTGGGTCTCGCACGTATGGAGCAGTTGGCCGCTCGCCTACATCATCCCGAGCGTGCCATACCTTGTATTCATCTTGCTGGTACGAATGGCAAGGGTTCAACGAGTGCGATGATTGAAGCGATCCAACGAGCGGAGGGTCGGAAAACAGGATTATATACCAGTCCGCACCTGATTGAAATTGGAGAGCGCATTCAAATCAATCGCACGCCTACTCCTGAGTCGGACATCGTTGCCGGGGTGGAGGAGCTGCGTCCGCATTATGAAGCGTTGTTGGCCGCAAACCCGGATTCTGCGCCCACTTTTTTTGAACTCATGACCGTGTTGGCTTGGCGAGAGTTTCAGAAACAAAAAGTAGATATTATTATTTTAGAAACAGGAATGGGGGGTCGTCTCGATGCGACAAATCTTTGTCGACCCGAGGTGACCGTGATTACTTCAATCGGCTTTGATCATCAGGAATATTTAGGAAATACCCTCGAGTTGATTGCCGGAGAGAAAGCTGGAATCATTAAATCAGGCGTGCCGTGTGTGCTTAGTCGATTGCCGTTAGAGGCTGAACGAGTGATGGTGGAGAAAGCCAAGCAGGTCGGAGCGCCCGTTTATTTTGTGCGGGATCGTTTTGGGGAAAATCTTCCGCTGACGAATTTACCCGGAGAGCATCAACGATGGAATGCGGGTGCAGCTTGGTTAGCTTGTGAGTTGGCTACGCGTTTTCCCATTCATGCGGCCTCTGCTCAATCGGCTTTACAGAATGTTGAGTGGGCGGGGCGCTGGCAGAAATTGCCCTTGCTCGATGGACGAACTTTAGTCGTGGATGGTTCGCACAACGAGGAAGGCATTCGCATGACCGAATCCTTGTTGGCGAAACTCAATCAACCTACGGTTATTGTGGGGGCCTTGGGATTAGACCGAGCTCAGGCCCTGCTTAAAGCAGTCTCAAAATACGCTGGCGAAATAATACTGGTACAGCCTCATCATGAGCGTGCTTGTTCGGTTGAAGAATTGAGTAAGTTGGTTCCACATCATTTTTTGGGCAAGGTGCATCAGGCTTCTGTCGCCACTCTTTTTCCTGCAGCCCAGGTTTGTACAGCTTCAGGCGAAACCGTTTTGGTCATCGGCTCGCTCTATCTCGCTGGGGAAGTTCTCGCCCATTATCACGGGAAAAAATTAGTCGATCACTCTCTCCAGGATCGGTTGCGCTAAGCTTATGAGTATGGATGACATGGCTATCCCGCATCGACCTGCGCCCAAGGTTGATCCCGCCGTGTTGCCTGAGTGGCTACTCGAGGAGGATGACGACTTTTTAGTTTTCGATAAGCCTGGGTGGTTGGTTTGCCATCCTTCTAAGGACGGACCTTGGTCATCGTTGGTTGGTGCGGTGCGCGAGTGGCGAGGCTTGGAGACCTTGCATCTGGTCAGTCGCCTCGATCGTGAAACCAGTGGAATCATTTTAATCGCTAAGAATGCCAAGGCGGCATCGCTTTCGCAGACCGCGATGGAACGTCGATGGGTGACCAAAACTTATTACACTTTGGTGCAGGGTGAATTAAAAGAGCCTGTGCAGGTGGACCAGCCTTTGGGGCCAGACGAAACCAGTAAAGTGGCGGTGAAATCGGCTGTTCGCACCGGGCCAGGCACCTTAGCGGCTGCCACTTTTTTTGAACCTCTTTTATTCGGTCAGGGCTTTAGTCTGCTTCGCGTTCAACCGCACACTGGGCGCAAGCACCAAATCCGTATCCACGCTCAATGGCTAGGGCATCCCATTGTCGGAGATAAACTTTATGGTGGAGATGATTCGTTATATTTAGAATTTGTTGAACATGGTTGGACTGAACGATTGGCTAAGCAGTGCGCTTTGTCTCGGCAGGCCTTGCATGCAAGTCGGCTAGAGTTCAAAGCCCCGAATTTTCAGCGCACTTTTCGCGCTCCGCTGGCTTCGGATATGCTTCAATTTATGGTCGAGCGTATGGGTTTCTCTGCGCAAGAAGTGCAACGCGTGTTAACCGTGAGCGAGAGCGGCGGCATCAACCCATAAGGCGCCAGCTTGGCGCAGTGTTTTGGCGCAAGCGTGTAAAGTCGATCCCGTGGTTAAAACATCGTCGATGACCACGTAGCGGATGTCTGGTCGAATAGGGTAGTTTGGATTTACCGAAAAGGCTTCGGCAACGTTTCTCCGTCGTTCTTCGCGTCCGAGTTGAGTTTGCGAAATCGTCGGGTGTTTTTTGTGAAGGGCGGGCGACCAAGAGCAGCCGGGAATTTTTTGTGCAAATAGGCGAACGATTCGCTCTGCTTGATTGTAGCCGCGAGTGCGGTAGCGATTGCGGTGCAGGGGAACGGGAATTAAATGTGACCCTGCGAGGTGCCGATGGAAGGCAGTGTCTTGTATGGCGGCGGCGACGAGGTCGTCGGCTAGGTAGGGGGATTTTTCGTATTTGATTCGGTGGATGATGTGGCGAACTGGGCCTTGGGCTCGGAAAGCGCAGAGTGCACGATGAAAGGCGGGATAAAGGTCGAGGCAGTGGGGGCAGGTCCGATCTCCCTCGAGCCAACCGTCGAAGGGATGTCCGCAGGTAAAGCAACGGGGGTCGAAAATCCGGGGAAGCAAGGCTAAGCCGGCATCGGAGAGATGAAGCCTTTCGCCTTCATCCATGGGCTCTTGCGTCACGGCACAATCCCTAGGGAAAATCAAGTCAAGCAGGCCTCGGTCGAGGTCATCGAGGAATGACATAGAATAAAAGTTCCTGGAAAAGTTCTGTCATGGGTGAGTTTGGCGTCGGGATTTCTTTACCTTGTGAATCGTAGAGGGTATAAATTGCGTTTACCCGCATCGCGGTTCAATCCAAGGTTCACCCTAGTTATGGCTTTCAATTTTGACAGCTGCCCCGAGCGAGCAGGCACGGACAGCACGAAGTGGCATAAGTATGCTAACCGGGATATTATTCCTTGTTGGATTGCCGATATGGATTTTGTTTCTCCGCCGGCAGTGGTGGAGGCGATTCAGCGACGGGCCGCCCACGGAGTCTTTGGTTATCCTGCGCAACGCGATGAAGTTTTCGAATCGATTGTCCGTTACATGCGCCGTCGGCATGGTTGGGAGATTCGTCCAGAGTGGATAACTTTTATGTCCTCTCTTGTACCAGGAATTCATGGCGCTATTCGTTGTGCCAGTAAGCCTGGAGAGACAGTCGTGACGACTTCACCAGCTTATCCGCCTTTTTTGACCGCGCCAACTCTGTCCGAGCGTAATGCGATTAAATGCGAAATGGTTTTGGTGAATGGCTACTGGACTTTTGATTGGGCTAAGTTGGAAGAAGCCTGCGCTCAATCCGCATCCCGAGTTTTGCTACTCTGCAATCCTTACAATCCTTTAGCCCGTGTTTTTAAACGGGATGAATTAGAGCGCTTGGCCACGCTCGCGAAGAAATATGATCTCACCGTGTGTTCCGATGAGATTCATTGTGATTTAATTTTGGACCCACAGGCAAGACACACGGTTTTTGCTTCGTTAAATGAAGACACTGCGTCGCGGACGGTGACGTTGATGGCGGCGAGTAAGACCTATAATATTGCTGGGCTGACTTGTGGATTTGCCATTATTTCCGACGCTGGGTTGCGCACGCGTTTTCGTCGTATTTTACAAGGCCTGTCCTTGGATCAAAATATGTTTGGTTTAGCGGCGACCAAGGCGGCGTTTGATGACGGCGAAGAATGGCGTTTAGCTTGTATTGATTACTTGCGAGGGAATCTCGATCTCATCGAAAAAGAATTAAAAGAAATGCCGGGAGTGATTTTGCACCAACGCCCTCAGTCCAGTTTCTTGGCTTGGCTGGATGTGCGGGCTTTAGGCTTTGAGGATCCCCATGCTGAATTCGAGAAGGGTGGCGTGGGGCTGAGTAACGGAAATGATTTTGGTGGACCTGGTTTTGTGCGTATTAATTTCGGTTGCCCACGTTCTCGTCTGCAAGAAATTCTCAATCGCATGAAGCGAGTGGTGGCGAAGAGACGAGCTTAGGGTCAAAGGGGTGCGTGCATCCCAATTCCCGCGCTCTAAAGCCTTGCCCACTTGTCCCGCTCTACTAGCGCGCTAGCGCTTGAGTAATCGCAACGCAGGCGAGTGCGGCATTTTCCGCACGAAGGACGGTGGGTCCGAGTGAGACGGGAATAAACCCCGCGACTCTGGCTGCTTCTTGTTCCGCCGAAGTTAAATCGCCTTCGGGGCCGATGAGCCAAAGAATTTTAGAGGAAGATTTGAGTGATAAATCGCGGATGGCAACAGCATCGAAGTCTAGAGATCCAAGGAGGCGAATTTCACCCTCAGTTCGCGTAGGCAATTTTTCAATCCATTCGGCAAAACGTAGCGGTGTTTCAATATGTGCCAGCCAAGGATTGCCCGATTGTTTACAGGCCTCGATGGCTTGCTGATGCCAGCGTAGCATTTTGGTGCGTTTGCGTTCTTCGTCCAGTTTGAGTTCGCACCGTGCTGTTTCTAGGGGGATGACCACGCTGACGCCAGCCTCGCATACATTGCGTACTAAGTCATCCATCGTCCCTCCTTTGGGCATCCCTTGTGCGATGTGAATTTCGGGTGTCGGGCGAGGCGAAGTGCGTGTGCGTACGACTTCAACCATTGCGCCATCGCCATCAGCGGAAATGAGTTTTCCTTCAGCTAAAAGCCCTTCACCGTTGATTAAGATTAAAACATCACCTCGTCGTGCACGTTGACTGCGTACCACATGGGCGCTCTCCTCGGGCGAAAGTTTGATTTGAGCTCCGGTCGAGCATTGTTTGGCTTGTGCGGATTCTAACCAGGCGCGTTGTGGACTCATAAAACAGAAGCAGCGGGTTGATCGTAAGAAAGATCCCAGTCTTTCCAAATCGTTTCGTAGCCAGCTTCCCGCAACATCGCCGCGATTTCCGTGGGAGACCTTTCATCTTCGATGGCGAATTGTTCGAGCGATGCTTCTTTACCCTCGGCGTATCCTCCGGGGTTTGTTCGTGAGCCTGCACTCATCGTCGTGATACCGCACTTAAAAGCGTGATTGCGGAAGGCGGGACTTTCGCGAGTGCTCAAAGTGAGTTCGAGTTCGCCATTGAAAATTCGAAAAGCACAAATCGCTTGGACTAAGTGGCGATCGGTCATTTCCACTTTGGGACTTAAATTTCCTTCGTGGGGACGTAGGCGCGGGAAAGAAACGCTAAACCGGCTACGCCAATGTTTACGCTCGAGCCATTGTAAGTGAAGTGCGGTAAAAAAACATTCTGTTCGCCAGTCTTCTAAACCAAAGAGGGCGCCTAAACCGATTTTATGCACTCCGGCTTGGCCGATGCGATCGGGGGCGTCGAGACGCCAAGCGAAATCAGATTTTCTGCCTTTCGGATGATGCTGTTGATACGTTTCTTTGTGATACGTTTCTTGGTAAACCAAAACCGCGTTTAATCCGTGTTTTCGTAATTCTAAGTATTCGGCAGTTTCCAGTGGTTGCACCTCCATCGAGAGCGAGGAAAAGTGAGGGCGTAGTAAATCGAGGGCGGCGGTGAAATAGGGAACGGCGATTTTATTCGATTCTCCCGTGAGGAGAAGCACGTGCTCGAAACCAAGTTTCTTGAGTGCGCCCGCTTCGCGTAAAATTTCCGCAGGATTTAAAGTACGGCGGGGGATTTTATTCCCTGCTGAAAATCCGCAATAAGTGCAGACGTTTTGACACTCGTTGGAGAGATAGGCGGGAGCAAAGAGTTGGATGGTACGACCAAATCGACGAAGGGTTTTTTCTTGGCTAAGGCGAGCGAGGGTTTCGAGGAAAGGAGTGGCTGCGGGAGAAATCAAAGCCTGAAAATCCTCTAAATCGCATTGTCCGTTTTCCGCACGCATGATGGCGCGTTGAACATCCGAAGGCGTTTTTGCCTGAATGGATTGCAGAACTTTCTCCCAAGGGTAGGAGGCGTGGATTTCGGCAAAAGACATTACAGGCACAATAAACCTTCGTCGCCAAAGGGCAAGTGTGCCTGTGGCCTTCTCAAGAGCGCCTTAGAGAGTCGCTGAGTAGGCCGCCGCATCGAGGAGCTGATTCACTTCTGCGGGATTTTTGGGCTTAACTCGGATCATCCACGCACCGCCGTAGGGCTCCCGATTTACTAAATCGGGGCTGTCGTTTAATTGAGCATTGGCTTCGACGACTTCGCCAGCGATTGGGCAGTAAAGATCGGAGGCGGCTTTGACTGATTCCACTGTGCCAAAAACTTCACCAGTGGAGAAGGTTTTACCGGCCTTAGGTAGGTCGACAAAAGTGACATCGCCCAAAGCGGCTTGAGCGTGATCGGTGATGCCGATTGTTACCGTGCCGTCAGATTCTTGTCTTACCCATTCATGGTCTTTGGTGTAACGTAAGGTGGCAGGAACTTGGCTCATAGGTGGCGTGAGGATTATTTTACGAAGGGGGTGACAGAGATGGTTAATGGTAGACGAGTTCCTCGGATGTCGACGGTTAATTGTTCAGAATTTACGTATCCTGCGGCGACGAGGGCTGTACCGATGGGTTTATTCATGGTTGGCGAGAAGGTGCCCGAGAGAACTTCGCCAACGGGCGTTTCGCCTGCGTATACCGTGGCCCCTTGTCGGGCAATGCGACGATCATTAAGGGAAAACAAAACAACCGAGGAGGTAGGTCCGCCTTCGGCTTGGCGTCGCAGTGCTTCGCGACCAATGAATTGTTCTTTATTAAATTTCACTGTCCAGCCAAGGCCGGCTTGGATGGGAGAAATTCGTTCAGAAATTTCGTGACCGTAGAGCGGATAATTGGCTTCCAGTCGGAGTGAGTCTCGGGCGCCGAGTCCAACGGGAATGAGTCCATGTGCTTTGCCAGAGGTCAGAAGCGCACGTGCGACTTGAATGCCAGAGGCGGCGGGAAGGTAAATTTCAAAGCCTGCGGAGCCAGTGTAGCCCGTGCGCGAGACAACGCAACCTGAGGCACCCGCTACTTCTCCAACTAAGAAGCCGAATCGTTTAATTGAGGCGAGGGGTAGGGTTGTGACTAGACTGAGAATTTTTTCTGCGAGAGGTCCCTGTAAAGCTAGTTGCGCCCAAAGTTTGCATTCATCGATGATTTCAACTTTCGCCGTACTCACGTGGTCGCGAAGCCATTGAATGTCTTTGGCTGCATTGGATGCGTTGAGGCAGATGAAAAACTCATTTTCAGAAAAACGGTAGACGATTAAATCATCCACGCAGCCACCGTCGGGTTGGCACATGAGGGTATAGCGAGCTGCTCCAGGTTTGAGTGTAGACATTTCGTTGGTCATTACTCGATCCAAGAAAGCTGCCGCATCTCGTCCACGTACGCGTACTTCTCCCATGTGTGAGACATCAAATAAACCTGCAGCGCGTCGGACCGCTAGATGCTCTTCGATGATGCCTGAATATTGCACGGGCATTTCCCATCCAGCAAAGGGAACTAAGCGGGCGCCAAGTTCGACGTGGAGGTCGTAAAGAGGAGTGCGCTGCAATGGTTCGGACATGAACTCAAGGTGCCATCTTTGTTGAATGTTCCAACAAAAAAGCCCAGTTTGTTGCTGGGCTTTTGGTTTAGTGAAAAAGAAGTGTTTTTACTGTTCCAACTCTTTGCGAAGGGCGGCGAGTTGTTCTTTAAATTCTTCTTCAGAGATATCGCCGTAGCGTTGACGGTTTTCGAGGAGGGCAACTCGACTGTTGAATTCGGCGTAGATGCGACGTTTGGCTTCGGCTTTGGCAGTTGCCGCTTCCGCTTTAGCTTTGGCGAGTTGAGTTTCCATTTCGCTGGATTTTTCGTTGGCAGGCACCCCAGCCACTTTGCGGGCTTCAGCATAAATTTTTTCGGCTTCTTCGCGATCTTCATCGGCTTCAGAAACGGGTGCCCGTGCTTTCACGTTGGCGGTAGAGACGGTTTTTGCTCGAGCGACTTCTTCGCGATGTTCTTGGATGCTTTTCAAGAGCGCGGAAGTGTTTTCTTGCAGTTCAGCATTGGCTTTTTGAGCCTCTTTTTGTGCCACAATAGCCTGCTCTGTTTTAGCGCTGATTTCTGCTACTGCTTTTTCTACCAAATCTTTCGTTTCAGCATATAATTTCTGGGCTTCTTCGCGATCCTCGTCGGCTTGTGGATTGGCGGCCTTTTTACTTAATTTCGTTAGCTTTTCATTGCGCTCCGAAAGCGTTTTGATGAGCTCGGCAGAATTCTTACTCGCCTCTTCATTGGCCTTTCTTTGTGCCTCAATCGAGGCTTGGAGAACGGCAATTTGCTCTGCGTTAGGATTGTTAGCCAAAGATTTTTCGAGTTCTTCTAACTTCTTATTGGCAGCTTCACTGCGTGCTTTCTCCTGGTCTTTGATTTTTGCCACGGCCGTACGCATTTCTGTGACATTTTCTTCTAATGATTCAGGGGAATTATGTGGAGCCTTGGAAAGACCTTCGGGTGGTGGGTTGGCTTGACTGACGAGACTTTCAAATTCTGCTTTAGATTCCTTGGGGACATCCACTTCATCAGAACCAGGAAGTTTTGTTAAGGTAACTTTGATTTTCTCAGGGAAGCCATATTCGCTTTGACCTTTTGTGTTTTGGCGAAGTTTGGGTTTGAGCGTAGCGATAACTGGTTTGAATCCACCCTTGCCGACGGTTAGTTCATAATCTTGGTCGGTGCTTAAGGTAATTGTCGTTGGGGTGCGTCCGACGGCTTCGCCATCGATACGAACCGCTGCCCCTGTTGGTTGCGAAGTGACGGCAATCGTTTGTTGGCGAACTTCGCTGTCTTCCAGAGATGAGCAACCGACTAAGCCGAGACCTAGGGCCAAAAGAGGGATAGTAAAACGCATGGGGAGCTGATTAAGACGGTGATACTTCTCGCCAATTTAAACTGGAGGTTCAACCCCTAAAACAACGGAGGCTATGGGTTGACATACGCCGTTTGGCTGAAAAGAGTGATTATTCGAGGGTTTGCCAGCATAGCTCAATTGGCAGAGCAGCCGCCTTGTAAGCGGCAGGTTGTCGGTTCAAGTCCGACTGCTGGCTCCACCCCACGGGTGAAGCTTCTTTATGATTTCCAGTTAGGGCTGTGACGAAGAGCGTCGGCCACAAGAATGACTTTTTTGAGTCTGCTGAAATCGTGTGCCCGAATCATGGAACAGCCTTGGGCGATTCCCCAGGTGGCGGTGACTTCGTTGCCTTCTTCTCGTTTATGCGGATTTGGTTCTTGGAGAACTAAACCTAAAGTCGATTTGCGACTCGTCCCCAATAATACGGGAAAACCTAAGGCAGTAACTTTTTCTAAATGACGAACTAGCCATAAGTTTTGGGCAGGCGTTTTCCCAAATCCAAATCCTGGATCAATCCAGATTTGTTCAGGTTTCATTCCTGCCTGTTGGGCTAATTGTATACTACCTTTTAAATCATTGATCAGTGTGTTCCAAAAGTCGTCGGTGATTATTTCTCGTCGACGGTGCATCAGGATGAGGGGGGCTCCTGTTTGCGCGCAGAGACGGGCCATGGGGGAATCGATTCCCGTACTTTCATAACGTGCACCTTCGACGTCATTGATGATGTCAGCACCTTCTTCGAGGCAGAGTTTTGCTACCTGTGCTTTATAAGTGTCGATGGAAAGAGGAGTGTGTGGGAATTTTTTTCGCAGAGCACGAAGTACAGGAAGGAGTCGTGAGGATTCAACTTCGGCAGAGATGGACTCCGAACCAGGTCGAGTGGATTCGGCACCGAGATCGAGAATATCGACCCCTTGTCCGAGAAGCTCGGAGGCCTTGTTGAGGGCGTTGTTAATTTCAAGGGCTTGTCCCCCGTCTGAGAATGAGTCGGGCGTGATATTGATGATGCCCATCATTAAAGTGCGCTGTCTCCAATCGGGTAGAGGAGTGCCATGAGGACTTTTCCAAGACATAAAGATGGGTTAAACCGTCGTTCTTTGAGTGCAATACCCAAGGCCTGTTATGATTAGAAGAGAGCAGGGTTGGGGGCATAAGGGAAAATGATGGGACATTTTTTAATATAAATAACTGTTTATTAACAACTTAAGAAATAATTTTACTAAAGATAGGGATTTTTTGTTTCAAGTTCGCAAACGAGTGCAGGCCGATGCTTGCCAATGTGATAGTTTTAGGGAACTTCGATGGCGACTGACATTAATCTTTCTTATGTTTTCACGCTTTTTCCATCGGGTAGGCATTTTGGTCCTCCCTTTCCTTGGTCTGCTCATGACCGCTTGCTCTAGGGCCGACCTCGAAGTTCGTCAGTCCACTTTGGATCCGAAGGGGCCAGTCGCCCAGGTGCAGTACGATGTGTTTATGGATACGGTCTATTTGGTGATCGTACTTTTTGTTCTGGTTGGCGGCCTCTTGGTTTATGCAGTTGCTCGTTTCCGTTCGCGAGCTGGTGAAGTCGTAAAGCCTAAGTTGGAAGAAGGTCACGGTAATCCCTTGGTGGAAATTGGTTTAATCACCGCTTCGATTGGGGCTCTTGTTTTCATCGCCATTCCTACGCTGAGTGCCATTTGGTATACTGATGACGTGCCGAAAGAAGCGGTGGCGACCTCTAAGCTTTCCGCCTGGTATCCTCGAGTTGATGCGAATGGAAAAGAAAATTATGCTAAAGAAGTGGAAGACCAAGTTTTGGAAATCGATGTTATCGGTAAACAATGGTGGTTCCGCTTCGAGTACCCTCAGTTAGGTTTAACCAGCGATGCTAAGCGCACTGTACCCAATGAATTCTATATTCCTCGCGGCAAAGCGGTGCGGATTAACTTGCGTTCGGAAGACGTGATTCACTCATTCTGGGTGCCAAAGATTGCTGGCAAAGTGGATTTAATTCCTGGCCGCAAAAACTACATGTGGATTCAGGCCGATGAATTAGGTCACTACTATGGTCAGTGTGCTGAGTTCTGTGGTGATTCTCATGCTTACATGCTTTTCCGATGTGAGGTGGTAGAGCCCGAAGTTTTTGCACAGTGGGTGAAGTCTCAAAAAACCGATGCGGCGCCCGTGGTTGCTGGTTCGAAAGCCGAGAAGGGTAAAGCACTCTTCGCGGCGAAGACTTGTGCCATGTGCCACAATATTTCTGGTCACTTCGGTGCAGGGAACTTCGGTCCCGATCTCACTCACTTGGCTTCACGCAAATCGTTGGCTGGCGCATGGCTTGATAATCGCGATCCCAAGGCGCAGTTGGCTTTAGAACTCAAAGAGAAAAACACTGAAGCTTCGATGCCCGTTGATCCTGCGCAGTTGAAGGCGAATTTAATTAAATGGATTGGTTCCTCGGGTGTTGCCCATGGAGCCGATGGCAAGCCAACGCCTGATGTGAAACCAGGAAACCGCATGCATTATTACAAGATGTTTAATGTCGTTGGTCTTCGGGAGAGTCATCAGAAGTTCACCGACGAAGAGCTCGATGCTCTCGCCGAATATCTACTTACCCTTAAATAATTTAATCACATGTCTCACGATACGCATCACGCACCCGTTGCTTCGAAATTAGATCTCGCTCCTGAGCGCAGTGACCTCGGTCTCTTGCGCCCAGATCGCTCAACTGGTTTGATGGATTGGCTCACCACCGTTGACCATAAAAAGATTGGTATCCTTTATGGCGCTTTCGCCATGTTCTTCTTCCTGCTCGGCGGAGTGGAAGCTTTAGCCATCCGCACGCAGTTAGCTCGCCCAGATAACGATTTCGTGACGGCACGAATGTACAATCAGTTGTTCACGATGCATGGAACGACCATGATTTTCTTGGGCGTCATGCCACTTTCGGCTGCTTTCTTTAACTTCCTTATTCCTCTGCAAATTGGCGCTCGCGACGTGGCATTCCCGCGCTTGAACGCTTTTTCGCTTTGGACTTTCGTGGCAGGATCTTTCGTGCTGAATGCAAGTTGGCTCTTTGAGTTCGGTCACCTTGCGGGATGGTTTAAAGATTTCGCTTGGTACAAATCTTTAGTCTATACCGACTTTGCTCCGGCCAACGGGTGGTTCAGTTACGCCCCGCTGTCGGGAACTTTTGGTCAGGCTGATGCTGCTTTACATGCCCCCCGCTTCACGGGAGTTGGTACGGATTTTTGGATTATCGGTCTTCAGATTCTCGGGGTAGCTTCGTTGGCCGCTTCGTTTAATTTCATTTGTACCATTGTGAACATGCGAGCCAAGGGAATGACCATGATGCGTCTCCCTGTGTTCACTTGGATGACTTTAATTACCGCAATTTTAATCATCTTAGCATTCCCCGCTATCACCGTGGCGCTGATTCAGTTGATGTTTGATCGTCAATTTGGCGCTAACTTCTTTAACCCTTCTGCGGGTGGGCAGCCAATTCTGTGGCAGCACCTCTTCTGGATCTTCGGTCACCCAGAAGTTTACATCCTTGTTTTACCCGCGATGGGAATCGTTTCCGAGATTCTACCTACCTTCTCGGGTAAATCATTGTTCGGTTACCCGATTATCGTCTTCTCCGGAGCGGTTATCGGCTTTTTAGGATTCGCCGTTTGGAGTCACCACATGTTTACCACGGGTCTTGGTGCTGTTCCCACGGCGGCATTTGCTCTCTTAACGATGGCGATTGCTGTGCCAACGGGGGTTAAGATTTTCAATTGGTTGGGCACTATCTGGGGTGGACGCATTCGTTTTACCCCTCCGATGGTCTTGGCCCTCGGCTTTATCTGGATGTTCATGTGTGGAGGGTTTTCCGGTGTGATGCACTCCTCCGCTCCTGCCGACTCGCAGCAGCAAGATAGCTACTTCGTTATCGCCCACTTCCACTACGTTCTTCTCGGTGGCGTTCTGCTGGGCTTGATGGCTGGTCTTTACTTCTGGTTCCCCAAGATTTTTGGACGCATGCCAAAAGCGAGTGTGGCTTATGTCGCCTCGGGTATGGTGATTCTTGGATTCAATTTAGCTTTCGGTCCGATGCACTATCTCGGTTTGGCAGGTATGCCTCGTCGTACTCATACTTATCATGCAGGTATGGGCTGGGATACTTGGAACTTTGTCGCTACTATCGGTGCCTTCATTCTGGGTATCGGTGTCTTCTTGGCTTTTGCTAATTTAGTTTGGACCGCCTTTAAGGGAGAAAAATGCTCTTCCGATCCCTGGGATGGTCGCACTCTCGAATGGTCTCTCCCTTCTCCGGTGCCGGAGTATAATTTCGCGCGTAGCCCCATCATCTCTGCTCGCGATGCTTACATCGAACATAAGCATGGTGGACATAAGATTGGTTACGAGAGTGATGGCGGTGAAGCAGGTGTGCATATGCCTAGCCAATCATGGATGCCGATGCTCGCGAGTTTTGGATTCTTACTTATCGGCATGGGTATGCCGATGCTGGCTATGATGATTCCCCATGCTGGCTGGATAGTCATTGCTGGTATTGGTATTCTCTTCTTAGGCATTTGGCTCTGGGCTCTTGAAGGTCCTGGTGGTTACATGCTCAAGACACCTTCTGGCTCTACCTCGCCTTCGCCAGTCAGTGCCACTTCTTCGACTCATTAATTTATTATTCTCTTTCTCTCATGTCTCAAGTTGCTGAATCGTCTCATGCCCCCACCTCGACGGGCATCGATCACAAGAAGCTCATCATGTGGCTTTTCTTGGCTTCGGATTGTATGTTCTTTGGAACACTCATTTCGACTCACTTAATCTACCGCAAACTATATCCTACAGGGTTTACTGATGCCGAAGGTCACCAACACTTCGTGCAGCGATTATTTGATATCGAGCTTACCTCCTTCTCCACGTTTATCCTGCTCATGTCATCATTCCTGATGGCGTTAGCGGTTTCGGCGATGCACAAGGGGCAAATCAAATCCTTCCGTCGCAATGTCTTGGGCGTAATTATTTTCGGTCTCATCTTCTTAGGCTGTCAGGTTTATGAGTTCACTCATTTCTACCACATGGGTCTGACGATTCAGAACAGTGTGTTCGGGTCTACTTTCTATGTGCTGACCGGAACGCACGGTACCCACGTCGCCATCGGCGTGTTGTGGCTCATCTTACTCTACTTCTATAGTTTCACGGGTAAGTTGGGTGGCCATGTTGGGGCGCTCGATGTTGAAGTTGCTGGTTTGTATTGGCACTTCGTTGATATCGTTTGGATTATCATCTTCACCGTTGTTTATCTCATTGAATACCTAGGGCCGAATGGCTTCTGGGGCACAGGTTTACCCATCGCTAAATAATTTTTCACTATGTCTGCACCTTTAACCAAAGAATTCCTCGCCGAGGAAGTTCGTCGTTATCACCACTTTATCACGCTCGCCTTGTGGCTTGCTGCTATCACGGGCGTGGAAATCGTGTTAATCTTTATTCCCCTGCCATTGGCCGTCATTTTTACGCTGCTGTGCCTTCTTTCGGCTGTGAAGTTCTTTGCGGTTATACTTTGGTTCATGCACTTGATTTATGACCACCGCCTGCTTTTCTGGGTCTTTATTGCTGGATTAGCGCTGGCTTTTGCGACCTTTACCGCGTTGTTAGCTTTGTTTCACGTCGATCGTATCGACACGAAATGGTTTAGTTAAAAAAGTGTTCTCGGGTTCGAAATTTTCGTTCGAGCCCATTGGCTGGGTGGAGTCCACAATCGTTTAATGAACATTACCCTCCACTGGCACACTGAGCCTCTACTTCTGATGGTGATTGTAGGGGCTTCGTGGTTGTATGCTTTGGCCTGCGGGCCTTGGCGTCGCCAGTTAGCACCCGATTTAAAATCCTATCCCCTTTGGCCATCGGTACGTTTTCACCTTGGTGTTTTGTTGGGTTATATTGCCGTTGGCTCTCCGTTGGACCAATTGGGTGAGGGTTTTCTTTTTACGGCTCACATGGCCCAGCACATGCTGCTTATTTATCTGGCAGCTCCATTAATTGTATCGGGGATACCTCCACAGATGTTGGATCCTTTTCTCGAGGCTCGTCCGCGACTGACCAGAGTTCTGCGGGTTCTGGTTCATCCGTTATTCGCTGGGCTTATTTTTAACTTATCTTTTTCGGTTTGGCATTTTCCAGAACTTTACGAATTGGCCTTACGCAATCGCACGGTGCACATCATCGAACACTGGATGATGTTTTTGCCCGCTTTGCTCATGACTTGGCCTTTGGTTTCTCGGTCCAAAATTTTACCCCGTATTAGTTACGGAGGGATGATGGTATACTCATTTGCCCTCATGGTTGCCGACTTGCCACTTTGGGCGGCACTGATTTTTGCCGAGAATCCTATTTATGAAACCTATACCTTGGCTCCGCGCATCACCTGGATGACAGCGAGTCAGGATATGATTTTGGGTGCGGTTATTATGAAGGCCTTTAATGAGGTCTTCTCGCTGAGCACGATGGGCTGGGCGTTCTTTGCTTGGTATCGGCGCGATCGTTAAACTTAGCGACGTTCAACTTTTCGTAAAAAGTGTAAGGCAAGGGCGACGACGATGAGATTAGGAATCCACACCAAAATGTCGGGTCGCAGTGAAGGCTCTTTTACCCAAGCCGCTGCCGAGGTCAGAATATAGTAGAGCAGAGAGATGACTAAGGCGAGGGTAGCATTAACAAAAGTTTCCGCTCGGCCCACTCGCATGGCTAAAGGTATGGCGAGTAATGAGAGAGAAAAAATGGAAAAAGCCGAAGCGAGGTGGGCATTGAACTGTTTGCGTGCTTCCATTTTGCTTTGGGCTATTTCCTCGGCGGTTGACTGGGGTGAGGTATTCCAGCCTTTGTCCATCGCCTCCCATAATTCACTGGTCGTTAGCCAGCGAAGTTTACGAACATAATGGCTCGTGTCTTTCAGAATTTCAGTGGCGGGAAACTCCATCGAGGTGTTGACGGCGGCGGCAAAGGAAGCGGGTTTCGCGAAACTATCTTTTTCTGAAGGGCGACTTTCCATGCGCGCTTCGGTGAGATTGACGCGTAAGAAAATTTCTCCATTCGGTTTATCAACCCGCTCAAAATGAGCTTCTTTGGCGTGAATCGATTGAATGAGTTTTCCTCTTTCATCGACACGCCAGAGCCAAAAATCTTTTAAGCTATCTCCTTCGCGTTCGCCTGTTTTAATCACGATACCTTTGAACTGGCGGTTTAGTTCGCCAGGGACAATAATGGCCGTGGGGTTATCTTTGAGTGACCCCACGAGCATGCGACGATACTGAGTATTCGCCCAAGGGGCGACCTCGAGGTTGATCCAGGCGGATAGGCAGGCTAGCCCCATTGCTAAAATCAAAGCAGGACGAGCAATGCGGGTTAAGCTCAGGCCACTGGCTTTCATAGCTGTAATTTCTTGTTGAGCACTCATGCGCCCAAACGCAATCAAGGTCCCAGTTAATAAGCCCATCGGCAGGGCGTAAGGTAAAACTCCAGGAATGAGCAGGGCCATTAACTCTAGACCTTCCGCTCCGCTAACACGACCTGTGGCAATGGCGGAGACGACTTGGCGCAAAAGATTTTGTGCCACCATAACAAAGATAAAAGCCGATGTCGCCGCCGCGCTGACAAAAGCCGTCTCTTTTAGAATGTGGCGATCAAGAATGCGCACAGAGAAAGTGATACCATTCTGCCTTGTGACTCCAAGGACAAAGCCACTTTCCGGCTCACTTAGGCGCCTTGGGATTTACCAATGGCAGCTTTAATGAACGCAGCGAAGAGTGGGTGGGCATGGTTGGGTTTAGATTTAAACTCTGGATGATACTGAACCCCGACCATAAAGGGATGGTCTTTCACTTCCACAATTTCTACCAATCCGGTTTGTGGATTAACTCCGCCAACTAATAAGCCGGCTGACTCTAAGCGTTGACGGTAGGCGTCATTGTACTCGAAGCGATGGCGATGGCGTTCTTGGATTCGATCTTGGCCGTAGGCTGCGCGTGCTTTGCTTCCGGGAGTTAACTGGCAGTCGTAAACCCCTAAGCGCATGGTTCCGCCTTTTGTGACGACACCTTTTTGTGACTCCATTAAATGAATCACTGGGTCGCTGGTTTGTGGCGCAAACTCTGTCGAGTGAGCTTGTTTTAATCCTAAAACATGACGAGCGAACTCAATAACGGTTACCTGCATTCCTAGGCATAAGCCGTAGAAAGGAATTTTTCTCTCGCGAGCGAATTGGACGGCGAGAATTTTTCCTTCAATGCCACGATGACCAAACCCGCCAGGAACGAGGATGCCATCGAGTCCTTCAAGTTGAGCAGTGCCTTTGGCTTCTAAGTCTTCCGCATCGATTCGCACAATTTCAACTGCGGCTTCGTTTGCAATGCCACCATGAGTAATCGATTCGTAAACAGATTTGTAAGCATCTTGTAATTCGATGTATTTACCAACGACCCCGATTTTAACTCGGTATTTAGGCTCTTTTAAGCGTCGGACGATTTCACGCCACGGTGCGATATCAATCGGTTTGCATTGAAGGCCAAGGCGTTTAACAACGATTTCATCAATCTTTTGTTCAGCCAACATGAGCGGGAGTTCGTAGATGGAGCTACTGACATCACGACATTCAATCACGGCATCGATCCCAACATTGCAATACAGAGAGAGCTTCTGGCGGTTTTCGTCTCCGATTGGACGATCGGTGCGGCAGACTAAAATATCGGGCTGAATTCCAATCTCGCGCAACTTGGCTACCGATTGTTGTGAAGGTTTGGTTTTGAGTTCGCCTGCAGCCTTGATGAAGGGAACGAGTGTGCAATGAAGGAAAGCGACGTTCTCTCGTCCCGCATCGTGCTGGAATTGACGAAGGGCTTCCAGGAATGGTAATCCTTCAATATCGCCCGTGGTGCCGCCGATTTCGGTGATTAAGATATCAACGCCTTCTCCGCCTTTTAAAATGCGGTCTTTGATTTCATTCGTGATGTGCGGGATGACTTGGACGGTTTTGCCAAGGTAATCTCCGCGGCGTTCTTTTTGGATGACCGTTTCGTAAACTT
>Ga0228702_1000900_pt1 | contig 20757 bp, 22 predicted proteins | sample McNCre217_Aug_MG_2_FD_178018 | JGI IMG/M metagenome (GOLD analysis project Ga0228702, IMG submission 178018) | Freshwater microbial communities from McNutts Creek, Athens, Georgia, United States - 20-17_Aug_MG | ecosystem: Environmental > Aquatic > Freshwater > Creek | place: USA: Georgia...
AGCGCTTGTCGCCGAGGGTGTGGTTGAAATCACTCTGCTCGGCCAGAACGTAAACTCCTACGGCGTTGAGTTCGGCGACCGCGGAGCTTTCGCAAAACTCCTTCGCGCAGCCGGACAAATTCCTGGCCTAGAGCGCATCCGCTTCACCAGTCCTCACCCGGCCGCCTTCACCGACGACGTCATCGACGCCATGGCCGAGACCCCAAACGTTATGCCAACGCTTCACATGCCGTTGCAGAGTGGTTCCGATCGCATTCTCTCGAAGATGAAACGTTCTTACCGCAGTGATAAGTTCCTCGGAATCCTCGAAAAGGTTCGCGAGCGCATTCCGAACGCCGCAATCACCACCGACATCATCGTCGGTTTCCCAGGTGAAACCGAAGAAGATTTCCTTGAGACTATGCGAGTTGCAGAGGCCAGCCGATTTGCCGCTGCCTTCACTTTCAAGTATTCGAAGCGTCCAGGTACCCCTGCCGCCGAGTACGACGAGCAGGTTGATGAGTCAGTCGCGCAAGACCGCTACATGCGCCTCCTAAGCCTGTGCAACGACATCGTTTGGCAGGAGAACCAAATGCTCGTGGGCCAGACCGTCGAGGTGCTAGTAGCAAACAACGAGGGTAAAAAGGACGCCGATACCGACCGAATGTCCGGTCGTGCGCGCGATGGCCGTCTGGTGCATTTCCAGATCCCTGAAGGCCAGCAGGCTCCGCGTCCGGGCGATTTCGTGACCGTCGTTGTAACCGAGGCAAAGCCATACTTCCTGCTTGCCGACGCGACCCCGGGCTCAACCTATGAACTCCGTCGCAGCGCAGCCGGCGATGCGTGGGATCGCGCGCAAACCGAAAGCTGCGATGTGCCCGCGGCACCGGTCAACAAGGACGGCCGCGTCCTGCTTACCCTCGGCAAGCCGAAGACCAAGTAGCCCGTGACTAACGCGCTCGTGGCCATCGTTGGCCCAACCGGTACCGGCAAATCCGACCTCGGTATCGCACTTGCCGAACATCTAATCTCAACCGGTTGCCCGGCTGAAATCATCAACACCGACGCCATGCAGTTCTACCGCGGCATGGACATTGGTACCGCCAAGCTTCCGCTCGAGGAACGCCACGGCATCAAGCATCATCTGATCGGCCACCTTGCCATCACCGATGAATCGACGGCCGCCGAATACCAAAAGGTTGCCCGCCCGCTGATCGAGGACCTGCAGGCTCGTGGCATCACGCCGATTTTGGTCGGCGGCAGCATGCTCTACATCGCATCGGTGCTGAACGACTTTGAATTCCCTGGCACCGACGTTGAATTGCGTGCTCGACTCGAAGCCGAGCTCGAAGAAGTCGGCCCGATAACCATGCACAAGCGACTAGCCGAGCTGGACCCGGTTGCGGCTAGCCGCATCATCCCGCAGAATGGCCGACGAACCGTCCGTGCCATCGAGATTGTGACCATGACCGGCCAGCCTTTTGCCGCCGCACTCCCTGAGGTTCCGGTCGAGTGGCAGAGTTCGCTGCAGATCGGCATCAACGGGCCTCGCGATGAGCTCGTGGGGCGTCTAGAGCAGCGCGTGCACAAGATGTGGAAGCTGGGGCTGGTCGCCGAAGTCGAGGGGCTCCTTGAGCACGGACTGCGTGACGCCAAGACCGCCAAGCGAGCCATCGGTTACGCTCAGGCGCTAGCCCAGCTCGACGGTGAGATAACAGAAGCCGAGGCAATCGCCGACACCGTGAGACTCACCCAAAAGTATGCCCGCCGTCAGATGTCCTGGTTCCGCCGCGACCAGCGCATCCAGTGGCTCGACTACCGCGACCCTGCACTGGTTAAGCAGGCCATCGACCTGTTCGAGCAGCGATTTCAAAAGTAGGCTTGTCTCATGACCGAAAACATCATCAACTTCACCAAGGGCCAGGGCACCGGCAACGACTTCGTGCTCTACTTCGACCCTGAGGGTGAGCGCGAACTGACCCCGGAGGCCATCGCGCGCATTTGCGACCGCCACTTCGGCATCGGCGCAGATGGTGTGATTCGCGTCATCAAGTCTGAAAAGTTGGCCGCCGGACGCGAGGTGCTCAAGACTGCGCCTGAAGCAACCTGGTTTATGGACTATTCAAACGCCGATGGGTCGATCGCCGAGATGTGCGGCAACGGTGTGCGCGTGTTCTCGCGCTACCTAACTCAGAAGGGCATTGTCAGCCTTTCGGCGGGGGAGACCCTGAGTGTTGCCACCCGCGGCGGCGTAAAGGACGTCCAGCAGAACATGGCCGGCTTTGCCGTCGACATGGGTCGTTGGCGCCTGGAGAGCGATGAGACTCTCGTTCACGCGCGTAATCTTCCGGTTGCTCGTCCGGGTCTAGGCATCAATGTGGGCAACCCGCACGTGGTCGTTGCCCTAGCTAGCCGCGCAGAACTGGACGAACTAGACCTAACTGCCGCGCCAAATCTTGAACCTGCTCCAGAGGCCGGTGCGAACGTGGAGTTCGTTCTGCCACACGAGCCAATGGTTTCGGCGGGCGTCGGGTACATCGACATGCGTGTGTTCGAGCGCGGCTCGGGCGAGACTCTCTCATGTGGAACCGGCATCGTCGCGGCTGCACTTGCAACCCGTCACTGGGCCGGCCAGGGCGCCCCAAACCAGTGGCAGGTCACCGTACCTGGCGGAACCCTTGGCGTGCGCATGTTCCCGACCGAAGAGGGCGAACACGTGGGGCTATCCGGTGCTGCCGAGTTGGTTTACGACGGTCAGCTTGAGCTAACCGCGGCCGACTTCAAGGCATAGCCTTAGAAAAGGCGCCGGGATGTAACCGCCGGCTACAAAACTACGCGCGGTTCTTCACTCGCAATACGCGGTATGACTTCGCGGTATCAACGCGGATGGTGCTGAAACCGGCAGGAAGTTCTGCCTCTAGCCAGCGGTGGAGCGAGTCGGCCCCAAGATTCTTCTGAACCACCAGGTAGCTCTCGGCACCTTCGTTCAAACGTGGCAGCCAGGTGAGCAAGATCTCGTGCAAAACGTCCTTGCCAACGCGAATTGGCGGGTTACTCCAAACGCCATCGAACTTCAGGTCTGCTGGAACCTCTTCAGGTCGGCAAACCTTCACGTTCGTTAGTCCAAGACGCTGCGCGTTCAAGCGGGTAAGTTCCATCGAGCGCTCGTTAACATCGATGGCCCACACGGTAGCGTGCGGCGCGCGCGATGCGAGCGACAGGGCGATGGGACCCCAACCGCAGCCTACGTCCAGAAGGTTTCCGCCGTTTGGAGCCTCATCCAGATGTGCCAAAAGCACCGAGGTTCCAGGGTCGAGTCGATCGGGGCTAAAAATGCCACCGGCGGTAAGCACCTCAACCTTGTGCCCGTCTAGTTCGACGGTGATAGGTTTTGGCTTGAATTCTGTGCCTGGGGTCTCCGAAAAGTAGTGTTCGGAAGACATAAGGCAAACCTAATACAAGCGACGGGTCTAGTGTTAGTTCGATGACTGAATTTATTCAAGATTATGACGGCGAAGATGTGCCGAGCGGAGAGCCGAATCCGGACCGTTCCGCGGCTGCCATCGACCGCATTTTGCGCCGTGGTGAGCGCGCCGCCGCACTAGGCGCCGATGAGACGCACACTCATTCCGTCGACGATGGCGACCAGCAGGAGCTCGCCGACCGACAGGCGCTCCGCCGCGTAAAGGGCCTCTCAACCGAACTTGAAGACGTAACCGAAGTTGAATACCGTCAGCTTCGCCTCGAAAAAGTTGTTCTTATCGGCATTTGGACCGGCGATGTAAAAGACGCCGAGTACTCGATGCGTGAGCTTGCCGCACTTGCCGAGACCGCTGGTTCCGAGGTTCTCGACGGACTTCTTCAGCGTCGTGGTAATCCAGACCCAGCGACTTTCCTAGGTAAGGGCAAGGCCGAAGAACTTCGTCAGATCGTTGCGGCCTGTGGCGCCGACACCGTTATCGCGGACACCGAACTCGCACCATCCCAGCGTCGTGCGCTTGAAGACGTGGTGAAGGTGAAGGTCATCGACCGAACTGCGGTCATCCTCGACATCTTTGCCCAGCACGCCAAGAGCCGCGAGGGTAAGGCGCAGGTTGAGCTTGCGCAGCTCGAGTACCTTTTGCCTCGTCTTCGCGGATGGGGTGAATCCATGTCGCGTCAGGCCGGTGGTCAGGCCGCCGGTGGTGTTGGTATGGGTTCGCGCGGTCCAGGTGAAACCAAGATCGAGCTAGACCGTCGTCGAATCAACACCCGAATGTCCAAGCTGCGCAAGCAGATCAAGGAGATGAAGCCGGCTCGCGAGGCCAAGCGCGCGAACCGCAAGCGCACTCAGGTGCCAGCGGTAGCAATCGCTGGTTACACCAACGCGGGCAAGTCTTCGCTTCTCAACCGCATCACCAAGGCCGGTGTGCTGGTAGAAAACGCGCTTTTTGCAACTCTGGACCCAACCGTTCGTCAAAGCCAGACCGCTGATGGTCGCCAGTTCACAATTGCGGACACCGTTGGTTTCGTGCGCAATCTGCCGCACCAGTTGGTCGAGGCGTTCCGCAGCACTCTCGAGGAGATTGCAGAGTCGGACCTGATCATCCACGTCGTCGATGCCTCGCACCCGGACCCTGCGGGGCAGATGGCAACCGTTCGAAACGTCATCGGCGATGTCGGCGCCCGAGATATTCCTGAGTTGGTCGTGTTCAACAAGATCGACCTCGCGGATGAAACCATGCGTATGGCTCTTCGCGGACTCGAGCCGAACTCAATCGAAGTTTCGGCTCGCACGGGGGAGGGCATCGAAGACCTCATCGCGCTAATCGCGAAGCGCCTTCCGGAACCAGACGTGCTGACAAGCAGCGTGATTCCTTATGACCGTGGCGATTTGGTGAGCAAGATTCACCTGAGCGGACGCATTTTGAAGCTCGAATATCGCGAGCACGGCACGTACCTTGAGGCTTACGTAAAGCCGGAGATTGCTAACGAGTTGGAGCGCTTCCACGCCCACGGTTAGCGGTCTGTTCTAGAGCGAGCGGAATACCGCGGTGACCTTGCCCATCACCTTGGCGTTGTCGCCCAGGATTGGCTCGTAGGCCGAGTTCTGTGGCAATAGCCAGGTGTGGCCGTCGCGCTGCTTGAACACCTTCACGGTTGCTTCACCGTCTAGTTCTGCCGCAACGATGTCACCGTTGTCGGCGGTCTGCTGCTGGCGCACTGCGATGTAGTCGCCCTCGCAGATCGCGGCGTCAATCATCGAGTCACCCTTTACCTTGAGCAAGAACACATCGCCCTTGCCTACGAGGCTTTCCGGCAGAGTCAGCCACTCGTCGATGTTCTGCTCTGCGGTGATTGGGATACCCGCGGCAATCTGGCCAACGAGTGGAATGCGGCGGAAGGCTCCAGTAACAACATTGCTCTCGGCCTCAGCTTCGGCGATTGCCTGCTGGCGTTCCGACTGGTCTGCGAGGCTGATGCCGCGCGAGACGTTGTCGATTTGAGCCAGGTAGCCCATGTTCTTCAACTGGTCGATTTGGTACTTGGCGCTAGCGACGCTCTTGAGGCCAACGGCCTCGGCGATCTCGCGCAGGGTAGGTGGCATGTCGGTTGAGTTGCGCAGGTCGCGGATGGCATCCAACACCTGCTGCTGGCGTGCGCTCAGCTGGTTCTCGTTCATGTCGCCCCTAAATCTCAGTTGGCATTCGTTGGCTCAAAAATAAATGTCCGAGGGTCGGTCTTTACTTCTAATACAACCTTTTATCGAAACTTTATTCGGAAATACTGGATAAATCAAACATATTTTCAAAAATGTGAATGATTTTTCTTGACAAAGTGTCGGTGGGTGGTCGTAACCTATAAATAAGCGAACAGATGTTCGAAACAGATGTTCGAACAGAAGCTCCAAAGAAGTAATAGAAAGGCAAGAAAATGGCTACTGCTGTTATCAACCGCCCACAGTTCCGTCTAAGCCGCAAGGCTCGCCTAGTGCGCACTGCGGTCCTGCTGGCTCTTGTCATCACCGGCGTAAACCAGTTCGGTCAGTTCTCTGGCGCACAGGCAACCAACCAGTCGACCACCAACATCGGTTCGGTTCACTACGTTTCGGTTCGCTCAGGCGACACCCTCTGGTCAATGGCAGAGCGTCTAGCTCCAAACACCGACCCACGCGACTGGATCGACCGCGTTACCGTAATGAACAACCTTGGCACCTCGGGTGTCTGGGCTGGTCAGCGCATCGCCGTTCCAAGCAACTAAGCCTCAATCGGCGGCGGGGCTTAGCTCTCGCCCCGATGCCAGCTGGGCGAGTGGTCGCGCGCGTTTAGTAACCTAGAACCGTGACCGATCTATCTCAGCTCCCACTCCGCGATGACCTTGTAGGTCGCAAGCCGTATGGCGCCCCGCAACTCAACGTTTCTGTGGCGCTGAACGTAAACGAAAACACTCACCGCATTCCTGAGGAAGTAGCGGTAGACATCATCCAGCGCATTGCCACTGCGGTGCTCGAGGTAAATCGATACCCAGACCGTGAGTTCACCGGCCTTCGCACCGCTCTCGCAAAATACATCGAGCGCGAAGTCACCCCAGAGCAGGTTTGGGCCGCAAACGGTTCGAACGAAGTTCTCCAGCACATCTTCCAGGCCTTCGGCGGCCCGGGTCGCACCGCGCTGAGCTTCACTCCTAGCTACAGCATGTATCCGCTGTTGGCAGAAGCCACCGGCACCAAGTTCATCGGTATTCCGCGCGCAGAGCGTTTCGTGCTCACCCCGGAACTCGTAACCGAGGCAATCGAAGAGCACAAGCCAAACATCATTCTCATCTGCTCGCCGAACAACCCGACCGGAACCCCGGTCGACCTCGAGGTAATCGACGCGGCCTATGAGGCAGCCGACACCTACGGTGGCATCTTGGTAGTCGACGAGGCCTACGCCGAGTTTGCTCACGACACCCGCGACACCGCAATAAACCTGCTTTACGGTCGCCCACGTCTACTAATCAGCCGCACCATGAGCAAGGCCTTCGCATTTGCTGGCGCACGCGTCGGCTACCTAATCGCCGACCCGGCCGTAATTGATGCGCTTCGCCTAGTTCGCCTGCCATACCACCTGAGCGCTTTCACTCAGGCAGCCGCCGAGGCAGCACTCGCGCACTCTGCCGCTCTGTTGGCAAACGTCGACGACATCCGTAAGCAGCGCGACCGCATCGTCGAAGAGCTCGCTGCAATGGGTCTAGATGTTTACGAATCGGACGCAAACTTCGTTCTGTTCGGTGGTCTCGAAGATCCAGAAGCCGTATGGCAGTCGCTGCTCGACCAGGACGTTCTGGTTCGCAACGTCGGCATCCCGGGCACTCTGCGCGTCACCGCGGGCACCACATCGGAGACAACCGCATTCTTGAACGCCCTGCGCGCCGCACTGGGCAAGTAAACTTGTCCTAAGCCTTATGGCTTCAATGTTCCCCTGCGAAAGGTAATGACGATGAGTCGCACCGCCGCGCTTAGCCGCAAGACTAGCGAGTCTGCGATCGAACTGAGCATCGACCTCGACGGCACTGGCCAGTCTGAGATCAGCACAACCGTGCCTTTCTTCGACCACCTGCTAACCGCATTTGCGAAGCACTCGTTGGTTGATCTAAAGGTCAAGGCAACCGGCGACACTCACATCGACGTTCACCACACCGTTGAAGACACCGCAATCGTTTTGGGTCAGGCAATCAAGCAGGCTCTAGGCGACAAGTCGGGCATCGGCCGCTACGGCGACGCAACCGTGCCGCTCGACGACGCCCTCGTGCGCGCAGTCGTAGACGTTTCGGGTCGCCCATACCTTGTGCACAAGGGTGAGCCTGCAGGTTTCGAACTACACCTAATCGGTGGTCACTTCACCGGTTCGATGGTTCGTCACGTTTTTGAGGCGATTGCCTACAACGCCGGTCTAACCGTTCACGTCACCGTCCTAGACGGCCGCGACCCGCACCACATTGCGGAGACCGAGTTCAAGGCGTTCGCACGCGCGTTCCGCAAGGCTGTTGAAGCCGATGCACGCGTGGTCGGCATCCCAAGCACCAAGGGAGCCTTGTGAGCAAACCCTCTGTAGTCGTCCTCGACTACGGTTCGGGCAATGTCCACTCGGTCGCGCAGGCGCTTGAAGTAGCTGGCGCGCACGTTACCCTTACCGCGAATAAAGACGAAGTTCTCAACGCCGATGGCCTTATCGTGCCTGGCGTTGGGGCCTTCGACGCCGTGATGAAGCAGCTTGCCACCGTGAAGGGCGAGTACCTAATCGAACAGCGTCTAATCGCGAGCAAGCCGGTGATGGGCATCTGCGTAGGTTTGCAGGTCATGTTTGAGCACGGTGTCGAGCACGGCATCGAGACCGAGGGTCTTGGCCAGTGGCCAGGCACCGTAGAGCAGCTAGACGCCCCGCTCCTTCCTCACATGGGATGGAACACCGTCGACGTTGCCGAGGGTTCGAAGCTCTTCGCTGGCGTCGAAAACGAACGCTTCTATTTCGTGCACTCTTACGGTGTCCAGAACTTCCCGCCACTTGGTGGCGGTTCGTTCAAGGCTCCGGCAATCACTTGGGCCGAGTACGGCTGCCGTTTTGTTGCGGCTGTCGAAAACGGTCCGCTCACTGCAACTCAGTTCCACCCAGAGAAGTCCGGTCAGGCAGGCATTCAGCTGCTTCGTAACTGGATCAACACTTTCTAGCATCAGAGGATTCAAATGCCTAACAACTACCTAGAGCTTCTTCCGGCCGTAGACGTCGCCGATGGAAAGGCCGTTCGCCTAACCCAGGGCGAAGCTGGCAGCGAGACCGACTACGGAGACCCTGTTGAGGCGGCTCAGCAGTGGATCAGCGCCGGTGCAGAGTGGATTCACCTGGTCGACCTAGACGCGGCTTTTGGTCGCGGCGACAACCGCGATGTCATTCGTCGCGTGGTCGAGGCTTCGTCATCGGTGAAGATTGAACTTTCGGGCGGCATCCGCGACGACGCTTCGCTCGAGTCGGCTCTTGAGGCAGGCGCTACCCGCGTGAACCTCGGTACCGCAGCACTCGAGGACCCAGAGTGGACCGCTCGCGTGATCGAAAAGCACGGCGACAAGATAGCCGTCGGCCTAGACGTTCGTGGCACCACCCTTGCGGCCCGCGGTTGGACCAAGGAGGGTGGAGACCTCTGGCAGGTTTTGGCTCGCCTCGAAGACGCCGGTTGCCCTCGTTACGTCGTCACCGACGTGACCAAGGATGGAACTCTCCGCGGCCCAAACATCGACCTACTAAAGCAGGTAATGGAACGCACCAGCAAGCCGGTTGTGGCTTCGGGCGGCATCAGCTCGCTCCAGGACATCTCAGACCTTTACGCCCTTGTGCAGCTTGGCCTTGAAGGCGCCATCCTCGGCAAGAGCCTCTACGCGGGTCGCTTCACTCTTGAGCAGGCGCTCGCCGTAGCAAACGGCCAGTAACCTCCGCGACGATGACCCACAAGCACATCAACCAGAATCCGCTCGCGGACTCTGCCGGTGTGCCATGGGAGGGTCGTTCATTCGAACCAAACCCGCACGCCGGCGATGACGGCTCGGCGGATCCGGCGCTTATCGCGGCCCTCGAGCAGTTCCGCATTCAGCAGGCGTTGCCCGAAGCGGTCGTAGCTGCTTTCGCAAAGGCCCGCTTGCTGGTGCCGCTGGTCGCTCACGTTGGTGAAACCGGCATCGGCGCTCACGGTCAGGTAGTCGACAAGAGTGCAGACCTCAGCATTGTTTCGGTGGCAAGCCCGGATGGTCAGGTTGCGCTCCCGGTCTTCTCGAGCGTGGCAACAATGGCCGCTTGGAACAAGACAGCGCGCCCGGTTCCAATCGAGGCCACGCGCATCGCGCTTGCCGCGGCCAGTGAAAAGAACGCTCGCATCATCCTCGACCCGGGTTCGGTCACAGAATTTGTCATTCGACAGGGTGCTTATCGTCCGATTGCCGAGGGCCAGGACTGGGTTCACCCGGCCCGCAACCAGCAGGTAAAGGCAGCTTTTGCCGCGTGCATCGATGCCGAACCGCTCGTAGAAAACTTTGCAATCCAGGATGGCGACCCAACGGCCAGACTGCAGGGCGCGGAAGTCGTCGTGTTTTTGAAGTTGCCTGCAGGGCTCACCGAAACCGATATCAGCGGTTTGGCTCAGCGCCTAGGTCAGGCTTGGGGAGCGAGCGAAATCATCGCTGCCGAAGTCGATTCAATCGCGCTTCGACTGGTTTAGCGCCACGCCCACGCGGCTTTGCGGCCCGGCTGCGAAAGTGCCGAGCCCGTCTAGCGACTAGTTGACTGCGCCGGTGTACTTTTCGCCCGGACCCTGTCCAGGGGCGTCCTTTACAACCGAAGCCTCGCGGAAGGCAAGCTGAACTTCGCGCAAACCTGCGCGCCAGATGCGTGCGTGCTGGTCGCCCATATAGCCCGCTACAGCGGTAAGCATGCCGGCGGCAGCGTCGATGTACTTGCGGGCCTCGTCAAGATCGGCCGGGCGTCCATCCTCGGATAGGCCGCAGTGAACGGCTGCAAGGTTTAGAAGTTCGATGAAGTAACGGCCAACGACCTCGACTGCCGGAACATCGGCAATGTCGCTGATGATTTCGTGGTTTTCAGACATTTGTTGAAATTCGATTCTGTCGCGGGCTTTACTCTTGCAAACTAACCCTGATAGACTAACCCACGGCTCCGAGGTTCGCCTCGGTCAGAAGTGGATTCATTTCCCACCCGCGATCATCGCTCTAAAAGATGGCCGGGTAAAGCTTTGTGAACTTTCAGTTCTGTACGTTTTTGGCTCCTGCCAGCAACGTGGCCAATTCGTCACGTCATAGGAGCAACAATCAGCGATCCACGTATCAACGAGCGCATCCGTGTGCCTGAGGTCCGCCTCGTAGGCCCTAACGGAGAGCAGGTTGGTGTAGTCCGTATTGAAGAGGCACTGCGCATGGCGCAAGAGGCCGACCTTGACCTAGTCGAGGTAGCACCAATGTCCAAGCCTCCAGTTGCGAAGCTTATGGACTTTGGCAAGTTCAAGTACGAAGCCGCACAGAAGGTGCGCGAGGCACGCAAGAACCAGGTGAACACCGTCCTAAAGACTGTTCGCTTCGGTCTAAAGATTGACGCACACGACTACGGCACCAAGCGCGGTCAGATTGAGAAGTTCCTCAAGGCTGGCGACAAGGTGAAGGTAATCGTCGTATTCCGTGGCCGCGAGCAGTCACGTCCAGAGATGGGTGTGAAGCTCCTCCAGAAGCTTGCCGAAGAAGTCAACACTCTTGGCGCAATCGAATCGATGCCTTCCATCGACGGTCGCAACATGGTGATGGTCATCGGTCCACTAAAGAACAAGGCAGAGGCCAAGGCCGAAGCCAAGCGCGCAGCTGAGCGTCCTGCTCAGGCAGAAGCACCAGCTGCCGCAGAAACAACCGAGGCGGCTGTTGAAGCCGAATCGGCAGAATAACTAGCCAACTAAATAGGTCGCTTGCGGCCCATTAACAACAGGAGAAAGCAATGCCAAAGCAGAAGACCCACTCGGGTGCCAAGAAGCGTTTCCGCTTCACCGGTAGCGGCAAGCTCAAGAAGCAGCAGATCAACATGCGCCACAACATGGAGCACAAGTCGAGCCGTCGTACCCGTCGCCTCAACCAGGACCAGCTAGTTTCGGCAGCAGACTTCAAGACCATCAAGAAGCAGCTCGGCCACTAGTCGCCAGCGAATCTTTTATTTAGGAGCTTAGAAAAAAATGGCAAGAGTAAAGAACGCGGTTAACGGTGCTAAGAAGCGTCGTACCGTACTAGAGCGCGCACACGGCTACCGTGGACAGCGTTCGCGTCTATACCGCATGGCGAAGCAGCAGCTGCTTCACTCGTATGTTTACGCTTACAACGACCGCAAGGACCGTAAGAGCAACTTCCGTCGTCTATGGATCCAGCGCATCAACGCAGCTGCACGCCTAAACGGCATCACCTACAACCGCTTTATCCAGGGTCTTGCACTTGCAGGCATCGAGGTCGACCGTCGCATCCTTGCAGACCTAGCGATCAACGACGCAGCAACCTTCGCAAAGCTCGTTGCAAGCGCAAAGGCTGCACTTCCAGCAGACACTTCGGCTCCAAAGGTCAAGTAGTTTCAATGCTGATCGATCCCAAGTCCGCACTGGTCAAAGGGGTCGCGAAGCTCTCAAAGAAAGACGCCCGGTCATTGACCGGGCTCTTTCTGCTTGAGGGGCCGCAGGGTCTAAAAGAGGCCCTAAACGTCCCGAAGCAAATCGTTGAGCTGTACGCCACCCCAGAATGTGTTCAGAGATACCCTGAGCTATTCGAGCGCGCCCAGAAGGCCCGCATCGAACTAGTTTTGGTCTCCGAGCGCGTGCTGGAGCAGATGTGCGACACCTCAACCCCGCAGGGCGTACTGGCCGTTTGCCAGCAGCTGCATGTCTCGCTCGAGGCCATCATCGCCGCCATGCCAAAGCTGGTTGCGGTGCTCTCGCAGGTGCGCGACCCTGGTAACGCCGGCACCGTTTTGCGTGCCGCCGATGCCTCGGGCGCCGATGCGGTCATCTTCTCGACCAACAGTGTCGATGTATACAACCCGAAGGTGGTTCGTTCCACCACGGGTTCGCTATTCCACCTGCCGTTTGCAATCGAAGTTCCAATCGAAAACGCAATCGAAAAGCTGCAGGCTGCAGGCATCCAGGTGTTCGCAGCCGATGGCGGCGGTCAGCTCATCACCGACCTAGAGCCTGAGGTTCTTGCCGCGCCAACCGCTTGGGTATTCGGTAATGAGGCCTGGGGCTTTGAGCCGTCAGTGCTCGCTGCCACCGACCGCGTGGTGGGTCTTCCACTTTACGGCGATGCCGAGAGCCTAAACCTTGCCACCGCGGCGAGCGTTTGCCTGTATCAGACCGCCTTCGCGCAAAACAAGTAAATCCTCGTCGGCGGCTCGATAAACCGCACGAAACCAGCCCGAAAGGTAGACTGGAAGCCTTATGTCGAACCAAAATCCAATCTCCGCCAGCCAGGTGCAGGCCGCTGTAGATCAGGCCCTTTCGGCCATCGCAGCTGCTGCAGACCTCGCGGCCCTCAAGCTCGTAAAGCCTGCCGTAATGGGCGACCAGTCAGAGCTCGGTGCCTTCAACGCACAGCTTGGAAAGTTGGCCCCAGAGTTTAAGGCCGAGGCCGGCAAGCTCATCGGTCAGGCCCGCGGTTCGGTAAACCAGGCTTACTCGGCTCGCGAGGCCGAACTATTCGTCGCAGAAGAGCGCGCAAAGCTTGCAGCAGAGACCGTCGACGTCACCGCAAGCCCGCTGACCGCTCGCATCGGTGCCCGTCACCCACTGGCCCTGCTGCAGGAGCAGATTTCCGACATCTTCGTCGGCATGGGTTGGGAAATCGCCGAGGGTCCAGAACTCGAAAACGAGTGGTTCAACTTTGATGCCCTCAACTTCGACGAGGACCACCCTGCGCGCGCCATGCAGGACACCTTCTTCGTCGAGCCTGTCGAGAGCCACCTGGTTCTCCGCACTCACACCTCGCCGGTTCAGGTTCGCTCGATGCTCGACCGCGAAGTTCCTATCTATGTTTTGTGCCCTGGTCGCGTATTCCGCACCGATGAGCTAGACGCAACCCACACCCCGGTATTCCACCAGGTTGAGGGCCTAGCAATCGACAAGAACCTCACCATGGCAGACCTCCGCGGCACCCTCGAGCACTTCGCTCGCAGCATGTTTGGCCCAGAAGCCAAGATCCGCCTGCGTCCTTCGTTCTTCCCGTTCACCGAACCATCGGCCGAGCTCGACGTCTGGCACCCTGGTGCCAAGGGCGGCGCGCGCTGGGTCGAGTGGGGTGGCTGCGGCATGGTGAACCCTAATGTTTTGAAGTCGGCCGGCATCGACCCTGAGGTTTACTCGGGCTTCGCTTTCGGCATGGGTATCGAACGCACCCTAATGTTCCGCAACGATGTCAAGGATATGCACGACATGGTTGAAGCGGATGTGCGTTTCAGTGAGCAGTTTGGATTGGTTCTCTAATGCGCGTTCCGTTGAGTTGGCTTGGTGAGTACGTCGACCTTGCAGGTGATGCCACTCCAGATTCGGTCATGGCCGAGCTGGTCAAGGTTGGTCTTGAAGAAGAAGGCGCCCGCGGGTTCGACGTGACCGGCCCGGTTGTCGTCGGTAAGGTACTCGAGTTCGTCGAAGAGCCTCAGGCAAATGGCAAGACCATTCGCTGGTGCCAGGTTCAGGTTGCCCCAACTGGTGAGAAGGCCGCCGATGGTGGTGCCGATATTCGCGGCATCGTCTGTGGCGCTTCGAACTTCTTCGTCGATGACAAGGTTGTTGTCTGTCTTCCTGGCGCAGTGCTGCCGGGCGACTTCGCAATCGCGGCCCGCAAGACCTACGGCCACGTCTCGGACGGCATGCTTGCCAGCGGTCGCGAGCTTGGTCTAAACGAAGACCACGGCGGAATCCTTCGCCTGCAGGCGCTCGGCCTCGACCCTAAGGTCGGCTCGGACGCACTTGAACTCCTGCACCTAGACGACTCGGCTGCCGAGATTAACGTCACTCCAGACCGCGGTTACTGCCTCAGCATCCGCGGTGTTGCTCGCGAGTACTCGCACGCAACCGGTGCAAACTTCCGCGACCCAGTGGGCAACGCAGAACCAGCATCGACCAGCGGTTTCGAACTCACCATCGACGACCAGGCTCCAATCCGTGGCCGCAAGGGCGTAACCCGTTTCGTTCTCCGTCAGGTAACCGGCGTAGACGCAACCCGCCCAACCCCGCCTTGGATGGTTGCCCGCCTGCAGCTGGCCGGCATGCGCTCGATCTCGTTGCTCGTCGACATCACCAACTACGTGATGCTAGAGCTCGGTCAGCCACTGCACGCCTACGACTACGACAAGATTCAGGGCGGCATTACCGTCCGTCGCGCCAAGAAGAACGAGACTCTCAAGACTCTCGACGGTGTGGTTCGCAAGCTCGACCCGGAAGACCTTGTCATCGCCGATGAATCAGGCGCGATCGGCCTTGCCGGTGTGATGGGTGGAGAGTCGACCGAGGTAACCCTCGAGACCAAGAACGTCCTAATCGAAGGTGCAAACTTCGACCCGATTTCTATCGCGCGCAGTGCACGCCGCCATAAGCTTCCATCGGAGGCTTCGAAGCGTTTCGAACGCGGTGTCGACCACTCGGTCGCAAAGTTCGCCGTTGCCCGTGTGGTTCAGCTGCTCGAGGTTCACTCGCGCGGTGAAGCGCAGTGGTTCGGTTCAGACTTCCGCGACTACGAGCCACAGCCAACCATCTGGTTGCCTCAGGAGTTCGCTAGCGAGCTCGTTGGTGTCGAATACGACGCTCTCGAGATCCTTCAGGTTCTTCAGGCCATCGGTTGCACCGTCGACCACGTCGAGGGTGGCTTCAACGTGGTTCCGCCAACCTGGCGCACCGACCTCAAGCACAAGACCGACCTCGTCGAAGAGATCGCGCGTATCACCGGATACGACCGCATCCCGACCCGTCTTCCAATCGCGCCTCCGGGCCGCGGTCTAACCCGCGCTCAGGCGCAGCGTCGTCGCATTGCCAACGCGCTGGCTGCAGCTGGTTCGGTTGAAGTTCTCAACTACCCATTCGTCACCGATGAGCAGCTCGGCTGGCTGGCGGTCAGCGACCTGCCTTCGACCCACGATGCCAACGGCAACGTGGTCGCAGTCAAGCTCGCCAACCCGCTACAGGGTCAGGCGTCGAACATGCGTGTTTCGCTGCTGCCTGCTCTCATCGAGGCTGCTGCCCGCAACGTTTCGCGTGGCCTAACCAACCTTTCGATCTTCGAAATCGGTGCGGTGTTCCAGCCATCCAAGGCTGTCGGTAAGACCGGCAAGCTGCCAGTTGGTGGAGAGCGTCCAGAGGCCAAGACTGTGGCTGCTCTCGAAGCAACCATCCCGGCGCAGCCAAAGCACCTTGCCGCACTGTTCGCGGGCGAGCGCCTACAGCAGCAGGTTGGCACCAAGGCTGTGGCTAGCGGATACGAGGATGCCATTCAGGCTGCTCGCATCGCTGCGCTCGCAGTGGGTGCAGACCTAAAGGTTCGTCAGGCTTCACCAAAGGGCTTCCACCCTGGACGCACCGCAGAACTCTTCATCACCAACGCTTCGGGCGACCAGGTGGTTGGTTACGCCGGCGAGCTCGACCCAAGCCTTGCCTCCGAAAACCACTTGCCTCGCAAGGTGGGTGTGCTCGAGCTAAACCTCGACCTGCTCGGCTCGCTTTCACCTGAGGTAGTTCAGGCGGGTGCGGTTCACACCTACCCGGCAGCAACACAGGACGTCTCTCTCATCGTCGACCACTCGGTCCCGGCCGCTGCCGTTGAGGCCGCGCTCGTCGAAGGTGCTGGTGTGCTTCTCGAAGCTATCTCGCTCACCGATGACTACCGCGGAACCGGCATCGACGAGGGCAAGAAGTCGCTCACCTTTGCGTTGCGATTCCGCGCCGAAGACCGCACCCTGACTCAGGCTGAGGCATCGGTAGCCAAGGAGAGCGGCGTTGCGGTTGCGTTCCAGCGCTTTGGAGCGATCATCCGCGCCTAGGGCAAAATAGAACTCCCACCCACGAACACGACGGACCCCGTCAGTTAGGAACCCAACATGGTTTACTCAGTAGCCATTGCTGGCGCCAGCGGTTACGTTGGTGGCGAGTTGCTCCGCGTCATTGCGGGCCACCCCGAGCTTCAGGTGAAGACCGTCACCGCCAACAGCAATGTTGGCGAAAAGGTGTCGTCGCTGCACCCGCACCTGCTCAGCTATGCAGACATGGTGTTCGCGCCAACCGATGAGGAGACCCTTGCCGGCCACGACATCGTGTTCCTCGCAATGCCTCATACCAAGAGCGCTGAGGTTGCCGCCTGGCTCAGCCCTGAAACTCTGGTTCTAGACTGCGGTGCAGACTTCCGTTTGGAAAGTGCCGATGACTGGGCCAAGTTCTACGGTGGCGTTCACGCGGGCCACTGGACCTACGGCATGCCTGAACTTCTGGTTGAGGCCGGTCACGCCAAGCAGCGCGAAAACCTAGTGGGCGCAAAGCGCATCGCGGTTCCTGGTTGCAACGCAACCGCAATCACCCTCGCGCTAGCACCGGGCATCTCGTCGCTTGCCCTCGAGCCACACGACATCGTGAGCGTTCTTTCGGTTGGCACTTCGGGTGCCGGTCGTACCCTCAAGTCCAACCTGCTGGCCAGCGAAATCATGGGCAGCGCATCGGCTTACGGCGTTGGCGGCATTCACCGTCACACCCCGGAGATCGAGCAGAACCTGCGTCACGCGGGCGGCCGCGCGGTCACCATCAACTTCACCCCGGTTTTGGTCCCGATGGCTCGCGGCATCCTCGCCGTAAACACCGCGAAACTTGCACCGGGCGTCACCGAGGCTCAGGTTCGTGAGGCCTACGAGAAGGCCTACGGCAACGAGTCGTTCGTCAAGCTTCTGCCTGCCGGCCAGTTCCCAAACACCAGCAGCACCCTGGGCGTAAACACTTGCCTAATGGGTATCGCCGTGGATGAGCACACCGGCCGCGTAGTAATCGTTTCCGCTCTCGACAACATGGTCAAGGGCACCGCTGGAGCGGCCATTCAGTCGCTCAACATCGCGCTCGGCTTGCCTGAGCAAACCGGACTCACCGTGAATGGAGTTGCACCTTGACCGTAACCGTAGCCAAGGGTTTCGTAGCGGCAGGCGTTGCAGCCGGCCTCAAGAAGAACGGCAATAAAGATGTGGCGCTGGTTGTAAACCAGGGTCCGCTCAACTCGGCCGCCACTGTATTCACCACCAACCGTTGTCTCGCCAACCCAGTGCTCTGGAGCAAGCAGGTAATCGCCGATGGTCAGGTTTCGGCAATCATCCTCAACTCGGGTGGCGCAAACTGCTACACCGGCCCAGAGGGTTTCCAGACCACTCACGCCACCGCTGAAAAGGTTGGCGAACTGCTAAACGTTTCAGCCGGCGATGTGCTGGTTTGCTCGACCGGACTAATCGGCGACCAGCTCGACCGCCCAAAGCTTCTTGCAGGCGTTGAAGCCGCGGCCGCAAACCTGTCTGCCGAAAACGGCATCCAGACCGCCGAGGCCATCATGACCACCGACTCGGTGTCCAAGACCGCGGCTCGCATCAGCGCTGCCGGTTGGTCGGTTGGCGGTATGGCAAAGGGTGCAGGCATGTTGGCTCCGGGTCTTGCAACCATGCTGGTTGTAATCACCACCGATGCGGCACTGCCAAGTGATGTTCTCGACGCAACCCTTCGCAACGCAACTCGCGTCACTTTCGACCGCCTCGACTCGGACGGCTGCATGAGCACCAACGACACCGTTGCCCTCATGGCATCGGGTGCGAGCGGTGTTGAGCCAGATGTTCAGGAATTCCAGAAGCTGCTGACCGAGGTCTGTGAAGAGCTCGCGCTCAAGCTACTTTCAGATGCCGAGGGCTCGACCCACGACATCGCCATCGCGGTCAGTGGTGCAAACTCTGAGGATGACGCCGTCGAGGTTGCCCGCTCGGTTGCTCGCAACAACCTGTTCAAGGCCGCCGTTTACGGAAACGACCCAAACTGGGGCCGCATCCTCGCAGCCGTGGGCACTACCAGCGCAGAGTTCGACCCTTACAACATCGACGTCAGCATCAACGGCGTCAGCGTAAGCCGCCTCGGCCAGCCAGACCAGCCACGCGAGCTCGTAGATATGACCCCTCGCAAGGTGGAGATCGGCATCAACCTGAACGCCGGTACCCGTTCGGCAACCGTCTACACCAACGACCTAACTCACGCATACGTAACCGAGAACAGCGAGTACTCGTCATGATTCCGGGCGGCAATCCAGACCAGCAGCTAGCTAGCATCAAGGCGGCAACTCTAATCGAGTCGCTCCCTTGGCTGCAGCAGTTCCACGACAAGATCGTCGTCGTAAAGTTTGGCGGTAACGCCATGGTCGACGCCGAACTTCAGCGCGCGTTCTGCCAGGACATGGCATACCTTCGCTGGGTAGGCATCAAGCCGGTAGTGGTTCACGGCGGCGGCCCACAGATTTCGGCAGCACTCAAGGAACGCGGCATCGCCAGCGAGTTCAAGGGTGGCCTGCGCGTCACCAGCAAGGAAACCATCGGCGTTGTTCGCGATGTCCTTCGCAACCAGATTTCTGCCGAGCTGGCAGAGATGATAGCCGAGGCCGGGGGAGACCCAGTTGTCCTCTCGGGCGAAGACTCCTTCTTGTTCCGTGCTGAAAAGACTTTCCTAGACTCCGATGAAGGCCCGATCGACATCGGCTTCGTCGGTGAGGTAAACACCGTGAACCCGCGCGTGGTTCTAGATGCGCTGAACCAGGGCAAGATTCCAGTTATCTCAACAGTTGCTCCGGGCAACGATGGCGAGCTCTACAACGTGAACGCCGACCTTGCCGCTGCTGCAGCCGCGGTTGCATTCGGCGCCTCGAAGCTCATGGTTCTCACCGATGTCGCGGGTCTATACAGCGACTGGCCAAACCTAGACTCGCTGGTCAGCGAGATCACCGCGGCCGAGCTTGAAGAACTTCTGCCAAGCCTTGAGTCGGGAATGATCCCAAAGATGCAGGCCTGTCTTCAGGCGGTAAACGGTGGTGTGCCGCGCGCACACGTCATAGATGGCCGCACTCCGCACAGCATCTTGCTCGAGATTTTCACCCAGAGCGGCGTTGGCACTCTCGTGCTACCAAACTAAACTTTGTTTTTCACTCAACAATAAGGAGCCACGATGGTCCGCCACTTCCTCAAGGATGACGACATCACCGCAGCCGAGCAGGCCGAGATTCTCGCGCTCGCTCGCGAGCTAAAGGCGGCTCCTTATTCGCGCCGTCCGTTTGAGGGTCCGCAGACCGTTGCGCTCATCTTCGACAAGACTTCAACCCGCACCCGTGTTTCATTCACCGTGGGAGTAGCCGACCTCGGTGGCAACCCGATGGTCATCGACACCGGAACCAGCCAGATGGGTAAGAAGGAGTCGGTCGCCGACACCGCCCGCGTGCTTGAGCGCATGGTCTCGGCGATTGTGTGGCGTACCTACGCGCACTCGGGCCTTGAGGAGATGGCTGCGAACAGCAAGGTTCCAGTAATTAACTCGCTCAGCGACGACTACCACCCATGCCAGATTCTTGCCGACCTGCAGACCATTCAGGAGCACAAGGGATCGCTCAAGGGTCTCAAGTTTGCCTACATCGGCGACTCCAGCAACAACATGGCCAATTCCTACCTGACCGGTATGGCGCTCGCCGGAATGCACGTTGCCGTTGCCGGACCATCGGGCTATCTGCCTAACGCGGCAGTTGTCGCCCGCGCGCAGGAGATCGCAGCCGCTCAGGGTGGTTCGGTCACCGTTACCACCGACCCTGCGGTAGCCATCGCAGACGCCGATGCTGTTGCCACCGACACGTGGATCAGCATGGGTCAGGAAGATGAGAAGGAGCAGCGAGTCAAGGACTTCGCGGGCTTCACCATTGACGCAGGTTTAATGGCTAAGGCCAAGTCGGATGCAATCTTCTTGCACTGCCTCCCTGCCTACCGCGGCTACGAGGTCTCGGCAGAGGTCATAGATGGCGACCAGAGCGTGATTTGGGATGAGGCCGAAAACCGCCTCCACGCCCAGAAGGCGCTGATGGTATGGCTCGCCGAACGCGCCGCCGCCTAGCGTTCAGTTTTTACTTCGCCCTACAATTGGGTTTCGACCAAAGGATTATTTATGTCTGACCACGCCTCGCAAGCCGGTGCCCTCTGGGGTGGCCGTTTC
>Ga0228702_1000901_pt1 | contig 20741 bp, 26 predicted proteins | sample McNCre217_Aug_MG_2_FD_178018 | JGI IMG/M metagenome (GOLD analysis project Ga0228702, IMG submission 178018) | Freshwater microbial communities from McNutts Creek, Athens, Georgia, United States - 20-17_Aug_MG | ecosystem: Environmental > Aquatic > Freshwater > Creek | place: USA: Georgia...
AACACATCCAGCCGGTCATTGATTTGATCCACTTCGTGTTTGATGCCTGCCAGGCGCCCGTGGAAGGCCTCAATGAACTTTTCGTGCTGCGTATGCTGTGCTGCAGTCTGTGTTGCTTGACGTTGCGCCGCTGTTGCTGCGACGGTGGTTTTTGGTTTGGCGCTGACGGCGCCAGATGCTGCTGGCGCTGGTTTGGTAGCACTTGGCGCAGGGCTGCTGGTCGGAAAATCCACCTTCTTGCGTTCGGTTGCCGTGGACGGCAAGGCCTCAAAGTGGTCTTCAAGATGTTCGTCATCCAGCGCTTGGCGGTTGTCAGGGGGCGGCAGGTCTTCGGGGGCGGCTTGTCGGTTCAGCTCGGGCGCGGGTGTGTCAATGCCTTGACGGTTGGTGTCCAACGCGGGTGCGGCAGACAGGGCTTGACGGTTGGCTGCGATGCCGCCTTCATCGACGGCTTGGTGGTTGTCCGTTGCTGCCAGTGTGGGGGCGGGCTGGGTGGTGTTTGCCGCCGTGTCGTGTGGCAAAGCTTGTGTGTTGTCTGTGGCCGCGTTGCTGCCAAGTGCTGCGCGGTTGCTGCCATCTGCCTTGCTGGGAAGCGCCTGCAAATTAGGCGCGACAGCCTCTTCGTCAATGCGTTGCTGGTTGTTTGGTAGCGCATCGTTGCCCAGCGATTGGCGGTTATCTTGTAGCGCTTCGTTTGGAATGCCTTGCACGTTGGCTGCAACGGTGTCGATGGGAACGCCTTGCACATTGGCGCCATTGCTCGCGTTGCCGGGCAAAGCCTGTTGGTTGGGCGCAACTTGGCTGTTGCCGTCTAATTTTTGATGGTTGTCTTCGACCCCATCGGTCGGCACATTCTGAACATTGGCTGCGATGGTGTCGATCGGTACGCCTTGCACATTGGGGCCACTCTTGGCGTCGCCAGCAAGTGCTTGGCGGTTGGTGGCGAGCTTGTCGTTGCCTTCTATTTTTTGTTGATTGGCATCGATCACGTCTGTCGAAATGCTTTGCACATTGGTAGCAAGCGCCTCCGTACCGATGTTTTGTACATTTTTAGCCAGCTTGTCTGTCGCAATGCCTTGAATATTGGGCCGCGTTTGGTTTGCTTCTACAGGGGCTGCGGAAACATTGGGGGCGGAATGCGCTGTCGCATGCGCTTCTGTCGTGTGTGCGCCTGCTGCTGTTGTGTCGAGTTTGACCTGATGTTCTGCCTCAGCCTCACGAGCGATTTTTTCCAGGAAAAGGTCGGCGTCTTCTTTGGTCTCGAACGCGATCTTTTTAGCTAAGGTGTCTTCTAGGTGAGACGTGACAATGTTTTTAGGTGTTTTGGCGTTGCCCGTGTGTTCGGACACGCTCACGCTGTGCGATGTGCCGCTTCTTACGATCCCTGAAAAATCATCGTCTTTCATAGTGTCAAAGATGGCTGTGTATTGGCGTGGTGAAGAACGGATGCGTTGGATAAAGCCTGGATTGAGGCGGAGCGCGAATTTTAATTCGCCTTAAAAATTATCAAACTTGTGAGAAAAACCGCACAAACGCGCAGCCCAATCTCATGACATCGGCACGAGACAGTAAAACTTAACGTTGCGCTCAAGGGCGCTGAAAAACATCTGTGGGGATTTGCGTCAACGGTTTGCAGAAAAACCGTTGGTGCCCGGGGCCGGAATCGAACCGGCACGCCTTGCGGCGGGGGATTTTGAGTCCCCTGCGTCTACCAATTTCACCACCCGGGCACGGGAGAGAAGACCAAGATTATGACACAACTTTTTGGGCGTACTGGCCTGCTGTGAAAAAACTTGGGTCATGGTGGTGGGCTTGAGGATTGTTGGGCAGTTGGTGGACAGTGTGGGACCGTTGCCAATCCATGTAATCGTCATATCAATCGTAAGCATTTGCTTAGCCTCATGGATCTTTCTTGGTAAGCCTTCAAAGTACTCTCAGAAAATTCCGTCTACCCCATCTAAGATAGAAATTAGATGGGGGGAAGGTTCAGAGGCTGACATGTCCAATCCTATAGTTAAATAATCGCAGACGGCTCTGTGTTCCCTGAGAGCTTGGCTTCAACCATTGCAATCACCTGTTGAAAACTAACTGGCTTGTGTAGTACTGGAATGTTGAGTTCGGAAAAATAGTGAATGTGTGCTGGAGAGGTATCAGCTGTAACGATCATGGCGGGTATTTCATCGTTAAAAACCTCTCGCAAGCAGCTAATCATTTCTGCGCCAGAGCTGGTTTTTAAACGATAGTCACTGATGATGAAGTCAATTGAGCAAGCGTCAAGTAAGGCCATTTGTTTCTCGAATTCATGCGGATCTAACGCTATCTTGATGACTATCGCTCCTCGAGTAGTTAATGCTTGAGCGTATGCTTCAAGTACAACTGGATCATCTTCAATGACAGCGATTGTTTTGCCGAAAATTGATGCGGAAGAACTCTTCATCATCTGCTTATGATGAGGGTGCTCATCTAACAAGTCGATCTGTTCTGATACAGGAAATTTAGTTGAAACTGTGAAAACAGTGCCTTGATCGATTTTGGAGTCGATAGAAACTTCCGCACCTATCAATTTACAAAGCCTGCTCACAATAGATAGACCTAGTCCTAGCCCATCGTGATGATCTCGCGTTTTATCAACTCGGAAGAACTCTTGGAAGATCCGCGATTGATTCTCAATTGAAATGCCGCAGCCTGTATCCGCCACTGATATGTGCAGGCAGTTTCCGTAACTGAAGAAATTCACAACGACTTCGCCATGATCCGTGTAGTGGATCGCATTGTTGATTAAGTTAAGCAACATTTGGTTAAGTAAAGTCTCATCGCCCACTGCATATCTAGGTCCAATATCAAATTTAAGCTTGAGTTGCTTATGCAGTGCGTGAGGTTTGACGATTGAATTGAGAGATTCAGCTAACCTTTTAATTTCAAATGGTTGATTAGTCGACCTAAAACTTAAACTGTCTAGCTTGCTAATGTTTAACAACGCTTCGAACATTTCATTAAGCGTAACTACGCTATTTTTTATCTTGTCAACGGTTGCCTTTTCAGTCGGTGGCATTGCGTCTACGTTGAGCGAGTCCAGATACATATTCACTGCATACATGGGTTGACGCAGATCATGGCTTGCAGACGCTACAAAATTTGACTTGGCTACATTGGCAGCGATTGACTGATCTCTTTCAATGGATAGCTCTTGGTAGAGTTTTTCATTGCGTAGTCTTAGTCGCACGGATTCTTCAAAAGTTTTTGAGAAATTCTTAGCGATCTTGATCACGCAGATGAACAAGATCGAAATTCCAACAGCAAATGGCCACGGAAATATGTCTCGATTCCACAGCACAGTGGAAATTGCAGGCACCATAGTTGGAATGATGAAGCTGTAAAACGTTGGCCAGTGAACACAGTAGCCAAACATAGCGTTAAACATGCCACCGGCTGTTACATACAGATAAATCATTCGATTCATCGTGTCCAAGTCTGGGACTAGCAAGATCCAGCCGAGGCCCCAACCAAAACCTATCAGGGCAACACCAACAGTCACTACTTTTAAGTCTCTCTTGGGGTCCTCAATTTTTTCCTCTTTGTATTCGAGTTTCCCAGTAAACCAAGTTCGAATAAATGTGGCAATAGCCATGTATGAAAGCCAAACAGTTAACTTGACAGGATCTGCATCATCATAAAAAAGGAGAAGTGCAAAGAGCGGTGCCAGTATGTTGGTCACAGTTACTGATCGTGCCGTCTTAACGATGTAGGCAGATTTTTGTTTTGCAATTTGGCTTGAAGAAAAATTATCGAAATCAAGGGAGTTGATTGAATGAGGCATGGACTGAGCGATCACATCTTTTGGGGCAAGAATGAGTCGCAGTCGGTCGTTCAACTGTGACGCATTCGTCATAGATCGTTACCGATCTGGTTCTGCAAAATATAGTATTTTTATAAAAATTTCCATACAACATTAGCTCTATCAGAGCCTTGACTCTTAGCCTATTTTTTAATTTTTCGATCAAAGGAAATGTCTAATAGTTCATTCGTAGTACAACTGATTGGCTATTGTTTATAGATAAACGATTGATTAGGATCAAATAAAATTAATTCATATGAGTAAAAAAGCACTTTTGATAGTTGATGATCATCCAGTCTACAGAGATGCTTTAGGCGATAAATTTTGTTCTGAATTTGCTAAGTGGAAACTTCCAATTGAATTAGCTGCCGATACTGCCGAAGGACTTCAAATCTTGCATAGATTGAGCGATCACAAATGGGTCGTTGTGCTTGATATTCTTCTGCATGGCATCAGTGGGGAAGATGCTATTGCATTGTTCAAATCACAGTCAAACGTGGAGCATGTCGTCGCTATTTCAGGGTTGGACGAAAACGAGTGGAAAAAGAGAGCCCTAAGTTCTGGCGCATCAGCGTTTATCTCGAAAAATAATGTCAGTCAGTTCATCTGCGATCAAGTCAAAGAACTGATGGACATGCCAAGCCAACCAGCAAGTACTGCCAATGAAGCAAGACTTGAATTTCGTTTGACTTCACGGCAACGTGAGGTTTTACAGCTTATTGCCAGTGGTTACCCTAATAAGATCATTGCAGACAGACTTGCAATCAGTGAACAGACAGTAAAGATTCACATTAATCAAATTTTTCGCGAATTAAAAGTCTTTAACCGCACTCAGGCAGCAGTTTGGGCTCAAAAATATTTGTTTGATAGTTAGCAGCAGTCGTGTTGCACAGCACCAAAACCCCTAGCCAAAGTCCCGCCCATTTACTCGGGCTCAGGTAGCGCAAACGCTGTATCTCGCTAAATCTCAAAATGAGAGTTGGCAACTAACGTGCTATGCGACATCAAAACCCAGTCATGCTTTAGTCATCTGCGTCTATCAGGTGGCTGGTGCAGCGGATTTGATTGGTCTGCACTCACCGCAGAAGAAGTGGCTCTTGTCCAATAGGCGTTTGAAGCTACCGAGTGCCCGTGGCTTGTGTTGGCCGCACTTCATGCAACTCATAGTGTTGACCATGCCACTGCTACCACCAAATGGACTTCCGCCAACTTTGGCTTTGTAGCGAAGGCCGTCTGCGGCGATTTTTGTCTCTGTAACTTCTCTGCTCATGCGTAAATTTTAGGTGATGCTGATGGAAATTTGCACATTTCGCGTTTCCATAACACTGATGCAGAATGCAGCCCATGAGCAAACCAAGCGCATACTTACGCTTCATTGCATTGACACATGCGATTGAAGATGACTTTAGAAGCCAAGACATTGATCTGACAGCGCAACGCTTGTTGGAAGTGTTGGCTGTGGCTGCTGAGAGGCAACCACTGACTGTGACAGAGGCAATGAGTTTGGCAAATGTGGCCTCACCAGCAACCTTGCACACAAAGCTCACGCAGTTGCTGGCTGCTGGTTACGTGGAGTTTCGTTTTGAGGGCGGTAACCGCAGAACAAAATACATCTATCCAACTCGTGAAGCTGATAAACAATTTGATGCAATGGGACAGGCGCTGAAGAGTATCGTGGTCTAACTACAAGTTTTTCGTTTGCACCCATGCTGATATTTGCATAAGGGAAGTTCCCTGTCAGTCGCCTTTATCCAGCCAGTTATGCTGAATTCCTGTGTAGGTAAGTGAAGGCAATAGAAATGACGGCAAGACTACTCAAAGTAGGTTTGATGATTTATCTTGTGCTTATGGCCCTTGGAGTTCTGTTTGCTATTTCCAGTTTTGATTTCCATGAACATTTTCTGGGTATAGCTGGCTTACTGTCTGTGCTCAGCCTAACTATCGCTGCTGCCTATAGGCAAGTTAGATAGTTTTTATTGGTGCGATTGCTGTGCCTTCGTGGCAACGCAATGCAGTAGAGCTAGTTATTGCACAGGTAGCCGCTGTCGTGTTGCACGACACCACAGCCCCTAGCCAAAGCCCGGCCCATTTACTCGGGCTCAGGTTGCCCAGCTACGTACGCGAAATTACGCTGTGCGTTTTGGGACGAAAGTTGAAGCAAACGCAAATCGGCTACTTGCACTTAGCGCACAAGCTGCAAGAGCAAACAGGAGTGCCAAATCCCAAAACCCTCATCAACAGCCTTCATTTGAGTGCCAGAAAAGAAACCACGCATCACATGCGCGATGGCGAAGTGGTTTTGTATCTCCGTCCAAATAGCCGAGTTTGGCAAGTCCGTTACAAATTGTTTGACCGCAAGTGGCGTTGTGTCAGTACCAAGCAACGACAGCTTGAATGGGCAAAAAAGGTAGCTGGGGAAATCTATGATCGTGCACGATTCAGAGAAGAAGAGGGCTTGCCGCAGAAGTCCGTGCGTTTTGACTCGCTGGCTAATGAGTGCATCCGTGTGCTCAAAGTTGAGATTGAGCGTGGCATCCGTGCCAATACCAACATGGATTACATACGGGCATTGAACAACTATCTGATTCCATTTTTTGGCAAGATGGTGCTGACAAGCATCACAGCCCAAAAAGTTGCTGAATACGAGTCGTGGCGAAACCAGAAGATGGGCAAGATGCCCATTAGCAGCACATTGGCAAATCACAGTAGTGCGTTCAATCGTGTGATTGACTTGGCAATCCAGCAGGGCTCAATCAGTGACAAGGTTGGCATTCCAAGGCTCAGCCGTAAAGGCCGAAAGGGCTCAGCCAGACCCGCATTCACCCAAGATGAGTTGAAGCACTTGCTGGAATACTTGCCCAAGTGGTGCTTGATGGCTGAGCGCAAGAACCACACCGAAATGCGTGAGCTCTTGCGTGACTATGTGGAAATGCTTTTGACCACAGGCATGCGCTCAGGTCGAGAAAGCATGAACATGCTGTGGAAGCACATTGAGTGGTACACAGATGGCAAGACTGATGTTCGTTATCTGCGTATCTGGGTTAGTGGCAAGACGGGTGGGCGTTGGCTCATTGCCAAACATCGTGCTGCCGAGGCATTAACCAGATTGGCTAAGAGACAGAGAGTAGGCGCTAACTTGGATGGGGCGATTGCCGCAAAGAAAGATAGCTTTGTGTTTAGCTTAAGCACTGGTCAGCGCCCAACCAGTATGCACACCTCGTTCGAGCTGCTGATGAAAGACAGTGGCATGCGGGTTGACCCAATTACGGGTAAGAACCGTAGCCTGTATTCGTTACGCCACTGCTATGCCACTTTGGCGTTGATGGATGGGCAAATGGACATGCACACAGTTGCCAAGCAGATGGGTACATCGGTGGGTATGTTGGAACAGCACTACAGCAAGATGACTGCCACTATGGCTGCTGAGCGGTTGGCTTGATATGTCGTGTTACACGACAGTTGTTGAACGTCCAGTAACGGGACGCTCATCAAGACCGTTACCGCGTTAACGGTTGCAGTGTCACTTGAAGTGAAACTTCGAAAGTAACTTTGTTGAACATCAATGACGTCAACCAATTTTGATTTATAGCGTTTAATACACATGGCGTCTTTGCCATGCAACGAGAATCTCTCATGTTGAAAAATACTTTGATCGCAGCTTTGTTGGCTACTTCTGGATTTACCGCATTTGCTCAAACTGCCGCAGTACCAGCCAAATCAATCGCTAGCGCCCCAGTTGCTGCGGCCCCTGTAAAGACCGCATCAGCAACACCCTCAACTGCACCTGCTGTTGGAGCAAAAGCCGCCACTGATGAGCCAGCTGTTAAAAAGTCGAAAAATGACATTTGCCATGACAAGACCAGCTCTGGCTATGCGCAGACCAAAAACTTCAAGCCATTCGCCACAATGGACGAATGTGTGAAAAGCGGTGGTCGTCCACCTAAAGGCAATGCCAAGTAATTTTTACGCTTGAAACTTCTAAGAACACCGGCTAACACGCCGGTGTTTTTATTTAAATTCCAGTTCTTTGCAGCAAACTTGTCATAGCCACTGATTGAGTCTCACTAATCATTCTGTCGATGGTTTGCATCACACATTTTTCTCTATCTATCCAGTCGCAAACGGCTAAATCAAAAACATCTGCATCGGCCATCTCAATCTTCTTGAGTTTGTAAAAATTCTCAAGGTTTATGCAGCAATTGTTTTTTAACGCTTGAAGAAAGAATGTAAGTTCACTTGTGTTCATTTGAATCACTAACAGCTTTCATGAGCATATTTGTAAACGCATCAAAAGCGCGATTCATTGTTGCGCTTTTTTAAGGATAGTCGTGTCAACACGACCTTTGGCGCTGAATTTGAAGTTGCATGACTTACGGCACTGATACACTTGCATTAGAGATTGCATATTTACAACTATTAATCTAGTAGATAAATTTTCATTTACTTCGATTCATCTAATACATGAATAATAAAAGCAAAAATATGTTAAGAATTAAAAAGCATATGGTCCATTTTTTTGCAATTTTCTTGCTATGAATCTCATGTTCTTCTACCTCACCCATATTTGTCATGTGGAAAGTTCCTTTAATATGTATTAACCAAATTAGAAAATATGTAACCCCCATCGTCAACCATAAAATAAACCCGAATAAGACTAGCCAATTCATATAAATCCTCTTTCTTTAGCTATATATTCATCTACCTATTTGATTTAAAATCGAGTACTAGATGTGGTATTGCTAATCCAAGTAACAAAAGTGCGAACGGTATAGTTGATGCAAAACCTATTTTCTTGAAAGTCAGCGCACCAAAAACCCCTCCACAAAAGAACAGTCCTAGAACGGTAGTGTGTATGCGTAATTTTTCTCTATCTGCTTTGACAAAGTTGTCTTTATTCGCTACAAGGGACTTGTTCCAATAAAAAAGTCGTCCAAGCTCTATTCCTAAGTCAGTTACAACACCAGTCATGTGTGTCGTTCGTATTTCTGCTTTGGAGATCTTAGTAACTATTGCATTTTGCAATCCCATAATAAAACATAAAAGCATTACGGCAGTAGGCATTAACGACTGTGGATGTGCATCTAAATTTGCACCAATTAATCCAAAAATAATTAGCAGTGCCGCCTCAGCGGTCAAAGAAGCTGCAAATTCACTGTGTAACTTCATTCGCCTCGCCCAGTTAATCATTACAGCTGTAGTGGCCGCTCCAGCAATGAATGCGCTTAAACTAAATAATCCTGTTAAAGCTAGCAAAATATTACCCAGTACGAGATCATCCGAGACAGATGAGATAATTCCTGACATGTGGGATGTGTAACGTTGCACAGCAAGAAATCCACCAGCATTGATGGCACCTGCTGTAAAAGCCAAAAGAAATCCAAGTCGTCTGTTTGCATTCCTGGATCGAACACGGTGCCCAAGGCTGCTTAATGTTTTTAGCATGTCCGACCTTCAATGTTTTTAAGGTCACTCAAAAGAATTAACATCAAATTTGCATTTAATTCACATAAAATTTGAGCCATGGAACTTAAAACAGCTCGACTCACCGTCTTAATTGACCCAGCTAAAAAGAAAGCCTTTGAAAGCTTGTGTGCCCAACAGGACGTAACGCCCTCACAAATCGTACGAAAATTGATTCGAGAGTACTTGATTGCGCACAACGCCACGTTTGTGCCGAGCGGCCTCAGCGCCGAAGATGAAGTGGTAGGTACACAGCCACTTTGATCAAGTGGTTGCATTAGCTTCTTCCCATCCAGCGTGAATCGTGCCGATTTAAGAAGCCCTCAGATAACGAGCTTTTTGCTGTTTTGGCAACACTAGCGTATGAGCTTTTAATCTTTTTAGGTGAGACAGAGTACAACCCTCTGTCTTTGGCAATTGCACTTATCTTAGGTAAAAAGAAAAATTGTTGCCCTCGAATGTCAATTGACGGATCTACGACTATCAGCAAAGGCCCTATGAAAAAGATCGCAGGACAGTCGTTGCGACCGTTAGGCCAAGAAGTCGGTTGGCAACTTGCTATCAGTTCAGTTTCTTTCAAATCACGCCAAAGAGGCAAGCTAACTCTCACTGCATATGAAGCTGAGCTGTGCTTGTGCATCGCATTTTCAAACTCCCTAAGTAGCATCTCCATCCTCTCGATGTGAGCAACAATTTAATAACATTATAATGTTATTGTCATAATATACAAATGAATCTATCTTAGAACTTAAATTAATATAAGTTAATTAACTCTAATGTTGTAACATTGATAATGCCACGTATTACCGATGGAAAAGCAAGTACTCAGGCGTTTCGGCCAGTGAGCTCACACTATCTAAAGCCAAGAATGAGAATTCACAAGTGACGTGTTACACGACACCACGGCCTGTAGCCAGAGTCCAGCCTATTTACTCGGGCTCAGGTTGTTCAGCTGGACATGCACGCGCTGGCAAAGCAAATGGGTACGTCCATTGCCATGCTGGAGCAGCTACAGCAAGATGACTGCGACTATGGCTGCTAAGCGATTGGCATAGTCGAACGTCCCGTTACTGGACGTTTGCTAAATCTCAAAATGAGAGTTGGCGCTAATGTGGGTGACTTGTTGATCATCGCGTCATTCACACAAGTGCATGAAGACCAAGTGGCTAGGCATGAACCGCAACTTGTGTTTGTGGATGAGAAGAACCAGCAAGTGGGCTTGCACCACCATGTGCCGACGCAGGTTGCGCCTGGGCATGGGACGGATGAGTGTTGATTTATCTCTGCACACATCATCGTTAGTGTGAATCAAGCCAGCGAACGCAGCACTACTTTAGCTGCCGTGTTGCTGGCCTTGCCTCTTGCTTCTGTGAAGACAGTGCCTGTTTCACCGATTTTCTCAATCAGTTCTTGGGCGCATTAAAAATATCTGCAGCGACCAAAACGGCAGGCTCTTGGCTGTCATTTTTCCACCAGTGTTCAGTGCCAACATCAGCAATCATTGCATCGCCTTCTTTGTACAGTTTTGGGGTGTTGTTGAGCGCAAACTGGTGGAGTCCACCAAGCGTGTAAAGCAATGGTGGTTTGCAACTGAAAACGGCAAGTTGGCTATCAACTTGCGCTATGGTGCACGTATGCTGGAACTGGCAAAGGGCAAGTTTGCAATCGAAGTTGCAAGCGAAAAAGAATTGCTCCCAACACTCGAAGCACTCAAAACTATTGCAGCAGCTGGTGAGTTGGATTTGCAAATCGAAGCTGCGTCTATCAAGCTCCGCGAGGGCTTTGGCAAGTAAATGGCATGTGGGAATGCACCCAGCAATTGCTGGGTGCAGTTATAAGCCTTGAACAGCTACCAACCTTGCTCTACTGCATTCATCGCGAATGCTTTTTAGCCCTTGGTAAATTGGCCCGTTGTAGAACCCTTCAAACGAGGCAATGTCAGGGAATTCCAAAATGACAATGCGGCGAGGTTCCCAATCGCCTTCGTAAACACGATGCTCACCAGCACGTGCCAAGTACTTGCCACCCGCAGCTTCAAGTGCAGGTTTCACACCTGCCATGAACTCTTGGTAACGAGCTAGATCAAAAATTTCCACATCAAAGATCACATAGGCACTCATGAAGTCTCCAAAAGAGCGTTTGGACTTTTACTTTAATCTAACAATCGAAAAATCGTTCGACTCCTATAGCCACCATCGAACTGATGTGTGGCTTGTGCAGGCTAGTGCTGCGTAGGCTGTTCAGCGAAGAACTCTTATGCAGCCTTTTTAAGCTGAGCTATCTTTAGTCCCAAAGACCCCTGTAATTCCTTTTGAACGTAATCGGAGATCGACTTCTTCTTTTGCCTTAAGGAGTCGATTTCTAATTTCGTCAGCCGAACGGAAACCAACGAGGTACTGGGCTTCGTTTGCAGTAAGGGCATCGACTTGGATGCCGAAGATTTCAATGATGTCATTTGCGAACCTCTCTTTTAGAGTTTTCACGGTCTTACGATCTGGTCTAAGCGATTTGTTACGACCAGCATTTACGATGACCGCAACATCTTTGACAACACCACCATTGACTTGAATGTAGTGAGCCAATTCGGCAAGTGTGCCGCCTAGACTTGTCACATCGTCAACGAGCACGTATTGCCCGCCAACTTGTACTGAGCCTTCAAACTCAGGACGTAGTGCTAAACGTTCCATTGGGTCTGCACCCGTATGGTACACCTTGGTAACTTGAATGATGTCCTTGTCAGCTGTTGCATCACACAAAACAGCAAACACTTCTGAGAGTACTTGCGGGATTGCGTTATCGCCACTGGCCTCTCGGGCAAATGGGGAAACGAAAATGCAGTTGGGGCCAAATCGATCAGCGTGTCTATAAATTTCAGCCAACGCGATATCTGAAATCAAAGCCAATGCAGATTTGGAATCACCAGCCTTTGCTTGAGAGTAAGCAGAATGAGCTTTAAGTTCCGCATCTGAGTCGTAGAGCCAGAAGGCTTCAACTCCCTCAGGCATTGGGATGCGGCGGATGCCGTCATTCATAAAGCTAACTGTCTCACTCATTTTGCAATTTTGCTAGAAATTTTGTAAAAGGTCGACCAAATTTTTAATACCTTGTCGCTTAACACGATATTCAAAACGCCCTAGTAATTGCGTTCTGGCCTTCCATTCGAGTGTGTAAATTTCGCCCACTCGGCGAAGGTGGCAATTGCCAGTAGGCCGCCTAAAACACGATTACAAAACGTTCAGTAAACCGTTTAAGAGCCTTCCACAAACCATTCCACAAAAAGCGTCTGGGCTCGTCAGTGCGGCTCATTGCACAGTGTCTCTACAGTTTTTGCAGGGGGAGGGGAGTGGGCGTTTGCCAGTCGAATGCCAATAGTCCAGCAACTGGCCTTACATGGTCATTCGCAGCTTTAAGGCAGGATTTTTTGTACAGTTTGCAATACAGAAAAAGTAACCGTTGCGGATACCGTTGCAAACCGTGAAGTAAATCGCAAGTATTACTTTTTTGAGTCCCCTGCGTCTACCAATTTCACCACCCGGGCACGGGAGAGAAGACCAAGATTATGACACAAATTTTTCACCACGCTAAGGTGGCGGGGCAAAACGGCAAAGATAAAGATGTGATTACCTTGGAGGGCGGCAATGGATTGCCGTTTTTATGAGGAAGTTGGTACTTAATGAAACTGATTTTCGAGAGGCATTATTTTTGCTTGATTGATAACAGTCAAGCAGGAGTTGCCGCCATGTCCATCAGTAGTGTCATCAATCAACGTCAAAACCCATACGCTTTAGCTCAACTTGGAGCTGGTCAAGCGAGTGCAACAGCTGCCAAAGCTAAAACAGTCGATGCAGCAAGTGCGACATTAGCGACCAACAGCGATGAATTAGTGAACATGCAGACTGATGCCAAGAGCATCATGGCCAAGTACGACCTGACAAACATTACCTTCGGCGATATGAACAAGCTCGGTAGAGAGCTTGTTGCAGCAGGAGCATTGCCAGAAAACAAACTGCTGGACTTCATACCTATCGATTTGTCTAGGTTTAAGGCTGATGGAACAGTAGGCGAACCCTCCAACAAGCCAGTGAACATGATTGCTAATCAAGAGCTAATCATTGAAAACGAACGACGGTTTGGAAAAGGTGCTGATTACTCAACAGTGGTGCTGAATATCTACAAAAACTTTCAAGCACTGCACAACCAAGCTGTTGCATAAGGAGTACTGGTCATGTCTATTAGCAGCGTCATCAATCAACGTCAAAACCCATATGCGGTTAGTTCGCCAACAACAAATGCCATAGGCGGTACAAGCAAAGCCACTGTGACAAATGAAAGCGTCACAGCAAAGAGTGACGTATCAACAGTTTCAATTTCTCCAGAGGCTATGCGATTGTTTGAGCAGTCAAAACAAACGGCTACCGACCAGCCTGTGGATGACTTGCAAAACGAGGCCAAGTACAACGTGCCTGAAATGAAGCAAGGTGTTTTGTACAACGTAGACAAGTGGATTGATACCCACATGAGTGCCGAAGATAAGCAGGTACTTGGCTTCCCACTGGCACAAGGCCAAGCCTCGACTGAAAATGATGCGTTGAGACAGCTTGGACTGGCTATTTTGGATAAACGTAATTTGGGTTTTCTGAAAGGCCCCTTGACCAAGCAGTACTTAACTGATGACGGTCCATACGGTGTTGGCAATGTTAAAAAATGGGCACAGTTTCAAAGTGCAGCAGGACAAAATACATTGAACGAGATTTTTAGTCGAGCTTCTTAATCAAACAGCAGGCGCAGCATCCCAGTCCGTTCTGTAGTCATACGTTCTGTAACTCTCAAAATGAGAGTTAGCAGCTGTCGTGTTAAACGACATCACAGCTCCTAACCAAAGTCCCGACAGCTACCCAATAGGTTCTATATCCAATCGTTAGTTGTATCCCTTCACCGCTAGCTAAGTCGTTCTAGGCTGCAACAACTAATCGAGCAGGTGCTGACACAAAACTGTAGCTTGCCAAAATTAAAATTGGGTCCATGAAAACATCAAAATTCCTGGGCATTTTGGCAGTTGTAGGAGGCGTGTTCTGTGCAGTTGCCTACGCTGAACCAACGGGCGCTCTCGCAGCTATTGCTGGTATGTTCCCATTTGTCCTCATAAGGGCCTGAATGGGCTATCTAGTTCACAGTATTGTGAATAATTAAGCCTCAATTCAGACAAAGCTTTTCTTGTGCATGTTCACTATCTGGCAAGTGAATTGTTATTACGCTATGGTTTGATCGGCAAACGTTGCCAATTGAGGGCAAGTCCCATCAACGAAATCATAGAAAAAGCTGCTCCAACGTAGAAGGTCGCTTCTGAGCCGTGTTGCTCCCATATCCAACCTGCTAATCCGCTTGACACGAGCATGGCCACGCCACAAAAAAGATTAAAGAAGCCATACGCCGTTCCTCGCAAGTCAGCAGGTGCAATGTCTGCAACTATTCTTGCGAAAAGTCCCTGAGTCATTCCCATGTGCAGACCCCATAAACCCACACCGATAAGCACACTCCACCATTGGTGTGCGTTGGCGAGAACCAAATCAGCAACTATCAGAACGAACAAACCGAATGCAAGCAGCTTGGCGTGACTCATACGGTCCGAGAGCCAACCAAAAGGATAGGCAGAGGTCATGTAAACAAGATTCATCGCCACCATAACCAATGGCACCAGCGCAATTGCCACGCCCGATTGCTGCGCACGCAGCACCAAGAATGCTTCACTGAACCGAGCCAGTGTGAATGCCCCGCCAATACCTACCACCCACCAATAAGAAGCCCCAAGACGGCGCAAGTTCTTGCGGTTGACGGGATTTATTTGTTCACCGTTGATGTGTCGCTCAGGCTCCTGAACGCCAAGCAGCAACAAAATGACAGCGAGAAGGCCAGGGATAACCGCGACCCAAAACACGGTGCGGTAGTCATTGCTCCATAGCAACATCAGACCAACGCCCAATAGTGGACCAATCAATGCGCCCATCGTGTCTAGCGACTGACGCAGACCAAATGCAGCGCCACGTACATCTGGTGGAGCGATGTCGGCGATCAAGGCATCGCGTGGTGCGCCACGTATGCCTTTGCCTACCCGGTCTATAAGCCGAGCCGCGATGACAAGTCCGGCGCCTGTCGCAATGGCAAAGAATGGTTTGGTAAAAGCGCCTAGGGCGTAGCCGAACAACGCGAGGCCCTTGCGCTTGCCCAAATAGTCGCTAAGGGCACCAGAGAAAACTTTGACGATGAGTGCGATGGACTCAGCCAAACCCTCGATGATGCCCAAAGTGAAGACACTGATACCTAATGCGCCAACAAGAAACATCGGAAGCAGGCTGTGGATCATCTCAGAGGAAATATCCATGAGCATGCTGACAAATCCCAGCACCCAGATGCCCGAAGGAATCTTTGCTGGCGAAGATATTGAATTAGTCATAAGCTATTGGGAAAATGCAAACAATCATAGGGCTGTACCTGCCTACGATAGAGGCATGCGGAGGTGCTTGATGAAAAATAGATCCAAAAACTTCTTTGTATCGTCATTGCTGATAGGTCTGCTATCGAGCATCGCTGCGCCAGTATGGGCGGGACGCTGTGAGGCGGACATGTCGGCGGTGGATAACAAAATCCGCAAACAATACGGTGAAGATTTGACTTGGTGGACTATTTTGGGTTGCCCCGTTTGCCTTGGCGGTGAGCTACGCAAAGACGCCATCGTGACCAAATCGCAAATCAAAGAAATCAGCTTTCACCGCAACATTGCCTATGTGCAACTGACCCGTGGCCATGACCAACAATGTGTGGATGCTTTGAAAATTCCAAAAAGAATGCTGAGAATCTAACTTTTCATTAAAGGAGCAACCATGGCGACCAAAACAATCTTGTGGTTAGATGATGTTGAGGAACATGACTACCCCGCAGCGGAGTCTTATTTGCGTTTGATTTATGACGACAAACATGCCAAGCAGCTTGTTAAGAAATTACGTAAGACCACCATCGTTGAATTTAAAGCCAAAGACATCTTCCGGGCTTCTTCGCTGTCACTGCTGGGTGTGAGCAACTCGCATGTGGCGAAAGACAGCAAAAAAATTACCAAAGGAACCGCGCTGTCGCCATTGTTGTTGGTACGAGATTCAACTTTGGGCAAAGTGGTGATTGCTGATGGTTATCACCGTATGTGTGCCATTTACAGGGTGAATGAAGACGCTTTCATCCACTGCAAAATTGTTTGATGGCTCAGTTTGATGAACATATCCGTTGTCGATCTAGGTAAGGCAAAGGGCTACATCTGTAACGCTGCATAAAATCTGCAAATTCACAAATTACCGTACGAGGTCTATCTATGTTTGAGCACGCTGCCGATGCCCCCATTTGGCGACGAAAAGTCGAGGCATTCGTTAACAGTGCGACGATCCAACACTTCATCGTATTTTTAATTGTCTTAAACGCTATTTTGTTGGGACTAGAGACAGATCCCGAGATCGTTCAAAGCATTGGCACCGAACTGGCTTTTATCGACCATGCGATTTTGTTCATCTTCACATTGGAAATCGTGCTGCTGATGGCATCTCGTGGGTGGAAGTATTTTCTGGACCCTTGGTGCGTTTTTGACTTTTTGGTGGTCAGCATTTCGTTGGTGCCTGCGACCGAAAGTTTGTCGGTGTTGCGTTCGTTGCGTGTGCTGCGGGTCTTGCGACTGATCAACAAGGTCGAGAGCATGAAGCGTGTGGTGAGCGGCTTGCTGAGCTCATTGCCAGGTTTGGGATCGGTGTTTGGTTTGATCTTGATTATTTTTTATGTCGCAGGCGTGATCGCGACCAACGAATTTGGCAAAGCCTTTCCGGACTACTTTGGCAGTTTGAGCAACACGTTCTTTACGTTGTTCCAGGTGATGACGCTGGAGAGCTGGTCAGACGGTGTGGCGCGTCCCGTGATGGAGAAATTCCCCTATGCGTGGATTTTCTTTGTCTTGTTCATCTTAGTGGCGACCTTCATCGTGGTGAACTTATTCATCGCAGTGATCGTGGATTCTTTGACTTCCAGCCCCAAAGAAAACGTAGGCATGAGTGAGCATCAGCACCATCCAACGCCTTTAGAGCAAGAGGTGCGCGCCATGCGACAAGAAATTGTCGAACTCAAAGAACTGCTCAAAGCAGCTGTTCACAAACCATAAAAAAAGCCCAGCAGATGCTGGGCTTTTTTCATAGGCGCTTGGGGTTCGCTTATTGCTGGATCGCTTCAATCGCGATGTCAATGCGCACTTCGTCGCCGACGTAAGGCGCATATTTGCCCGCGTTGAATTCAGAGCGCTTGATCACCGTCCATGCGTTGGCGCCCAAGGCTGCTTTTTTCAGCATGGGGTGGGGCATGGCTTGGAAGCTGCTCACGGTCAGGGTGACGGGTTTGGTCACGCCTTTGATGGTCAGATTGCCGTCGATGGATTTGGGCTTGCCGTCTTCAAACACCACCTTGGTGGATTTGAAAGTCGCTTTGGGGAATTTGGCGGTGTCCAAGAAGTCTTCGCCTTGGATGTGGCCGTTGAAGTCGGTGAAGCCTGTGTTGACTGAGGTCATGTCGATCACGATGTCCACTGAACCTGTTTTGCCTTCGGCATCAAACACCACAGTGCCTGTGGTTTTGTCGAAGCGGCTCAGCTGGGTGGAATAACCAAAGTGTGAGTAAGAGAAACGTGGGAAGGTGTGTGTGCCTTCGACCACATAGGTTTGTGGTGCGGCGATGGCCGATGTGGCGGCCACAGTTGCGAAAGCCAAAGCGGCGGCGAGACGGTTGAGTTTGGTCATGATGAGACTCCTGGTTAAAAATTATTTACCCGCTTGTGCGGTGAGTTGAAAATTGACTTGAATGTCGTTGGCGACGACATCAAACTTGGACCACATGCCTTCTCCAATCAAGAAGTCGGCGCGATGGAGGGTGAAGCCGCCCGTGAATACACCGGCATTGCCTTGTGGGGTGTGCTTCAAGGGGAAGCTGATGTCTTGGGTTTTGCCTTTGATGGTGAGCTTGCCCGTCACTTGGTATTGGTTGGGCGTGGTGGGCTTGACTTGGCTAGCCACAAACACGGCTTTAGGAAACGCGGCCACGTTGAACCACGATTTACCCACCACCTCTTGGTCTGCATCAGACGAGCCCGTGTCGATGGACGCGAGCTCAATTTCTAAGGTGGCTTTGGCGTTGGTCGCTTTGACCGGATCGAAGCTCAGCTGGGACGAGAATTTTTTAAATTTACCGTCCATCGCAACACCCATTTGCTTGTAGCTGAAGGTGACGCTGCTTTTGTCAGCTTGGATGGTTTTGTATTCGACGGCGTGAGCTTGTAGTGCGACGAGGCCAGTCAATGCCAGGGCAAAGATCTTATTCATGGGTGGTTCCTTGTGATGGGGTGTGAGGCAACATGCGTGTCAGGGTGTCATCACGGTCGATGACATGGTGTTTCAGTGCGGCACCTATGTGTCCCGCAACCAAAGCCATCAAGCCCCAGTTGAGCAGGCTGTGGACTTCTTCCAAAAGGTGGCCGAGCTCTTTGTCGCGGCTCAGCACATCGGGAATGGGCAGCACGCCAAACCAAACGGTTTGCACGCCTTTGGCTGAACTCATCAACCAACCGCTGAGTGGAATGACCACCATCAGTGCATACAGCGCCAAGTGACCGGCGTGTGCCAACAGTTGCACATGACGTGGCATGCTGCTGGCGTAGGGCGGTGGCGGGTTGAGCAGGCGCCATGCCAGGCGAACCCACACCAACGCAAAGATGCTGACACCGGCCCATTTGTGCCAGGAAAAGTATTGGAGTTTTTCAGGCGATAAGGGCATGTCGCTCATGACAAAGCCCAGTGCGAGCAAACCAAAAATAACCAAGGCCATGAGCCAGTGCAGGGCTTTGGCGATGGGGTGGTACGAGGTGTTCATTGCAGTCCTTGAAATGAGGCTTTAAACAAAGGCATAGCCATCCATGGCCAGCACATAGTCGCTGATGCCACGGTAAAACGGGGAGGGGGTGGCATCTTGGCCTGCGGCACCCAATGCCACAAACAGAGGCAGCAAGTGTTCTTCGGTGGGATGCGCGCGTTGACCGGCAGGGGCTTCTTGTCTGTAGTTGAGCAGGGACGCCACTTCGCCATCGGCCATGTGTTGTGCGACCCAATCGGCAAACACTTGCACATAGGCGGGCGATTCACCACTTTGTGTGGCGCTGATGCGGTAGTCGCCCAGGTTATGCGTCAGGTTGCCTGAGGCCAACACCAGAAAGTCCTGCTGCGCCAATTCGGCCAGGGCCTGGCCCACGGCGTAAGCGTGGGCAGGACCTGCGTGGCTTTGCACCGACAGGGGAATCACGGGCACGTCTGCGTCTGGAAACATTTGCAACAAAGGAATCCACGCGCCATGGTCCAGGCCACGTGAAGGGTCGGCATCGACGCGGGGGAAATGTTTTTTCAGGGTATCGATCACCACATGCGCGCCTTCGGGGCAGCCGGTGGCGGGGTAGCTGATGTCGTACAGCGCAGATGGAAAACCATAAAAGTCATGGATGGTTTCCAAGTGCGTGCCTGTGCCCACGGTGGGGTACGCGGTTTCCCAATGGGGGCTGACCGCGATGATGGCGCGGGGTGTGTTTAAGAAACTGGCGACCTGTGCCATGGCTGCGCCGGCCGCGCCAGGTTGCAGGGCAAAGGTGGGGGCGCCGTGGGGCACAAAGAGGGTGTTGCGAAGGTTTTGCATGGCGTTTGTTTTTTGGCTTGAACGGACTGTAGGTTTTTAAATAGATTCGAAAAAGTACCTAATGAACAAATACTTGTTGCAAAATACGCAACAATGGATAAATTCAACGCAATGCAAGTGTTTGTTCGAGTGGCCGAAGCAGGCAGCTTCACAGCCGTGGCGAATCAAGAAAACGTGGCGCGCTCGGTCATCACGCGACAGATCGCAGGTCTGGAAACTCAGCTTGGCACCAAGCTCATCACCCGCAGCACGCGCAGCCTGACGCTGACCACGGCTGGTTCGGCCTACCTCGAAAAATGCCGTGTGATTTTGAACATGGTGGATGCCGCAGAAACCAGTCTGAGCGAAGAAAAAGCCATTCCCCGTGGCCGCATTCGTTTAGGCCTGCCACTGAGTTTTGGTCTGCAACGCTTGATGCCTGCATTGACTGAATTTGCCAAACAGCAGCCCCATATCCAGCTGGCGATGGACTTCTCCGATCGTCGCGCCAACCTGATTGAAGAGGGCATTGATCTCTCCATTCGTATCACGGCTAACCTCGATCAAAGCGATATCGTGCGCAAGCTCGGGACGTGTCGCTTGATGACGATCGCGTCGCCCGATTACTTGTCGCAGCATGGTCAGCTCAAGCATCCCCGCGAGCTGCAAAACCATGAGTGTTTGGCGTATTCGATTGACATGACGCCCACCTCGT
>Ga0228702_1000903_pt1 | contig 20731 bp, 19 predicted proteins | sample McNCre217_Aug_MG_2_FD_178018 | JGI IMG/M metagenome (GOLD analysis project Ga0228702, IMG submission 178018) | Freshwater microbial communities from McNutts Creek, Athens, Georgia, United States - 20-17_Aug_MG | ecosystem: Environmental > Aquatic > Freshwater > Creek | place: USA: Georgia...
TCTGCAGGCCCTCAGGCACATCCAGCAAGGCCCCTACCCGGGCACACTCTTCGGCACACAAGCCCACCAAATCGACCGCTTCGATGGTGCCCATATCGGCCTCGCGCGCATCCAGGCGGCTGGCCAGCAGGATTTCATCGATCAACTGGTCCAGTTCGGTCATGTTGCGCAGGATTTCTCCGCGGGTACGTTCGCGCATGGCTGCATCAGCCGCCGGGGCATCGACCAGTTCCAGCCCCATACGGATGCGAGCCAGGGGAGATCGCAGCTCGTGCGAGGCATTGGCCAACAAGGATTTTTGCGAGGCCATCAGGCCTTCAATGCGCTCTGCCGCCTGGTTAAAGCGCACCGACAAGTCCGCCACTTCGTCATCGCCCTGCACGGGTACGCGCACCGTCAGGTCACCCTCACCCCACCGCTGCACGCCGCGCTGCAAGCCTTCAAGCCGCTGCGTCAGGCGGCGCACCACCGGGTACAGACCCAGCGCCACAGCCACACCAATCAGCGCCAGCATCCAGACAAAACCATAAGGAGGCTGGGTCCACCAGGGAGGTTCGTTGCGCAGGTGGGGCGGACGCATCCGTTCACCGGGTGGCGGGCTGGGCCACTCGCCATTGCGCTGCACCTGCAAGGGCATGCGGCTGCCGTCTGGCATCTTCACGTCAAACAAAAGGGGCTCCCCTGGACGCGGACGCATGGTGGTTGACGCCAGGACCCCGCCCTGCGCATCCATGACCACCCATTCGCGGTGCCGAGAGGGATGATCGTTGTGCTCGACCGACACCCGCCAGGCCCAGCCCACCACCAACATGAGCACGGCCACCCCCGCCACCACCGTGAGCCAGATGCGCAAATACAGGCGCTGGGCCAGCAATTGGGGCAGCCACATTTTGAAGCGGCGCTCAGGCTCGGTCATGGCTCAATCCTGCTGACGGGCAAACACATACCCCACACCACGCACCGTCAGAATCCGCTGCGGGTTTTTGGGGTCGGCTTCGATGGCGGCGCGGATTCGGCCCATGTGCACATCGATCGAGCGGTCAAAGGCTTCAAGTTCCCGGCCGCGCACTGCTTCCATGATCTGGTCGCGGGTGAGCACTCTCCCCGCCCGCTCGGCGAGCGCCACCAACAGGTCAAACTGGTACGACGTCAAATCGCAGGCCTGGCCCTTGACACTCACACGCCGGGCATCACGGTCAATCTCGAGTGAGCCAAACTGCATCATCTGAGTGCCCGCAAGGGCCTCACCGCCGCCCTTGCGGCGCAAGATGGCCTTGATTCGAGCCAGCAATTCACGCGGTTCAAACGGTTTGGGCAGGTAATCGTCTGCCCCCATCTCCAGACCGATGATGCGGTCCATCGGATCGCCCTTGGCCGTCAGCATGAGCACCGCCACCTGGCCCAAGGCGCCAGGCAAGGCGCGGATGCGCTGGCACACCTGCAAGCCGTCCAGGTCCGGCAGCATCAGGTCGAGGATGACCAAGTCCACACCTTGAGTTTGCAGCCGCTCGAGCCCGGTGTGCGCATCGGGTGCGTGCGTCACGGCAAAGCCCGAGGCACTCAAATAGTCCAACACCATGCCCGCCAGTCGGACATCGTCTTCGATCATTAACAGTTGTTGCATCTGAGCATCATCCTTGTGGCATGCAGGGTGGCGCGTATCGGCGGCGTAAAGTTCGGTAAACCCGAGGTGTCACGCCCGTGCATGCACCCTGCTGGCCCATGCCACGAGCAGCAGCACCGGCAAGCCCAACCAGGCCGTGGTCGTGAAAAATGCAGGGTAGCCATGCGCGTTGACAAAGTCCCCCGAAAATCCGGCAATGAACTTGGGCAACAGCAGCATCATGGAGCTGAGCAGCGCGTACTGCGTGGCCGAATAACTGATGTTGGTGAGCGAGGACAAATAAGCGATGAACGCCGCCGATGCGATGCCGCTGGCCAGGTTGTCGGCAGACACCACCCAGATCAATGCCGTCACGTCATGCCCGACCCCGCTGAGCCAGGCAAACAGCAGATTGCTGGCCGCGCTCAAGATGGCCCCCAGCATCAGAATACGCATCACGCCAAAGCGCCCGGACAGCACACCACCCACAAACGCGCCCACCAGGGTCATGACCACACCATAGACCTTGGTCACAGCGGCCACTTCGTCTTTGGTGAAGCCCATGTCCACATAAAACGGGTTGGCCATGATACCCATGACCACATCACTGATGCGGTACACCGAAATCAGCGCCAGCACCAAGACCGCCTGCCAGCGGTAGCGCCGCCAAAAATCAGCAAACGGATCGATCAGCGCCCCCTGCAACCACTCACCCAGGTTGCGAGCTGGCGTCAGAGGGGCGGGCACCGGTTCGGGCGAGCCGAGCACCATCAGCATGCCAAGCAACATGCTGGCGGCCATGACCAGATAAGCGGTTTGCCAGGCGGACTGGGCATAGCCGGTGACCTCACCCCCCTGCGCCCGCGCTGCGATCCACAGCACCCCGGCCCCGGCCCAGATCATGGCCAAACGATAACCGGTCTGGTAGCTGGCCGCCAGCGCAGCCTGGGCATTGATCTCGGCCGATTCAATGCGGTAGGCATCCAGTGCGATGTCTTGTGTGGCCGAGGCCACCGCCACCGCCAGCGCACAGCCAACCAGCGGCCCCAGCACCTGCGACGGGTCGTTGATGGCCATGCCCACCAGCCCGCCCATGATCACCAGCTGAGAAAACAGCAACCAGCTGCGGCGTCGCCCCAGCCAGCGCGTGAGGCCGGGGATCGGCATGCGGTCCACCAACGGAGCCCACATCCACTTGACGCCATAAGCCAGGCCCACCCAGCTCAGATAACCAATGGTGCTGCGGTCGATACCCGCTTCGCGCAACCGAAAACTCAAGGTGCCCAGCACCAGCAACAAGGGCAAACCCGCGGCAAAGCCCAGAGCCAGCATGCGCAGGCTGGCCGGTTGCACGTACAGTAGCAGCGCCTCGCGCCAACTGCGGGCAGGTGCTGACGCAGGGTGGCCAGCAGCAGAAATCGGTTCAGTCATGCCCGAATTATCCGCCCCAGCCCAGAGCCGCCTTTGTCGCTATCATTTGCAAACCATGTGCTACTTCTGCGACATCAAAGACTCTTTATCCAACCCTGCCGAGGCCACCGAGCCCAGCAGCCCACGATGGCATGCACGACGGGCTTTTCTGCTGGCAGCAGGAGCTGGCGCTGCCGGGCCGGCGCTGGCACAGGTGGATGTGGGTTCCGCCTCCAGCATCCGTAACCTGATCCCGGCCGAATCCCTGGAAAACTCGGCCCGCCAGCAATATGCCCAGACTCTGGCCGAAGCCCGCAGCAAAGGCGCACTGGCCCCCAACGACCACCCCCAGTTGCTGCGCCTGCACGCGATCGCCAAACGCCTGATCCCGCACACCGCGCAGTGGAATCCACGCGCCCGCGACTGGAAGTGGCAAGTCAACCTGATCGGCAGCAAACAAATCAACGCCTGGTGCATGCCCGGTGGCAAGATCGCTTTTTACAGCGCCATCCTGGACGATCTGAAACTCACCGACGACGAAGCGGCCATGGTGATGGGCCACGAAATGGCCCACGCCCTGCGCGAACACGGGCGCGAGCGCCTCGCCAAAAGCAAGGCCACCGGGCTGGGGCTGTCCATTGCCTCATCACTGCTGGGGCTGGGGGCTTTGGGCGATGCCGCCGCCAACGTGGGAACGCAACTGCTGTCGCTCAAATTCAGCCGCGATGACGAGACCGAAGCCGACCTGGTCGGCCTGGAGATTGCAGCGCGTGCCGGCTATCAGCCCGAAGCCAGTGTGAGCCTGTGGAAGAAGATGCTGGCCGCCAGCCACAACAGCGGGCCATCCTTCTTGTCCACCCACCCCAGCGGGGCCAACCGCATCGAAGAAATGGAAGCCAACCTACCCAAGGTGCAACACCTTTACGAGCAGGCCCGCCAAACCCGCTGATCAGGTCCCGCCCACATAAGGGTTGCTCTTGCGCTCACGGCCAAAGGTGCTTTCGGGGCCGTGGCCCGGAATGAACACCGTGTCATTGCCCATGGGCCACAGACGCCCGGTGATGCTGGCGATCAAATCCGCGTAGCTGCCTTGTGGGAAATCGGTGCGGCCAATGCTGCCCGCAAACAGCACATCGCCCACAAAAGCCCGCTGAATCTCGGGCGAATAAAACACCACATGGCCCGGCGTGTGCCCGGGACAATGGCGCACCTGCAAGGTGTGGTTGCCCAGCGTCACGGTATCGTTGTCGTGCAGCCAGCGCGTGGACGTGAAGGTCTTGGCCGGCGGAAAGCCATACCCGGCCGCCGCCTGCGGCAAACCGTCGATCCAAAACTGGTCACCGGGGTGCGGGCCGATGATGGGCAACTGCAAATGTTCGGCCAAATCGGCGGTGCCTGCGGCATGGTCCACATGGCCGTGGGTGATCCAGATCTGCTCCAGCTTGAGCTGCAACTTGTCCACCGCCCTCAGCAACACATCCAGATCTCCCCCGGGATCGATGACGGCGGCCTGCCGCGTCTGGTCATCCCAGATCAAAGAGCAGTTTTGCTGGAAAGGCGTGACGGGGATGGTTTGGTATTGCAGCATGCACAAATTATAGGAATGCCCTGTGTTGTGCCATTTGCCAAATCCAGAGATCGCTTGCTGGTTTAAGCTGACAGTTTATTTCGTTGAATGGAAAGTCACTGGATGAACGCCCTCCTGAATGTCGGCTTGTTGGGTTATGGCTATGCCAGTGCCACGTTTCATGCCCCCCTGGTCGATGCGGTACCTGGGCTGCGGCTGGCTGCCATTGCCAGCAGCCGCCCGGGCGATGTGCTCGCCGACTGGCCTGATGTCAGTGTGTGCGCATCCGCGGCCGAACTGATCGCCCGGCCCGACATCGATCTGGTGGTGATCGCCACGCCCAATGACACCCACGCGCCGCTGGCTGCGCAGGCACTGGCTGCAGGCAAGCATGTGGTGGTGGACAAGCCGTTCACGCTGCAGGTCAGCGAAGCCCGCGATCTGGTGGCACTGGCCGAGCAGCACCAACGCTTGCTCTCGGTGTTTCACAACCGGCGCTGGGACGCCGACTTCTTGAGCCTGCAAGCCGTGCTGCAGCGCGGCGAGTTGGGCCGCATCACACACTTTGAATCACACTTTGACCGTTACCGCCCCGTGGTCCGACAGCGCTGGCGCGAGTCGGGACAGCCGGGCAGTGGCCTGTGGTACGACCTGGGGCCGCATTTGCTGGACCAGGCGCTGCAACTGTTGGGCACGCCCGAGACGCTGTCGCTGGATGTGGCCAGCCAGCGCGACGGCAGTCTGGCCGATGACTGGTTTCACGCGGTGCTGCGCTATGGCCCCATGCGGGTGGTGCTGCACGCCAGCGCCTTGACCGCCCGGGTGTCACCGCGTTTTGTGGTGCATGGCACGGCGGGCTCACTGGTCAAGTGGGGGCTGGACACGCAAGAAGACGCACTCAAGGCAGGCCTGCGGCCATCCGGGGAGGATTGGGGCATCGACCCCCAACCGCTGCACCTGACTTTGTCAGACGATCAGCAGACATTGGCCGAAAGCCAGCGGACTTGCGAACGGGGTGACTACACGCGGTATTACGCCGGTGTGCGCGATGCCCTGTGGCAGGGTGCGCCCAACCCGGTGCCCGCACATGAGGCGGTGCAGGTGATGGCACTGATCGAGCTGGGGCTGGCCAGTGCCCGGCAAGGACGGGTGTTGCCGGTGGCGGGTTGAGTTCGGACGAGCCCGATCAAAAATCCCAGTCGTAGCCGATGGTGATCGGGGCGTGGTCTGAGAATTTCTCGCCCTTGTAAATGGATTCGGTGCGGGCTTTCTCGGCCAGCGCAGGGGTGGCCAGGTGGTAATCGAGCCGCCAACCCACGTTGTTGGCATAGGCCTGCCCCCGGTTGCTCCACCATGTGTAGCAGGTGTCCGTGGTGTCGGGTTGCAGTTGGCGGTACACATCCACCACACCGCCCTCGGTGGTCAGCTTCGTCATCCAGGCGCGCTCTTCGGGCAAGAAGCCGCTGTTTTTCTGGTTGCTGCGCCAGTTTTTCAGGTCAGCCTGCTGGTGGGCAATGTTGACATCGCTGCACACCACAAACTCTCGCTCACCTTTGAGCGCCATCAGGTGCGGGTACATCAGGTCCAAAAAGCGGAACTTGGCCTCTTGCCGCTCGGGACCGGACGAACCGCTGGGGAAATAACTGCTGATGATGGACATCTTGCGTGCAGGGGTGTCAAAACGCAGCTCCACATAGCGCCCCTCGGCGTCGAACTCACCGCCGTCAAAACCCACGACCACGTCGCTGGGCTCATGTCGGGTGTATACAGCCACGCCCGAGTAGCCTTTTTTCTGAGCAAAGTGAAAGTGCCCCTTGAGGCCCGCGAGCTCTTCAAACTTGCCTGCCACGTCGGGGGCCTGGGCTTTGACTTCTTGCACACAAATACAATCAGGCTTTTCTTGCGCCAGCCAGGCTTCGACCCCTTTGGTCGTGGCCGAACGGATGCCGTTGAGGTTGAGGCTGGTGAGTTTGAACAAGGATTTCCCCATGGTGACAGGACAGGCAAGCAGCGCCGAGATGCAGGCGCTCGCTCAGGAATTTGTGCAATTTGCGGTCGATTCGGGCGTCTTGCGCTTTGGCGAATTCAAGACCAAAGCCGGGCGCATGAGCCCTTACTTCTTCAATGCCGGTTTGTTTGACGATGGTGCCAAACTCGGCCGACTCGCGCAATTCTATGCAAAAGCCTTGCTGGCCAGCGGCATCGAATTCGACATGATTTTTGGCCCCGCTTACAAGGGTATTCCACTGGGTGCAGCTGTGGCCGTCGAACTGGCACGTCTCGGCAAAAACGTGCCCTTTGCCTACAACCGCAAGGAAGCCAAAGACCACGGCGAAGGCGGCTCGCTGGTCGGTGCGCCCTTGCAAGGCCGTGTGCTGATCGTGGACGATGTGATGAGCGCTGGCACGGCTGCCCGTGAGTCCATTGCGCTGATTCAAGCCGCCGGGGCCACCCCCCATGCGATCGCCATTGCGTTGGACCGCCAGGAAATGGCCACCGAAAAGCAGGCCGATGGCTCGGTCAAAGACGTGCCGCACAGCGCGGTTCAATATGTGCGCAACACATTGGGCATGCAGGTGTGCACCATCGCGCAGCTGTCTGACTTGCTGGCCTATTTGTCGGCCCAAAGCGGCAACGAACTGGGCGAGCACTTGCCTAAAGTGCAGGCATACCGCGACCGCTACGGCGTCTGACAACCCTGCAAGCCCCCACCAAGGACCTTCGGGTCCTTTTTTCATGGTCCTGTGCCACCGAAGGCACACAGCCTTGTCTTTTTTGGGGTTTCGTTTCGTCTTGTTACGATTTTTTATCAAAAACACCAAATTAAATTTATTCGAAACAAATTACTCAAACAGCCCCTGTAACCCGTTTTTTGACTCTCAAATGCCTTGAAAGGCGCATGGATATTGAATCTGCAGACCGCAACACGGCAATCTACGCCAGTTATTTTCGACCTGCCGTTAAAAATTAAGCGCTCAAATTTCATGCAAAATAGTGTTTTAGATGTTTATCCAAAAATGGCATACGCCAATTGGCGGATTCACAATTTTGTTTTTTATCCTGAAAATTTCAGTTTTCACGTAGTTGGTATTTCAACCTCGATGCTTGATCTTTTTCATCCAACACGCAAGAACCAAGCTGGCTCCGAGCAGCAAAACGGCATCCGTTTTGACATGCCTTGGCCCCAGATGCTTTGCGCGGCAACACTGGCAGGCTTTGCCATGGCTGCGCCTGCGCAAAGCCTGTCCGACGTGGTCAACCAGGCACTTCAAACCTACCCTGCCATTTTGTCGAGTGCAGCAAAAACTCAAGCGTCCCGCTCGGAGATCGGGCGAGCCCGCAGCGCCCACTACCCACAGTTCGGGATGGTGGCAGGAACCAACTCGACCAGCTCAGGGACATTGCCTTCGACGACCCAAAAGACATCCTTGTCACCCACTGCACGACTGAATTTGTGGTCTGGGGGCAAGATCGAAGCCGAAGCCGAACGTGCCGAAGCGCTGACTCGCTCCTCTGAATCCACGCAATCGGGCACACTCGATGAAATTGCGCAAAAAGCGGCCGAAGCCTATTTAAATTGGGCCCGGGCCACTGATTTGCACGCCTTGGCCATCAAAAACGTGAACTCCCACCGACTCACGTTGGACGACCTGGAAAAGATCACCCAGATCGACAAAGGACGGCGTGTGGACTATGAGCAGGCGCTGGTCCGGATGGAGAATGCCCACCTCGCTTTGCAACAACGCAAAGCCGAACTCGAACAAGCCCGCCAGGTCGTGCGCCGCTTCTGGACTGGCCCGCTCAAAGATGCACCAGCAGACCTCAGCGATGCCGTCTCGGACACCGGACTGCTCGGCCGCATCCCTGCCACGCTGCCAGTGGCCTTGGACATGGTCACGGACGATTTGCCCAGCATTGCCCAATATGTGGCTCAGGTGCAAGCAGCCCAAGCTTCTGTCAAGCTGGCCAAAGGGCAGTTCTGGCCCACCGTCGATCTTACGGTGTCCAAGCAGCTCAATGCCGCCACCTTGCGTCAGGACACATTCACCCAATTGCAACTGAACGCACCACTTTACAACGGCGGCGCCAATACCGCAGGCCTGGACGGGGCACTCAGCCAAGTCAACGCCGCGCAGTTTGCCCTGGACGAAGCACGCATCCTGGCACGAGAAAAAACGGCACTGGCTTGGCAAGACTGGGATTCGGCCAGACAACGCGCCAACACCGGGGCATTGCAGTCTGATGTGGGTGAGCGGCTGGTTGAATCCTATCGGCAGCAATTTCGGGTGGCTCGCCGCTCATTGCTGGACCTGCTCAACATCCAGACCGAATCTTTTGGCTACCGCAGCGCAGCACTGAGTGCCTTTCATGAAGAACGGTTGGCCAGAGTCCGCTTGTTGGCGGCCACAGGCGACCTGGCCCACCGCTTTGCCTTCGCACCTGGCCAGCTCAGCGAGCCCGCCCGCTGAACACCACGGCCCATCCCCATTTACCGAGTTTCAATGGCTACCTTGTCCACTCCCCCTTCAGCTGGCAACCAGCCAGGTTTTGCCGCCACCGCGAAAGAGGCACCGGCCGATCCGATGCTGATTTGCCTGACCATGGCCGCCAAACTGTTGAACCACCCGGTTCACATTCAGGTCCTCAAAGCAGGCTTCGCGCTCAACCAGAACGGCCAAATCCCACTGTCGGCCTACCCCGACATGGCCCACAAGCACGGCATGATCGCCTCTTGGGCGCGCATCAAAGTGGCTGACATTCCCAGCTACATGCTACCGGTGCTGATGCCCCTGAGCGATGGACGCGCCTGTGTGTTGCGCAGCATCAAGGGCGAGACAGCCGAAGTTCTGTGGGCCGACAAAGGCATGTCGGAAGAGGCGATTTCCGTTGCAGAACTGCAAAATTTGGCCCAACCCGAAGTCCTGGCCCTCAAACTTCAACCTACTCGCAGCGACCAAACATTGACGCCTTTGCAGGGCGCTGCGTTCAACTGGTTCTGGGGCACGCTTTGGCGCTTTCGCCACTTTTATGTGGAATCCATGGTGGCCACGGTGGTGGCCAACATCCTGACACTGGCCAGCGTGTTCTTTACCATGAACGTGTACGACCGGGTGGTGCCCACTGCAGCTTACGCTTCGTTGTGGACACTGGCGATTGGCACAGCACTGGCCAGTATTCTTGAATTCGTCATGCGCTGGCTCAAGGCGCGCCTGGTTGATCTGGGTGGTAAGAAAGCCGATCTGGCCATCAACGCCACGCTGCTGCGTGAAATCATGTCAATTCGGCTGGAACACCGACCGCAGTCCGTGGGCATTTTTGCCAGTTCCATGCGTGACTTTGAATCGCTGCGCGATTTCTTCTCTTCCGCTTCGTTGGTGCTTTTGGCTGACATGCCGTTTGTGCTGATGTTCCTGGCACTGATCGCCATGGTGGGTGGCCCCATCGTCTGGATTCCCGCCTTGACCGTACCCGTTCTGGTGGCCATTGGACTGTTCGCTCAAAAGCCCTTGATGACCGCCATGCGCGCCAACATGAAAGAGTCGGGCGACAAGCAAAGCGTACTGGTCGAATCGGTGCTCAACTTGGAATTGCTCAAGGCACACAACGCCGAAAGCTACCTGCAACGTCGCTGGGAAGTGTCCAACCTGGCGGGTGCTGACTCTTATAAAACCATCCGCAGCTTGACCAACTGGATCATGGGCATCACCACCTCCATCCAGCAATTGGTGACGGTGGCCATGGTTGTCGCAGGCGTTTACCTGATCCACGCCAACCAATTGACGCTGGGTGGTCTGATTGCCTCGGTGATCTTGTCCGGTCGAGCCTTGTCGCCACTGGCCAGCATCATGTCCCTGGCATCACGCTATCAACAGGCCAAGACTTCGCTGGAGACCCTGGACGGCCTGATGAAACGCCCGCGTGACCGCGAACATGCCCGTCAATATGTGGTGCCCGAAGCCGTTCATGGCAGCCTGGAAGCTGTGGCGGTTGAATTTGCGTATCCAGGCGAACACAAAATTCCCGTCATCAAGAAGCTCTCGATCTCCATTCCAGCGGGTCAAAAGGTGGCCATGCTGGGCCGTGTAGGCAGTGGCAAAAGCACCTTGCTGCGCCTGATGGCCGGTTTGTACGCACCACTGGCTGGCAACATCAGACTGGACGGCCTGGATTTGCAACAACTGGAGCCCAGCGAGGTACGCAACCACATCGGTTACGTGGGTCAAGACCCGCAATTGTTCATGGGCACGCTGCGCGATAACCTGGTGTTGTCCGACAGCTGGATCAGCGATACCAAAATTGCTGAAGTACTCAAGCTGCTGAACATTTTCGACATGGTGGCCAACCACCCCTTGGGGCTGAACATGCCCATCACTGAAGCCGGTGGTGGCCTGTCAGGCGGTCAACGTCAGTTGATCTCAATTGCCCGCATGATGCTGCGCAATCCCAGGATCGTGTTCATGGACGAGCCCACCGCCAGCATGGACCAGAACACCGAAGCGCGTGTGATTGCCGTGCTCAAAAACTGGCTGCAAGGCCGCACCTTGCTGATGTCCACACACCGCCCCCAGTTGCTGGAATGGGCCGATGCCATCGCCGTGATCGACAACGGCCAATGCGTTGCAGTGGGTCCTAAACAAGAAATGATTGAGAAACTCTCGCGTGGCATCGACGTCAACGCACCGAAGGCCCAAGGGGCAGCAGCATGAGCAAAAAAAGTATGCAAAGTTCCGGGTTTGGCATCGCCACTGTGGAAGACGATGAGCGCCGCGCCAGCAAAACGCTGGTTTGGGCGACAGGCGCTACTTTGGTGATCGCACTGGTCTGGGCCGCCTTGTTCGATCTGGACGAAATCACCCGCGGCCAGGGCAAAGTCATCCCGTCCAGCCGCGAACAAATCATCCAGAGCCTGGACTCGGGCGTCATGAGTGAAATTTATGTGCGTGAAGGCAGCGTGGTCGAGAAAGATCAAGTGCTGCTTCGCATTGATGACGCGCGCTCTGGGGCAGTGTTCCGTGAAGCCCAGGAAAAATACCTGGCTTTGTTGGCCATGTCGTCCCGACTCAAAGCTGAAGCCTACGGAACCCCTCTCAAATTCCCGGCGGAGCTGGACAAACAACCCGATTTGAAACAACAGGAAACGCTGGCCTACAACGCACGCAAACTGGCCCTGTCCGAATCACTGAACGCACTCGACCAATCCTTGTCGGCTGTCACCCGGGAACTGGCCATCACAGAACCCATGGTCAGTCAGGGTGTGATGTCTGAAGTCGAACTGCTGCGTCTTCGCCGTCAGCACGCAGAACTCTTAGGCCAACGTGCCGAGCGCCGCAACCGCTACCTGACCGATGCCAACAACGAACTGGTCCGCGTGTCATCCGAACTCTCGCAAACCAAAGAAAATGCTTCCGCCCGCGAAGACTCCCTGATGCGCACCACAGTCAAGTCACCCATGAAAGGGGTGGTGAAAAATGTGCAAATCACCACCGTGGGAGGGGTCATCCAGGCGGGTCAGCCCATTTTGGAAATCGTGCCCACCGAAGACGAAATGTTGGTGGAAGCCTATGTCAAGCCATCTGAGGTCGCCTTCCTGAAAGTCGGCCAAAAGGCCGTGGTCAAACTGACCGCCTACGACTTCAACAAATATGGCGGGCTTGATGGCGTGCTGGAACACCTGAGCCCGGACACCCTGCGTGACGAACGTCAAAAACGCCCAGGCAACCCGATGGAACTGGAAGAAGGCCTGTACCGGATTTTGGTTCGCGTGAAAGAAGCCGAAGATCTGCGCAATGGTCTGAAGCTCACGCCCACACCCGGCATGACCGCTTCAGTCGAAATACGCACAGGACACAAATCCGTTCTGGAATACCTGTTCCGCCCTCTTCAGAATGTTTCGCAAGCACTGCGTGAACGTTGATCAGACAACAACAATAGGAGTCACCTATGAGCGAAGAACTCTCCATGCCCCTTGGTGTTCAGGGCATCGCCGCAGAAGCCAGCATTGCGGGCAAGCATAAAAACGAACTCAACACACCGCAATTCCTGAGCACTGCAGAAGCTGCACGTATGCTGGGCCTGTCCACCACACTGGTCCAGACGCTGGTCGACCAAGGAGACCTCAAAGGCTGGAAGACCCGTGGCGGCCATCGTCGGATCTCTCTGGACTCGATCGCTGATTACCAAAACGCGTCTTGCAATGAAGCCACATCGGTCACCAAATCCATTGTGCGTCCACGCGTGACAGTCGTCATTGAAACAGCTGCATTGATGGACAACATCCGGAAAGAATTTGCCCATTGGAATTTCCCGATTGATGTGAGCTTCTTTGACTCGGTGACAGAAGCCTTGCTGGAGCTGCCCAGCAAGCGTCCAGACATGTTGGTGGTCGAAATGGCCATGCCCCGCCATCTGCAAGAAAAAACATTCCAGGCCCTGGAAAATTTCAACCAACGTGGCCGCACGCCGTTGTCTGTGGTGCTGGTGACCGAAGAAGTCGGCCTGATGTCCAGCATGCCTCAAGGCAGTTCATCAGCCATCCAGCTCGTCAGAGGTCCGCTCTCTCCCATCTGGATGCATGCTTACCTGACAGGGGTTGTCGCATCCTGCCGCGTCTGATCATTTCAGCGTGATTTCCAACGCCACTCTTCGCGGTGGCGTTTTTCATGGTGCAAACCATTGCTGCGTCCATTTCACGCCAAACTCCAACAAAAACGCCACCGCAATGGGTGGCGAAGTCGGGCTTGGTGCGGCTGGCGGGGATCGAACCCACGACCCTTGGCTTCGGAGGCCAATACTCTATCCACTGAGCTACAGCCGCACACAAGCATGGATTATCTCACGCCTTGCCCCTTTCACCGGCGCTTGCAAGGTGAGTGAAGGGTGGACCGCTATAATCTCGGGTTGATTACGGTCAATCCAAAGGCCCAGACGGCCCCAGCCCTACAAGAGGATCTCATGAGCGACAACAGCCACGATCAACACGAAGCCCACACCGGTCCGGTGAAAACCCCAAAGCAAATGCTTTTGCTGAGCGTGGCGTCTTTCGTCATTCCGGTGTTCATCATCATCGGCTTGGTCTTTTACGTCACCTCCTTCAACAAAGAAGCCCCTGGTGCGGGCGATGCTGACCGGGCTTTGGCTCAGCGCATCCAGAAGGTAGGCATGGTTGAAGTGCGCGATGCCAACCGTCCTCTGAAATCGGGCGAAGAAGTGTACAAGGCCCAATGCTCGGCTTGCCACGCCACAGGTGCGGCCGGTGCGCCCAAATTTGGTGATGCAGCTGCTTGGGGCCCTCGCATCAAGCAAGGTTTTGAGACCTTGGTCAACTCGGCTCTCAAAGGCAAAGGTGCCATGGGCGCTCAAGGTGGCGGTGACTTCAACGACATTGAAATTGCCCGTGCTGCAGCTTTCATGGCCAACAATGGCGGTGGCAAGTTTGAAGAACCGAAGGCCCCTGCTGCCGAAGGTGAAAAAAAGTAATCTTCTTGACCCCCCATAAAAAAACCGGCCTCTTGCCGGTTTTTTTATGCCTGCCCAAATGTTATCCAGCCATGGCTTTCAAACCGTCCCTTGCGGGCTGACCACATAGGCAAAGCGAACGGGCAATTCTGCGGCCAAACAGTCTTGTGGTCTCCACAGACCTTGCTCAACCGCATCGGCCACCAGGCACACATCCAGGCTATGAACCAAACCCAAGCCCAGATGCGTGTGCAAATAGACACGGCCGACTTCGTCCAGCAAGCATTGCTTCACCACCGCAGTTTGGCCGCTGTGGGCGATGGGCTCCAAACGCTCATTGATTCGCCAGATGAATGGCGTTGTCTCCAACTCAACATACACCCTCTGCGGGCCGTTCTGAAAATACCAACGGCCTTGTGCATCGGCTTCGTAATTGCGGTGGATAAAGTCTATGAGTTTGTCGTGGCGCAGTACCGAGCCTTTGGCACCAGGCAACCCACTTTGAAATGACCCCGAGGCTTGCACCCGGTCATCGCGCATGTGCCATTGCCCGCGACTGTCCAGTCCCAACCAGCCATAGCAGTCGGGTACATCAGGCCACTTGGCCATGGCCTGGCGAACAATGTCATCCATGGAACACTCCTGATGGGCTCGACAGACCTGCGGCCCCCATCAACCAGGCGCCAACGGCATTGGGCAAGCCAAACACATGGCCTGGCAAACCACCTTCTGCAAACCCGACATGCCCGCCTTGCACTGGTTGCCAAAGCGTGACCGAATTTGACACATCACTGAGTCCGGGAAGGCTGTCCGCGGGCACAAAGGGATCATTGCGCGCATTGAGCGCCAGAGCCGGGATTTGAATGTTGGGCATGAAGGGCTTGGCAGAGGCACGCGACCAATAATCGTGGGCGTCCCTGAAGCCATGCAAGGGTGCAGTGAACACGTTGTCGAATTCATACAAATCCTTGGCTGCGAGCATTTTTCGGGCATCAAACAGGCCCGGATGCTGGCGCAATTTGGCTATGGCTTTGGGCTTCATGGTACGAAGAAACATGCGCGTATAAACCTGCCGGTTGAAGCCTCGACCTATCGCCAGGCCACTTTGGACCAAATCGAGTGGGGAACAAATCGAGGCCACAGCATCCGCAGAGCGTGCTGCCTGCGCCCCATGCTCGCCTGCCCAGCGCATCAAGGCGTTGCCCCCCAGTGACACACCCGCAGCCACCAGCGTGCGTCCACCCGCTTGGTGGTGCATGTGACGAAAACGACCCAGCAACCAATCGATTTCCTGATGGTCGCCAGAATGGTAAGCGCGCGGGGCAAGGTTCAATTCGCCACTGCACCCCCTGAAATGAGGGAGGGCGAAATTCAGATCATGCGCCGCAGCCCAGTCGGCAAAAGCTTCAGCGTAGTGGCTTTTTGATGAGCCCTCTAGACCGTGAAACAGCACCAGCATGGGACGGTCTGGGCAACTGGCCGTTTGGTGATCCACATCGACAAAGTCATGGTCAGGCGTGATCCAACGTTCCCGCCGCAGCGGCAATGGCGCCGATTTGCGCCGACGTGCATACAACGCTGGCCAGATCGTCTGAGCATGACCACCCGGCAGCCATGCAGGCGAACGGTAATCCATCTCTCAGTGCAGCACCGCAGGCTTGACGCCCACGTCGGCCAAGTCATCAGGCGTGCCCGGGCTGGCATGGTGCGCCACCATGCGCCAGCCTTGCGGAGTCTTGTGATAGACGTTGGTGGCTATCACAAACGCTTGGCGTGCGCCCTGCGGCGTGATCACTTCGACCCGTTCAACCAAATGATGCACTGCGCTGGCCAGCGAGGCCACTTTGTGGATTCGTTCAGGGTGTGCCTGCACACTGCCATTGGCAAACATGGCCTCAAACGCTGAACGGATCGCGCCAGTGCCAACCACGCGTGGCCCGCCTGGATGAACACACACAATGTCGTCTTCTTCTGCCCAGCAAGCCATCAGTTGCTCAATGTTGGCGTTGTGCAAGGCCTCATAAAAGGCTTGCTCGATCTCATCAGGCGTGCCGCCAACGGTAGCGGCCTGCAATTTCGCGCGTTTCATGGTCATGGGTTCTGTCTCAGCATCTTCCCGCCATTGTGCCGTGTTTGGGGACAGCGCACGGTGATCAAGGACACGCTAAGGCTTTGCGAAAAAAAACCCGGCCACATTGCTGCGCCGGGTTTTTGGCCAGGGCATTGCTGCACCGGACCACGCTGAATCAGCGCTTATTTTTTGCGGTAACGGCGCAGCGCCGACAACTGGGCGGCCAACACAACCAGCTCGTTCTGAGCACGGGTCATGTCGATTTCGCTCTTGGCATTGCGCAGCGCTTCTTCCGCCGCAGCTTTGGCCGCATTGGCTTTTTCTTCGTCGAGGTCTTTGCCGCGAATCGCGGTGTCGGACAGCACGGTCACGCAGTCAGGCTGCACTTCCAGAATGCCACCGGCCACGAAAACGAACTCTTCGCCACCGTCAGCCGTCTCAATGCGAACCGAACCGGCCTTGATGCGGGTGATCAGTGGGGTGTGGCGTGGGTAAATACCCAGTTCGCCAGACTCACCGGGCAAAGCCACAAACCGGGCTTCGCCCGAGTAGATGGACTCTTCGGCACTGACCACATCAACGTGGATGGTGTTCATAGTTACTCCAGGAAAAGGTGAAAATTGGTTTCAGCGGCGGGACACAGCGTCACAAGGACACAGTGTCCCGTGTAGCCGCTTAAGCCATCTTCTTGGCCTTCTCGAAAGCTTCGTCGATGGTACCCACCATGTAGAACGCTTGTTCTGGCAGGTGATCACACTCACCGCTGGTGATCATCTTGAAACCACGGATGGTTTCAGCCAACGACACATACTTGCCTGGCGAACCGGTGAACACTTCCGCAACGTGGAAGGGCTGCGACAAGAAACGCTGGATCTTGCGAGCACGGGCCACAGCCAGCTTATCTTCAGGAGCCAGTTCGTCCATGCCCAGAATGGCGATGATGTCGCGCAGTTCTTTGTACCGCTGCAATGTACCCTGCACAGCGCGAGCTGTGGAGTAGTGCTCTTCACCGACGACCAGAGGGTCCAGCTGACGGCTGGTGGAATCCAGTGGGTCAACCGCAGGGTAGATACCCAAAGCGGCGATGTCTCGAGACAACACCACGGTGGAGTCCAAGTGAGCGAAGGTGGTCGCTGGCGATGGATCGGTCAAGTCATCGGCTGGCACGTAAACGGCCTGAATCGATGTGATCGAGCCGACTTTGGTCGATGTGATACGTTCTTGCAGACGGCCCATTTCTTCGGCCAGCGTAGGCTGATAGCCCACAGCAGAAGGCATACGACCCAGCAAAGCAGACACTTCGGTACCGGCCAGTGTGTAACGGTAGATGTTGTCCACGAAGAACAACACGTCACGGCCTTCGTCACGGAAGGATTCGGCGATGGTCAAACCAGTCAGGGCCACGCGCAGACGGTTGCCTGGAGGCTCGTTCATCTGACCGTACACCATGGCCACTTTGGACTCTTCGAGCTTCTCGAGGTTCACAACGCCGGAGTCGGCCATCTCGTGGTAGAAGTCGTTACCTTCACGGGTACGCTCACCCACACCAGCGAACACGGACAAACCGCTGTGCGCCTTGGCGATGTTGTTGATCAATTCCATCATGTTCACGGTCTTGCCCACACCGGCGCCACCGAACAGGCCCACCTTACCGCCTTTGGCGAAGGGGCAGACCAAGTCGATCACCTTGATACCGGTTTCAAGCAGCTCTTGCGAAGGCGACAGTTCGTCATACGCAGGGGCTTTGCGGTGGATGGGGGCCGTCAATGCCTGATCCACGGGACCACGTTCGTCGATGGGGTTACCCAACACGTCCATGATGCGGCCCAGAGTCGCTTTACCCACGGGCACAGTGATGTTGGCATTGGTGTTGTACACCTGCATGCCACGACGCAAACCGTCGGAAGAACCGAGGGCAATGGTACGGACGATGCCGTCGCCGAGTTGTTGCTGAACTTCCAGCGTCAGTGCGCTGCCGTCCATTTTCAACGCGTCATAGACCTTGGGCATCTGGTCACGTGGGAACTCGACGTCGACCACGGCGCCGATACATTGAACGATATTGCCTAGTGCTTGAGCCATTTTGGTTGCTCCAATCAATTAAATCTTGTGAATGCCGTCAAACAGCCGCTGCACCGGCCACGATTTCCGAAAGTTCTTTCGTGATCGCTGCCTGACGCGTCTTGTTGTAGACCAACTTGAGTTCGCCAATCACGCTGCCGGCGTTGTCGGTGGCGGCCTTCATGGCCACCATGCGGGCGGACTGTTCGGAAGCCATGTTTTCAGCCACGGCCTGGTAGACCACCGCTTCGACATAACGCAGCAACAAGTCGTCAATGACGGCCTGTGCATCGGGCTCATAGATGTAGTCCCAAGCGTGCTGCGAACCAGCTTGCTCTTGCAAAGACTCGGCAGACAGGGGCAACAACTGCTCCACAACCGACTCTTGCTTCATGGTGTTGATGAACTTGGTGTACGACAGGTACACGGCGTTGATCTCACCCTTCATGTACGCATCGAGCAGCACCTTGACGGGGCCAATCAGACGCTCCAGGTGAGGGGTGTCACCGAGTTGAGTCACATGCGAAACCACCTTGGCACCAATACGGCCCAAATAGCCAAAGCCTTTGTTGCCAATGGCGACTGCGTTGGTGCCCACGCCCTGCGCTTGCAGATCGCGGATTTTGTTGGTGACAGCACGCAACACGTTGGTGTTCATGCCACCGCACAAACCTTTGTCCGTGGTCACCACAATGAAACCAGCGGTCTTGGACTCGTTGGTTTCCATGAAGGGGTGAACGTACTCAGGATTGGCTTTGCTCAGGTGACCCGCAACGGTGCGAATTTTTTCGCTGTAGGGACGTGCGGCACGCATCCGGTCCTGCGCTTTGCGCATTTTGGATGCAGCGACCATTTCCATGGCCTTGGTGATCTTCTTGGTGTTTTCCACCGATTTGATCTTGCCGCGAATTTCCTTGCCGACTGCCATATGTGTTCCTATTCAGTTGGGGACAGAGCGTCTGCTCGCATCCGTTCTGTCCCGCAATGTTGAAGGGTTTAGGCGAAGGTCTTCTTGAACGCTGCAATTGCAGTGTTCAGTTCGGCTTCAGCGTCCTTGTCCATGGCTTTGTCGGCTTCCAGCTTGGCCAGCAGCGCAGCGTGCTTGTCTTTCAGGTAGCCGTGCAGGCCAGCTTCAAAAGGCAAAACGCGCTTGACATCGATGTCGTCCATGTAGCCTTTGTTCACAGCGTACAAAGTGGCACCCATGGTGCTGATCGACAGCGGGCTGTACTGAGCTTGCTTGAGCAACTCGGTCACGCGGGCGCCGCGGTCGAGCTGCTTGCGTGTGGCTTCGTCCAGGTCAGAAGCGAACTGCGCGAAAGCGGCCAATTCACGGTACTGAGCCAAGTCGGTACGGATACCACCGGACAGGTTCTTGACCAGTTTGGTCTGCGCTGCACCACCCACGCGGGACACCGAGATACCGGCGTTGATCGCAGGACGGATACCGGCGTTGAACAACGAGGTTTCCAGGAAGATCTGACCGTCAGTGATCGAAATCACGTTGGTTGGCACGAAAGCGGACACGTCACCGGCTTGGGTTTCGATGATTGGCAATGCAGTCAACGAACCTGTTTTGCCTTTGACGGCGCCTTTGGTGAAGGCTTCGACGTAGTCGGCGTTCACGCGGGCAGCACGCTCGAGCAGACGGCTGTGCAGATAGAACACGTCGCCAGGGTAAGCTTCGCGGCCTGGTGGGCGACGCAGCAGCAGCGAGACTTGACGGTAAGCCACAGCTTGCTTGGACAGATCGTCATAAACGATCAATGCGTCTTCGCCGCGGTCACGGAAGTATTCGCCCATCGTGCAGCCAGAGTAGGCCGACACGTACTGCATCGCAGCAGATTCAGAGGCAGAAGCGGCCACGACGATGGTGTATTCCATCGCACCAGCTTGCTCCAGAGCGCGCACCACGTTCTTGATCGACGAGGCTTTTTGGCCAATCGCGACGTAAACGCAGGTCATGTTCTGACCCTTCTGGTTGATGATCGCGTCAATCGCCACAGCGGTCTTGCCGGTCTGACGGTCACCAATGATCAGTTCGCGCTGGCCACGACCCACGGGAACCATCGAGTCGATCGACTTCAGGCCGGTTTGCACAGGCTGGTCCACCGATTTACGTGCGATCACACCAGGGGCGACTTTTTCGATCACGTCGGTCATCTTGGCATTGATCGGGCCTTTGCCGTCAATAGGCTGCCCCAAAGCGTTCACCACACGGCCAATCAGCTCAGGACCAACGGGCACTTCCAGAATGCGGCCTGTGCACTTGACAGTGTCGCCTTCGGAGATGTGCTCGTACTCACCCAAGATCACAGCACCGACCGAGTCACGCTCAAGGTTCAGGGCCAGACCGAAAGTGGCGGTGCCATCGGCTGTGGATGGGAATTCGAGCATTTCGCCCTGCATCACATTGGACAAGCCATGCACGCGGACAATACCGTCGGTCACAGACACCACGGTGCCTTGGTTGCGGATATCGGCGCTGGCGGACAGCCCTTCAATGCGGCTCTTGATCAGTTCAGAAATTTCTGCGGGATTGAGTTGCATGACTCTTTCCTTC
>Ga0228702_1000906_pt1 | contig 20691 bp, 18 predicted proteins | sample McNCre217_Aug_MG_2_FD_178018 | JGI IMG/M metagenome (GOLD analysis project Ga0228702, IMG submission 178018) | Freshwater microbial communities from McNutts Creek, Athens, Georgia, United States - 20-17_Aug_MG | ecosystem: Environmental > Aquatic > Freshwater > Creek | place: USA: Georgia...
GTCCGCAGCAATCTGTTCTACTTTAATTTTTTCGCCAGCGACAACACGATACTGTTTGCCACCGGTTTTTATGACCGCGTACATAAATGACCTCTTTTGAATGGAAGTTTCCAAGGGCTGATCCCCGAGGAACCGCAAATTCTAGCATGACCTGACACCCGATTGCAAATTGCCCCATGAGCCCTGACAGCACGGCGTGCCGCAGCGTCATGGGCTGTCCCTATAATCAGCGCCAATTTCAATCCATTTTCCTGACTCTGGCGAATTTGCCAGGTGTCCTTGCCGGATTTTCCACTTGTCTGCCTCCGAAAACAGCACCGCAGCCGTCCTCGCCCTGGTCGCCCCCGACATGGCGCAGGTGGACCATGTCATTGCCCAACGCCTGGACTCGGGCGTGCCATTGGTTGGCGAGGTCGCCAAGTACATCATCTCGGCAGGCGGCAAGCGTTTGCGCCCTGTGCTGCTGCTGCTGACTTGCGGCGCACTGGGCTACACAGGCGCCCAGCGCCACAACTTGGCCGCCGTGGTCGAATTCATCCACACCGCCACCTTGCTGCACGACGATGTGGTGGACGAGTCCACCCTGCGCCGTGGCCGCCCGACCGCCAACGAAAGCTTTGGCAACCCGGCCAGCGTGCTGGTGGGTGACTTTTTGTACTCCCGCGCCTTCCAGATGATGGTGGACGCGGACAGCATGCGCGTGATGCAAACCCTGGCTGATGCGACCAATGTGATCGCTGAAGGCGAAGTGCTGCAGCTGATGAACATGCACGATGCCTCGCTGGACGAAGAAGGTTATTTGCGCGTCATCCGATCGAAAACCGCCAAGCTGTTCGAAGCCAGCGCCCGCCTGGGCGCCATCCTGGCAGGCAGCCCTGCTGCCATTGAGGCCGCTTGCGCCCACTACGGTCAAGCCTTGGGCACGGCATTTCAGGTCATTGACGATGTGCTCGACTACGACGGCAATGCCGCCGAAATGGGCAAAAACCTGGGCGACGACCTGCGCGAGGGCAAAGCCACCTTGCCTCTGATTTTGGCCATGCAAAAAGGCACGCCCGCCCAGAGCCAAACCGTGCGCGAAGCAATCGAAACCGGCAGCGTGGATCGTCTGAGTGAAATCGTGGCCATTGTGCGCGAGACAGGTGCCCTGGAGGCCACGCGCCATGCCGCCGCCGCCGAGGCGCAACGCGCCATTGATGCCGCGATGCAACTGCCTGACAACATGCACCGCCAGGCCATGGTGGTGTTGGCATCACAACTGCTGAATCGCCGTACCTGAGCCTCTCACACTTGTCCCACCAGCCGCTGCATTCAGCGGCTTTTTTTATTTCTGCACGCCAGCCAGGATTTACAAAACAGCCCGTCCGGCCCATCATCTTGAAACAGAGGTATTCAATACCCCGGGAGGAGACATGGCGGAAAACATGAACGCCCGCATGGGCAGTGGTCAAAACGAAGAGGCGCCGGTGGTCCAGTACGTCCAGCAGTTGCTGGAGCAGGCCGTGGCCATGCAGGCATCCGACCTGCACTTCGAGCCTTATGAACACCATTACCGCGTACGCATGCGGGTGGATGGCCAATTGCGCGAAATGGCCACACCCCCCATGGCTCTGAAAGACCGACTGGCCTCGCGTGTGAAAGTGCTGTCACGCCTGGACATCGCCGAAAAACGCCTGCCCCAGGATGGGCGCATGAAGCTGCAGCTGCCTCATGGCCGCACCATCGACCTGCGGGTGAGCACCCTGCCCACCTTGTTTGGCGAAAAGCTGGTGATCCGGGTGCTGGACTCGGCACAAGTCCAGCTGGATTTGCCTCAACTGGGGTATGAGCCTGACGATTTGAAACGGTTGGTAGAAGCGATCCGCAAGCCGCACGGCATGGTGCTGGTCACTGGCCCGACAGGCTCGGGCAAGACCCAGTCGCTGTACGCCTGCCTGAACCTGCTCAACACCGCAGAAGTCAACATCGCCACCGTAGAAGACCCTTGCGAGATCCAGCTGCAAGGCATCAACCAGGTCAATGTGCAAGACAAGCCTGGGCTGACGTTTGCGGTGGCTTTGCGGGCCTTCTTGCGGCAAGACCCAGACATCCTGATGGTCGGTGAGATCCGGGACCTGGAAACGGCCAACATCGCGGTCCAAGCCGCCCAGACGGGACACCTGGTGCTGTCCACCCTGCACACCAACGATGCCCCCAGCACCTTGGTGCGCCTGCGCAACATGGGCACGGCCACCTACAACATCGCTGCCAGCGTGACCCTGATCACAGCGCAGCGGTTGATCCGCTGCCTGTGCCCGCATTGCAAGCAAAAAATCACCCTGCCCCGCGACACCCTGCTGCAAGCAGGATGGCCTGCCGCCCTGCTCCCGGCAAGCACCATCGAGGTTTACACACCGCGTGGTTGCGCGCAATGCCACAAAGGCTATTCAAAGCGCACAGGCATCTTTCAGGTCATGCCCATGAGTGCCACCCTGCAAGCGCTGGTGCTGAGCGATGCGAGCACGCAGGCACTGGCAGCCCAGGCTGCCCGTTAAGGCGTCGCAAGCCTGCGCGTGGCAGGCTTGCGCAAGGTGCTGCAAGGCATCACCTCGCTCGAAGAGGTTCTGACGGCCACCCGAGAAGACGATGGAGATATCCGATGAAAACGACCTTCTCGTGGACAGCGCATGACACGCAGGGCCGAAAGGCAAAAGGGAAAATCCAGGCCGACAGCACCGCTCTGGCCCAGGCCCAATTGCGCCGACAAGGCTGGCAAGGCGTGCACCTTCAACGTCTGTGGTGGAACACGTCACCACGCGTGCGGACCCGTGATGTGGCGCAAATGACTCGGCAACTGTCTGCTCTACTCAAAGCGGGCATTCCCTTGCTGCAGGCCTTGCACATGCTCTCCCGCAGCCTGCCTTCGGAGGCGCTGACCGCCGTGATTCAGGCGGTCCATGACGATGTGGCATCGGGCCAGTCCTTGCACAGCGCCTTGATCCGGCATCCGCAGCCATTTTCGGGCTTGTACACCAGCATGGTTCAAGCGGGTGAGGCTGCGGGCATTCTGGACACACTGATGGAACGCCTGGCCAGCACGCTCGAGAAGAACGAAGCCCTGCGCTCGCAAGTGCGGTCTGCCCTGACTTACCCCCTGACGGTGATGGTGATCTCTGCGGCGGTCCTGGTGATGCTGCTGGTTTTTGTGGTGCCGGTATTTCAGGACGTGTTCAAAAGCTTTGGCGCCGAGCTGCCTTGGCCCACCCAGATGGTGGTCGCTCTGAGCCACAGTCTGAGCACATTCGGGCCATGGGCTGTGCTGGCCATCTTCCCGGGCGTGTGGCTATGGCAAAAGTCAAAAAAAGGCGAGACAAGGCTCAAGCGCTGGTTCCACCACCAACTGCTGCGAGCCCCCTTGTTGGGTCCATTGCTCCAAAGTGCGGTGGTGGCACGCTGGACGCAAACCTTGTCTGCCTTGCTGGCCGCCGGCGTGCCCTTGGCCGAAGCCCTGGGACCGGTCGCGCAGGCGTGCGATCATGCGGTCTTTGCACGCATCACGGTCCAATTGCAACGGCAAGTGGCCCAGGGCAGCAGCTTGAGCGAAGCCATGGGGCGTACAGGTCGATTCCCACCCATGATCGTGCAGCTGTGCAACACCGCAGAAGAGACAGGAACCATGGACACCTTATTGGCACGGGCTGGCAGCCTGATGGAAACCGAGCTGGACGATCGCATCCATGCGCTGTCAAGTTTGCTGGAACCGCTCATCATTGTGGTGCTGGGTGGTTTGATCGGCGGTATTCTGGTGGCCATGTATTTGCCTATTTTTCGCTTGGGTCAGGTGTTTTGACATGCCGATGGACTTTTTCACCTGGACGCTGATCATCCTGCTCGGCCTGGCCATCGGGAGTTTCCTGAATGTGGTGATCCACCGCCTGCCGCGCATGCTGGAGGCCCAATGGGCCGCCGAAGCCCAAGCGCATGCAAGCCACGAGCCCCAGGACGATGGTCCCGCCTACAACCTGGCTTTACCCGGCTCACACTGCCCCCACTGCCATGCAGCCTTGCGCTGGACGGACAACTTGCCGGTGCTCAGCTACCTGTGGCTGCGCGGCCGCTGCAGACAATGCCAAGCCCCGATTGGCTGGCGCTACCTGACGGTCGAATTGTTCACCTGCGCCTTGTTTGTGTGGAGCTTTGCCACGCACGGCGTGAGCGCCAGCGCTTTGGCCTGGGCCGGTTTTGCCTCAGCCCTGGTGGCCTTGGCCGCGATTGATGCCGACACCCACCTGCTGCCCGATGCCATCACACAGCCCTTGGTCTGGGCCGGTTTGCTGGCTGCGGCTGGGCAGCTCAGCGGTCAAAGCTTGTCCGATGCCTTGTGGGGCGCGGTGGCTGGTTATCTGTTTTTATGGACCGTCTATTGGCTTTTCAAACTGCTGACCGGCAAGGAAGGCATGGGCCAAGGGGACTTCAAGCTGCTGGCCGCCCTGGGCGCCTGGCTGGGCTGGCCGGCGCTGGTCTCGCTGGTGCTGATCGCATCGCTCAGCGGCGTGGCTGTGGGTCTGCTTGGGCGGGCACGCGGACAACTGGGCGAAGACGGCTATATTCCTTTTGGGCCATTTTTGGCTTTTGCGGGTTGGTGGGTCATGACTTGGGGGCCCCTGCCTGGCTTGCACGTGTAAATCATGAATTCAAAACGCATTTGGCGCATCGGCCTGACCGGTGGCATTGGCAGCGGCAAAAGCACCGTTGCGGGCATGTTGGCAGCACGCGGTGCCGCCGTGATCGATGCCGATGCCATTTCCCGCAGCGTGACGGCCACCGGTGGCCGCGCCATCGAGGCGATTGGCAAAGTCTTTGGCGCTGACATGATCACCCCTGACGGTGCCATGAATCGCCAGACCATGCGCGAGCGCATCTTCCAGGACCCCGAAGCCAAACGCCAGCTCGAAGCGATCATCCACCCTCTGGTCAGTCAAATCACCGCCGAGCAAGCACAGCAAGCCTTGGCCGCAGGCCACCGCTGCCTGGTGTTTGATGTGCCCTTGCTGGTCGAATCTGGCGAACGCTGGCGCCGCCAGGTCGATCGGGTGCTGGTGATCGACTGCGATGCACAGACCCAACGCCAGCGGGTCATGGCGCGCAATGGCTTGGCTGCAGAAGAAATCGACCGGATCATTGCCCAACAAGCCAGTCGGGCGCAGCGCTTGGCCTGCGCCGACATTGTGATCGTGAACCAAAGCATGAACTTGCTTGAATTAGAAGCACAAATCTCCCAAGTGGCCGCTGACTTCGGGCTATGATTGCGGCACTGGAAAACGCCGCGTGATACTGTACGAATACCCCTTCAACGAACGCATCCGCACCTATTTGCGCTTGCAGCAATTGTTCAACCGCTTTGGTCAATTGATGGCCCGAAGTGAGGCGGTGGACCATCACTTTGCACTGACCACCTTGTTCGAAATCATCGAGGTGGCCTCGCGGGCAGAACTCAAATCGGATGTGCTCAAGGATCTGGAGCGCCAAAAACAGCTGTACAACGGCTACCGAGGCAATCCGGCCATTTCTGAAAAAGCCCTGGACGGCCTGATCGCCCAGCTCGACGAGCACTTTGAAGCACTCAACGAAGTCAGTGGCAAGATCGGCATGGGTTTGAGCGACAACGATTTCCTGATGTCTTTGCGCAGCCGCGTGGTCATCCCTGGTGGCACCTGCGAATTCGACCTGCCGGCTTACCACGCCTGGCAACACCACGACGCGGCCAGCCGCAGCGCAGATCTGGGTCAATGGAGTGCGCCGTTTGCCCCCCTCGCCCAAACAATTCAATTGCTGCTCAAAATGCTGCGTGAATCGGGCACCAGTCAAAAAGTCATGGCCACAGCCGGTCAGTTGCAGCAAAACCTGCCGCAAGGCCGTACCTTCCAATTGCTGCGTCTGAAAATCGATCCGACTTTGAACATCACGCCCGAAATCAGCTGCAACCGCTTGCTGGTGGTGATCCGCATGATGCAGCAGCAAAGCGATGGTCGCCTGGTTGCCAGCACTGAAGATGTGCCTTTCGAGATGTCTTTGTGCGCATGAGCGATGCCCTGGCATCCGAACCGATCAAGCCCCGCCAGGTCCGCTGCCCCGGCTGCGCAGGCCTGAGCCTTTACAGCAGCGCCAACCCCTACCGTCCGTTTTGCAGCGCCCGTTGCAAAGGCGTGGACTTGGGCGCCTGGGCCAGCGAAGAATTCCGTGTACCCGAAGACACCCCGCCGGATGACAACTTCGGCGACCCCAGACTGCAATGACCCCCTAAGGCCTGCTTTTTGTGCAGGCCTCAATGCAAAAAGCCCGCTTGCGCGGGCTTTTTGCTGTCTGCCAATCTGGTGATCAGCGGAATTTCGACTGAGGCACGGTCTTCAGGTCGCCGTCCAAAGAACCCACATAAGCCGACAAGGCTTTGAGTTCCGCATTGGAGAACTGCTTGGCCACACCGCCCATGACGCCGTTGCTGCGGCCCCAAGTGGACTGGTTTTCAACCTTGTAGGACTTCAAAGCCACAAACAGGAAATCCTTGTGCTGACCCGCGATCTTGGGATAGCTGGGGTCCACAGGCTTGGAGAAGTTGTCGCCGTGGCAAGAGACGCAAGCGCCTTTTTGCAACAAGGCTGCGACTTTGGCATCGGGGGCAGCGGGGGCCTTGGCCACAGCATCGGTCTTGCCGTGCTGCTCATAGTAAGCCGCCACATCCGCGATGTCCTGGTCGCTCAGGCTGTCGGCAATGCCGCGCATGGTGGGGTGCTTGCGATCGCCTTTTTTGTAGGCATTGAGTGCAGCAGCGATGTACTTCGCGTTCTGGCCCGAGATCATCGGCACGCGATAGACCTCTGGAAAGCTGGCCTGGTAGCCTTTGATGCCGTGGCAGCCGATGCACATGGCGATCTTTTGCTCAGCCGCTTTGGCGTCGCCCTTCACTTCTTGAGCTTGGGCAGAGATGGCGGTCACAGAGGCGACAGCCAGGGCAAACATGGAGGACAACAGCTTGTTCATTTTGCTTAGACAATCCAGATGATTGATAAAAATCAAATAGGGATTATATCGGGCTGGCCCTCATAATCCTGACAAGCTTTTTTCCTGTTGTTCACGAGACCCATCATGAAATTTCAAGGTACCGAAAATTACGTCGCCACCCAGGATCTGATGCTGGCGGTCAATGCTGCCATCACCCTCAAGCGCCCTCTGTTGGTCAAAGGTGAGCCCGGCACGGGCAAGACCATGCTGGCCGAAGAAGTTTCACAAGCACTGGGTTTGCCCTTGCTGCAGTGGCACATCAAATCGACCACCAAAGCCCAGCAAGGCCTGTACGAATACGATGCCGTGAGCCGCCTGCGCGACAGCCAGTTGGGCGACGAAAAGGTCAAGGACATCGAGAACTACATCGTCAAGGGCGTGCTGTGGCAGGCGTTCACCTCGGAAACCCCGGTGGCCATCCTGATCGACGAGATCGACAAGGCCGACATCGAGTTCCCGAACGACCTGCTGCGCGAAATCGACCGCATGGAGTTCTACTGCTACGAGACACGCCAGCTGATCAAGGCCAAGACCCGGCCGCTGGTGTTCATCACTTCGAACAATGAAAAGGAATTGCCCGACGCCTTCCTGCGCCGCTGCTTCTTCCACTACATCAAGTTCCCCGAAGCGGAAACCATGAAGCAGATCGTGGATGTGCACTTCCCCACGCTCAAGAAAGACCTGCTCGCCCTGGCGCTCAAGACTTTTTACGATGTGCGCAACCTGCCAGGCCTGAAGAAAAAGCCATCGACCAGCGAACTGCTGGACTGGCTGAAATTGCTGGTGGCCGAGGACATCCCGCTCGAAGCCCTGCAAAGCGCGGACCAGAAGGTCTCGGTGCCCCCCCTGGTGGGCGCACTGCTCAAGAACGAGCAAGACGTGACCCTGTTTGAAAAGCTGGTCTTCATGAACCAGCGCAACCGCTGAACGCCTGCGCATGTCCTTGCAAAAACTTCTGCGGGAAGGCCTGTCGGATGCCATTGGCTTCGTCGGCGGTGCTGTGGCAGCTTACTGGATCGGTCGCCTGTTGGGCTTGAACATTTTCAGCACCGGCTACGACAGCGCCAGCATCGGGGCCATCTTGCTGGTGGGCTTGGGCGGCGGTGGTGGGCTGCACATGGCGCGCTTTTGGCGCAAGCAAAAAGACCAGTCTCCGCAATAAATTTCAGCAAGCAACCCCTCCATGGCTTTCGTGAACCCCATCACCCTGTCTGCGCGTGGCATTGAACTGCGTCCCATGACGCCGCAAGACGAGCCCGGTCTGCGCGCTGCTGCTGCCGATGGCGAACTCTGGAACATCCGGGTCACCTCGGTTCCCGAGCCAGAAAAAACGCGGCAGTACATTGAAGATGCCCTGGCCATGCGCGATGCGGGAAACCGGTTTCCGTTTGTGGTGATCGAGTCGGCCACTGGACGTGTGCTGGGCACGAGCAGTTACCACGACATCGTGCCCGCCATACAGCGCGTTGAAATCGGCTGGACTTGGTATGCCAAAAGCGTTCAACGCAGCCACGTCAACACCACCTGCAAACTGTTGCTGTTGACCCATGCCTTCGAGACCCTGGGCTGTCATGTGGTGGGATGGCGCACCGACAATTTCAATTTCGCCTCGCAAGCTGCGATCGAGCGCCTGGGGGCCAAAAAAGACGGCGTGATCCGCGGCCACGCACTGCGCCGCGATGGCACCATCCGCGACACCGTGATGTACAGCCTGCGCTCCGGCGAATGGCCAGAAGTCAAAGCGCAGCTGCTGCATTCACTCCACAAACCTCGCGCGCCCTTCACCCCTTGAGGGATTGAACCATGCTGATCGATTTCTTCTACACCCTGCGCGCAGCCAAAGTACCGGTGTCGGTGCGCGAATTCCTCACGCTGCTTGAAGCGCTGCAAGCCAATGTGGTGGGGCCTGCCTCGGACGCCTGCAGCATCGACGACTTCTACCATTTGAGCCGCACCCTGCTGGTCAAGGACGAAAAGCATTTCGACAAGTTCGACAAAGCTTTTGGCGCCTACTTCAAGGGCGTGGAAATGCTGACCGACTTCACCAAAGAAGTCCCGCTGGACTGGCTCGAACAGATCCTCAAAAAAGAACTCACCCCCGAGCAAAAAGCCGCCATCGAGAAGATGGGCTGGGACGAGCTGATGGAGACGCTCAAAAAGCGCCTCGAAGAACAGAAAGAACGCCACGAAGGCGGCAACAAGTGGATCGGCACCGGCGGCACCTCGCCTTTTGGCAACGGCGGCTACAACCCCCAAGGCATCCGCATTGGCGGCAAGGGCGGCAACAAAAGTGCCGTCAAGGTCTGGGACCAGCGCGCCTACAAAGACTACGACGACAGCCAGGAGCTGGGCACGCGCAACATCAAGGTCGCGCTGCGTCGTTTGCGTCGCTTCGCCCGTGAAGGCTCTGTCGAAGAACTGGACCTGGACGGCACCATCCGCAAGACCGCCGCCAACGCGGGTTACCTGGACATCCTGATGCGCCCCGAGCGGCACAACAACGTCAAGGTGCTGCTGCTCATGGATGTGGGCGGCACCATGGACGAACACATTGCCCGCGTGGAAGAAATGTTCTCGGCCGTGAAAGCCGAGTTCAAGCATCTGGATTTCTATTACTTCCACAACTGCGTCTATGACTTCATGTGGAAGAACAACAAGCGCCGCTTTGCCGAAAAGTTCGCCACCTGGGACATCCTGCGCAAGTACAACAAGGACTACAAGCTGATCTTCATCGGGGACGCCACCATGAGCCCCTACGAAATTCTGCAAAAAGGCGGCAGTGTCGAATACAACAACGAAGAAGCGGGCGCCGAATGGCTGCAGCGCCTGACGCATGCCTTCCCCAAATTCGCCTGGATCAACCCCGAACCACAAGGCGTGTGGCAATACCGCCAAAGCATCTCGATCATCCAGCAGCTGATGAGCCAACGCATGTTCCCTCTGACCCTCAAGGGCCTGGAAGATGCCATGCGTTTATTGAGCAAGTGAGTCGGCGCCCCGGCCTGTCCGCTTTATTCATGGCGTGCACCTTGTGGTGCATGCCGGTGCTGGCCCATGCGGCCGAGCCAGTGGCGTTCGAGCTGACCATCGAGTCCAATCAGAAAGACATCACACCCTGGATGTCCCAGCATCTGGCCTTGCAGCGCTACAAAAATCTGACGGATCTGGATGACCAGGAAATGTCCCAGCTCCTGCGCGATGCCGATGTGCAAGCGCGCGAACTGCTGGCCACGCAAGGCTACTTCAATCCCCAACTGCGGTGGCAGCTGGACACCACCCCCAGCGCCGCACACCTGCGCCATGTGACACTGGACATCGATGTGGGTCCGGCGGCCCGCATCACCGAAGTCCAGATCACTTGGCAAGGTGACATGGCCCAGCGCACCGAAGCCACCGCACAACGCGAACAGGTGGTGTCGGACTGGGCCCTGCCTGCAGGCCAGGACTTCAGCCAAAGCCAGTGGAGCCAGGCCAAAGCCCATGCACTGCGGCAAGTGCAAGCCGAGCGTTACCCGCACGCACACATTGCGCAAAGCCAGGCCGATGTCGATGCACAAAACAATCAGGTCCGCCTGTCGCTGGTCATCGATTCGGGCCCCTTGGTCACGATCGGACCACTGCTCGTTACGGGCGCGCAACGCTACAGCACCGAACAGGTCGAACGCCTGGCGCATTTGAATCCCGGCACCGTCTACAGGCAAAACGATCTGTTGATGGCCCAGCAGCGTTTGGTGGCCAGTGGTTTTTACGATGCCGTGTTCGTTTCGCTCGACCCCGATGGGCCTGTGGACGCCACGCCAGTGAAGGTGGAGTTGAGAGAAACACTGCGCCAGAAATGGGTCATGGGTTTGGGCGTGCGCAGCGACAGCGGTCCACGCCTGACGGCGGAATACACCCAAAACCGCTTGCCTGGACTGGGCTGGCGCGGTGTCACCAAATTGTCGGTCGACAAAAAACTGCAAACCTGGAGCCTGGACTTGCTGGCTCCACCCAATGAAGACCTGTGGCGCTGGAATGGCCAGGCCCAACTGGAGCATCAGCAATTGGTGGGCTATGAGGTGAGCAGCCAGCGCTGGCGCTACGGCCGCACCCAGCGCGAGGAAAGAACCGATCGCTCGTATTACGTACAGTACGATGCCTCCAGCAGCACGGGCGCCTTGATCGGTCAGCGCGAATCGGTCAGCGCCAACTACGCCTGGACCTGGCGGCGTTACGACAGCCTGCCGTTTCCCACGCAAGGCATTGGCGGCAGCCTGGAATTGGGCTCCGGCGTGAGTCTGGGCACGCCGAATGAAGCCTTTACCCGCTGGCTGGCGCGGGCTCTGTGGCTGCAACCCCTAGGCCGTACATCGGGTCGCCTGGCTGTGCGTGCAGAAGCGGGCAGCGTCATCAGCCGCGACACCTCGGGCCTGCCCACCACACAACTGTTTTTAGCCGGTGGCGACAACAGTGTGCGCGGCTACGCACCGTCCAGCATTGGCGTCACGCAAAGCAATGGCGCCATCGCCCCTGGCCGTTACCTGGCCACGGGCAGCGTGGAATGGCAACGCCCCATTCGCTGGAACCAGCAACGCACCGACTGGGAAAGCGCCGTATTTGTCGACGCTGGTGCGGTGTCCAATGACATGCACCAGCTCAAAGCCTTGGTCGGCTATGGCGTGGGCGCCCGTTGGCGCAGCCCCATTGGCCCCTTGCGTGTGGATGTGGCTTATGGCCAGGCAGTTCAAAAATTGCGTTTGCATTTGAGCGTGGGTTTCGTCTTTTGATGCACACCGAAACCGCCAACGCACAAGCACCCAAGCCACGCACAGGACTGCGCCGCTTGGGCCTGCTGCTGGGCGGCGCAGGTCTGGTTCTGAGTGCGCTGTGGTGGTGGGCGGGCACGCCAGGCTCCTTGGCCAGCGCATTGCAACTGGCGGTGCAACTGCTGCCCGCCAGCCAGCGCCTGACCCTCGGCCAGGTCGAGGGCAGTTTGCGCCACGGCGGGCAAGTGGGCCAATGGCATTGGCAACAAGGTGCCTTGCAAGTCCAAGGTGAGCACACCACGATGACGCTGGACTGGACACGCCTGTGGCAAGGCGATTTGCCGCTGACGCAATTGCGTGTGGCCGACCTCCGCATCGATGACCAGAACCCGGCCAGCGAACCACAAGCCCTGACCACCCTGCATTGGCCCCTGCACATTGATTTGCCCTGGCAAATCGATCGGCTCCACTGGATAGGTCCTCCGGCCTTTGAGGCCTTGGGCCTGCAAGGTCACTACCGTTACGACGGCAGCGAGCACCACCTGACCACGCAGCCGTTTGAGGTGGCGCAAGGCCGCTACAGTTTGCAAGCCCGGTTGCAAGCGGCATCGCCGATGGCACTTGACGCCCGCTTGCAAGGCCAGGTGCACACCACAGCTCCTGCGGGCAGCAAGCCCTTGACACTGAATGCCCAAGCTTCGGTGGTGGGGACACTGTCGGGCCTGCCTGCTGCACTGGAACTGCAAGCACAACTGCAACCGAGCACCGCATCCGGCCAGGCCATGCAGCTGAAACTGCAGGCACAAATCCACCCCTGGCAAACCCAGGCCATCTCGCGCGCCCGGGCCGACTGGCAGCGATTGAATCTGGCCGAACTTTGGCCAGGCGCCCCTCAAACCCGCCTGGCGGGGCAAGCCTCGGTCACACCTGAGGGGTCAGGCTGGAACATCCAGGGCCAGCTGAACAACCACAGTCCTGGCCCCTGGGACCGGCATGCCCTGCCCCTGAGCCAATTGACCGCCCAACTGCACCGCCCCGCCCATGGCCTGTGGCAAGTCACCCAACTCCAGGCCAAGGTGGCTGGCGGTCAAGTGCAGGGCGAAGGTCTGCAAACCGCAGCGGGTTGGACAGGGCAGGTTCGCATCGCCGGTGTTCACCCCGAACAACTGCACACCGCCATCGCGGCCGGAGCGCTGAACGGGCAGATCAAGGCACAGGCGGCCGACGCCCGCACCGTGGCCATTCAGGCTGATCTGCAAAGTGAGAGCGCCTTGGGCAAAAACGCACCCGGTTTGCGCTGGGAAAAGCTGCACCTGCAAGGTCAATGGCAAGCGGCACTTTGGAACATTGAGTCCCTGGACATTCAGGCAGCAGATGCCCAGCTTCACGCGCAGTTCAGATTTGCCCCTCAACAACAATCTGCACAAGGTCACGTCGAGTGGCAACTGCCCGGCCTAAAAGCCCAGGCTCAGGGCTTGCTGGCACCCCGGCAAGGTCAAGGCCGTTTGGATGTCGCCATGAGCGATGCTGCACTCAGCATGGCCTGGCTCAAGCGCTGGCCGGGTTGGGCAGAACGGCTGCAAGGCTGGCAAGCCGCGGGTCCTGCGCAATTGAATGCGCAGTGGCAAGGCGGGTTCCGCCAGACCGATGCGCCCATTCAACTGCACATGACACTGCCCCGCTTGACCGCGCCCACCTGGCAGTTGCAACAAAATCAAATCTCGCTGCAAGGCAGCTTGCAGGCATTGCAAGCGCGCATCGATGCACGCGGGCTGAGCAGGACGCAAACGTTCCAAATTCAATCCCAAGCCAGTGCCAGCAGCACCGCCTTGCTGGGCGGCCAATGGCAAGGAAAAATCCAGACGGCCTCCGTCCAGGTGTCATCCACCGAGCGCTCAAGCCCATGGAAAGCCCAACTGCAAGAAGCCGTTGGCTGGCAATGGTCCTCTTCCGCACTCCACGATGACGGGCAATGGCAAGCCGGGCGCATCACGGTGCAGGGGCCATCCGCAGGACAAGCCACGCTGCGCTGGGAGGCCGGGCAATGGCAATCGCACACCTTGGCCGCTCAAGGCGCCGCTGCCGCACACAGCAGCCATTCCTCGGCGCTGACTGCTCGCATCGACGATCTGCCTTTGAGCTGGTTGCCGGTCGGTTTGGGCGCAGAAATCCAAAGCGATGTGATGCTCCAAGGTCAGATCCGGCTGGAGCAAGCCGAAAACTTGCACGTCAGTGCCCGACTTGAACGCAGCCGAGGTGACTTGCGCATCAGTGCAGACAACGCACCCGGACAGCACATCAACTCCGGCCTGCGGGACGCGCGCATGGCCCTTGAAGTCGACAACGACAAGGTACAAGTCCAGCTGAACTGGGACAGCGAACAAATGGGCCAACTGCAAGCGCAAGCCCAGACCCAGCTGAGCCACGACAACCAAGGCTGGCATTGGCCAGAGCAAGCCCCGGTATCAGGCCGACTGAAAGCCCTGCTGCCCCGCGTGGGTGCATGGTCCTTACTGGCCCCACCCGGCTGGCGCGTGCAAGGCACACTGGACACCCAACTCGAACTCTCGGGCACCCGCCAGGACCCGCAGTGGCAAGGCCATGTGCAGGCCAACAACCTGGCCGTGCGCTCGGCCGTGCAAGGCATCGAGTTCAGCCAGGGCCAATTGCGCGCACGTGTGCACGGCCAGCAAGTGGACCTGGAGCAATTGAGCTTGCGCGGCGCAGGCGCACAAGGTGGCGAACTCCAGACCCAAGGTCAACTGGTCTGGCTGCCCCCCGCAGCAGGTGCCGCCAAGTCCTCGCCCTTGGGCCAGGTGGACATGGTGCTCCACCTGCAAGCCAAGGCCCTGCGGGTGAGCAACCGTGCCGACCGGCGACTGGCCGTCTCCGGTCAAGTCAAAGCCCTGATGCACCAGGGCCAGCTGCAGTTGCGCGGACAAATCGAGGCCGATCAAGGCCTGTTCATCCTGACCGAGGACAGTACCCCCACCTTGGGTCAGGACGTGGTGGTCACGAACCAGCGCTCGGCGAAAACACCGCTCAAAACAGAGGCCCCCGCGCCCGGGGTCTCCATGATCGGCACGCCCGATGTGCAAGTCACGCTGGATCTGGGGCCGGACTTCCAGGTTCAGGGCCATGGCCTGACCACGCGCCTGACCGGCAAGCTGAATTTGCTCAGCAATGCCAGCACCAAAGGCATCCCGCGGCTCAACGGCGAAGTCAGCACCGAAGGCGGCCGCTACAAAGCTTATGGACAGAACCTGAACATCGAAACCGGTTTGTTGCGTTTCAACGGTCCTTACGACAATCCCTTGCTGGAGATTTTGGCCATCCGCCCCAACCTCTCGCAACGCGTGGGAGTGCAAATCAGCGGCAGCGCCATGAGCCCCAAGGTGCGCCTGTACTCGGACCCCGAATTGCCCGACGCCGACAAACTGGCCTGGCTGGTGCTGGGACGCTCTGGCGCCAACGGCGGTGCTGAATCGGCCGTTTTGCAGCAAGCGGCCCTGGCCTTGTTCAGCAGCAATGGCAAAACCTTGAGCGGTGAAATGGCCGGGGCTCTGGGCCTGGACGAGATCTCGCTGGCCAGCGGCAGCCGCAGCGACGCCACCGCCACAGGCGCTGCCGTCACCTTGGGCAAGCGGCTGTCCAAAGACTTTTACCTGGTCTACGAAACCAGTCTCAAAGGCACCTTCGGCAGCTTCTATGTGTTCTACGACCTCTCGCGCCGCCTGACCCTGCGGGCTCAAACGGGGCAGGACAATGCGCTCGATTTGATCTACACCGTGCGCCGGGATTGATCAGCACTTGGCTTGCAACGAAGGCAGATTTCGCTCCAGCACTTCGATCAAGGCCTTGTACTCAAAGGGCTTCATCAAATAATCATTCATACCGGCTTCGAAACAACGATCCCGGTCTTCGTTGAAGCCTCCGGCCGTCAAAGCCACAATCGGCAACGCCTGATGCACAGGATTTTGACGAAGACACCGTGTGGCCTCCAGCCCGCCCATGACAGGCATTTGAATGTCCATCAACACCAAGTCATAGCGGGTGTCGTTGAGCATCTGGATCGCCACTTGGCCATTTTCGGCCAACGCCACCTGCGCCCCCACCAACTCGAGCAGCTGCTGAAGAATGCCGCGCATGGACGGGTTGTCCTCTGCCAACAAAACACGCATGCCTTGAACCACTTTAGGAGCCGAGACCCCTTGTGTGGCGAACGGTGCGACCATGTCCGCATGGCTCAACGGCAATCGCACAGTGACCCAGAAAGTCGATCCCACCCCCACTTGGGACTCAACCCCTACCCCTCCACCCATCTGCTCTGCCAGCCTTTTGCAAATGGACAAACCAAGACCTGTTCCGCCCAATGCTCGCGTGTGTTCGTTGTCGCCTTGCACAAAACCTTCGAAAACCCTGGCCTGAAGTTGCGGCTCCAGTCCTATACCACTGTCTTGCACCTCAATACGCAAATGCGCATGCATCGCTTGATTTGACTCGTGCCGCACAGACACGCGCACATGCCCTCGCTCAGTGAACTTGACCGCATTACCGACCAGATTCAGCAACACCTGAGCCAGGCGCTGTGAGTCACCCAGCCGATAAGGGGCTACATCCGATGCGATTTCCACTTCGTAGCGCAGCCCCTTGCTGACGCAGGCATCGCCCACCAGGTCACTGACTTGTTGCAAGACATCACGCAAATCAAATGGCAACTGAGCCAGCTCCAGTTTGCCGTGCTCCAGCTTTGACAAGTCCAGAATGTCATTGATGATGCCCAGCAACATGCGTCCAGCACTTTTGCTTTTGTTCAGCAAAGCACGCTGGTGATCGTCCAAGGATGTGCCCAACACCAAATCAGTCAACGACAAAATGGCGCTCATAGGCGTTCGGATTTCATGGCTGATGTGCGCCAGGAATTCAGTCTTGGCCGCATTGGCTTTTTCTGCACGCTCTCGCGCCTGCAGCAAACTGTCTTCGTACAAACGCCGCTGGCTGATGTCCCGACTGACTCCCAGTATTTCAATCAGATTCCCCTTGGCACTCATGACAGGGAAAGCCAGCACCTCGGTCCAGAACCGAGAGCCATCCTTGCGCCAGTACTCCAACTCAGAGCGAAATTCTGGGGGTGGCAAACCTTGCTGCAGAGCAGCCGCCACATCCGCAAAATATTGAAGTGAAACCGCTTGCGATTCTGGCGTCAAAGTCTCATCAATGGTGTGCCTCATCGCCTCCTCTGGCGTATAGCCGCGCAATTGTTGAATCGCAGGACTCACATAAGTCACCTCACCCAATGGACTCATGGTCCACACCACATCACGCGCACTGTCGGTCAACAAGCGCAATCGCTGCTCACTGACCCGCAACTGCTCTTCAGCCAAAACCTGCTCCGAAACATCTTTGGCAATCACCACACACACGGGTTGACCCCGCCGATTCGGCACAGAGGCCAAAACAGAAATTTCGGCAAACACCTGAGCATCGTCCGAGCGAAGAAGCAAATGGACCCGGGTACCGGTTGGCGATTTTTGATCTGTGAAAAACTCATGTGCATCGGTCTCGCCCAAGCGCGGCATGGAACGCGCAACCGTCGACCAAGGCGCCCGACGCAAAGCCTCTTTGGAACGACCCAACAACTTCGCAAAATTGTCATTGACAGCGCCAACAGCGCCGGTTTGGGGATCCACCACCGCCACCCCAAATGGTGCTTGCTCAAAAAGCACCCGCAACCCATCTTGTTTTGGCTCAGCAAAGCGGCGAAATGTCATTTTGATCAGATTGAGCATTTTTGGATTATCAATCAAATCAATCTTGCAATGAACATTCCAGAGATGGCCCCTTGTTCAGACGGATCGACCAGGACAATCCAGTTCCACCGGACTGTAAAATGCCTCAATTGCCACCGTAGTTCAATGGATAGAACTCTCCCCTCCTAACTCCCCAGATTTGGCAGCTCAATTACCGTGTCTGACCTCAGTCGAGATGCAGATCAAATTCAGCAGTAGATTCCAGAATGGGGATGGATTGATTAGCACCACCATCTACCATCACGACTTGTCAGCAGTGTCTGTAAATCACCATCCATTTTTGACATGTTGGTTTATTTTCAAAACTGAGCCACTGCACCCATATTCAAGACCGTTTTTCAACTAACGGTCGTTCGCTGGATAGCAACGGATGTCTACTGAAAGCTGGAAGCGATTGTCACCATGCACCAAGCGACTGGTCAATGCCGGCCCATAGCGAACAAAACGTGCAAGCATAAGCGGACGTTTAGTGTTTGACTTGAGAGGTGGCAACCAGCTTACCAGGCAACGCCCTTCTCGATGGCAAGACTAGACGCCTTCAAGGAGCTCAAACAGTTTGAAAACAATTTCGTCTGTCACCTTGTTCTCGAGATCAGCACCAAGGGCCGCAAAGTTTTTGAAAGGTATGCCGACTATGTCTTTCGGTATCCCAGGAACCGGAGCGTCATCCAGATAAATCGGGATGACTGCTGCTTCGGAGACTCTTGGAGCGAAGCATTCGCGCTCAAAGGTTGGCCAAATCTTCTCTACGTGGTGCTTGTCGAGAAGGCAGACGACGAACCTGGACTGTTCTCCAAATATCTCCGTAAAACTTTTATGCCATGCTTTTCCAAGATAGTTGGTTTCAAAGTACTCGTCGTAGAAGACAGCGCAGTCCAGGAGATCGAGTTGATCGGTTATCAACTTAGCGAGACCGCGATTTTCCCCTGCGAAGGAAATCGCGAAGTCAAACTGATACTCCTTGACCCCTTCTCTGAAACCACATGATGTGCGGATAGCATCCCAGTCGAGATGCTTTATGTAGTAGAAGAGTGCTGGGTCTTCGATTGCGAAGACTTTAGTTTCGGGGTTGTAGTAGAAATATCTGTCACAAATTGGCTTCGATTCGATCAAGGTCGCAAGTCGCTTTTCCTTGATGTTGTTGATACTTCCGCGAACATCTGGATTTGCGTTTGCTAGTTCGTTGAGATCGACGATAGAGCTGTCTTGCCCAGCCACGCAGCGAAGTAACTTTAGGTAAGGGTCGTTTGTTGATCGAAAGCGACGGCCTCGGCAAAACTCTTTGACCGCCTCTTGATATGAGTGCTCTAGGCGCTGAACGACCCGTGCGCGAATTGCGGCTGATGTGTAATGCAAGGTGTGATGCTCTGTCGTCGTCTCTGTAACTTTGTTGATCAAACAAACCGACTGGCAAACCAATTGAGTTAGCCAATAGTCGCCCTTTGTTTCGTAGAAAATGGCGTTGTAGTCTCCGAATTGGACACCAAGTCGCTCCTCACCCTTACGTACCAATTCAGCAGTTGTCTCAACGGAAGCCGGAGCGATCCGATGAATTCCGCATCGTTTTGCTATGTCGTGAACCAAGTGAATCAGTTCGCTACCCACTCGATTGATGCCGATGATAACGACCTTGGGATGGCTGTCGTCGCCATACTCCTCTGCCGCAATCTTGACGATGTCTGCGATCTTTGCCTGAATAACATTGTCAAGCCGATGGAAGTCGTCAACGATGAAATTGCCTTTAGGCGCTGCGTTTGCTAGCTCGAGTATTCGAGGCATGTCCTTGCTTCGACGCGCAGAGAGGTACTCGAAGCCTGCCGCTGGGAGCGACTCTTCAATGATCTTTTTAACCGCAGTTGTTTTTCCTGTCCCGGACTGACCTTCAACGATGACAGGCTTTCCAGGATTTCGGATGTCTACCAGGAGCTCGCCAAAGTTCGGCGGCCGAACGAATGTGAATTCTGGGACTCCCTCGGTCCGAAATACTTCTTCTAGTAGGTACGTCATGCTGCTCTCTCGATTGAATTGCTGGGCCGAAGAAATCAGTTAGTCTGACTTGATATAGAAGTCAAACTTCTCTGTCCAACGAAGACGTAGCTCATCAAGTTTCCTCTCATGCTTTGTTTCAACTGACTGATTCATATCAGCATTTCTCATCTTACCCCGCCCGACAGGACTATTCACAAAACCCACAAACCCAGCAAACTTGGAGTGTCTGATCTGAAGTGACACAGGCGTACGACCGCTTGTTTACCAGCACTGAGAAACATTGCTGTTGACCTGACATCAAGTTAAGTGGATGGTCCCCGGCACCTTGAACGACTCAAGCGGGATCCATGAAATACCTAAACCAGGTCGAACGTCAATCGATCGTGCAACTCATACGCCAACATGAACGGCACTTGCTGACACATCAACAATTCACGGATATCTGCTTCGAATTATTCGAGGATATCTCTGGCATGGAAGCTATCGCGACACCAGAGGCCACGGAAATCATCGAAAACCTTTGGAGCACCTACCTTGGACACAGCATCTAACAGCCCGCAGATTCAATCGACCAACCCCACCTTGTATCGCAAGGCCATAGAGGTGGGAAAACAGGTCTTTAAGACATCAAACAGCAAAGCAGAAGCCGCTCGAGAAATTTACAAATTACTCGTTGAAGAACCCCGTGACGTCATCTTGCAAGCCTTCATTGAAGGTGCAAGCATTACGCCCAAAGGGAGTCCTACGTACTTCTACAACATCAAGCGAAAATTCCGAAAGCAGCGGAAAAACTTCCAGCAATGAAAAGATGAATAAAGGATGCACAGAAGCTTTCACCGCGTTGTCTGAACTAGGATTGCAGGGGATGCTGCTATCACCCTTCGCAATCTACGGTGAAACATGGCAGTCAACAAGCGCTCAGGATCAAACTTTTGGTACATCCAATTTCAATACAACGGCAGGACGTACATCAAGTCATCGTTGAAGCCCCCTCGAATTCTTGAACCAGTCAGAAGCAGAGGTTGGGGAATTGTTTCACACGGTACTCGACCGGCGGGATGCGGCCCAGCGATTCATGCGGCCGGTGGTGGTTGTACCGGTGCAGCCAG
>Ga0228702_1000908_pt1 | contig 20635 bp, 18 predicted proteins | sample McNCre217_Aug_MG_2_FD_178018 | JGI IMG/M metagenome (GOLD analysis project Ga0228702, IMG submission 178018) | Freshwater microbial communities from McNutts Creek, Athens, Georgia, United States - 20-17_Aug_MG | ecosystem: Environmental > Aquatic > Freshwater > Creek | place: USA: Georgia...
GAGGGTTCGCAGCTTTATGGCGAGACCCTGCCGCTGGACGCGAACCGTGGAACCGGCTTCGACAAGATCGGATTCACCCTGCGCCAACCGGTTGGCATCGTGGTGGCAATTAGCCCGTTCAACTACCCGGCCCTGCTGGTGCTGCACAAGGTTGCCCCGGCACTGGCTGCCGGAAACGCGGTGGTCCTTAAGCCGGCGCGTGCGACCCCGCTCACCGCTATCGCGTTGGCCCAGTGCTTTGTGGATGCAGGTCTGCCAGAGGGCGTCCTGAACGTAATCACCGGCCCAGGCGGAGAGATCGGTGACGCTCTGGTCCGCGACAAGCGCGTGCGCAAGGTCAGTTTCACCGGCTCCACCGCGGTTGGCGAGCACATCGCGAAGACCGCGGGAATCAAGAAGCTCTCGCTGGAGCTCGGTGCCTCCGGACCGGTGGTCGTCCTCGCCGATGCCGACATCGAGGCCGCCGCGCACGCCATCAGCTTAGGCGGATACATCAACGCCGGCCAGGTCTGCATCAGCGCACAGCGAATCATCGTGGACGAGACCATCGTGGGCGATTTCATCGCAGCGCTCAAACCAAAGGTGGAGGCGCTCAAGGCCGGCAACCCGTTTGCCGAGGGAGTCAACATCGGCTCGCTGATTAACACAGCCGAGGCCGAGCGCGTCGAGCGCAGCATCCAGGCTGCGGTTGCCGAAGGTGCCGAGCTGGTCACCGGCGGCGAGCGCGACGGAGCCTTCGTGCAGCCGGCGATCGTTGCAAACGTGGACCCCTATTCGCCTTTTGCCCAGGACGAGCTCTTCGGTCCGGCCGTCTCCATCAGCACCGCGAAGGGCGTGGCGCACGCCATCGAACTGGCCAACAGCACGGTCTATGGCCTGGGTGCGGGCGTCTTCACCAACAACATCGCCAACTCCATCCGGGCAATGCGCGAGATCGAATCCGGTGTGGTTCACATCAACTGGACTCAGTTATGGCGCGCAGACCTGATGCCATACGGGGGCTTCAAGTCGAGTGGTATCGGCAAGGAGGGTCTGCGTTCCGCGGTGTCCGAGATGACCGAGGTGAAGACCGTGATCATGCACGGCACCCCTTGGGCCTAAGCCGCGACTTCAGTCGGTAGGCACAACCACATCCAGATCCAGATCCAGTTTCAGCACTAACAGCAAACAAATTAAGAAGTAAGAGGTAACAAAGTGAGCGCAAAGGGTCAAACCATCCGCCTAACCGTGGCCCAGGCCGTGGTCAAGTACATCGCCGCACAATATTCGGTAGCCGACGGCGAGCGCCGTCGCTTCGTGCCAGCAGCCTTCGGCATCTTCGGACATGGCAACGTTGCCGGCCTGGGCCAGGCACTGGACGAGTTCAGCGACGAACTTCCGTTTATCCAGGGCCGCAACGAGCAGTCGTTGGCACACGCCGCCATTGCGTTCGGTAAGGCAACCCGTCGCCGTCAGGCGCTGGCGGTGACCGCGTCAATCGGTCCGGGTGCGCTGAACCTGGTGACCGCGGCCGGCCTTGCCACCGTGAACCGCCTGCCTGTTCTCTTGCTGCCGGGCGACATCTACGCCACCCGCCGCCAAGGCCCGGTGCTGCAGCAGTTGGAGAACCCATCGGCGCCGGACATCTCGGTGAACGACGCCTTCCGTCCGGTGAGCAAGTTCTTCGACCGCATCACGCGCCCGGAGCAGCTGCTGGTTAGCCTGCCACAGGCCTTCCGCGTGCTGGCCAACCCGGTCGAGACTGGTGCAGTCGTGGTTGCGCTTCCACAGGATGTGCAGTCGCACTCCTTCGACTTCCCGGTGGAGTTCTTTGAGCCACGCGACTGGAAGATTCGCCGTCCGGAGCCCGAGGCCGACGACATCGCCGCGGCCACCAAGCTAATCCGCGTAGCCAAGAAGCCGCTGATCATCGCCGGCGGTGGCGTGATCTACTCCGACGCCACCGTGGAACTCGAGGCCCTGGCCGAAGCCACCGGAATCCCGGTAGCCGAGACCTTCGGCGGCAAGGGTGCGGTCCAGACCAAGGCCGACTGGCATGTCTGGGGAATCGGACTCGAAGGCTCACCGCAGACCAACCGTCTAGCCGAGGAAGCCGACGTCGTGCTGCACATCGGTACCCGTCTGACCGACTTCACCACCGCATCGCAGTCGATCTTCCAGAACCCGGACGTGAAGTTTGTATCCATCAACATCAGCGAGTACGACGGATACAAGCAGGGAGCACAGGCAATCGTCTCGGACGCCCGCTTGGGCCTGGATGCGCTACGCGAGGCGCTAGCCGGATACCGGGTGCCGCAGGAGTGGACCGACGAGATCCTGCGCCGCAACGCCGCCTGGGTCGAAGCCCGAAACGCCGCCATCGACCCGGATGTTGAGTTCGTCAAGCTGCCGATCCACGACCCGGACGGCACCGATGCAGTCATCACCCAGGGGCAGATGATCGGTGTCATGCAGGAGCACGCGCGTCCGGGCGACACCGTGATCGCCGGAGCCGGCGGCCCTCCGGGAGACATCCAGAAGGTCTGGGACGCCACCGAGGGCCGATTCGCCCACCTGGAGTTTGGCTTCAGCTGCATGGGTTACGAGCTACCCGCCGCGATTGGTGTGCGCTTCGCCGACCCGAACCCAAAGCACCGCGTGACCACCTTCATCGGTGACGGCACCTTCCTGATGGCACCAACCGAGCTGGTGACCGCGGCCCAGGAGGGCCTGCCGCTGACCATTCTGGTGAGCGAAAACCACGGCTACCAGGTGATTCGCCGCCTGCAGATGTGGCGTGTGGGAAACAACTTCGGTAACGAGTTCCGCTACCGCAAGGACACCGACAACATCGTGGAGTCGATCCAGGAGCAGTCGGGTGCACCGCGCCTGGAGGGCAAGTACCTGGACGTCGACCTGGTGTCCATTGCACGCGGCCTCGGCGCTTACTCGCTGCGCGTTCGTACCGTCGAGGAATTCCGTCAGGCGCTCAACGACACCCGCGAATACGCCGGACCGGTGGTAATCGTGGTCGCCACCATCCCGCATGCCAACCTGCCAGCGAGCGAGGTCTGGTGGGACGTCGAACCGGCCCAGGTTGGCGAGGGACAGTGGCTGGACGAGGTTCGCGCCGACTACAATGCCGGCCGCAAGAACCAGCGCTGGCACGGCTAGGGGAACCACCCATGAATGAAGCCAAAACCCCGCTCGACCGCGGCGCCTTTAGGGCCCGCCTCAAAGCCGGTGAGACCGTGAACGGCATATTCTCCGGACTTGCCGCTCCGATGGCCGCCGAGGTTGCAGCCGCAGCCGGCGCCGACTTCGTGCTGCTCGACCTAGAGCACGGTGGGGGCGGCGAAGAGCAGATTGGTCCCACCGTTCTCGCCACCGGCGGCTACGGCGTGCCCACCCTGGTGCGGGTCGAAACCGGCGATCGCATCCGAATTGGTCGCGCTCTGGACGCGGGTGCCGCCGGACTCATGGTGCCCCGAGTCACCAGTGCCGCCGAGGCGGAGGCAGCAATTTCGCACTTCCACTACCCTCCCGTTGGCGACCGCGGTGTGGCCAGCTATAACCGTGCTGCGCGCTGGGGAATGGATCCATCGGCGCTCGAACCACGCAGTACCGCTACGACCATCATCCAGATCGAGACTCTTGGTGCGCTGTCCGAGGTAGACCAGATTGCGGCGCTACCAGGGCTAGACGTGCTGTTCGTGGGCCCGCTGGACCTCAGCTACGCGCTCGGAACTCCGCGCGATTACACAAACGACAAGTTCGTGGCCGCCCTCACTTCGGTGCTGGCCGCCGCAGCCAATAACGGCATAGCCGCAGGCATTCTGGCGGGCGATGTGGCCGCTGCGAAGCGTTTCATAGCCATGGGCTTCAGGTTTGTTGCCCATTCCTCCGACTCGGTGCTGCTTGCCCGAGCCGTTACCGAGACCCTGAAGGCGGTGCGCTAAATGTCGCTGGTAGTTTCCCTCGGTGCCGTCGATCAGGAACTCGTCGAACGAGTCCTGGGCACCGGCCACACCCTGGTTCAAGAACCCAGCGATGCCGAATTGGCGGCGACGGTCGGGGCAATCGTGCGCGCCAGCGTCACGGTAGACCGTGCCATGCTGGACCGCATGCCACTACTGCGCGTGATTGCACGCACCGGAGTCGGCACCGAGCGGGTAGACCTGGCTGCAGCCACCGAGCGAGGCATTCCGGTGGTCGTGACCCCGGGTAGCAACACCAACGCGGTGGCAGAGGGAGCGCTTGCACTGGCGCTACACCTGCTAAAGCAAATTCGTCCGCTCACCGACCTGGTACGCGAGGACCGCTGGGATCAGCGCACGCTCTTCCCGCTGGGTGATATCGAGGGATCGACCGTAGGTATCATCGGATACGGCAGAATCGGTCGCCGGCTCGCCAGCGTAGTCACCGCCATGGGCGCCAAGGTTTTGGCCTTTGACCCCTTCGCCGACATTCCGGCCGAGAACCGAGTCGGTTCGGTAGCGGAACTCCTGAAGGCCTCCAATATTGTCTCGCTGCACGCGCCGCTAACCGACGAGAACCACCACATGCTGAATTCCGAGACCCTGGCTCTACTGCCGGCCGGTGCCATAGTGGTGAACTGCGGTCGCGGGCCGCTAATCGACCTGGATGCCGCACTCGCCCACCTTCAGGCGGGCCACCTAGGTGGTCTCGGGCTCGACGTTTTCGATGCCGAACCACCCGCGCACCACCCGGTTTTCGACCACCCAAACGTGGCACTCACCCCTCACGTGATGGGGCTGAGCCTGAAGGCCGCAGCCCAGACCTTCATCGATGCCGCCCAGGGCATTCGCGACGTCTTGGACGGCCGCGAACCGGTGGCCAAGGCTAACTAGGTTAGAGAAATGACTCAAAAGACCATCGCCATAACCGGCTCCACCGGGTTCGTCGGCAGCAACGTCGCGGCAATTCTGCAGCGGTACGGCCACGAGGTCATCGGACTTGGCAGACGCGAGGCCGCTCTCCCCTGGGAGCTCAGGGTGGTCGACTTCGACTCCGTGGAATCGCTCACCGAGTCACTTCACGGCCTGGACGCAGTGGTCCACTGTGCGATTTCGAACGACTTCAATCGCCTGGTAAACGACCGCGAGTACGCCTACGACTCCTTCGTCGGAATGACTCAACGGGTAGCTAGGGCCGCGAGCGCCACGGGAGCCCAAATGGTCTACGTCTCGACCGACTGGACCATGGACGGCACCGAGCACCTGGTGACCGAGTCGAATCCGGGAAACCCGGTGAACTTCTACGGCTACCTTAAGGCAATGGGCGAGCAGGTCATCCGCGACCTGCACCCAACCGATGGCGCCATCTGCCGAATCGCCGGCGTCATGGGCCGCCATCAGGTGGCCGAAGAAGGGCCGCGTTCGCAGGATGTCGGTTTTGGCTACTTCGTCTATTCCCTGGTGGAGGCGCTGCGGCAAGGTTCGACCTTTACCGTATGGAACGGCCCAAATGTAAACCAAATGACATCGCCTTCGCTGGCAGCCGAGATCGGCGCCCAGATTGAGCGCGTTATTTCGCGGCGGGTTGGAGGAACCTTCCACCTGGTGGGCGACGACGCCGTGGAGCGCTTCGAACTGGCCAAATTGGTCTGCGATGTCTTCGGCCTTGACGCCGGACTGCTGCGCCAAGATCTGCCACCCGAGTCGGAACTTTTCCCGGCACCGGTACCGGTGGATTCCTCGCTGAGTAACGCCGAGACCAAGCGGCGCCTCGGCCTCGGGCCGACCCCGCTGCGCACCCTCCTGGAGACCTTCCGGGTCGAGCTCGAGACCGGTGTTGCCCAGGCACTTACCCAGCCGGAGTGACCCGTCCTAGCCCGCATCCGGTGGGATCCTGCCTCTGCCCGGCAGCCACGGATGCGGGCTAGGCTTTAGCCATGCTCGCCATAGTCCTGGGTGTCGCCACCGCACTGATCTATGGCTTCGCCGACTTCTTTGGGGCCCTTGCCTCCCGAAAACTCCGCCCGATTTTGGTGACCGGCCTCGCCGGTTGGGCCGGCCTCATCGGCCTGCTGGCTTTCACCGGCGTGGGTCTGCTACACGCCCACTTCTCGCCCACTTCGGTCTCGCTCGGGCTGCTTGCCGGCCTATTTTCCGCCTTCGGTCTGGCCTGCCTCTACCAGGCGCTGGCCATCGGTCCCATCAGCATCTTGTCGCCGTTGGCGGCTGTGGTGGGCGCCATCGTCCCGGCGGCGGTGGGCACGGTCGCCCTTCACGAAATTTTTAGGCCGACGGCGTGGCTGGCCATCGGGCTGGTGCTGGTTGCCATCGTCCTGGTGGCCTACCACCCCAATCCCAGCCACCACATGGCGCGGCCTTCGCTTCGCGGCCTGGCCTTCGGTGTTGGCGCCGGAATCGGTATCGGTGCAGTGCTGGTGTTGCTTCACCTGACGCCAAGCGCCGATGGTGTTGCCGCGATCATCCTGATGCGCGCCGAAAACGCCATCATTCTCGGTGGGGTTGCGGCGACCCTAATAATGAGGAGCCGCGAGAATCTTCAGATTTTTACTGACACTAGTGTCAGTATGTGGTTTACTATCTTTGCGACCGGTGTGCTTGATGCCATGGCAAACGTTCTTTTTGTCTGGGCTTCAACGCTGGGAAGCCTCACGGTGGTGAGCGTTTTAACTTCGCTGTATCCACTGGGAACAATTTTGCTGGCAAGGCTGGTTCTAAAAGAAAAGCTTGCCCCGAGCCAGGCGATTGGAATCGCCCTGGCCCTAGGCGCTAGCATCCTGCTGGCGCTCTAGCACCAGCACCAAACTTTAAACAGGAGACACCGATGGCAAAAATGCTCTTCAACCGCTGGGTTGGACTCGTCTTTATCTCGATGGGCATCTCGCTCGTCATCATCGACGGCACCATCGTAAACACCATCTTCCCCACGGTCATCAAGGCCCTAAAACTTACCAGCACCGAGGTGCAGTGGGTCCAGGAATCTTACGTTTTGGTGTTCGCTTCGCTCCTGCTCATATGGGGCTCGCTGGCGGACCGCTACGGCCGCCGCGCGATGCTCGTCATCGGAATTATTCTCTTTGTTGCCGCGTCCATGTGGGCCGGAACCTCGAATGATGCCAACTCCATGATCATGGCCCGCGTGGTCCAGGGCATCGGCGGCTCCATGGTGCTACCCACCACCCTGTCGCTGGTTAACGCCAACTTCCAGGGCAAGGAACGAGGCATCGCCTTTGCGGTCTGGGGTTCCACCATCGGCGGCATGGTCGCCCTTGGCCCCGTCCTTGGCGGGTGGCTGGCAAGCGCGTTCACCGATGGCTGGCGCCTGGCATTCAACATCAACCTGCCGATCGGCCTGATCATCGTTATCGGCCTCTTCCTCTCGGTCGCGGAATCGCGCGGCGACAACAAGCACGACGGGATTGACATCGTTGGTGCCGCAATCTCGGTTGTCATGTTCTTCAGCCTGGTGTTCGGCCTGATCGAAGGCCGCACCTACGGCTGGTGGAACGTCAACAAGCAGTTTGTTCTGGGCGACTTCAAGTGGGCCACCGATGGCCTGAGCATCATCCCTATTGCCCTTGCGACCAGCGTGGTCGCAACCGCCCTGTTTGTCCTCTGGGAGAAGCACCGCGCCCGCGTCAACAAGTCGGTCCTGCTCGACCTCGACCTCTTCAAGCTGGCCAGCTTCCGCAACGGTTCCATCGCGGCCCTCATCATCAGCATGGGCGAGTTCGGCGTGATCTTCGCTCTGCCGCTGTGGCTGCAGAACGTCGAGGGCCTGTCGGCCGTCAGCAGCGGTCTGGTGCTGCTGTGGCTGGCCGGTGGCGCGTTCCTGGCATCCGGTGCCGCGGGTTCGATGAGCGGCAAGGTCGCTCCGGCGATGGTGGTTCGCATCGGCGTACTGCTGGAGCTAATCGGTGTGGCCGGCTGTGCCTTCGCAATCGGCGGCGACGCCGGCTGGGGTTGGGTCGCTCCATTCTTACTGATCTACGGAATCGGTGTCGGCTTTGCAACCGCCCAGCTGACCGGCGTAATCATGATCGACGTAAACCCAGCCAAGGCCGGACAGGCCTCGGGTTCGCAGTCGACCGTTCGCCAGATTGGTTCGGCACTCGGCATCGCGGTAATCGGTACCACCCTGTTTACCGCCACCGCAAACATCCTGCGCGACAAGCTGGATGCCCTAAACCTGAACTCTCAGTTCTTCCCGGATGCCACTAAGCAGGCAATCACCGATGCCGTAGTCGACTCCTCGGGCGGCGCAATCCCGGCACTCAAGGATCAGCTGATCGCGCAATCGCACGGAATGCTTCCTGCCGGAACCGCGCAGCAGGTGGCTAACGCCGCCGGTGCCGCCTTCAGCGAGGGCGCCAAGTGGGCCGCACTCTCAGCCGCGGTCTTCCTGTTCCTGGGCTTGCTGAGTACCTTCAACCTAAGTTCGAAGCAGCATAATGAAGGATCCCACGCCGAATAAACTCGGCAAGGCCCTCCGCGAAACCCTCGTAGGTGGCCTTGAAGCGCTCGTCGTCCACGTACATCTGCCCTAGGGCCACGTAGCCGGCCAGGTCCGGGGTCCAGAAGTTGCAGATCCAGCGGTAGTGCTCACCGATCTGCTCCTGCACCTCCGCGGAGTGTGGCTCCTTGCCCTCCAGCATCAGCTGGGTCAGGGCAACTGCGATGATCCCGTGCTGGGCGAAGATTTCGCGCTGCTGCGGAACCGTCAGCTTTGCCAGACGGCTCTGACTCTCGGCGAAGCTGTCCGGCCAGCGTTGGGCGGCCTCATCGGCGTGCGGGTTGGAGATTGGGTCGGTATGGTTCACCGGTCTACGGTAACCGAAAACATTCACCTTCATAAGGTGTGGTTGCACCGTCAATGCAAGGATATTCACCGCTAGTCAAGATTCACAGGGCATTCACAGGAGTAAAGTTTCTCTTTGTGAATGATTCACTTATTCCTAAGCGGTTCCTGCTCGGTAAGAAACTTTCAAACGAGAACCTAGAGGGGCAGCTGCTCCCCAAGTTCATCGCCTTACCGGTCTTCTCCAGCGACCCGCTCTCCTCCGTGGCCTACGGTCCGCAGGAGCTCCTCATGATCCTTACCCTCGGTGGTGCATCGTTCCTCAGCTTCGCGCCCGGCATCGCCGCAGTGGTGGTCCTGCTGCTCACGGTAATCGTGCTCTCGTACCGCAAGATCGTCGAGGCCTACCCCGGAGGCGGTGGCGACTACGAGGTTGCAAAGATTAACCTCGGCGACCGCGCCGCTTTGATCGTGGCAGCGGCATTGCTGCTCGACTACGTGATGACCGTGGCCGTATCGGTTGCCTCCGGCACCGACAACCTGATCTCCGCTTTCCCCGCTCTTGCCCCATTCCGCGTCGAAATCGCGGTTGGCTTCATCCTGGTGCTGACCGCCGTTAACCTGCGTGGCGTCAAGGAATCTGGCGTGGCATTCGCCATTCCCACCTACATCTTCCTGGCCTCAGTGCTGGCCATGATCGGCGCGGGAGCCGCCCGCATTGCAATGGGCCATCACTTGGTCTCTCCCTCGGCTCACTACGCGGTTCACGTCTACACCCAGGACCTGCAGGGCGCCACCCAGGCAGCCGTTATCCTGCTGCTGCTGCGCGCGTTCGCATCCGGTTGTTCGGCCCTGACCGGCATCGAGGCAATTGCAAACGGTGTTCCGGCCTTCCGCAAGCCAAAGGTTAAGAACGCGCAGATCACCATGGTCCTCATGGGTGCCGCGGCCGTCACCATGTTCATCGGCGTGACCGCGCTTGCACTGGCCTCCAACGTGCACTACTCGGAGGACCCAGCTCAGGGACTCATCGGCTGGAAGGCCGGCAACGGCCCGCAGCTAACCGTTATGGCCCAGATCGCCTACGCCGTCTTCGGCAACAACAGCTTCATGTTCTATGTAATTCAGGCCGGCACCGCTGCGGTTCTGCTGCTGGCCGCCAACACCGCATTCAACGGATTCCCGCTGCTGTCGTCGGTGCTGGCCAAGGACGGCTTCGCTCCTAAGGCGCTGCTCACCCGCGGCGACCGCCTGGTTTACTCCAACGGCATGTTCTCGCTGATGGCCGCCGCGCTGGTGCTGATGGTGGTCTACCAGGCCTCGGTAACCGGCCTGATCCAGCTCTATATCATCGGCGTATTCACCAGCTTCACCGTCGGCCAGCTGGGCATGCTCAAGCACTGGCGCCGCGGCAAGGCGGACGGCAGCATCATGCCACGCGACGCCAACAGCGGTCTGTTCATCAACGGCCTGGGTGCAACCCTGACCTCGATCGTTTTGGTCATCGTGACCATCACCAAGTTTGCTCACGGAGCCTGGCTGGTGTTCATCATCATGCCGGTCCTCTACTGGGTCATGTACAACACAAAGCGCTACTACGCCGAGGTCGAGAAGGAGATCTCGCTTGACGAGAAGACCGTCTTCGGCAGCAAGGGCGACTACGCGGTTGTGATGATGGACAAGCTGAACAAACCACAGCTGAAGGCCCTGGACTACGCGCTCTCGTCGCGCCACACCGAGATGGAGGCGATTCACATCGCCGTGGATCCGGAGCGCGCCAAGGAGTTCGAGCAGGAGTGGAAGGACATGGGAATCGGCGTTCCGCTGCGAATCATCGAGAGCCCTTACCGCGAATTTGCCGCCCCGCTCATAGAGTACCTCTCCAACCACCGCGAGCTAAACGGCTCGGAGCGCATCAGCGTATACCTACCAAAGTTTGTGGTGGGGCACTGGTGGGAGCACGTCTTCCACAACCACCGCGCCAACCGCATCCGCAAGCAGCTCATGTATGTGCGCGGCGTTATGGTCACGCTGGTGCCTTGGCGCCTGGAGAGCGCGGACAAGGTGAACCTGTTCGAGCGCCGGCCGCTGCCGGGTGACGCCCGCCGCGGTGAAGCGGTTCGTCCGGCTCGTCGCCGTCACGAACGTGGACGTAACATCGTCTCGCGCTTCCAGACCACTCGCAATCCGGACGAGCACGAAGAGTAACCACGTGGCTCTGAATCCACCGGCCAGAGCCTACGGGCTCGCGTTCGCAGGCGGCGCTTTGGGCACCCTTGCCCGCATGAGCGTTCAGTTCTTCCTGAACAATGCGGCCTCGCTGTTCGTGGTGAACCTGCTTGGTGCCGGCTTCCTGGGTTGGGTCAACGGCAAATCGCAGCATCCGGAGACGCCACGGTTTGTTTCCGCGGGCAAAAAGTGGTTCTGGGGTGCCGGATTTGCCGGCGGTTTCACAACCATGAGCGGACTCGCGATGGCCTTCGTGCTGATGGTGGGGAACTTCGGCGTGATGGCCGGGCTGGTCTACATTTTGGTCCAGTTTGTGGCCGGCCTCTTCGCCTACGCGCTTGGCTTCAAGTTGGGCAAGGGAGCGTGGCCGAGTGTTTAACCTCAACGGACCCTTCGGATACGGGCTCATGGTGCTTGGCACCATCGTCGCCGGCGGCCTCGGATCCATGGCGCGTCTGGCGCTCTCGCATTGGCACGGAAAGCTGCCCTGGGGAATCCTCACGGGCAACTCGGTGGCATCGGCGCTGGTTGGCTTCACCTTCGCTATGCAGACCGCCATGGCCGGTGGCGTCGAATTTCTGATTTTTGCGGTTCCGATGCTGTCGCTGGGTGTGGCTGGTGGACTAAGCACCTTCAGCAGTTGGGCCGCACAGACCGTGCACTACTACCGTCAGGGAGACAACCGCCTGGGCACCTACAACCTGCTGCTCAACCTGGTGCTACCCGTTGCCTGTGCAATTCTCGGAATCGTTTTGGGCGCCGCTCTGCTAAAATAACCCAAGGATTTCTTGGCGTTCCGCGCCATTACGCGGACATAACAAAAAGATGGGGTCGTAGGCATGGGCCGTGGCCGTCAAAAAGCGAAGCACACCAAGGTTGCTCGCGAGCTAAAGTACTTTAGTCCAGACACCGATCTGGATGCCTTGCAGCGCGAGCTGGGTCACGAGGGAGCCGGAAACGGCGAGCCAGACTACGAGGACAAGTGGGCGGACATGTACGCCGACGATGAAGACGACGAGGACGAGGAAGACGAGCCGAAGCGCTAGTCGCCGCCAGTCAGAGACTTAAATGCGAAACCGCCGGGAGAAATCTCGGCGGTTTTGTTATTTGGATTTGCCGGTGTCTTGGGGTGGTACGGGCGCCCCATGGCTCTATTCGGTGACGAACCCCTATTCGGTGACGAACATGGGACGCGAAACACCCGCGTCCGGGTCGTTTAGTAGGCCGCTTACCGAAGCCGGGTAGTCGCCGGTGAGGATGTCGTCGAGGGTAAGCGATTCCAACACCTGGCGCAGCGCAACTCGAACCGCCAACCAGACGTCGCCCAGGTTCTCGGCCGAACCCTTGTAGCTCACGGCCTCCGGGCGCAGACCGCGAACCGCGGCTAGTGGGCCGTCCAGCACACGCATGATGTCCGCTAGCGCGATGGATTTTGGGCTGCGACTCAGTCGGTAACCGCCCACGGCACCGCGCTGGCTGATGACAAAGCCGGCGTGACGCATCTCGGTGAGGATTGCCTCCAGGAACTTGAAGGGGATCTCCTGCCCGGTGGCAATTTCTTCGCTCTTGATGAGGCGGGTCTCCGGGCCGTCGTAGGCCGCGGCTAGCACCAGGAGGGCGCGAATACCGTAGTCAACTTTGGCCGAAATCTGCATATCGATATTCAAGCAGGGGCGAGAGATTCCGGCAAATCCCACCGGGTTAGTAGAAATAAAGCGACACAATACGGCAAGCGAATTTGCGCCGACACCCGCCCGCAACGTAACCTGAATCTTGCTATTCCTACTAAATCAGTAGAAATAGTAGAAATAATCTAAAGGAGTAACCCATGAAAATTCGCAAGCTAAGCGTTGGAGCCGGAATCGCCGCCCTTATCGCGGCTGCTGTCATGGCTCCGACATCGTCTTTCGCCGCCAACAAGAAGCCGACCACCGCGCCCGCAGCAACCGCACAGGTAGTGCGCATCGGCTACTTCGGCAACCTCACTCACGCCCCGGCCCTGGTGGCCCGCCAGCAGAAGCTCTTCGAGAAGTACCTGCCGGGGGCAAAGCTGGAATTCACCTACTTCACCGTTGGTACCGCCGAGATCGAGGCCCTCAAGGGCGGCGCCCTTGACATCGGATACGTGGGCCCGGGCCCGGCAATCAACGGATACGTGACCACTCAGGGCAACCTGCTCAACATCATCTCCGGTGCCACCTACGGTGGAGCCAAGTTCGTGGTGAAGCCAAGCCTGATTGCCACCGAAGGCAGCCCTACAAGCGCGGAAATTGCTGCCCTTGCCGGCAAGAACATCGCGGACCCGGGCGTTGGCGGCACCCAGGACATCGCACTCAAGAGCTACCTGCGCGACAACAAACTCTTCAGCAATGGCCAGAGCAAGGTCAATATCTCCGGTATCGCCAACGCCGACACCCTTGCCCTCTTCCAACAGGGCAAGCTCGATGGGGCCTGGGTTCCGGAGCCTTGGGCTACCCGACTGATCCAGGAGGCACGCGCCAAGGTCTTCGTGGACGAGGCAGACCTCTGGCCGAACCGCAAGTTTGCCACCACCGTGATTGTTGCCACCAAGGACTTCCAGAAGAAGTACCCGGGTTCGGTCCGCGGCTTCCTGCAGGCCAACGAGGACGCCACCGCATTCCTGCGCGACCAGAGCAAGCTGAACGACGCGATCGATCAGATCCAGGCAGAGCTGTTGGCAAGCACCGGCAAAAAGCTGAGCCCGTCGGTTATTCAGGCGGCCTTTACCGGCTTGACCTTCAACTCCGACCCGATCATCCCATCGGTAAAGCAGAACTTCACCGATTCGGTGGCCCTCGGTTTCCTTCCCGGGGCAACCAACAACGCGCTGAAGGGAATCTTCAACGTGGGGATCCTGAACTCGGTGCGTGCAGCCAAGAGCCTGAACCCTATCCAGGTGCCGGCAAACCTCAAATAAGCAACCCAAGGAATCAATGTCTAGCCAAGCCAATTCGGCAGTTTCCTCGGCGATCAGCTCCTCCGAAACCGGAGGGGCTGATTCGCCGATTCTGAAGATTCAACATCTGAGCAAGAAGTACTCGGCTGGCGGCCCGACTGTCATCGACGACCTAAATCTTTCTCTGAAGCCGGGCGAGTTTGTGGCCCTGGTGGGTGCAAGCGGTTGCGGCAAGAGCACGCTGCTAAACATCCTTACCGGACTGGAGACCAAGTCCGCCGGCACCATCGAACTTGGCGCCGAGGCCGCCCTCATGTTCCAGGAGCACGCGCTGCTGCCCTGGCTCACCGCCGGCAAGAACGTGGAATTGGCACTGAAGCTGGTGAACTACCCTAAGGGCGAGCGAAAGGCTCGGGCCCAGCAACTGCTGGAGCTGGTGCACCTGCCGCACGCCTACGACCAGCGCCCGCACGAGCTCTCCGGCGGAATGCGACAGCGAGTTGCGATTGCCCGAGCACTTGCCCAGGGCCGCAAGATCTTGCTGATGGATGAGCCCTTCGCGGCCCTGGATGCCATCACCAGAGACCTGCTGCACGAGGAACTGGTTCAGATCTGGGAAGAGACCGGCCTGACCGTGCTGTTCGTTACCCACAACGTTCGCGAGGCCGTCCGACTGGCACAGCGCGTAATTCTGATGTCGTCTCGTCCGGGACGAATCATCAAGGAATGGCAGATTCAGTCGGATGAACCCCGCCGAATCGAATCCAAGATCGTGAGCGATCTGTCGCTAGAAATCACCGAGGAACTGCGCAAGGAGATCAAGCGCCATGGCTAAGGCAACCGAACACACCTTCCAAGAAATCGGTGAACTGGCGGCAGGTCTAGACGCCCTTGACACCGCCGGGCATGATGCGCCAAAGCGTTCGGCCAAGGTGCTCAATTCGCTGGCGCCACTGCTGGCGGTGGCCGTTCTAGTCGCCGTCTGGCAATCGGCAATCGCCATAACCAAGGTGCCTGGCTGGGTGCTGCCCTCCCCCGCTCAGGTCTGGGATGCCATAGTGCGCCAGGCCCAGAGCGGGCTGCTCTGGTCCTCCGCCGGTAACTCGCTGCGCAAGGGCGTCGAGGGCTTCCTGATCGCGCTCGCCATCGGCCTACCACTCGGTGTAGCCCTGGGGCTCAACAAGTGGCTGCGGGCCATTCTGCGTCCGCTCCTAACCGGTTTGCAGCAGCTGCCATCGGTGGCTTGGGTGCCCGCCGCCATCATCTGGTTTGGGTTATCCGATGCAACCATCTTCGCCGTGGTTCTTCTGGGCGCGACGCCCTCCATCGCGAACGGTTTGATCAGCGGCATCGACCAGATTCCACCCATCTACCTTCGTGCTGGCCGAGTGCTGGGAGCCAAAGGCCTGGTCTACATCAAGGACATTCTGCTTCCGGCCGCCTGGCCGGGCTTCCTCAGCGGAGTCGAGCAGGGTTGGGCATTCGCTTGGCGCTCACTTATGGCCGCCGAGCTCATTGCGATCAACCCGGCCCTCGGACCCGGCCTCGGTCAGATGCTGGACACCGCCCGCCAACTTGGCGACATGGCCTGGGTGCTGGGAACCATCCTGGTGATCTTGGCCGTGGGCGTGTTGGTGGAACGACTAGTGTTTGCCCCGCTGCGTAACCGTACCCTGCGCAATCGCGGGCTGGTGCGCTAGAACCAAAACCGAAAAATCCCCGCTCGGCATCTGCCTCGCGGGGATTTTTAGTTAAGGGGAGATCTGTAAAAGATTCAGATGGACGCTTACTAAGGTGCAGGACCTAGTCTTGCGCTGCGCGGCTGACCGCAATCTGCTCGGTGCGGTCCACTACCTTCACGCGCTCGCGGGGAACCTGGACGGTTCCCTCGGCGTTGTGCGGACGGCCCGGGACCTCGCCAAATGCGGCACCCAGGGCCAGCTCGTGCGCGTTCAGCGCCTGCCAGCCCTTCCAGGTGGTGTACTCCACGCCTCGCTCATCCAGCGTTGCCAGCAGCTCCTCGGTGCTCGGGTTCGCTGGGTCCGTGAAACCGGCCGCGTCGGCCACCAGGTTCTCGATGGTCTCCATGGCGTCGCTCTTGGTGTGGCCGATCAGGCCAACCGGCCCGCGCTTGATCCAACCGGTGGCGTATAGGCCGGCAACCTGGTTGTCGTCGCCATCCACCACGCGGCCGCCCTGGTTGCGGATCACGCCGTACTCGTGGTTGAACGGAACCTCCGGTAGCTCACTGCCCCAGTAGCCGATGGCGCGGTAGACGGCCTGAAGGTCGTAGTCGCGGATGTCTCCGGTGCCAATCACCTTGCCGTTTACGCCGTCCGAGCCCTCGGCGGGCTTGGTGCGCTCGAACTTCATGCCCGACACCTTGCCATCGGTGCCGGTGATCTCCACCGGCTTGCTCCAGAAGTGCAGGTGCAGGCGGCGCTTTGCGCCGGTGGACTCACGCTCGCGCCAGCTCTCTAGAACGCGGGCCATGACTCGGTGCTGGTTGGTTACGCCCTCGGCGTCCTCGTTGAACCAGCCCTCCGGGAAGTCCTCGTCGTAGAGCACGATGTCGAGGTCCTTGACCTCGCCCAGCTCGCGAAGCTCGATCGGCGAGAACTTGATGGCGGCCGGGCTGCGGCGACCGAAGACGTGCACGTCGGTGACCGGCGAGGCCTTGAGGCCCTCGTAAACGTTGGCGGGCACGTCGGTGGTCAGCAGGTCGTCGGCCTGCTTGGCAAGCATGCGCGCCACATCCAGGGCCACGTTTCCGTTACCCAAAACCGCGACCTTCTGGGCGGTCAGCGGCCAGGTGCGTGGCACATCTGGGTGGCCGTCGTACCAGCTGACGAAGTCGGCGGCACCGAACGAACCGTTCAGGTCGATTCCCGGAATGTTCAGCTGGGCGTCCTTGATGGCGCCGGTGGCGAAGATGACTGCGTGATAGTGATTACGCACGTCCTCCAGGGTGATGTCCTTGCCGAATTCAACGTTTCCAAAGAAGCGAATGGTGCCGGCGTCGAGCATCTCGTGCAGCGAGTTGACGATTCCCTTGATGCGCGGGTGGTCTGGGGCCACGCCGTAGCGGATCAGGCCGTAGGGCGCGGGCAGCAGGTCGAAGAGGTCGATGGTCACGTTCTCGTAGGAATTGGCCAGGATGTTACCGGCGTAAATTCCGGCCGGTCCCGCGCCAAAAATGGCCACACGAATGGCTTTGCTCATTTAGGTTCTTCCTTAGTTTCTAAGTTCAATTTCAGCAGTTAATTCCGCTGGCGCCAAATGGCTGCGCAACACGACGTCACCCACGACGATGACCGCCGGCGACTTCACTCCGCGTTCGGCCGCCACCGCTGCGATGGTGCCGAGAGTTCCAAAACTGACCCGCTGGTTTGGGCCGTAGCCGTCCTCGATGATGGCCACCGGGCAGTCGGTTCCGCGCTGGGTTGCCGCCAAGACCGCCGCGCTTTCGGCCAGCTTGGTGACGCCCATGAGGATGACCACGGTGTGATCGCGTCCGCCGGAAACCGCCCCGATACCGCCGTTTTGGTGGTCCAGGGTGTGGCCGGTGATGACGGTAAACCCGGTCGCGATACCCCGGTGGGTGACCGGTATGCCGGCGGCCGCCGGGACCGAGATCGCGCTCGTGATGCCGGGCAGCACCTCGACGCGCACGTCATGCTCCAGGCAGAAGTCCAGTTCCTCGCCACCGCGCCCCAGAACGTAGGGGTCGCCGCCCTTGAGGCGCACCACGCGCTTGCCGGCCTTGGCCTGCTCCACCAAGATGCGGTTGATGTCATCCTGTGGCACCGGGTGGTGGTCCGGCAGCTTGCCGACGTTGATGATCAGAGCGTGTGGAGCCAGCTCGTCCAGCAGATCGGTTGGGCCTAGGCGATCCGCTACCACCACATCGGCGCCCTTGATGAGAGCCAGGCCGCGGGTGGTGATGAGGCCGATGTGGCCGGGACCTCCGCCAACGAGGGCCACGGTGCCCGGTTCTTGAGCGGCACCGATGACTGAGAGCGGGGCGTCGGCATCGATTGCCGTCGGAAGTCCTTGGTCACGGCTGCGGTCCGCGGCTAGCTGTCCCGACTCCAAGAGGCCGGCGATGGCATCGCGCAGCGCCATGGACCTGCGCGGGTCTCCCCCGCCGAAGCTGGCTACCGTCAGGCCGTCGTGCCTGGTGACTGCCGGGACCCAGGCCGAGGATTCCTCGGCGACCGCGGCGTTCACGCAGAAGATTCGGTCGGCATCGCACTCGGTGGTCACGGCGGCATCCACTGCGGCGTTACCGGTGGCGGTGTGCACCAGCCAGGCACCAGCGGTGTCGCCGGGTTCGAACCCACGGCGGTGCCAGGTGATTGCGGCAGCCAACGCCAGGTCGGCAATCTCTGCCGAGGCAACCGGGGAGACCACCACCACATCGGCGCCTGAAGCAACCAGGCCCTTCACGCGCCGGGTACCCACCGCACCACCACCGACGACAAGCACGCGCTTGCCTTCGAGGCGGAGACCCAGCGGGTAAATGGACATGCGATTGAAGTTTCGGTGGTTGGGGCGGCGGCTAGATTGCGTAGTTGTTCTGGGCGGTGTGGGTTCCGGCGGCCAGGGTGGCGCCGTCCTGCGGGTGAATCAGCAGGAACGCCCCGGAGCGACGGTTTTGCGCGTAGTCGTCGATAGGGATGGCGGTGGCCAACCTCAGGCTGGCGTGTCCGATGTCATTAATTTCCAGCTTGTCGGCCGGGTCGATGGCGAGGGTGTCTAGGTTGCGGCGGCCCTCGATGGCGCTAACGATCACCTGAGTGGTCACGGTTCCGGTCTTCAGCAGCAGGCGCTGGCCAGCTACCAGCGGGCGTGGGTCCAGCCAGAATAGCTCGCCGGAAAGGTTGTTGACCGGTTCCGGCAGGGTTCCGGCGGCCGCGATGACGGCACCGCGGGCCAGGTCGAACTGTTCGGCTAGCTCGATGGCAACCGACTGCGGTGCGAACGCGGTCTCGACCTTTTTGTCGGCGATGGCGATGCCGGTGACGGTGGTCTTGAAACCGCCCGGGTACAGCTCCACGGCGTCTCCCACTGAGACCGAACCGGACGAGATCTGACCCAGGTAGCCGCGGTAGTCGCGCAGTTCATCGGCGCGGTCTGCCACGCTAGGTGCCAGCGCGCCCTGAGGGCGAAGCACGTACTGAACCGGCAGGCGGAACGGGTCGTCCTCGGCCTGAAGCTCGTCGATTGCCGGAAGTGTCTCCAGCAGCGAGAGCAGGGTGGGGCCCTGATACCACTCGGTGTGGGCCGAGCGCTCGACCACGTTGTCGCCAACCAGAGCCGAGACCGGGATGGCATGAACGCCACTCAGGTTCAGCTCACTGGTGATGCGCCCAAGCTGGTCCAAAATGTCGTCGAAGACCTGCTCGGAGTATTCCACTAGGTCGATCTTGTTGACGGCGACGATCACGTTTGGCACGCGCAGCAGCTGCACAACCGAGAGGTGGCGGCGGGTCTGCTCCAGCACGCCGTAGCGGGCATCGATGAGCACGATAACGGCATCGGCGGTGGCCGAACCGGTCACCATGTTGCGGGTGTACTGCACGTGTCCCGGGCAGTCGGCCAGGATGAAGCTGCGCTCGGCGGTGGAGAAGTAGCGGTAGGCCACGTCGATGGTGATGCCCTGCTCGCGTTCGGCGCGCAGGCCGTCGGTGAGGAGCGCCAGGTCGAGCCCGCCCTCGTCGCCGCCGAAGCCGCGCTCTGCGCTGGTCTTGGCAACCGCCTCCAGCTGGTCTACCAGGATGCTCTTGCTGTCGTGTAGCAGGCGGCCCACGAGGGTGCTCTTTCCGTCGTCCACCGAGCCGGCGGTCGCGAAGCGGAATAGCCCGCGGGCGGCCTCCAGGGTGCCGGCCGCGCTAGCCGCGCTGGAAATGTTTTCGAAGCTGCTCATTAGAAGTAGCCCTCCTTCTTGCGGTCTTCCATGGCGGCCTCGCTGATGCGGTCGTCGGCTCGGGTGGCTCCGCGCTCGGTGAGAGTGCTGGCCGCGACCTCGATGACTACGTCCGAGATGGAAACGGCGTTGGACTCGACGGCTCCGGTGCAGCTCATGTCGCCCACGGTGCGGTAGCGAACCACGCGCTTCTCGACGGTCTCGCTCGGTTCCGGCATGGAGACCGGGCCCACCGCGCGCCACATTCCGTCGCGGCGGTAGACCTCGCGCTCGTGCGCCAGGTACAGCGGCGGCAATTCGATGCCTTCTCGCTCGATGTAGCGCCAGATGTCCAGCTCGGTCCAGTTGGAAATCGGGAAGGCACGCACGTGCTGGCCGGGCAGGTGGCGGCCGTTGTAGAGGTTCCACAGTTCGGGGCGCTGGTTGCGCGGGTCCCACTGACCAAACTCGTCGCGCAGGCTGATGATGCGCTCCTTGGCGCGGGCCTTGTCCTCGTCGCGGCGGGCGCCACCGAAGACGGCGTCGTACTTGCCCTCGGTGATGGCGTCAAGCAGCGGCAGAGTCTGCAACGGGTTGCGGGTGCCGTCCGGGCGTTCAAACAGAATGCCGCGGTCGATGTAGTCCTGAACGCTCGCGACCACCAGCTTGAGGCCGAGTCGCTCTACCGTGCGGTCGCGGAACTCGATTACCTCGGGGAAGTTGTGTCCGGTGTCTACGTGCAGCACCGGGAACGGCACCTTGCCCGGGAAGAACGCCTTGGCCGCAAGGTGCAACACAACCACCGAGTC
>Ga0228702_1000909_pt1 | contig 20630 bp, 19 predicted proteins | sample McNCre217_Aug_MG_2_FD_178018 | JGI IMG/M metagenome (GOLD analysis project Ga0228702, IMG submission 178018) | Freshwater microbial communities from McNutts Creek, Athens, Georgia, United States - 20-17_Aug_MG | ecosystem: Environmental > Aquatic > Freshwater > Creek | place: USA: Georgia...
GGCTGCGGTGCCGTTCGTGTAAACCCGGGCAACATTCGTCAGTTCGACGACAAGGTTGGCGAAATTGCCAAGGCCGCCAAGGATGCCGGCGTCTCGATTCGAATCGGTGTCAACGCGGGCTCACTAGACCCGCGGTTGCTTGCCAAGTACGGCAAGGCCACGCCGGAGGCCCTCGTGGAATCGGCGGTCTGGGAGGCCAGCCTGTTCGAAGAGCACGACTTTCACGACTTCAAGATTTCGGTAAAACACAACGACCCGGTGGTCATGGTCAAGGCCTACGAGCTGCTGTCGGAACGTGGCGATTGGCCTCTGCACCTGGGGGTCACCGAGGCTGGGCCTGCATTCCAAGGCACCATCAAGTCTTCGGTAGCCTTCGGTGCCCTGCTCAGCAAGGGCATCGGCGACACCATCCGCGTAAGCCTCTCGGCCCCACCTGCCGAGGAGGTCAAGGTCGGTTCGCAGATTCTTGAGTCGCTCAACCTGCGCCCGCGCAAACTTGAGATTGTGTCGTGCCCATCGTGTGGTCGCGCGCAGGTAGACGTCTACACGCTCGCCGAAGACGTGACCAAGGGGCTCGAAAAGCTAACCGTGCCACTGCGCGTTGCCGTGATGGGCTGTGTCGTGAATGGCCCCGGCGAGGCACGCGAGGCCGACCTCGGAGTCGCTTCAGGCAACGGCAAGGGCCAAATCTTCGTCAAGGGCGAGGTCATTAAGACCGTTCCCGAGAGCGAGATTGTTGCAACGCTGATCGAAGAGGCCAACCGCCTTGCGGCCGAGATGGATCCGACCCTGGTCGGCAGCCCGCAGGTAGTAGTCGCCAAGAAAGACTAGCCAGCGACCTGGTCGTCGACTGCGGTAACCTTGGCTCTATGCCAATCCGTCTGTCATCACTGTTCCTGCGCACGCTTCGCGAAGACCCTTCTGACGCCGAGGTCACCAGCCACAAGCTGCTCGTGCGCGCTGGCTACATTCGCCGCGCCGCACCGGGTGTCTACACCTGGCTGCCGCTCGGTCTCGCCGTAAAGGCAAAGATCGAGAAGGTCGTTCGCGAAGAGATGAACGCGGCTGGCGCCCAGGAAGTGTTCTTTCCGGCGCTGCTGCCACGCGAACCATTCGAGGCCACCAACCGCTGGACCGAGTATGGCGACAACCTGTTCCGTTTGCAGGACCGCAAGAAGGCCGACTACCTGCTGGCGCCGACTCACGAAGAGATGTTCACGCTGCTCGTGAAAGACCTGTACAGCTCATACAAGGAGCTGCCGGTTTGCCTGTACCAGATTCAGAACAAGTACCGCGATGAGGCTCGCCCTCGCGCCGGGCTCCTTCGTGGCCGCGAGTTCGTCATGAAAGACGCATACAGCTTCGATCTGACCGATGAGGGTCTGGCCAAGAGCTACCAGGCTCAGCGCGACGCATACGAGCGAATCTTCACCCGACTTGGCGTCGACTACGTGATTGTCAAGGCCGATGCCGGCGCCATGGGTGGTTCGGCGTCTGAAGAATTCTTGAGCCCAAGCCCAATCGGCGAAGACACCTTCGTGCGCTCGCCGGGTGGCTATGCCGCCAACGTCGAAGCGGTTCAGACCGTCGCACCTGCGGCGCTGCCTATCGAAGGTCAGCCAGCGGCTGTGGTGCACCCATCGCCAAACACCCCGACCATCGCGACTCTCGTTGACCTGGCCAATGCCACCGTGCCTCGCGGCGATGGTCGCGAGTGGACTGCCGCCGACACCCTCAAGAACGTCGTGCTGGCACTGACCAGCCCAGAGGGCAAGCGCGAGCTGGTCATCGTTGGTCTGCCTGGCGACCGTGAGGTCGACGCCAAGCGTGCCGAGGCCGCGTTCTCACCTAACGAGGTTGAACCGGCAACCGAGGCAGACTTCGAGAAGAATCCTGGCCTGATCAAGGGCTACATCGGCCCGGTCAAGTTGGTCGGCGCAAACAACGAGCAGGTGCTCGGCCTCGAGGGCAGCACCAAGGTTCGCTACCTGCTCGACCCACGCGTTGTCGATGGAACCGCCTGGATCACTGGCGCAAACGAAGACCAGAAGCACGTTTTTGACCTGGTCAAGGGTCGCGACTTTGGTGCCGACGGCGTCGCCGACATTGCCGAGGTGCGCGCTGGCGACCAGGCTCCTGACGGCTCGGGTGCGCTCGAACTGGCTCGCGGCATCGAGATCGGACACGTTTTCCAGCTCGGCCGCAAGTATGCCGAGGCGCTCGACCTCAAGGTGCTCGACGAAAACGGCAAGCTCCAGGTCGTCACCATGGGTTCATACGGAATTGGTGTCACCCGTTTGGTTGCCGTGCTAGCCGAGGCCAACAACGACGACAAGGGTCTGATCTGGCCTGAGGCGGTGGCCCCTGCCGACGTCTATGTGGTTGCCGCTGGCAAGGACGACATCGTCTATGAAACCGCCGAGCGTCTGACCGCCGAGCTCGAGGCTGCGGGCAAGACCGTCATCATCGACGACCGTCAAAAGGTGAGCCCTGGAGTGAAGTTTGGCGATGCCGAGCTGATCGGTGTGCCGCACATCGTGATCGTTGGTCGCGGACTCGAGACGGGCGAGGTTGACCTTTGGGACCGTCGAACCGGTGAGCGTCGTGCGGTTAAGGTCGAATCGGCAGTCGCCGAGCTCGCCTAATTTCGGCTACCATTACAACCCGTTCTAACAACTTCAATAACGGCCCGGAGGCATCGCATGGACATCGATCTGAGAGTTCTAAAGCAGGTTGAGCGCGAATTCGAGATCCCATTCTCGGAATCCATCACGATCATTGAGGCCGCTATCTTGGCCGCGTATCACAAGATCGTTGGCAACAACGACCCGGCTCGCGCCGAGCTAAACCGCACCACCGGCCATGTTGCCGTGTATGCGCCTGTGCTCGACGAAGACGGTGTTCAGACCGGCGAGACTGAGGTGACCCCCGAGAACTTTGGTCGCATCGCGGCCAATGCCGGCAAGCAGGTCATCGCATCGCGCATTCGTGCCCTCAACGACGACACCATCTTTGGTGAATTTCAGGGCAAAGAGGGCGACATCGTTTCGGGCACCATTCAGCAGGGCTCAAAGTCATACATGGTCTATGTCGACCTCGGCACCATCGAGGCCATCATGCCTCCCGAAGAGCAGGTGCCTGGCGAGGACTACTCGCACGGTCGCCGAATCCGCGTGTATGTGACCTCGGTCAGCCGAGGCACTCGCGGCCCTCAGGTCACCGTTTCGCGCACTCACCCGAGCCTGGTTCGCAAGTTGTTCGCACTCGAGGTTCCCGAGATCGCTAGCGGAGTTGTCGAGATTGTCTCGTTGGCTCGCGAGGCCGGTCACCGCACCAAGATTGCCGTTCGCGCCACGCAGCCAGGCGTCAACGCCAAGGGTTCGTGCATTGGCGAGCTCGGTCAGCGCGTTCGTGCGGTTACCTCAGAGCTAAACGACGAGAAGATCGACATCGTCGATTACAGCGACGACCTGCCTGCGTTTGTGGCCAGTGCCCTTTCGCCGGCCCGAGTCTCGAGCGCATTCACTCTGGATGCGGCAGCTCGCTCGGTTCGCGTGCTTGTGCCTGACTTCCAGCTTTCGTTGGCAATCGGCAAGGAGGGCCAGAACGCTCGTTTGGCCGCCAAGTTGACCGGTGCCAAGATCGACATCCAGCCGGACAGCATTCTCGAAGACTAGGCGCAAGCCTGCGCCGGATTGCCGCCAACTGGCTGATTGCTTGGGTGGCGGCTCTGGTCGAAACAGAGGGCAGGGGCTAGAATGAATCCCGTAAGAACTTGCGTTGGCTGTCGCCAGCGCGCCAATCGAGCCGATTTGACTCGTGTTGTCGCCCGCAAAACAGAAACCGGCCCCGCGTCGGAACTCGTTTTCGATCTCAACGCGCAGATGCCCGGTCGTGGCGCGTGGTTGCACCCCTCAAGTGAATGTCTAAGGCTCGCAATCGAGCGGCGGGCGTTCACCAGGGCGTTGCGGCTCAACGGCACCCCAAACGTCGCAGGTTTGAACTTTTCGAAAGAACAGGCAGAAATCATGTTGGCAACAAATGAGTAGCTCTAAATGAGAGCCCAACAGCTTTAAATGGCCTGCCCTGTCCTGGGGCTGGCCCCCAGACAGGAGAAACTAAGTGGCGCTACCACGCGTATACGACATCGCCAAGGAACTCGGTATTGATACCAATGAGGCCCTGGCAAAACTCAAGGACCTAGGCGAATACGTCAAGAGCGGTTCGTCAACGATTGCCCCTCCGGTAGCCAAGAAGCTCCGCGATGCATTCCCAAACGCTAAGCCAAAGGCCGAAGAGCCTAAGGCTGCTCCAGCTGCTCCAGCTGCTCCAGCTGCACCAGCCCCTGCAGCTGCACCAGCGGCTCCGGCTGCACCGACTCCGGCCGCCGCTGCTCCAGCCGCTCCAGCACCTGCGGCTCCGGCCGCACCGGCTGCCCCAGCACCCGCAGCACCGACTCCGGCCGCTGCCGCTCCGGCGTCTGCAGCCCCGGCTGCCCCGGCCGCTCCAGCACCAACCCCAGGCGCGCCAGCGGCTCCAAAGCCGGCCGGCGCTGCCCCAGCGGGCATCCCGCGCCCGGGTAACAACCCGTTCGCGCCGAGCCAGGGCATGGGTATTCCACGCCCAATGGCACGTCCAGGCAACAACCCGTTCTCGGCTAACCAGGGTATGGGCCGACCAGGCCAGGGTGGCGCAGGTCGCCCAGGTGGCCCACGCCCAGCAGGCGGCGCACCTCGTCCGGGCGGTCCACGCCCGGCTGGTGCTGGCGCACCTCGCCCAGGCTTCGGCGCACCGCGTCCGGGCTTCGGTGGCGGTGCACCTGCAGCTGGCGGTGCCGGCTTTGGCGCACCTCGTCCGGGTGGCGCACCAGCAGGCCGTGGCGGTCGTGGCGGCGGCACCGCCGGCGCATTCGGCAAGGGTGGCGCACGTGGCGCCTCGAAGGCCCGCAAGTCAAAGCGTGCGAAGCGCGAGGAATACGAGCAGCGGACCGCGCCTAGCCTCGGTGGCGCAGTTGTGCCTCGTGGCGACGGCACCACTGTGCTTCGCCTCCGTCGTGGTGCAAGCATCCAAGACTTCGCAGACAAGATCGATGCGAGCCCAGGCCAGCTAATCACCGTGCTGTTCCACCTCGGTCAGATGGCAACCGCCACCCAGTCGATCGACGAAGACACCTTCCAGATCCTCGGCGAGGAGCTCGGCTACAAGATCGAGGTCGTTTCGCCTGAAGACGAAGAGCGCGAGCTGTTCGAAGGCTTTGGTCTTGACATCTCGACCGACTACGACGACGAAGACGAAGACCTCCTTCCTCGTCCTCCAGTTGTCACCGTCATGGGTCACGTCGACCACGGTAAGACCCGTTTGCTCGACAGCATCCGCAACTCGAACGTCATCGCTGGCGAGGCCGGTGGCATCACCCAGCACATCGGTGCCTACCAGGTTCACGTCGAACACGACGGCATCGACCGCGCGATCACCTTCATCGACACCCCGGGTCACGAGGCGTTCACCGCCATGCGTGCTCGTGGTGCGCAGGTCACCGACCTTGCGATCCTCGTGGTTGCAGCCGACGACGGCGTTATGCCTCAGACCATCGAAGCGTTGAACCACGCTCAGTCGGCCGGCGTGCCGATCGTTGTGGCCGTCAACAAGGTCGATAAGGAATCGGCTAACCCAGCCAAGATTCGCCAGCAGCTCACCGAGTTCAACCTGGTTGCCGAAGAGTATGGCGGCGACGTCATGTTCGTCGACGTATCGGCTCTGACCGGCAAGGGCATCCCTGAATTGCTTGACGCAGTTCTGCTCACCGCAGACGCAGCGCTCGACATGCGTGCCAACCCAAACAAGGACGCCCGCGGTGTTGCCATCGAAGCGAACCTCGACAAGGGTCGCGGCTCGGTTGCAACCGTGCTGATTCAGTCGGGAACCCTCCACGTTGGCGACTCGATCGTGGCCGGTTCGGCCCACGGTCGCGTTCGCGCCATGTTCGACGAGAACGGCAATGCGGTTGAGGCCGCAGAGCCAAGCCGTCCGGTTCAGGTGCTTGGTCTGCAGTCGGTTCCTCGCGCTGGTGACACCTTCGTGGTCACCGACGACGAGCGTCAGGCTCGCCAGATCGCCGAAAAGCGTGAGGCTGCCGACCGCAATGCACTGCTGGCTAAGTCGCGCAAGCGCATCAGCCTCGAAGACTTCACCAAGGCACTCGAAGAGGGCAAGGTTGAGTCACTCAACCTGGTCATCAAGGGTGACGTTTCGGGTGCGGTCGAGGCCCTCGAAGACTCGCTGCTCAAGATTGAGGTCGACGACTCGGTTCAGTTGCGCATCATCCACCGTGGTGTTGGTGCGATCACCGAATCGGACGTCAACCTGGCCACCGTCGACAACGCAATCATCATTGGCTTCAATGTGCGTCCAGACAAGAAGGCCAAGGAGCACGCCGACCGCGAGGGTGTCGACATTCGTCACTACTCGGTCATCTATGCGGCGCTCGAAGACATCGAGAACGCGCTCAAGGGCATGCTCAAGCCAGAGTACGAAGAGGTTCAGACCGGCACCGCAGAGGTTCGCGAGCTGTTCAAGTCGTCGAAGGTCGGAACCATCGCTGGTTCGATCGTTCGCTCGGGTTCGATCAAGCGCAACGCCTCGGCTCGTGTTCTTCGCGACGGCAAGGTTATCTTCGAGAACACCAAGATCGACTCGCTCAAGCGCTTCAAGGACGACGCAAACGAAGTCAAGACCGACTACGAGTGTGGTATCGGCCTGGCCGGCTTCAACGACCTCGAGCTTGGCGACATCATCGAGACCTTCGAAATGCGCGAGAAGCCACGCGTCTAAAGCACGGGCAAATCGTTCGAATTGAGGATTCAGCATGGTTGATCACGCAAGAGCACGCAAGCTCGCCGAGCGCATCAAGGTCCTGGTGGCCGAGGCGCTCGAGCGCGCAGTGAAAGATCCAGACCTGGGCTTTGTGACCATCACCGACGTGAAGGTCACTCCGGATCTGCAACACGCCAAGATCTTCTATACGGTGTGGGGCAGCCCCGAAGACAAGAAGCGCAGCGCCGAGATCATTGAGCGCAACCGTGGTCGTATTCGTGGCGAGGTGGGTCGACAACTGTCGATCCGCCTAACCCCGACCGTCGAATTTGAGATGGACGAGGTTCCAGAGACGGCCGCCCACATGAACGACCTGCTTGCCGCGGCCAAGGCTCGCGACGAACAGGTGCACCGCATTGCCGAGGGTGCCGCATACGCCGGCGAAGAAAACCCATACAAGGAACCAAAGTCGCACGACGAGTCGGCCGACCTGGACGAATTCGACGAAGACGAGGCCTAAATGCCTTCGGGTCTGCTGCTGGTCGACAAACCGGCCGGGCTAACCAGCCACGATGTCGTTGCCCGCGGTAGGCGCTGGGCCGGCACACGCCGCGTCGGGCACGCAGGCACGCTTGACCCAATGGCAACCGGGCTGCTCATTTTGGGCGTAGATTCGGCTACCAAACTGCTCACCTTCTTGGTTGGCGAATCAAAGACCTACATTGCAACTATCCGGCTTGGAGCCGCGACAGTAACCGACGATCGCGAGGGCGACTTTACCGAGTTCGCTCCCGTCGAGGCCATTGCAGGCCTCACCGCGCTGGCCGCTGCTGGCGAACCCGCGACCGCCCTACTCGATGCGCTCGAGCGCGCAATCGCCCCGTTGCGCGGCGAAATCATGCAGGTGCCGAGCTCCGTGAGCGCCATTAAGGTCAACGGCGAGCGCGCCTATGCCAAGGTTCGCTCGGGCGACGAGGTTAAGTTGGCTGCACGACCAGTCACCATCTTTCGGTTCGAGGTGCTCGGGCAACCCCGCATCGAGACCGGAACGGGCGATGCCGCAGGTCGCACCTTCGTCGACATCGACGTGATAGTTGACTGTTCGTCGGGCACATACATCAGGGCTCTGGCGCGCGACCTTGGAGCCGCGCTGGGTGTCGGTGGTCACCTGACCGCACTGCGCAGAACGCGAATCGGCCGCTATTCGATCGCGCAGGCGCATACCGAAGAGGCGCTTCAGGCTACTTCGCGTGAACAGCTGCCAATCTTGCCCGCGGCCGAGGCGGCGCGCGCTCAATTCGAGGTTCGCGAGCTCACCGAGGCTGAGGTAGTCGATCTCGGGCACGGAAAGCGCATCCGCGCAGTCGGCGAGGGCAACGAGCCTGTCGCAGCAATCGCCCCGAGCGGGCGCCTGGTGGCGATGTTGACTCGAAGCGGAAAAGACCTCAAGTCGCTCGTGGTGTTTAACGAGGAGCAGCAGTGATCGAACTCTTGTATCAGGCTCAACTTTGGCTCTGTGCCGCGGCGGCTGCGCTAACCATCATTTTGACGCTAATGGGTCGCAAGCCGAGCCTCGTCTCGGTTTCGGCACTCGCTCTGGTCGAGTTGGGTTTGGTCGTTCAACTGCTAGTTTCGATCGCGTTGGTAATCGGGGGAGCCCAGGCAAAGCAAGACACCGTCGAGTTCTTTGGCTATCTGATCACCGCGCTAATCGTGCCGGTCGCTGCCGTGCTGTGGGGCTTGGTCGAGCGCAGCCGTTGGTCGACGGCAACTCTGGCCGTGGCTGCCTTGACCGTCGCGGTGATGCTCGCTCGCATGGAACAAATCTGGACGGGCACGCACTTTTAGCCAACTCTGCGCTCGTGCGCGAGGCGGTTAAATTCACGCTCAGTTAACCTTCAGACACCTGTTGTTCACCTGCCGAACAGCAACCCTTAATCGGGCAAATGGAGGATTGAGCCATGGCTCAGTCCCAGTCCACACCTAACGCCTCGGCACCCGCCTCTGGCGCGCGTCGCCAACTGGCAACCAAGCCGTTCTCGCGTGCCGACAAGCTCTTCTATCGCGCCTCATCGGTCGCCGCGTATATCGCGGTCTCGATCGTTGGCTTGATCCTCGTCTTCTTGCTGATGCGTGCGTGGCCGGCGCTGCAGCGTCAGGGCATCAATTTCGTGCTTGGTTCAACCTGGGATGCCTCGCCAGACAAGGTGATCTTCCAGATTGGCCCAATGCTCTGGGGTTCGCTCCTAATTTCGCTGGTCGGCCTGTTTTTCGCGGTTCCAATGGCTCTCGCAGTCGCATACTTCATCGAGTTCATGGCAAACAAGGTTGTGGCCAAGGTTGCGACGGTGTTGATTGACCTTCTGGCCGCGCTGCCATCGGTTGTGATCGGCCTCTGGGGCATGGTCGTGTTTTCACCAATCGCAGCGCACTGGGCGCAGCTGCTCAATCAGAGCTTTGGTTGGTTGCCGTTCTTCGCAAACGACACCGAAAACTTCATCGGTTCGCCGTTTATCGCGGGTTGGATCGTGGCCGTCATGATCGTTCCGATCATCGCTTCGGTTAGCCGCGAAATCTTTAGCCAGATTGACCGCGACCTCATCAACGGATCGCTTGCTCTCGGTGCCGGCAAGGCCAGCACATTCTTCAGGGTGATCCTGCCAACCTCGGGCGGCGGTGTCGTCGGTGGCATTCTGCTCGGCCTCGGTCGTGCGCTCGGCGAAACCGTGGCGATCTTCTTCGTTCTGAACCTGGTCTTCGACATCAACTGGGGCGACATCGTGGCCCCGAAGGGTGGCTCGGTGGCCTCGATGATTTTGGCGAAGTTTGGCGAGGCTACTGCCGAAGAGCTCAACGCGTTGATGGCGTCTGGTCTGGTCTTGTTCATCGTGACGCTGTTGGTTAACTGGCTGGCCGCCTATGTGGTTGCCAAGGCTCAACCGTGGCGCAAGTAGGCATAGAGGAGGCACTCATGAGCACAATCGACCTCACGCCGGTAGCACGCCCGGCCAACGCAGAGCCTTGGAAGCGCAAAGACCGCTCGATGGTCGTCGCAGCCGGATTGGCCGCCACTGTACCGGCGCTCATCACCGCGCTGGTTACCGCCGCCTTGGGCTGGGATCCATCGGTCACCGTTATGGCAATCTTCTTGCCACTGCAGCTGGTTGCCGCTGGCATCGTCGGTGTGCGCGCCTATGGCAAACGAGGCATTGCAGAGGCATCGCTCATTGTTGTCACGCTGCTGTTGACCGCACTGGTGGCCGCGCTGCTGCTAAGTGTGCTGTGGTCGGTCATTTCGGCTGGAGCCCAGACTCTCTCGTGGACCTTCCTCAGCCAGAACAACGTCTACATTTCGCCGACCACCTCGCTCGAATATGGCGGCGTCGGCCACTCAATCATCGGTACCGTCCTTATCGTTGGCCTAACCACCATCGTCACCGTGCCATTCGGCATCGCCATCGCCGTCTACCTGACCGAAACCCGCGGCAAGGCTCGTGGCGCGATCCGTATCCTGATTCAGGCGATGTCGGGTTTGCCATCGGTAGTCGCCGGCCTCTTTGTCTACTCGGCTCTGATTGCCAGCGGAATCACACAGTATGCGGGCTGGGCCGGATCGCTCGCGCTCTTGCCGCTGATGCTGCCGACCGTCGCTCGCATCGCCGAGGAGGCCCTTCGCCTCGTGCCAGCTGAGTATCGCAACGGAGCACTCGCCCTGGGCGCACCCGCCTATCGCGCGTTCCTTCAGGTCACGCTGCCAGCGGCGAAGACCGGCATCATCACGGCCGTTCTGCTCGGCATCGCGCGAATCATTGGCGAAACCGCGCCACTGCTTTTGACTACCTTCGCGGCAAACAACACGAGCTTCAACCTGTTCTCGGGTTCGATGTCGTCGCTGCCGACATACCTGTATCAATACATCTCGAATGGCAACGACACCAGCACCCAGCGTGCGTGGGGTGCGGCGCTCGTCGTGCTGATTCTGGTCGGCATTCTGTTCACCGTGGCGCGCGTGTTCGGTCGCGCCAAGAAGGCAACCTCCAAGTCGCTGACCAAGGCCAACAACGCTCGAAAGGCTAACTAATCATGGCTATCGCAACCGCTTCGGCACTGCACTCCGAGAACGTAAACGTTTGGTTTGGCGAACGGCACGTACTCAAGGATGTCTCGCTCACCTTTCCTAGCAACCAGGTGACTGCGTTGATCGGCCCGTCGGGCTGCGGCAAGAGCACGTTCCTGCGCACGCTAAACCGCATGCACGAGCTGATTCCTGGCGCCGGCTTTGGCGGTCGAGTGCTGCTCGACGGCGACGACATCTATGGCGACGGCGTAGACCCGGTCGATGTGCGCATCAAGATCGGCATGGTGTTCCAGAAGCCAAACCCGTTCCCGACCATGACCATTCGCGACAACGTGCTTTCGGGTTTGAAACTGTCTGGCCGCAAGACCAGCGACGCCGATGACCTGGTCGAAACCTCGCTGCGCCGCGCATCGATCTGGACCGAGGTCAAGGATCGCCTCGGCGACCCAGCCCTAAGCCTTTCGGGCGGTCAGCAACAGCGTCTTTGCATCGCTCGTTCGCTAGCGATGGATCCTGAGGTGCTCTTGATGGATGAGCCTTGCTCGGCCCTCGACCCGGGTTCGACTCGTCGCATCGAAGAGACCATCGTCGAGCTGAGCGAGTCGATGACCATCGTCATCGTTACGCACAACATGCAGCAGGCTCAGCGCGTTGCAGACCAAACCGCATTCTTCTTGGCGACCGATGGCAATCCTGGTCATGTCGTCGAATTTGGTGCCACCGAAGACATCTTCGAGCGCCCACGCGATTCGCGCACTAACGACTACGTGAATGGTCACTTCGGCTAGATACCCAAAGTTAACCTTTGCTTCAGCCAGAGGTTAAACAAGGCCGGCCTCGCGTTCACCTTGATGACATCAAATGAATACATCGGGTTCGAACCCGAGTTCGCAAACTAAGGAGAATCAATGCGCAAGATCAGCGGCCTTCTCGCCTCTGTCGCCATTCTTGGCTCGGCACTCGTTGCTGGCCCTGCAGCCCAGGCTGCCCCAATCGCCATCACCGGTGGCGGTTCGTCGTTCGCAGCAGGCATCATCACCACCTGTGCAGCTTCGTACACCACCAACACCGTTACCTACACCGCCTCGTCGTCGGGCACCGGCCGCAGCAACTTTGCTAACGGCAGCATCAACTTCGCTGGTTCGGACGCGGCATACAACCCAACCGACAAGAAGCCATCGGGTTACACCTACGTGCCAATCATCGGTGGCCCAGTTGCCATCATGTTCAACATCGCAGGCGTCAAGACCCTGAACCTCGACGCAGTCACCACCGGTGCAATCTTCTCGGGCAAGATCACCAAGTGGAACGATGCAGCGATCAAGAAGCTGAACCCAAAGGCGGCTCTTCCTGACGCGACCATCAACGTCAACTACCGTTCGAGCAACTCGGGCACCACCCAGAACTTCGCTAACTACCTCATGCAGAACAAGGCAGCCGACTGGACCGTAAGCCAGTCGTGGGCAACCGCTTCGGCACAGAAGACCCCAGTAGGCGCAGGTGCAGCCACCTCGGCAGCACTGGCCGACAAGGTTGCTACGACCGCCAACTCGATCGGTTACGCCGACCTGGTTGACATCAAGAAGAAGAGCCTGACCGTTGCCGCACTGAAGAACGGCGCTGGCCAGTTCGTTCAGCCAACCGCCAAGGCCGCCGCCGCCTACCTCGCTGCTCAGGCAGTCGACGTCAAGGGCAAGGGCATCGTCACCATCGACTTCACCAAGAAGGTCAATGGCGCATACAACCTCAGCATCCTGACCTACATGATTGCTCCGACCGACGCTAGCGACACCACCAAGGCTGCCGCTGTGAAGGACTTCGCAAACTACATCATCAAGAGCTGCGCACCTTCGAAGGCTGCCGACCTGGGCTACGTTGCCCTGACCGGCGCTCTCAAGAGCTCGGCTCAGATGCTGATTGCGGCAATCGACTAATCAAGCGATTCAGGTGCGGGAGTGTGGCCAAGCGGCCGCACTCCCAAACCCGTTTCTAAACCACCGGCCAACCCGTTTCTAAACCGAAGGACCAAGGCTCATGAATCTCGGCAAGCGCATCGCAGCTGCAACGGCTCTCCTCACCGGAGCAAGCCTGGCCTTGACGGGCTGCACTCCACCGATGCCGCCCGAGGTGCGTGCCGCTCTGGCCGAGCGCAAATACATTTGTGTTGCCGGCGACGCCTCTGTGGCATTCCCACACGCGATCCAGGGTCTGGCTGCCAATTGGCAGGATTCGCTTGCGGGTGCCTGCAGCGATATGACCATGAGTCTGGCTAAAGACGCCTCTGCTGCGCAGATCGACATCGACCTGCTGGGCAATCAGCCAGCCGGCGCATATGTCTCGGTTCCCTTCGCCCTCGATGCCACCGTGGTTGCGGTGAACATCGCAGGTCTCAGCTCGATCAATCTAACTCCGGCGAACATCGCCGACATCCTTTCGGGCAAGGTCGCCGATTGGTCTGACAAGACGATTGCCGCATCAAACCCTGGAGTCGACTTCACGGCCGAACCGATCGTGCTAGACCCGCGTATCCAGAAAAACGGTGTAGCGCCGTTGGCCGATTGGTTTGCGCGTTTGACGGGCAAGGCATTCGACACGAGCAAGCTGCAGCAGGTCGACCAGATCACCGTCGAAGATGCGATGACATTGCCTGAAGGCGGCATCGCGTTCTTGCCTTACTCGGTTGACTCGGAGGCCATGTGGGTCACCGCCGGCATCGTCACCGACCCTAAGCACGCCAACGACAGCGCAATTGTTCCTGACTCAGACCACATCAACTCTGGTGGCAGTCAGCTCAAGGCGATCAAGGGTGCCAGCGGTGTTACGGTCAGCCTCGATGCCAATCGCAAACCGCTAGCACCGGCCGGTCAAGACAAGGCCGTGGAGCCTTATCAGGCCGTGTATGCGGCCATGTTGAATCTGGTTGGCGCCGACAACCTCGTCGCGCGCGCCGTAGCCCGATTCTTGCTGCGTCAGGATAGCCAGGGCATGCTGGGCGCGAGCAACCTGTTGCCGCTGCCCGAGGCCGTGCGTGTTGAAGAGCTCGACCTGGTCACCAAGGGGTTGCCAAAGAACTAGGCGGGTAGGCTAGGGGAATGACAAAAAACCAGCGAGTTCTAGGCGTTGGCAGACTCCTAATCACCGTTTATGGCATTCTGGCGACGGCCGCTAGCGTGCGTGCCGCATACCAGTTGGCTCGCAAGTTCGACGAGGCGCCGCTGGCATATTCGCTCTCGGCGGTGAGCGCACTTGTTTACATTCTGGCGACCATTGCCTTGGCCAAATCGGGATCCGCTGCTGGGCGGCTCGTCTGGCACCGCGTTGCCCTGATCACCGTGTGGTTCGAGCTCATCGGCGTGGTTATCGTCGGCTTGCTCAGCCTGATTCACCCCGAGATTTTCCAGCACTCGAGCGTCTGGAGCCTCTTCGGCATCGGATATGGCTTTATTCCTTTGGCCCTGCCGATTCTTGGACTGGTCTGGTTGCGAAAGCAAACCAAGCGGGGCTAATTTCATGGAACGCTGGACAAGCCTCGCCGAGATCGCGCCCGATTTCGCCGACACGGTTGTGACCATCGGCAAGTTCGATGGCGTTCATCTTGGGCACCAGCGCCTGCTCGCCGAGTCGCTCAATATCAGCGAAGAACACTCGTTGGCCGCCGTAGTTCTCACCTTCGATCGTCACCCCGATGCGCTGTTGCATCCGGAACGCGTTGTTCAACCAATCACAGGCGCCCGGCAAAAGGCCGAGCTCATCGAGGCGTCGGGGGCAGACGCGCTCCTGACCCTGCCGTTCGACGAACAGCTGGCGTCGATGACCGCCGACGACTTCGTGGCAAAGATTCTGGTGGATGCCCTGCACGCGCGAGCGGTTGTGGTCGGCCGCGGGTTCCGGTTCGGCGCGGGCGGAGAGGGCGATGTCGCCCTGCTGCGCCTGTTGGGTGTCGAGCTCGGGTTCGTGGTTCGCGAGGTCGAGCCCGTGTTACTGGGCGATTGCCGGATCTCGACGACTGCCGTTCGCGGGGCGCTTGATGCTGGCGATATCGCCAAGGCGAACGCGATGCTTGGCCGCCGGCATGCGGTTCGCGGCGTGATCGAACACGGCAAGAAGCTCGGTCGCACCATCGGCTTCCCGACGGCAAACATGAGCCGCAGTGCCGAGGGCTATCTGCCGCTCGACGCGGTCTATGCGGGTTTTCTTACGGTCAACCACGACGAAGGCTCAATCACATACCCGGCGGCGCTCTCGGTTGGCAAGAACGAAACCTTTGAGGCGGTGCCGCGCGTGCTTGAGGCCTTCGTGCTAGACCGCGACGACCTCGACCTGTATGACCTCGACGTGACCATCGAGTTTTTGAGTTTTGTGCGCCCGACGCTCAAGTTCGGTTCGATCGAAGAATTAATCTCGGCGATCGCCGCTGATGTCGAAAAAGTGCGTCTCGAAATCGATAGGAGCGTGGTGCTTTGAAGATGACGTTTGCCGAGGCCGTTCAGTCGGGCCTCAAGAATGCCTTTAAGTTCGTTGGGCTTGCGGGGCGACGCGAGTATTGGTTCTTCCAACTGTTTTGCGCGCTGGTCGGCATCGTTGTTTCGACGCTCGATGGCCTGCTGTTTCCGATTCCGGCCGACGCACCCATGCAGCAGCAGCTTCTCGGAACCCCTTTGACCTGGGTGTTCAACGCACTCCTGTTCTTTCCGCAGTTGAGCATGCTCGGTCGTCGCCTGCGCGATGTCGGGTTTAGTGCCCGCTGGTTGTGGCTCTGGGTTGGGGCCTTCGGCTTTGCGATGCTCGCGACTTTTGCCATTCTGTCGGTCGAAGACGCGGGTCAGACCGGCACGGTCGATGGCAATCTCAACTCGCTCGGCTATCTGTATCCAACCTCGCTGATCGCTGGCGGAATCCTCCTGTTCTTCTTCATTGTTAGCCTGCAACCGAGCAAATCGGGGCAGCAGGGCAACAAGTATGCGCCGGGCTACGACGCAACTCGCGACCCGAAGAGCGACGACTTTGCCGGTGGCGACGATTGGCAGCCAAAGCTCTAGTCGAGCAGCGGCTTGCCTCGCCAGGAGGCATCCACTAGGCTTGTCAGGTTGCCGTGTATCGGCCGCGGATCAAGAGCGCCAAAACATTTCCGTTTTGTGCACCGCGCAGCGAATCGAAGGAGTCACTTATGGCACTAGAAGCAGCAGTGAAGACTGCAATCATCAACGAGTACGCAACCCACCCAGGTGACACCGGTTCGCCAGAGGTTCAGATCGCGGTTCTTTCGAAGCGCATCAAGGACCTGACCGAGCACCTCAAGACCCACAAGCACGACCACCACAGCCGTCGTGGCCTGTTGCTCTTGGTCGGTCAGCGCCGCCGCCTCCTTGGTTACCTCCAGGGCGTCGACATCGCTCGCTACCGTTCGCTCATCGAGCGTCTGGGTCTGCGTCGCTAGTCGCATTCAGTCTTCGAAAATCACCTCGGGCATGCTCGGGGTGATTTTCTTTAACCTGACGTTTCCTGTCTTTTGTCAGACCCCTCTGGTAGCCTTGAGGCAAGAGCACCGTGGCAGGTTTGCTGGTCTTCGGTTGCAAATCTTGAAAACCCAAAGCGTTAGGTTTTCAAGGTTGGTTACTGCAGACCAGGGCATCCCTCCAATGTGGGCAAGTTAATTTGCCGCGTTCGCTCGCGCGCGAGAATCGCACAATGCCAATTGGCAACGATTCAGCGCAAATTGAGGAATAAAGAGGAGGGACCATGGAAGGTCCAGAAATCAAATTCGCCGAAGCGGTTATCGACAACGGCAAGTACGGCAAGCGCGTAATCCGCTTTGAAACCGGTCGTTTGGCTCAGCAGGCACAGGGTGCCGCAGCCGTTTACATCGACGAAGAAACCATGCTGTTCTCGGCTACCACTGCAAGCAAGCAGCCAAAGGATCAGTTCGACTTCTTCCCATTGACCATCGACGTCGAAGAGCGCATGTATGCCGCGGGCAAGATCCCGGGCAGCTTCTTCCGTCGTGAGGGTCGTCCATCGACCGAGGCAATCCTTGCCTGCCGTCTGATCGACCGCCCACTGCGCCCATCGTTCGTCGATGGTCTGCGCAACGAGATCCAGGTTGTTGTAACCGTCATGGCAATCGAGCCAGACGAGCTGTACGACGTCGTGGCCATCAACGCCGCATCGATGTCGACTCAGCTTGCCGGTCTGCCATTCTCGGGCCCAATTGGTGGCGTGCGTGTTGCACTCATCGACGGCCAGTGGGTTGCATTCCCTAAGCACTCGCAGCTCGAGCGCTCGGTCTTCGACATGGTCGTTGCTGGTCGTGTAATCGTCGAGAACGGCGTCGAAGACGTCGCGATCATGATGGTTGAGGCCGAGGCCAGCGAGAACGCCTGGAACCTCATCAACCACGAAGGTGCAACTGCTCCTTCGGAAGACATCGTCGCTCAGGGACTCGAGGCTTCGAAGCCATTCATCAAGGCGCTTGTTGCCGCTCAGGCAAAGCTCGCCGGAGAGGCCGCAAAGCCAACCGCCGAGTACCCAGTGTTCCTGCCTTACACCGACGAGGTATTCGCCGCGGTTGAGGCTCAGGCTGGCGCAGAGCTCGCCAAGGTCTACCAGATTGCAGACAAGGTCGAGCGTCAGAACGCTGACGACGCACTCAAGGCTGCAACCAAGGAGGCCCTCGAGGGCAAGCTCGACGAGGCGCAGATGCTGCAGTTCTCGGCCGCATACAAGTCGGTAACCAAGAAGATCATGCGCACTCGCGTGCTCAAGGAGGGCATCCGTATCGACGGTCGTGGCCTTCGCGACATCCGCAAGCTCGACGCCGAGATCCACGTGATCCCTCGCGTTCACGGCTCGGCTCTGTTCCAGCGTGGCGAGACCCAGATTCTTGGTGTCACCACCCTGAACATGCTCAAGATGGAGCAGCAGATCGACGCACTGACCCCGGTCAAGTCGAAGCGCTACATGCACAACTACAACTTCCCGCCTTACTCAACTGGTGAGACCGGTCGCGTTGGTTCGCCAAAGCGCCGCGAAATCGGTCACGGTGCTCTTGCCGAGCGCGCACTGGTTCCAGTGCTGCCAGCTCGCGAGGAGTTCCCATACGCCATCCGTCAGGTTTCGGAGGCCCTCGGTTCGAACGGTTCGACCTCGATGGGTTCGGTCTGTGCCTCGACTCTCGCGCTGCTTAGCGCTGGTGTGCCACTGCGTGCACCGGTTGCAGGTATCGCCATGGGCCTGATCTCAGACGAGATCGACGGCAAGACTCAGTACGCTGCCCTGACCGACATCCTCGGCGCAGAAGACGCACTGGGCGACATGGACTTCAAGGTTGCCGGAACCCGCGACTTCGTAACCGCGATTCAGCTCGACACCAAGCTCGACGGCATCCCTGCCTCGGTTCTGGCTGGCGCACTGACTCAGGCTCGCGAGGCACGCCACGCAATCCTCGATGTCATGGCACAGGCAATCAACGAGCCTGACGAGATGGCGCCAACCGCGCCTCGCGTTATCGCCGTCAAGATTCCTGTCGACAAGATCGGTGAGGTCATTGGTCCAAAGGGCAAGATGATCAACCAGATCCAGGAAGACACCGGCGCAGACATCTCGATCGAAGACGACGGCACCGTTTACATCGGTGCAACCGATGGTCCTTCGGCCGAGGCTGCCAAGGCTGCAATCAACGCGATCGCCAACCCTCACGTTCCTGAGATTGGCGAGCGCTTCCTGGGCACCGTAGTCAAGCTCGCCGCATTCGGCGCGTTTGTCTCGCTGGTTCCTGGCAAGGACGGCCTGCTGCACATCTCGGAGCTCAAGCACCTCAACGGTGGCAAGCGCGTCGAGAACGTCGAAGACGTACTCGCAGTTGGTCAGAAGCTCCAGGTTGAAATCACCAAGATCGACGACCGTGGCAAGCTCTCGCTGGCTCCGGTTCGTGAGGGCGACGAGGCAGCTGCCGACTCGGCCGACGAGGAATAGTCCAAAACTAAACAGAAAGTTCTGCGTCTTGAACGTTGTCAATTTTCCGCTTGACCAGAACGAACTCGAGTTCACCGCTTCGGGAGGCACCACGGTTCGCCGTAGTGTCCTTCCGAGCGGTGTTCGCGTTTTAACCGAGTCTGTTCCGGGGTCGCAAAGCGCATCCGTATCGTTTTCGGTGGCCGTCGGTTCGCGCGACGAAACCAACGGGCACTTTGGCTCGACCCATTTTCTTGAACACCTGTTGTTCAAGGGCACCAAGCGTCGCACGGCGCTCGACATCGCAATCGCCTTCGACTCGGTCGGTGGCTCATCAAACGCCTCCACTGGCAAAGAGCACACCAGCTACTACGCTCGCGTGCAAGACAAGGCCCTGCCGCTGGCCATCGACGTGATCGGCGACATGCTCACCAGTTCGCTAATCGACCCAATCGAATTCGAGAACGAGCGCACCGTCATTCTTGAAGAGCTCGCCATGAACGACGACGACCCACAGGATGTGGCGCACGAAGCCTTCGCCGCGGCCGTGCTGGGCGCTCACGAGCTGGGCCGCCCAATCGGCGGCACCGAGACCACCATCAACGCCGTCACGCGCGAGGCCGTGTGGGAGCACTACCGTGCCAACTACCGCGCGCAAGACCTCGTGGTTGCCGCCGCTGGCGGAGTCGACCACGATCAGGTCGTACGCCTGGTCGAGCAGTCGCTCATGGATGCCCAGTGGGATCTCGACCTCAAGGCAGCGCCGACTCCGCGTCGCGCTCAAGAGGCTGCCCAGATTCCGGTTGGTCGACGCCTCGAGGTCATCAACCGCCCAATCCAGCAGTCGAACGTGTTGATCGGGTGCCAGGGCCTAATTGGCCAAGACGACCGCCGATACGCGATGGCAATTCTGAACACCGTCCTTGGTGGTGGCATGAGTTCGCGACTGTTCCAAGAGATTCGCGAAAAGCGCGGCCTCGCATACAGCGTGTATTCGTTCAACCAGGGCTATTCCGACGGCGCATACTTTGGTCTTTATGCCGGTTGTTCACCGGCAAAGACCACCGAGGTCACGCGACTAATGCTCGAAGAATTCGGCAAGCTAGCTAACGACGGCATTACCGCCGACGAGCTGGCGCTGGCCAAGGGCAACATAAATGGCGGCATGGCACTCAAGTTCGAGAGCACCCAGGCTCGCATGAGTCGTTTGGTGGGCACCGAGCTAATAGCCGGCGAGTTCCTCGACCTCGACGCGACGATCGAGGCCTTCGATGCCGTGACCGCCGAAGACGTGCGCCTACTGGCCGCCGATTTGCTGGGGCGCGAGCGTTCGATCGTGGCCGTTGGCGACGTGGTCGAATCCGCCTTCGACGAGTTTCTGTAACCTAGAGCCATGAGCATCAAAGTTGCCGTAATCGGCGCCACCGGACGCATGGGCAAGCTTGCCCTCGACCTCATCGAGGCCGCCCAAGACCTTTCGCTGCACGCTGCGCTCGACTCAAAGAGCGAGCTGGCAGAGGCACTCGGTGCCGACGTGTTGTTTGAGGTGACTCGCCTCGAGGTCAGCCAAGAGGTCGCCAAGTTTGCTGCCGCCAACGGCATGAAGCTGGTCATTGGCACCAGCGGCTGGAGTGCAAATAACCTGGCCGTGCTCGAAAAGTCGCTCGCTGGCACCGAGGCCGGCATCGTAGTCGTGCCAAACTTTTCGATCGGCTCGATGCTCGGCAGCAAGTTCGCGGCCATGGCGGCAAAATTCTTTGACTCGATCGAGATCGTCGAGGCGCACCAC
>Ga0228702_1000913_pt1 | contig 20563 bp, 19 predicted proteins | sample McNCre217_Aug_MG_2_FD_178018 | JGI IMG/M metagenome (GOLD analysis project Ga0228702, IMG submission 178018) | Freshwater microbial communities from McNutts Creek, Athens, Georgia, United States - 20-17_Aug_MG | ecosystem: Environmental > Aquatic > Freshwater > Creek | place: USA: Georgia...
CCTTGCGTGGTGTGATTCAGATGGCCAAGGCGGTCATGGGCAGCTTCGAGGCGGTTTGGGCCGACATCGAGTTGCTCGGCACCTTCCTCGCTGGTGGCAAGGGGCTGAACCCGTTCTCCGAGGAGAACCAGGCCACCCTCAAGACCGCATTGGAAAAACGCAATGCGATCGTCGAGAAGGCCAACCAGACCTATGTTGACCTGTGGAAGATGCCCCTCTTGGCCGATGCGGTGAAAGAGCGGTTCGACGCCATCAACCGTGGCGAGACCGAAGCGGCCGGTGAAGCAGCTAGACCGAAGCTCAACTACAACTCGGCCACAGGCGCGCTCACTGCTGCAGCCATGGCCAAGATCGAGAGCGACATCAAGCAGCTGCAGGGCCTGACCGATGTGGAAACGGGCCTCTTGAAGGACCGGCAAAAGATCATCGACCTGTACGAGGGACAGGGCTACATCAGCTACAAGGAAGCCAGCGAGGCCCGCCTCAACGCCCAGCAGGAATTCACAGACCGCCTGGGTGAGCTGTATGCGCAGGAAGAGTCCATCCTGAGGCGTGGTCTGGCCACCGTGGCCAAGACCACCCAGGACAAACTCAAACTTCAGGACAAGCTCTCGGAGATTACCCTGCGCCGGGAAAAGCTCGAGCGCGAGGCTCAGCAGTCCAACCTCGAGCGCGAAATCAAGCTACCGGGCGAAACCCTCAAGGACCTGCAAGAGCAGGTGGCCAGAAGCCAGGGCCAGTTGCGCTCGACCGAAGAGCAGATCACCTGTACCGAATCACGCTGCCATTTACCTGGGCGATGGCCTCATCCTGCACCACCTGCAGGGCAGGCTCTCCAGCCGAGATGTCTATGGCGGCTACTGGCAAAAGATCACCACCCATACCTTAAGACACCAACTCTTGCATTAACAACAGCATGGTCATGATTCTTCTCCTCGGGGAACTGGGCAAGCGCTTCGGGCGTCGCCACAGGATGGCGGTGGCCTCAGCCGCTGAGGCCGTGCGCGCCCTGTGCGCCAACTTTCCAGGCTTCGAGCGGGAGCTGGTGGCCTCGGGTGAGCGCGGCGTGGGCTACCGGGTGCTGTCCGGGCGTGATGCCCTGAGCCTGGACCGGTTGCATGAGCCCAGTGGCCAGCAGCGCATCACCATCGCCCCGGTCGTCTCCGGTGCCGGTGGCAACGGTCTGGGCCAGATCCTTCTGGGTGCTGCCCTGATCGCCGTGTCCTGGTGGAACCCAATGGGCTGGGCCGCAGCAGGCTCTTTTCTGTCTCAGGCCACCCTGTATTCGGTGGGCACTTCCATGATCTTGGGTGGTGTGGCTCAGATGATTGCCCCGACAGCCAAAGCGCAGGATCCATCTGAGCGGCCAGGCAACCAGCCCAGCTATGTTTTCAACGGGGCAGTCAACACCACGGCGCAGGGCCACCCAGTGCCGGTGGGATATGGGCGCCTGATCGTTGGTTCGGCCGTGATCAGCGCAGGCATTGATGTGGATGAGATTGCTGTATGAGCACCCCTGAATCTGGATTGATCATCGGCGCAGGTGGCGGTGGCAAGGGTGGGGGTGGCAGCGCCCGTGTGGCGCAGGAGGCTCCCGACAGCTTGCGCTCGAAGGCCTATGCCCGGGTGGTGGACCTGGTCTGCGAGGGTGAAATCGAAGGTTTGGCCGCTGGCCTGCAGTCGGTGTACCTCGACGACACCCCGATCCAGAATCCGGATGGCAGCTACAACTTCACAGGGGTCACGCTCGAAACACGACCCGGCACCCAGCAGCAAAGCTACATCCCCGGCTTTTCCTCGGTAGAAAACGAGGTGGCCGTCGGTGTGGAGTGCAAGTCCAGCCAGCCGGTGGTGCGGTCCATCAACGACCCTGATGTCGATGCCGTGCGCATCAAGGTCAGCATCCCGACCCTGTCGTTGCAGGACACGACCAATGGAGACCTCAACGGCACTTCGGTCAGCTACGCGATCGATGTGCAGGCACGGGGCGCTGGATATGTGCAGTTTCTGGCTGACACGGTGTCCGGCAAGACCACCTCGCGCTACCAGCGCAGTTACTACATCCCCTTGACTGGCACTGGCCCATGGGACGTTCGTCTGCGCCGCATAACTGCCGATTCGACCCAGACCAGCCTTCAGAACAAGACGTTTCTGGAGTCCTACACCGAGGTCATCGAAAGCAAGCTGCGCTATCCCAGGGGCCACTGCCCGCGAGAGGCACGTAGTAGCTGCGCTGGTACTTGGTCGTGGTCTTGCCGGAGATCGTGTCGTTGATCATCTCCACGAACCCGCCGCCGTTCACTTGGCGATCGATCGCAAAGTTCACCGTACTGCCATTGAGATCGCCATTGGTCGTGTCCTGATTGGTCAACTGCGGCACGCTCACCTTGACCCGAACGGCATCTACATCTGAGTCGGTGATGGAGCGCACCACCGGCTGGCTCGCCTTGACCTCTACACCGACGACCACCTCGTTCTCAACGGACGAGAACCCGGGCACATAGCTTTGCTGCTGGCTGCCGTTACGGGTCTCCAGGGTGACGCCTGAGAAGTTGGTCGAGCCATCAGGGTTCTGAATCGGTGTGTCGTCCAGGTAAACCGATTGCAGGCCGTCGACCAGCCCCTCGATCTCACCCTCGGAAATGAGGTCATCCTTGACTGTCGTCGGCTGCTGGATGAGCACGCGGTGGTTCAGTTGCCCAGCGCTGATGACACTCATACAAGGCTCACCTTGAAGCCGTCGAGCAGCAGGCTGGCATGTCAGCGAAGGACTGGCCCGACATCGCAAGAAAGAGCGGCAGGAGCAAAAGGAGGTTGACATTCTCATCGCGGTGGACATGTTGACCCACACCCACCGCAAGAACATGGATCGGCTCACCTTTCTTTCTGGTGATCAGGATTTTGCGCCTCTCCTGGAGGCCGTTGTTCGCGATGGCATGTATGTCGAATTGCTTTACCCAGAAGGCCACACTGCGCGCGACTTGAAGTATTTCGCAGACGTTGCAAAGCCGATGGACATCGACTTTCTTTTAAGTATCGCGACAGAAGATTTCAGGCGCGGGCACGCATTCCCACAAGCCTCTTGGGAAACTCAGGCGGAACCAGACAACGCGATCTGGACATGGGATGGTATGCAGGGCAGCCGCATGATCGGTAAGGGGTGGAAAGAGGCCAACGGGACAATGCTTTGCTTCAGGACCGCCCAGCCAAGCTCTCAAGGCCATTACTTAAGCGTGCGCGGTCAGGACTATGAGTGCGTCAAGCGTTATTTCGAGCTACGGCTCGGTAGCCACTTGGGCCAGCCCGACTTCAAACTGGAATGGGAGCGTCGGGGTTTCTAGTTTGGTCAACAGCACACTGGAACTTCTCCAGAGAGCTTATACAGACTTCTGATGCAAAACTCCTTGTTCGCCTACCGGCCTGCGTCGGCGACCTCTCCCTGGTAAGGAAGGCGCATGCACAGTACGGCGGTACCGAGCAGGAGCACGCAGCAGATGATAGCGATAGCGGTCATTCCGCCCCGGTCGAGAGAAAGATCGAAGTGTGAGAGACCTGATGCCGTTGCTGCGACCCCTGCAGTAGCCCCGAGCTGCATCCAGAAAGAAATGAGTGCCGAATAGCGCCCGCGCTGTGCCGCATCAACCCGTTGGAGCGCATACGCCTGCATCTGTGCCATGCGCGCAGCCATGCACATCGAGTAGGTCGTGAAAAGCGCAGTGGACCAAATCAGTTGGAAGGGTGTCAGGCCGACCAAGAGCACTGCAGCGGCCATCACCAAATTACTTCCAATTAGCAGCCGCTTGGTTCCCGTTTCGGCTGCGACTCTTCCCGACAGCATCGCCGTTGCTGTAGAGACAACTCCAGTGATCATATAAATCACGGCGATGACCTGCAGGTTGTAGCCGTTCAGAATGATCCACGTGGGGGCGTAGACTGGAAACGCCGTCGGAATGAGCTGTACGAAGAAGATCAGCAGCGGCAGGCCGAGCCCCGGCTTCTTCATCAGCGCGAAGTAGCCCACGAGTTCCTTCAAATAGCTTGATTGCGACGTCCCTGCTGCGATGGAAGGCAAGCGAATGATCGCAATTAGGAGGAGGAGCGCGATCGCACCGGCAGCAATAAAGGCCGATCTCCAAGTCCCCAGTGAAGCTGCGAACAGGCCGGCCGGCACGCCTATGACGATGGCCAGGAAGATCCCGGAAGTGATCGTTCCCATCACACCAGTGAGACGCTGTGCCTCCCCTTTCGAGAGGCAGTAGTCCGTGGCATAGGCGTATGCGTTCGACACCAGCACACCACCGGCCAGACCACAAGCCGCCCGGAGTGCCAGCATCTGCAAGTAGCTTTGCGCCATGCCGCACAGAATGGTGAACAGCGAGAACGCCAACAGTGATGTACTGAGCATGAAACGACGTCCACGAACGTCACTGACAGGTCCGAATAGGATCGAGCCGAGTGCCGTAGCTATGGAGTAGACGGCAACCAAGTTGCCAGCAAGGGCGAGGTCAATGTCTAGGTCTCTCGCGATGGACGCGAGGACGGGAGAAGGAAAATTATTATCGAAGTACACTAAAAACACGGCTGCAAGCAAAGGCAGTGCAACTTGGTTCACGGTTAAATTTTTATTCTTCATATCAGTCTGCAATACATTATTTGATTTTTTACACTTCAGGTATTTTTCGACCATGGATGCGGCTTTTGTTACTGATCGCACTAATTGGAATCGCACTCTTCTTGTAATAAATTTTTTGGAATCCGAATAAAAATATTTAGCATGTTAAAAGCCCGCCTACACAGTGTTGATTAGTTGATCGAGAGAGTCGTCAATTCCAAGCTGGAAAGCAGGTTCCACAAGTGTTGATTGACGACAGTCCCAAGTGGATACGGGGACTGTTCGGCTGGGCTGCCAATAGTGACGTTTTTTGAATGAGAAATGCTGTGGAAGATGAGGGTAGTGCCGCGTGAGCAGTACAAGAGTCCGATCTGCCTCTGCCGGGGTCTGTGCTGGAATAGGCGCATTGTCCGTATAGCCGCCATCCAGACACCAGTGTTTTCCTATCTTTTGTGCTTTCATGAATGGTGCGGCCGCAGCGGAGGCAGCAAGTAATACGCGGGCCTCTTGGGCAGTCTGGCAATCATTCAAGCTGAAGAACGCCTGGTGCAAGCCTAAGTATCGAGGGATGTTGGGGTGGATGCTGTGTGCAATTTTTTTGTCCAGCAAGTAGGCGATCGAGCCCGCGATAAGGCTACCTGTAAGACCTAGCCAGTGCGCGGGCTGTGTCACGGCCACAGTCAATTTGCTTTTGGATCGCTTAAGTTCAGCGAAATCATCATCACTCATGAATGCGTTTAGCCAAGCTGGATAGATGTGCTGATGTGCGAATTTCAGCCTTAGCTGAGCCAAGGCTTTCCAGTGAAAAAGCTGATTGTTTTCTGCATAGAGCTGTTTGCAGGCCGTCAATGCGGTTGCAGTGCCGGTGCTGAGTAAAGCCGTTGCAATGGCTGCCCCAGCACTGGTCGCAATGATGTTCGGCGGCAGTGGCCAACCTTTTCTCGTCAGAGTACTGATAACTCCTGCTTGCCACCAGCAGCGATTTCCTCCGCCTGCCAGAACCAAGGTGTCTATGGAATCTAAGTTGAAGCCGTTCGACTGTTGGATAGTGCTTTTCATGTCGAATTTCTTTTTCGGCTGCAGCTATCCGAGAAGACCTAGTACCAGTGCCTTGACCACAGCAGAGGTCTTGTTGACGGCCTGAAGCTTGCAAATGGCGTTCTTGATGTGAAACTCGACCGTGTGCTTGGTGAGGTTCAGAATATCCGCGATCTCCTGTGCAGATTTGCCGTCAGCCGTCCAGCGAAGAATTTCCGTTTCGCGACTGGAAAGCTGAACAGGATTCAAGGCATTTAGGCGACAGACCTGCCGCTGTGACATGGACTCGTGAGTTACGCTGACAAGCCAGCGTAGCTGGTTTTCCTTTTGGGTGAGTTCATCGATTGTGAAGGGCTCGCTAGAGCGTGATAGGGTGAGCATGCCACCAATGCCTGTGCTCGTGAAAGAAGACTGGCACCAGCCGTGCGCGATGTTGTGGGCTGCTGCTGCGTCCCAAAAATCTTGATGGCTTTTTTGAGTGTGAGCCGACCAAGATATCGGGTTCATGGACGAGCGGCCATGGCGGACGGTTGGATCGATACCGATGTAGCCCGCATTGGCATATTGCTGGCGCCAGGCGTCCGGGTAGTTGTTGACCATGAATACCTTGGGGCTGCTGACCGGGATGGGCATTTGCAGGCCATAAGCGCAATATTCAAAATTCAGTTCTTGCGCGAGCACAGCAACTCGTTCGAAGATCTCTTGCTCGGAGCCTTCGGAGAGTGCTAGCGAAAATAGATCGTCCTGCCATCTGGTCATGAGTTGTCTCCAGATCAATCCAATGCGCGGAAATGGCGATGCGTCGTTTGGAGAGTCAATAGATTTTGGCAGATGAGCGCCCCCGCCAACTACCAAAAATAGTAGGCGCACTGACCAGGAAGAACCTGATCGCTTTATTTCCTACGCTGCTTATATGGCGCACAAGATGGATGAGCTTTGGCTACCATGGGCAGGTGAAGACGCAAATTAAAACTGGCCCTCAGCTCTACTTCAACCACGGAGGTTGTGACCTGACTAACGACAGCAATCGCTGCAGTGCTGACAACCATTTAACAACCGGAGTAGGCTGGTTGCCGTCAATCGCTGCACCTCGCGTCACTGCCCACAATAGAACCAATCGAGACCGCATAACTACAAGTAAGTAGACGGTAGTTACGCTAAAGGTTCTGCTACTACTTGCTCGTATCGCCACAGTCACTCGGCGACGGCTTCGTCGGGTTCGCTGTCGGTGATCGAAATTTCGTGTGCCGATAGACGCCGCTCGTAGCGGATCACCATCTTCATGATGTCTGGGTCGCCCAGGCGGCTCTCGGCCTTACGTAGTACGTCCATAGCCTCGTCGAAGATCTTGTGTGAGCCACCGATCTTGAAGGCGTGCACGCCGACCTCGCAGTAGGCGCCCAGGACGTACTTGTTGCCTTCGTAGCGGTCGGAAGCTGCGGCTGCCAGCTCTCGCGCCTGTTCGATGATCACCATGCGGTCCTCCTTGAGCAGCCCCTTGGTCTCAGTTGCTCGGGCGATGAGCAACTGGATCTTGTAGCGGTCGACAGGGGCCTCGCGCTTGAAGTCCTTTTCATAGATGCGGATCTCGGTGTCGGCCTTCTCGAACTCGCCGATAGAAATCAAGTTGCGGATGAGGCGGTGGCGCGGAACACGCTCCCCCGGCGCGATAGACATCATGCGGCGAAGCAGATTGTTCTGGACTCGCTTGTCAGGGATGCAGGGCAAGCCGGTCTCGGTGTTGCAAAGCTCTCGGATGGTGCGCACCTCGATGTCGTAAGTTGGCGAGATGTTGTCAATGACCTTAGTAAACAGGTCAATCTGCTGTGCGATGTCGTGGAACTTGTATTTGGCGATGATCGCCGCGATTACGTCATGGCGGACCTTCCAGCCGTAGATGCCTTCGCGCGGGTTGATTTCATACTCAGTGACGATGCCTACCAGGCCGCCGAGCACCGCGTGAATCGCGTCGGCCGTAACTCCGAGAATCCGCAGCACAAGCTGACGGTGCACGTAAATGCCGGTGCTTTCCATGGCCGCTACATAGCGATAGACCTCGGCATTTGCTTCATCAAGAGCCCCAAATTCCCGCAAAATGATGTCGTCGAATTTCTCTGACGCGAAAATGTTCTTGAGGCAAACGAACATGTCCGAATCGCAGCGTTCGATGAGGCGGCGCCGGCGCTCGCCACGCGAGAAGCCGCTGAAACTTGATTCGACTAACTGGCACAGATCGCGATTGGTCTGGACTAGAGCAAGGAGCCGGTCAACCTCGGGGTGGTCGAGCTGGGACAATTGAACCTCATGTCCGTACTTGTAGAAGAGCGGCGTTTTGACACGCGGTCCCCAGTGGTTTTTCGCGGCCACGCAGACGAGCTTTAAACCGGTGAGTTCTTGAGTGGCGAGCTGATCAACGAGGTGATTCAATTCATACAGATGGCCATGTGCCTCATCGACGAACAGCACGCCTTTCTGCTTCGACGTAGTCAGACGCTTGGCGACGTTGACCCAATGTGACGTCTGCAGCGGCAGATCGACCTTGTGCTCCCATGCTTGGTAGCCTTTGCCCCTGAGGCGCAGCAGGGCCTGTCGCGCCGCAGTGGTCTTTCCGACGCCGCTGGCGCCGAGCAGGCTGACGTACTGCTTGCCAACTTCCTCGAGCAGTCTCAAGATCTCACTAACGCATGTTCGTTCAAAGGTTAGACCGCTGGCGATGTCCGAATAGCTGGCTGGCCAGCCATTGAAGATGGAGCTGGCGTGGGCCAACTCGGGGGCCATCTCATCCTCGACGTCGATGGTGAAAGGGCGTAGTGTATTGAAGGCGTCCAGCAAGTTGCCGGTATCCTTGTACGCCGATGCAGTGTTAGGCGCTTTCGCATCTATGCCGGCAATGAAGCTGTCAAGGCTGCCGAACGCGACATTAAGCCCACGCAGCTCGTAGGCCTTGGCGCGGTTTTCGTTCTGCTCATATAGAACCAAGCAGATGCGCCCTCCAGCGCCGACCTTCTTGTTGATGGAGATGACGTCCTCGATCAGCCTCCTGAGGTGGTCGTCGTTGAGCGACTGGCCAATTATTACCGCCTGCGACCCAGGGTTGAGGTCGTCTTTCAGCCGGTTATAGAGGGCATCGCGATATTCGCTCGTGGAATCGTAGTCCGTTTGCGTCAGGATCATGTTGTGGACGTAGCCGTCCACCGAGTCTTTGTTGATTGTGCCGTGCAGTTTAAATAGCTTCGTCGCGGTTGGATCGCCTTGGGCTTTAAAATCGAAGTCTGATGAGAAGACCGTCAGTGGCTTATGTGCGCGCTGATAGGCATCCTCAACCAATTCGTCGTAGTTGGTTGTGTAGATGCCCTTCCACAGGTGGTTGGGGAGGTTCAGTAGGGCGCCCTTAGCCTTCAAGCCAACGAATTTCCGGCGAATCAGGTGGATGAGTTCAGTGCGGCTGCGCTTGTTCTCGGCCAGCGCCGAAATCTCTGACAGGCTGAGGCCATCGATCTCGATCCCGAACTCGGCGCTGATCGCCTCGATCAGCCCGCTGACACTCGGTGCGTTGGAAGGCGCCGAAGCTCCAGCGCCAAAAATTAGGACTGTCTTCTCTTGCTGGATCTGGTCAACCAGCTCTTTGATGGTGATTGGCATAAACGGCTCCCAATGGCCCCTAATGGGCTGTTATTGCCCGTTTTGTATCGAAACCATCAATGCTGTAGAAATGATCGCGTTGGATCGACTATCCGAACGACGGCGCTTGGCCGGAATGAGCCTTGCAGCTAATCGTCATTTATTTCTGCTGACGCTGCTAACTTGACCCAGGCGATAGCTCATATTCGAATGATTGCAAAAAACATATTTGATTGGGGCAGGTGATGAGTTCATCCTTGTGGCGGAAACGAATCTTTCCCGTGGCTGTCTTTCGAGCGAATCTGTCCATCCTTTTTATGAACTATCAATTCGGTCCCTTAATTCTGAGCAATTTCACGCGCTCGATTAACCGCATCTGATTTTCGATCAAAGACTTGCGTTGCGCGCTGGGCTCCGGCACCTTTGACAGCCCATCCTTCCGGATGTACGACCACATGCTGATTTCGTTTTTCTGACATTTCAACCTTTCGATTGAGAACTCGAGATTACCTTGATTTGACTTGGATTCATCCTACCTAGATTCAAGCAGCTGACAACCTATCTGTTTAGATAGTTTCTGAATTTTTGGCGTCTGCATCTAATCGAATTAACAAATTCGAGCAGCCGCCATGAATCATCTCGTTACTATTTTCGATCACAGCACGCTCGGCGTGACGGACATGCATGGCATGTACAAATTGCGCTACGAAGTTTTCTCAAAGAAGCTCGGTTGGGACGTGGAAACAGTCAACGAAATGGAAATGGATCATTACGATGATTTGCCTAACGTTTCGTATGTTCTTGCCAAAGCTCCTGATGGTCAAGTTGACGCCTGCTGGCGCATCCTCCCAACAACTGGACCTTATATGCTGCGAGACACTTTTCCCGAGCTGCTGCATGGACAGCAAGCACCTGAAGCCGAGGATTGCTGGGAGTTGAGCAGATTTGCCGTAGCAACCAGCCCTTCTTCGACTGCCAATGGGACTTTCGGACCTTTGTCGAAAGCGTTGATGGTTGAATCTGCGCGCTTCGCCACGGCCAAGGGTATCAATCGCTATGTGACGGTGACCACTCCGATCATGGAGCGGATGTTGAAACATCAAGGCTTGCACATTCACCGCATCGGGCCTGCCATCAAGATTGGTATTGCCGCAGCAGTGGCCTGTGTCATTGAAGTCGATGACATCACGCTTAACGCAATTGATTTTCAGCCTTAGGCATCCTCGGACACTATTGCAGTGCTCACGTCTTTGACGTGACAATTTATCGGCAATCTTTAGCTTGAAATTTGCAGCTGCGCAATATGCTGTGTCCATTGAAGTTGGGAGATTTTCTCGCCACACTTCTTTGTCGTCTCGGTAGGACCAATGTCATACCCTTGGGCATCAATCAACATGATATTGGCTGTAGGTGGTGGGGGATTTGTCATCTGAGTGGCACTGTCCGAGAGAATCGCCCAAGACCAGCTCAGAGACACAGCCCTTTCGTGAAACTGGCCAATCCACTCCGTATAACCTTCCGGTGGTAGCCCGCAGGGGGAAGTCTGTTCACTGAACAAATGCTCCAAATCAAGTTTCATCAGGTCGCATTCACGCATCCGGACGTAATAGTCAAGCGAATAGGTCGTATTTGAGTGTCGTTTTGATAACATACAGCCAGGTGAAAAATGGGTCAAAAATCGAACAACAGTGAGATCCTCATCATGGCTTCTGTCCTGGAAGCCAGGAGCAAGGATGAGCTTGTCTCTCGTTTACAGACAGTCATCCAATCGGCGGGTTTCGAAACCTTCATGATCGGGCTCGAACGACGTGCCGTCAATGGGACTTTGATTCACAACGTGACCAGCGATTACGACCTCGATTGGCAGCTCAAATACCAAAGCAACCATTACGCGTTCAACGATCCCACAGTTCCGTATTGCCAGCAATCTACAGCCCCATTGCTCTGGAGTGAGGAATTTTTTCGAAATGCCGGAGCCATCCACATACTTGAAGAAGCTAGGTCATACGGGATCTCCCACGGCCTGAGTATTTCCACCCATGACTGGAATGGCTGCAAAAGCATGATGTCGCTGGTCCGGGATAAGCCCCTTGACCGAAACGCTCGCGAAAAAGCCCATCTGATTGCGTCTGCGCGCCTGATTTCGGCTTGTGTTCATCACACCGGCTTTCATTTGCTCGAAGCCGAGGAGGATCTTCGGCAGAAGGATTCGCTGACGCGCCGGGAGCAAGAGGTACTCCAGTGGATTGCCCATGGCAAAACCACTTGGGAGATCTCCGTCATCATGTCCGTCTCGGAGGCAACGGTTGCTTTTCACGTCAAGAACTTAATGCGGAAACTGGACGTGCATAACAGACAGCAAGCATTGGCAGTTGCACTTCGAATTGGCTTAATTAATTAATCGTGATTGTTTTGCCTATTGCAATCTGAGCCAACCCTCAGAACAAATAGGCTATTCATACAGATAGGACTGCACCCCAACCCTATCGATTTGGATAGTTTTAGTGATCTACATAGGGTGGTGAAATGGGGCCATGATCATTGAGTGCCCTCACTGCGATTCCCGCGTCGAATGCCAAGTGCGCGGCGAAGTTCAAGAAGATGTCGAATACGGTGGGCCACCCTCGAAAGTTGTTCTCTTGGAATGCAAGGTATGCCACAGTCCGTTGCTTGGCATAACAGAAATGCTGCAAGTGGGCGAAAACGAATACGAGTGGGACACCCCAGGCAGGCTCTGGCCCGAGCCGGAAACCAATCTTGATTGGGGCATCCCCGAAATCGCACGCAATTCACTGATCGAGGCCAAGGTTTGCTTCAAAGCGAAGGCCTATAGCGCCTGCGCCGTCATGTGCGGTCGAGCTATTGAAGGTGTGTGCCAGCATCACTATCCAAAAAACCGCACTCTTCAAACAGGTCTACAAAAGCTTAAGAAAGATGGCGTCATCGACGATCGCATCTACAACTGGGGCGATGCCCTTCGTCTTAGCCGTAATCTTGGAGCTCATGCTACGACCGAGAAAGTAACTCGTGAGGATGCGCATGACCTCTTGGATTTTGCGCTAGCGATCTGTGAATATGTTTTCGTGCTGAACGAAAAATTTGACAGGTATCAGAAGCGGAAATTAAAACAACCCAATCCTTGAAGGAGTAAAAATGGCACGCACCCGTAATACCGATATTGCAGGTAAGCAGTTCGGCAACACCACCGTCGAAGCTGTTTGGAACAAAGGCACCCCGATTTCAGGCTATGACTCCAAAATGTGGCGGCGCGATAAATGTGGCCATGCCATGAAGCGAGATGATTATGGAAACACAAAATCAGAATATGGCTGGGAAGTTGACCATATCAAGCCCGTGGCGAAAGGCGGATCTGACGATCTTGGCAACCTGCATCCTCTTTACTGGGAAACCAATAGAGACAAGAGTGATACGTATCCATGGCAATGCTGATCGAAGAAAGGTGGCATTGACCGCCACAATGGTGTTCACGGTCATGATTTCGATCTGTAATTCGAGTGTGGCTGACAAATTGAGGTGGTTTTGTGCTGAAGTTCCGAGTTAGCCCAAGCGTCCTCAACAGGCTGATTGCTGTCGGTCGAGTCGAACGCCGCGAAGGTCTGCTTTCAATACTAAGCCGCCATAAGTACGAGCCTTGACGATTGAGCAGTGGGCGTCAAATTTTTGGGGACATAGCGATCAAGGGCCGTCTTGACAGAAGAGTTGATCGTAAGGTCGTTAAAGCGAAGATGAAAGCTAGCCGGGGCTAGCGCTCATGCAGGCCGATAACATCGCCGCTTTCAGGGAGAAAAAATGAGTACCTATGAAATTCTGGTTCAGCGGATCTTGTTGCAAATGCGACAGGCCTTGGAAGGCCAACGGGACGAAACACAAGAGTGGGATAAGCGACTTGAAGATCTTGCTCGCCAAATTGTCGAGGAAACATATTTTGACGTGCCGTTCACGCGGTCTGGCGCGCTTTTTCGTGAGCGCATGGATCGGATCGAGTCGCAATCTAGAAGTCTTGACCAGAAAGTTACTGAGTCGACATTAGTCATCCTAGATCGCCTGGAGGCTGTCATTAACAGGCCGGCATTGGCATGCAGAATGCGTGACGACGATGTCGCGGGAGGTCTGACCCAATTTATAGTGTCTGGAGGTCCCTCAATCCAAGCTTTAGAGCGAGGCCGCACCGAGGCAGACGGATTCCTTGAGGGGTGGCTTGCTGACGCGGAAGAGGTCACTATCCTCGACCCGTTCTTGTTCAAGCGCGAACCCCCCCGTCATGACGGCGTAGAGTCCGAGGATGTTCGTCGAGATGCGGAGGTTCAGTATGCCGATGATCTTTTGAAGGTTCTTGGCAAGAAGAAAAAGGTCAATTTCATTTACAGAGGCAACCCTGACAAGGGCGACGGCGGCCCCCAGAAAGTCAACCAAGTTGTGGCGAACAGGATTGCAGATCGTCTTGGGTCCCTAGAGTTGAAGGCCACATTCTTCGTGGTCGACGATCTCCATGATCGTGTCTGGATGAAGCGCAAAAAGAACTCCGACTGGCAAGCATATGCGCTTGGTACATCGCGCGGCGGCATTGGCAGGCGACCGACCTACATTTTGCCGATGAATTCCCCTGACTGCGAGTCTTACATCAACTTCGTTAACTCGCTGATGAATCAAGCTCAGAGAAGTCACGAGCGACCGATAGATTTCAAGAGGCCACGCGCAAAGAGAGTTTCAAACTCGGGACGAGTTCGGAGGATTGGCGGCTAGGAAGTCCTTAAAGACGACGCCTTGAGGTAAAAGATCGCAGCCACATTCCAGACACCTCAAAAGATAGCCTCCGCTTCGGATTTTCCGCCAGTTGCTGTCGACCCGCTTGACGCAGGAGGTGCCTGTCAGCAGATGAAATTCGGCAAATGTAGTGCGCCTATAGCGGCTGTTTGTGGACTCAAGTTAATAGTGGCTTACGGTCACAAGTTCACTTTCGCCTCCATTACGCAGAGTTGTCGTAGCACCCTATACAAACCATTCAGTGGAGGAAATTCGCGATGACGATCCTAGCCGCGATTCAAAAGTGGTCAGAAGGCCAACCAGCATGGCAGCGCCATGCTATCGCAGTTCTGTATGAGCGCCCAACACCGACCGCTGCCGACTTGGAGGATATATACGCGCTGCTCAAGGCTAGCAAGGGAATCGCGGACCCCCAAAACAGGCAGGTCCGGGTCCTTACTCCCGAGCAAGTCGCCGCGCCGAATTTAGAGGCGGGAGCCGTGCAACTCACCGCCATCAAGGACTTGCGCGGTGTTAACGCGCTGGCGGTAGGTAAAACACTTCCTCTAGCCCCTGCAGGCCTCACGGTCATCTACGGCGATAACGGTGCCGGCAAGTCGGGCTACTCTCGGGTGTTGAAGCAGGCGTGTCGGGCCAGGGACCAGTCCGAAAAGATACACGGTAACGTCTACTTGCCTAAGGCAAAGCGCGAAGTGCCTTCGGCCAAGTTCGATACCCTCGTGGGCGACGTGCCCATCGAGTTCGCCTGGACCGAAGGCGTCGCAGCGCCGGTCGAGCTGTCTTCCATCGCCATCTTCGATTCAGCCTGTGCTCGTGCCTATGTAGACAACCACGGCGACTTCGCCTATGCGCCTTATGGCCTCGATATCCTGACCGGCCTTGCCGAAGTTTGTGGTGCGTTAAAGGAACGGGCGACGAAAGAGCAACAGGCCTGCCAGCCCAACCTGCTGCCGTTCAAGCGTCTCGCTCAAAGTGCTACTGAGGCTGGGCGACTTGTCGCAGGGCTCTCGATAAATACGGGAAAGCAGGATGTTTATCGCCTCGCTGACATGACGCAAGCAGAGACGGATCGCACCGAGTTACTCGCAAAGACGCTTGCAGAAGCTGACCCGAAGAAGCGGGCGGCCGAGTTGCGCGCGAAGGCATCGCGGGTAGAGAGCCTCGCGAACCGCACAGCCAAGATGGAGGAGGCACTATCCGATCAAAAAGCATTCGCGCTGCGCGACTTGATCCAGAAAAACGGTATCGCCAAGGCAATGGCAGAAGCGGCAGCGAAGAAGTTCCAGGCTCTAGACGCCTTGGAGGGGACATTCGGCGAACAATGGGGCGCGATGTTCAAAGCTGCACGCGACTTCTGCACTGTTTCTGCTCCCGTATGCGACTTTCCTCACCTTGGCGCGGAAGACAGTTGCCCGCTCTGCCAAAACGTTTTAGGCGAGGACGGTTCAGCACGCCTCGCCGCATTTGATGATTTTGTTAGAGGCGAAGCCGCGAGCTTGGCCGCTGCCGCGCGCGCTGCAGCGGAGGGTGCCTTCCGGGAGGTCAGTGCCGCACCCATGGATCTACTGTTCGACGAAGCCCTCAGACACGATCTGGGCGACATCCCCGACCTTGTCCAAGCGTGTGGCGATCTGCAGCCCGCTGCGGTCGCCAGACGCGCAGCGATCATCAGGGCGGCGACACCAAACGCAGATCAGCCGTGGGATGAGCTTCCCGCGCTCTCCGATAGCCCCACCGCTGGCTTGCGGACCTTTGCCGGATATTTGAGGCAGCAAGCGGTGACGCTCGAAGAGTCGATGGATTTGAAAGATCGTGCGGAGATGCAAAAGGAGTACGAAGAGTTACGTGCCCGCCAGGAACTGTTCGCGCTAAGGGATGCGGTGCTTCACGCCATCCAAGCATTCGAGCTAGTCGAGACTCTGGGCCAGTGTGTGGCTGCAACAGCCACCACTGCGATTTCGCGCAAATCGACTGACCTGACGAGTACGATGGCCAGCCATGAAGTGGCAGACGCCCTCACCGCAGAGCTCCGGGCACTGGGTGTTCAAGACATCAAGGTGGCGATGAGGCCAAGTTCTGCGAGGGCCAAGACAACCTTCAAGTTAGTCCTTGAGACCGACGGAGGCGGCTCTTCTGCGGACGTGCTTAGCGAGGGGGAGCAGCGCGCTATCGCACTGGCGTCTTTCTTGGCGGAGGTCCGGCTTGGAAAAGGTTCTGGCGGTATCGTTTTCGACGACCCCGTCTCTTCCCTGGACCACGTGCGGCGTGAGCGCGTCGCCAAGCGCCTAGCATTAGAGGCTCAGGTGCGCCAGGTGGTTGTCTTCACACACGACATCTTCTTCCTGAGCACGTTGATGGCTGATAGCGCAGTGACAGGGATGGCTGCGATGGCGTTGACGCTCACGAAAACAGCGGAGGGCTTCGGCGTGGCCGATGCAAGTCTTCCATTTGCTGGATCTTCCACTAAAGACCGCGTTGGACTACTGCGGAACAAGCAGGTCAATTGTGAGCGGCTAAGGAAAGCGAATGACCCGAGCTACAACTTACATGCTCGGGATTTTTACAGCGACCTGCGCATGGCCTGGGAACGAGGCGTTGAGGAGGTGTTGTTCAACAAAGTGGTCCAGCGTTTCCAAAGAGGTGTATCGACCCTCGGGCTGGGCAAGGTCTCAGTCGCTCCCAACGACGTGGCCCCCGTGATGGCGGGTATGACGAAGTGCTCGAATTACACCGGGCACGACGGAGCGCTGGAGGCAAACATTCCCATCCCCGAGCCTGCCGACATGATGTCCGATTTGAACGAACTTGAGACTTGGCGTAAGGCTGTACTAGCGAAGAACAAGCGCTGACGGACATCCGTCATTCCCAGCCGTCAGTAAGGGAAATGCTCATCTCATCTCACCTCACTGAAACTCTTCAACGATGAGTCAACCCAAGGTGTTAGAAAGGCTTGCCGTTAACCTAGGCATTCCGCTTTTTGATTGCTGCATTAATGTTGCGAGGTCCATGTTTCAGCGAGGGCCAGATGCTGGTACCAATGTGTGCCAGCTGCTATCTGTATCTTGAATGCAAACGCTGTCCCGCTTCCTGCCCTTGTTTGGTAAAGGTAGTGTCTGCCTTTGCCCCCAAAACTGCCGCTCAAGTCCTGTCCTTGATTTGCAGCAATCGCTGCCAAGCTGACTATCAACAAAGGGTACTGATGTTTGATCTAGGGTAGCCTTTGTGTGGATGGAGTTCAATTCGTCTATGGATTGATACGATTCTGTGGCTACGCGCAGAAGCAGTTTTCGGGTATCAATGTTTACTTTGGAATATCCCAATCTGGGGCGGGATCTTTTTTTGCCAATTTGTAAATCAATTCACCGCCCCTCACATTATCAAAGAGTTCCTGGATATAGTGATAGACCTTGTTGGTCACATCAATCATGAGTGCTTTCATCTCGGCATCATCAAATCGGGAAAGTTCATTCCAGGGAATTTGACCGAAGGGGGTGTGAACAATGACGTCTGAGTAGTCACCGGTTTTTGAGTTTGGGACTTTGCCGCTGTGCAGCTCCTCAAGAACCGAATTACGAAAACACTTCAGCGCAATGTGCTTGGCCATGCGTTGTTGAGTCTCGGGGTCTGTGACGATGGCTTTGGCGATTTCATCTTTGTTCATGGTGAAAATTCCTATGTTGATGTGATAGGTACGCTCCGGCAAGTACCTCAAGCCTTAGGTGGGGAAAGCAACTTGTGCTGTACGCGTGATTTCTCAAACGCATTGCACAACTGCATATCTTTGATGACCTTGTCCAGGTCCTCGTAGTCAAAGGCAGCGGTCCACTGACAAATCCATTGCATGGCGTCGAGAAAGGGGCTGGGATTGCCTTCCCGCGTCAGGACGCGAAGACAGTCCAGGTATTCTTCCCGAAAGAGCGTTGGTACGATGATTCGGCAACTGTTGACGACCGAAAGTTCTGCATTCATCACAAGCCTGGCCAGGCGTCCGTTGCCATCGGTGAAGGGGTGGACTTCGGAGACGAGGAACATCGCCATCAGCGCTCTGGCCGTGCCTGGGGGAACGGATGGAAGGAGCTTCGAGCCTTCCACCAAGGTGCCTCGAACAAATCTCGGAGCCACGAATTCCGTATTGCCAGCTCGATTGGCCAGCGTCTTGAATTCTCCGGGCCCTACCTCTGGCCGCTCCTTCATCTGGTCGGCATGGCGCTCACGCAGCTGAGTCAGGACAGACTCACCTGAGCCGAGCGTCTGGTTCGCCCATCCTGGATTGATGGCCTGCCGGAAGACACCGATGATGTCGTGCGAGTCTTTGGGGCGTTCAGTGATGGGCTTGCCCTCCAGGACGAAGCCCCGAGCCTCGGTGACATCGAATTCGGTGCCCTCGATGAAGTTGCTGAAGTACGACTCCAGGAAAGCGAAATTCAGGCGAGCTCGTTCGCTCTTTGCCACTGCTGGAGGTTGCTTCAGTGGTACCGAGCGCAACTGTGTTGCGAATTTTTCAAATAGAGCAAGGCGATTGGCGTCGTAAGGAATGTTGGCCATCATCCCCTTACCGGTGGCAGTAGACATCGCGGTCTTTCTAGTTCCCAGTACTGCACCAATGAGACCATTGAGGATGGTCAACTCGCGCTCCAGGCCTAACACTGGAGCCAGTGCTCGAGCCTGGTCACGAAGCGTGTTGAGCGCTTCCTCGCCTCGGGCTTCACAGGTATCGATGAGGCGCTGTTCGACATCAGCCTTCCCGACTGACTTCTGCACTTTACCGCGTGAGATGGTGAGGTTTTCCAACAGGACCCGAGGTGTTGAAGGAAAGTACAACTCTCTGCCCATCATCGGGGTGTCGCCTTGAGCGGGGCCATGACCAGCGACCAACTGGACGGTCATGCCGGGCAAATCCACTCTCTTTGTATAAGAGTATGTGAGGTACATCATGCCATCGCTTGGCACCCCGCCATGGAAGGCGCTGCGCGGCCCCATGACAGCCTTAGGGTAGAGCGCTGCCAGGATACGGATGCGTTCGCGGGCAATCAAGGCGGGCCATGCTTCCTCGGGAAGACTTGTCACCACGCCCGCAGCGATGCGTTTGAGGGCCCCCTCTCGCAACCGACGCTGGGTCGCTCTGATCTGCGCTGGAGAGAGCTCAACGTATAGCAAAAGGGAGTCGTCAGGTGTCGGCATTTTTTGTGCTGAAGCTTCGTATATAACTAAGATGTTGCTTTTGTTTGTTTTAAAGCCTGAATTTGTCGCTATTTTTGAAATAACAATGATGAAGGCTTGCGTCGCTTTTCTTTGATTACATTTGTGCGTGACCGGTGTTTTGTCGCTGATATTTTAGTAAAAATTATGATTTGTCGCTAATTTTAATTTATAGGGTGGTGTGCGGGTGGAAATGTGTATGCAGATCAGATTCCGCGCTTGTCTGGAATGTTGGTGGGAGAGATGCCCAGCAACGGCAAGTTGATACTGTGTTTTGAGTGTCATTTCGTGGTGATATTCGGTCTTGAGGATCAAGCCACTTTGTTCGTCAAAGGTTTTTAATCTGTGCAACGCATCCTTCTAGTGTGCGCTGGCGATCTAGGATGGCAAAAAACAGTCGTAGCGTATTAAACGCATCGACATCAGCGCGATGGGCTTTGCCTACGAATTGCAGCTTGTAGCGCGCCATGGCCTTGGACAAGCCACCATGCTGAATTGTGGCAGTGCGCGTTCGAGCCAATGACAGCAATGTGGTCCAAGTCTTCACATCGATCCAGCGACGGCCAAAATGATGGAACTCGATCTGCGCTTGAGCAAATGTCCGCAGCAGGTCGGCGGAGTCTCCTCCACCCCAAGTGACAGGATTGACGAATACCTCTTGCTCACGCAGTAGATCTCCAAGCTCTTGCGCACATTGAGCGAGGGTCACGCCTGCACTGCAGTCTTCATTGGTGATGCCCGTGAGCTGTGTAATGAATTCGCTGATGGGCTCATCCACTTGCAGATTCCATCGACGGACAATGTACTGTTGCTGGTTTTGCGAAGCGCTACCGATGGCAACGCCGACTTGGATGATGGTCCCGCTGGGCTGGTTGTATTCAAGGTCCAACGCCACATAACGCTGTTTGTCCTCCATGGTGGCGCTGTGACTTTGTTCGTTCATTTTGGTCTCCAGTGATAGTTAGTCCATATTGCCATTAAGTGTGGAGAGAGTCCGATTTAGGTGGCGTGTTGAAGAAACACTGAGCCAGACGACTTGTAGATTTGGGCTCAAATCCAGAAGACGATTTGCTGCTTAGCGATGAAGAAGTTCGCACAATGATCGGCAAATAGGAGGATGGTTATTTCCCGATTTGTGCATTGCTGAGTTAATTTACTCAGTCATTGATCGTGCATCGAGTGCTGATTGCGGTGAATATTTGACTTATTTTCCGCAAAAAATGCGGTAAATAACTTGTTTTCCCGGGGAAATGGGTGTTTAATTGCCGCATGAATAGCGGAGAAAAACTCTACGTGTGGCAAGCCGAC
>Ga0228702_1000918_pt1 | contig 20526 bp, 23 predicted proteins | sample McNCre217_Aug_MG_2_FD_178018 | JGI IMG/M metagenome (GOLD analysis project Ga0228702, IMG submission 178018) | Freshwater microbial communities from McNutts Creek, Athens, Georgia, United States - 20-17_Aug_MG | ecosystem: Environmental > Aquatic > Freshwater > Creek | place: USA: Georgia...
GCTCAGGAACTGTAACTGTCTTTGGAGGCAAGCCGTCCACGACTAATGCCGGTTTTCTGTTTTCTAACCCTGACTTACAGATCGTGATGCCGACCGTCTTCGAAGACGTTTCATACTCTCTAAGTTCCACAAACCTAAGCAAGGCTGAGATCGAGACGGCCGTAACCGAGGCGCTGACTCAGGTTGGAATTGCTCACCTTGCAAGTGAAAACTGTTACACGCTATCCAGTGGCCAGAAGCAGCTGCTAGCAATTGCCGGCATTTTAGTTAGACAGCCGAAGCTTGTTATCGCCGACGAACCAACGAGCCTTTTGGATCTAAAAAATTCCATGCAGGTGAGGCAACTTTTGCATGGTCTGCCAATCGAGCAACTTGTTGTCGTCACCCACGACCTCGAACTTGCCGAATCCTGCGAGCAGGCAATCTGGTTCGAAGGCGGCGAGCTGAAGCGAATCGGAAATCCAAAAACTCTCGTAGCCGCCTACCGAGAGCAATACTCTTGAGAACTCTCTATCGTCCAGGATCCTCTGTTCTTCACCGGCTTCCGGTTGGAACCAAGTTGGTTGCATTCACCTTGACCGTTGTGTTGATCTCAATCACAGCCAAAACCGCATTCAACGTGGCGGTATCGGCATCGCTGGTTTTGATTCTCTATTTGCTTGCTGGAATGGCCGACATCCAACTGCTAAGGCTGCTCTGGAAAATGCGCGCACTGCTGGTCATTGTCTTGCTTCCGCAACTTATCTTCAACGGGGTGGTTCAAGGCGCGCTAAATACCGTCGCAGTCATCGCTGGCATACTTTTGGCCGGGCTGCTTTCGTTCACAACAAAAACCACCGAAGTGATTTCGTTCATTGAGAAAGTCACGAGGTCAAGGTCTCTCGCACTATTGATCGCCATGAGCATGAATGCCATTGCGCTTGTCGATGGCTTCGCTAAACAAATCACCGAAGCCGCCAAGGCTAGAGGTAAGAAACGTAAGCCGCTAAGGCAGATCATCAACCTGTTCGTGCAATCGCTTCGATTCGCCGACGATCAGTCGGAGGCTCTTCGCGCTCGCGGTATCGAGGTCTAGTTTTCTTCCCTGGTGGCTCGGCTAACTAAACCGCTGATAATCATGAGAATCAGCGGCACGCTAAAGGCCGCAAATATTCCAAACGATTGCCCGACCGTTCCGAGAACCGGCCCAACCGAGATGCTCGATATGTAAACAACGGTGATTATCATGTTGATTCTCGCGGCAGACCTGGCAGGGTCATCGCTCATCGAGTTAACCGACATCGGGAAACCGAGCGCTTGACCGGCACCCCAAAGAATCAGGCCAAGGTACGGCTGGTGAATCAGGGAATCCATGATGAAGATTCCGATACCAATCGAGGTAACAATGGTCGAAAGCAGAATCGTTCCGAACCTTCCGATTCGCTCAACCAAGAAACCGCCAACCGCACGGGTCAAGGTGATGATTACCCACATCAGGCCAAATGCGTTTGCTGCTTCGGCACCGGTGAAACCGGCAGTTTTTAGCGCGATTGGCACCCAGGTGCCAGCGCTGATCTCAGACATGATGAATGAGAAACCGATCAGAGCAATTAGCAGAGTGCGAGTTTCTGTCCAGACCTTACGGTTTTGAAGCTTTAGGGCGGCTCGAGATTCCTTGGTCGACTTCTCAATAGTGCGCTTGGGGAAGACGGTTCCAGCCCAGATTGATCCGGCCGCAACAATTACCGCAATCACCATATAGTTAGTTGAAATTCCAACCTGGTTGGTCAGGAGGTATCCGCAGAATGCAGCAGCGACCATCATGCCAATTCCGAAGGCGGCGTGAATTGCAGGGAACAGGCTTCGCTTGGACCGTGAGTCAACCTCGGTACCTTCAAAGTTTCCTGTGAAGTCGGCGATGGCCATTGGGAAACCCATTCCAGCGAGCATTACCGCCGATAGCCAAACGTTTCCAGCTGGAACCGCAAAACCGAGACCAACCAAACAAAGAGCAGCAAGAGAGAAACCGAATATGGTGAGTTTGCCTGCGCCAAAGCGTTCGTTGAGCGAACCGGCAACCAAAATACCCAGGATTCCACCGATCGGATAAATCATGGTGAACCAACCCATTTCGGCAGTAGAAAGGTGGAGTAGGTTCTGAACCTCGGGGCTTCTGCTCTGCCATGTTGAGTAAAGAATCGCACGGGTAAAGAAGATGGTGGCTGCCGCAGCAAACCAAAGGCCGATTTTAGGATTCTTAGTCACTCGCTCAGGTTATCAAAGCGGAATTGTGGAAAACTTCTAACATGAGCGATAACGCAAAAACCCTTGAGGCAATGTGGCCAAAACCTAGTGACTTTCAGGTGGTTGCTCACCTGGTTCGAGCCGGTCTGGTCGAATCTTTCCATCACGGAATCGCAGCCGTAACCAATCCAGAGGGAAAGGTTATCGACTCGATTGGAAAGTCGAAGCGACTCATTTTCCCAAGAAGCACTGTGAAGCCACTTCAGGCAATTGCCATGAAGCGCGTCGGACTAAACCTTGAAGGCGCCCAGCTTGCGATCTCGGCTGGAAGCCATCTGGCAACCAAGGCTCACATCGAACTCGTCGATCAGATTCTTTCGTCTGCTGGACTTGGCGAAGACGACCTCCAGTGCCCTTCGGTTGTAGGTAAATCCGGTGAAAACCGCCGAGCCAGCTATAACTGTTCCGGTAAGCACGCCGGCTTCCTGGCAGCGTGTGTAGCCGCCGGCTACCCAGTCGAAAGTTACCTCGAGTTTGATCACCCGCTGCAACTAGTGGTGAAGGAAGTCATCGAGGAGTACACTGCGGAGCCAATCCTGTTCACCACCGTCGACGGCTGCGGAGCACCACTTCACACCGTCACCGTTGAAGGTCTTGCCAGAGCCATCGGAAGATTCAGTCGAGACGACGAACAAATCAGAGATGCGATGCTTCAAAACGGCTGGGCGGTAGACGACCATGGAGCCGATGACACGCTAATGCTAGAAGCCGGAATCGTTGCCAAACTCGGTGCCGAAGGCGTCTTCGTTGCGGGAACCAAGGAAGGTTTCGGAGTTGCCGTAAAGATTGCAGATGGTCAGCTTCGAGCCGCTGCCCTAGTTGCTCTTTCGTTGCTTCACCGAAACGAACTCATTTCAACGCAAAGTTTTGAGAGTCTCACCAACCAAATCGCTGAAAAGGTTAAAGGTGGCGACAACGTGATCGGCCGCTTGGAAAGCATCGTCTAGGTTTCAAAATTTACAACTCTCCAAAAAGCAGTAGTTACGGAATCCTGCTGGCCTTTATGTCGGCAATTCTGTTTGGTTTGAACGCCTCAACAACCAATGTTGCAATAGGGGCAGGAATCCACGCCGACCAACTGGTGATCATCAGGTCTGCGATCTCGGCTTTGCTTGCCGGAATCACCCTTCTTTTTACCAACCCAAATGGGTTCAAGGTAACGCCAAGGCAACTTCCGATGCTGGCGGTTTTTGGCGTGGTCGGCCTGGCGCTTATGCAGTGGGCGTACTCGAACGCGGTTTCCATCCTGCCGGTTGGCATCGCACTGCTATTCGAATACACCACGATCATCATCGTTCCAATTGCATCCAGGTTGATCTTCAAAACGAAGACGGGAAAAACCTTTTGGTACGGAGTAGCCCTGGTGATTTTTGGCCTCGCCGTAGTCAGTCAAATCTGGGCAAGCAAACTCAACCCGGTTGGAATTGGCTTCGCGATGTTAGCAGCGACTCTGGTTAGCTTTTACTTTCTTATGGGTCAGCACTCGGCAACCACCAGAGACCCACTAAGTACGATGTTCTACACCATGACCTTTGCCACCCTGTTCTGGTTGATCATGACCCAGTTCCGCCCGATCAACCTGAACCTTGGCGAAGCAATCAGTCTCACCGGAAACCTCTCGGGAGTTCACCTTCCGTTCTGGATGGTGCTCGCATGGCTAACTGTCATGGGTTCGTTCGCTCCGATGGCCATGGGGTTCATGGCACTCAAACTAACCACTGCCAGCAGGGTGAGCATCACCCAAACCGCTGAACCGATCTTCGCGTTCATCTTCGGTTGGCTCTGGCTCGGACAATCGATGGGGCCGATTCAAATCGTCGGCAGTCTGCTCGTGGTCGCTGGAATTTTGGTTGCTCAAAAACGCCAACCTGAGAGTATGTCGATAAGTTCCTAACAGATTCCTGATTCTCAATCACAATCAGACCTCTAGGTTCTTGAATGGAATTTGAAAGAGGTATAAAAATGGTTCAGGAAACTAAGCATCACAACCGTCAAATCGCAACAGTTCTAGGTCTTGCCGGCATCGCCGTAATCCACATTCTTGACCTTCCAGGCAAATTCACCGAAACCCCTTACCTAGGTTGGGCATACGTCGGCATCATCGCGGTGGCCGCTTATGCAATCGAACGATTACTCACAAGAAAAAACGCCCAAGACTACCTGGTCTCTTCACTTCTGAGCGTTGCAGTTCTAGCCGGCTTCATCATTAACCGAACCGTAGGCATGCCTGGTGCCACGGGTGACGTTGGTAACTGGCTTGAACCACTCGGATTCCTCTCGCTATTCGTCGAGGTCTGGGCCGTCTGGCAGTCCATCGCAGGCTTCCGAGCATTAAAGGCCTTAGCCAAATAGTTATCTAAAACTTATAAAAACCCCCTTTATGATTCTCGGTAAGGGGGTTTTTATGAACAAATTTATTGGCAATGCTTGGTGGGTAAGAGTACTCATCACCGTCGCGGTGGCCTTTTGGTGGTTCACAAGCGGAAGTCAATTAAACGTAGACCCACAGGATGCGAATACGAAGTCATTAATCGCGGTTTTGGTGTCAGGGAGTGCAGCAATAGCAATTGCGCTTACGTTCCTTCGCGCATGGACATTGGCGATTGTCTTGGAAATTCTGTTAGCCGTTGGTTGCGGAAACGACATAGCTTTACTGCTCTTCGGCGCAGCGGCATACCTTTCGTTTGTTGAGCTTCGAAAAGTCAAGCCTGCTCGAAAGTCGACGACGCAGAATGCATTTACAAAGTGGGTTGCCAAACGCTCGGTTGCAGGTTGGGTGGCCATGGTTAGCGTCCTATTCATAATCGGGCCAATACTACTGGCGATGATCCTGAGCCCATTTTGTCCGCAACCGGCAAATGAAGGTAACTGCGGTGCAGCAGCATTACCGTGGCTGACATTACTAACAGCACCAATGGGTTTTATTGGTCTCGTCGTTTCGTTGGTCTTAGCGGCGGCAAAGGGCGTTAGAAAGAAATAAAACCGAGCGCACAGCTGCGTTTAGCCTTCCAATCGGGGCGATTATCGGGTTGGCCGGCATCGTGATGATTGTTATCGGTTTGGTAACGGCTAAGTCATAGTGGTTATTTTCTAACCTTCGTGGCAAGATGGTTGGTGAATGGAGTGATTCAAATTTGTCCAACGAAGCACATAACTAAACACGATTCAGCCGGCTACAGAAACGTCCCAGAGACCTCTAAGCCACTAAACACAGAGCGCGTTGCAGCGCTCTTGGCCAAGGAATGGGAAACCTTTTCGGCCAACACTAAAAAATCCGGGGAACACAACAAAGAAGCTGCGAAGGTACTGCCACTTGGCGTAACCTCGAGCTTCCAACACTGGGATCCACACCCAATTTCCGTTGTATCTGCCAAGGGCGCATACGTCACCGATATTGACGGTCGAGAACTACTCGACCTATCGATGGGGTTCGGCGCAATGTTGGTCGGTCACCTGAACCCAACCGTTGTTGAGAAGGTCAAGTATGCCCTCGACAACGTTGGAACCCTGTTTGTGACCCCATCACCTACAGCAACCGTTGCAGCAGAAGCGTTCAAGAAGCGTTTCGGCCTAGACATGTTGCGTTTCACCAACTCGGGCACCGAGTCGCTAATGTATGCAATCAGAACCGCTCGCGCGGTTACCGGTCGTAAGGCGATTGTGAAGCTTGAGGGTGGATACCACGGTGGTTACGACCCACTACAGGTTTCGGTGAAGCCACCGCTATCTGCCATCGGCGACGCCGAGGCTCCAACCCCGCACGTACCTTCCGAGGTAGAGGCGGGAACCGTTTACGTTGTTCCTTACAACAACCTTCCTTACCTGGAAGAAACCTTCGAGAAGCATGCCAGCGAAATCGCAGCATTCGTACTTGAGCCAGTAGTAGAAAACCTTTCCATCGTTCTTCCGGACGAGGGTTATCTAGCAGGCGTACGAGAGCTCTGCGACAAGTTCGACATCTGTCTAATCTTCGACGAGGTGAAAACCGGTCTAACAGCTGGTGCTCGAGGTGCAACCGGAAAGTTGGGCGTAAAGCCTGACCTCGTTTGCTACGCCAAGAGCATCGGTGGAGGTCTGCCAGTGGCAGCCTTCGGCGGTAAGCAGAAGTACATGGATGCCGTTGTCGACGGTCGCATGGCACACTACGGTACCTACAACGGTAACCCGCTAGTGATGGCTGCGGTCATGGCTGTAGACGAGATCTGCACCGACGAAGCGATGGCAGAGGCAGAAGCCAGAAACATCCGAGCACTGAAGAAGATGGACGAAATCATCGCAGAGTACGAACTACCTGCGCACACCATCGGTTTCGGTATCAAGGGTGCAATCATTTGGTCTACTGAGCCGGTACGCAACTACCGCGATTACAAGGCAACCGACTTCCAGATCGCAGAGCTTTCGTGGCTCTGGGGCGTAAACCGCGGCGTTCTAACCCCTCCGGGACTAGACGAGCAGTGGCTGGTTTCGCTTGCCCATACCGATGCAGACATGGACATTCTCGTGGAAGACTTCCGCGAGCTTGCCAAGGCTATTCGCGCAGAGTAAAACTACAAGAAATAAGCCCTCGGGATATTCCCGAGGGCTTATTTTTTGATTGAAACTAGTTGCCAACGAGCTCTTGGATGTTTCCAAGAATGGTGTCGAACTCCTTGGCCGAAAGGTAACCGAGGTCCATTGCAGCCTGGCGAACCGAGAGGTTCTCTTCGGCCGCATGCTTAGCGATGGCGGTTGCCTTTTCATAGCCAATCTTTGGACTAAGAGCCGTAACCAAACCAATCGAGTTCTCCACGGTTGAGCGAAGGTACTCGGTGTTGGCGGTGATGCCGTCGATGCAGAGGTCTGCGAATACTCGGCAGCCGCGCTTCAGGTAGGCAATAGACATCATTAGCGAACGGCTCATGATTGGTTCGAACGCGTTCAGCTGAAGCTGTCCGGCCTCCGAAGCCATGGTCACTGTTAGGTCATTACCAATCACCGTGAACGCAATCTGGTTGATGACCTCAGGAATAACCGGGTTCACCTTTCCAGGCATGATCGACGAACCCGCCTGACGGGCTGGAAGGTTAATCTCACCGAAACCGGCACGAGGGCCAGACGAAAGTAGGCGAAGGTCGTTAGCAATCTTCGACTGCTTGGCCGCGATGCGCTTTAGCAGACCGGAAGCGGTGATGAACACACCGGTGTCCTGGGTTGCTTCGATCAGGTTGGCTGCCGAAACGAAAGGGTGACCGGTGATTTCGGAAAGGTGTGATGCAACGGCTTCGGTGTAACCTTCGGGAGCGTTCAAGCCGGTACCGATAGCGGTTCCACCGAGGTTGATCTCGCTGATTAGCGGGAGCATGTTCTTGATGCGTTCGATGTCCTCGCGAATCATGATCGCGTAGGTTGAGAACTCTTGACCAAGGGTCATCGGCACGGCATCCTGTAGCTGAGTTCGACCCATCTTGATGACGTCGCGGAATTCGTGAGCCTTTGCCTCAAAACTTTCGCAAAGGTAAAGAAGCTCATCCATCAAACCCTTGAAGTCGAGAACCAGAGCCACTTTGATGGCGGTTGGGTAGACGTCGTTAGTCGACTGGGAGGCGTTTACGTGGTTCAGCGGGTGAAGCTGATCGTATTCGCCTTTTTCGTAGCCAAGTTTCTCGAGGGCACGGTTTGCAATCACCTCATTGGCGTTCATGTTTGTTGAGGTTCCGGCACCTCCCTGGATGGCGTCGACCACGAACTGCTCGTTCAAGGTTCCTGCAATCACGTCGTTGCAGGCTGCATCGATGGCCTTGAAAAGCTCATCGTTCAGGATGCCTAGGTCGTGGTTTGCACGAGCGGCCGCCTGTTTTACCTGCCCGAGCGCAATAACCTGCGACGGATAGTGGCCAATTGGCACGAGGGAGATAGGGAAATTTTCGATTGCTCGTAGGGTGTGGATACCCCAATATGCGTCTGCGGGAACTTCTAGTTCGCCAAGCAGATCGTGTTCAATGCGCCTTTGCATTTGGAATCCTTTGATCTTGCCCACCAGTCTATAACGAACAATCGTTAGGCAGCCAACAATTTTTGCCGAAGCCGCTAAAGGCAGAGTTCGGCCACCTGAATGGCTATCTCGAGTTCTTCGTTGGTCGGTACAACTAGCGTGTGAACCGTTGCATCAACGTGAGAAATCGACCTAGCCTCACTTGACCTTTGAATATTTCGCTCCTCATCAACTTTGATTCCGAGAAGGTCTAGATTTTCGGTAACGAGGCTTCTCACCAAGACCGAGTTCTCACCAACACCTGCAGTGAAAACCAGTGCATCGATCCGCCCGAGTTCGGCAGCGAATGCGCCAATGTAGTGCTTGATGCGCTGGGCGTAGATCGCAAGGGCAGCCTTGGCATCTTCGTTGCCGGCATCCGACAGTTCGATCACGTCTCGTAAGTCTGAGGCTCCAGTCAATCCGGCAAGACCAGACTTCTTGTTAAGCAGATCATCGATCTCTTGAACGCCTAAACCTGCTACTCGGTTGAGATAGCTGAATACGGCAGGGTCGATGTCTCCCGAGCGGGTGCCCATGACAAGTCCCTGAAGCGGGGTAAGCCCCATCGATGTGTCGAACGATTTTCCATTCTTAATGGCACAAGCCGAAGCACCATTTCCGAGGTGAAGAATAATCGCGTTGAACTCGTCGACCGGCTTCCCAATGAATTCGGCAGCCTTCTTGGTCACGTATGCGTAGCTGGTGCCGTGGAATCCGTAGCGTCTTAGCTGGTGCTCTTTCTCGAGTTCCAGTGGAATCGCGTATCGGTATGAACTGATCGGCATGGTTTGGTGGAATGCGGTGTCGAAGACAACAACCTGCGGTAACTCCGGGAAGGCCTCCATGGCCGCTCTCACACCGGCGAGGTTTCCAGGATTGTGAAGGGGAGCAAGGTCGGAGAGCGACTCTATTCCTTCAAGAACTTTTTCGTTCACGATTGTTGCCGAAGGGAAAAGCGAACCTCCATGAACCACCCTGTGGCCAACAGCAATGGGCGCGGGTCCGCTTAGGGCGGAAAGCATTTGTTCGAACGCGACACGGTGGTCGGTCACCCGCTCAATCAGGCCAGAATCCAACGATGTCTTTGCCTCGACGTCGATGAGTTGATACTTGAGCGAACTCGAACCCGAATTTATAACCAGAACCGGTTTCATTCCTGGGCCGCCTGAATCGCGGTTAGTGCGATGGTGTTCACGATGTCTTCAACCAGGGCTCCGCGAGAAAGGTCGTTGACTGGCTTTTTCAAACCTTGAAGAACCGGCCCGATGGCCACAGCACCTGCTGTTCGCTGAACTGCCTTGTAGGTGTTGTTTCCAGTGTTTAGGTCTGGGAAAACAAAAACTGTCGCCTTCCCCGCAACATCTGATTCAGGCAACTTAGCCTTGGCAACAGCAACGTCGACCGCGGCATCAAACTGAATCGGGCCGTCTACCGATAGTTCCGGCGCACGCTTGTGAACGAGCTCTGTTGCAGCGCGTACCTTGTCTACGTCTGCGCCCGTTCCAGAGGTTCCCGTCGAATAGGAGAGCAACGCAACCTTCGGGTCGATTCCAAAGTTCTTTGCGGTTGCCGCCGACGAGATCGCGATGTCTGCCAATTGCTCTGCGGTCGGCTCCGGAATAACTGCGCAGTCTCCGTAGACCACAACTCGATCTGCAAGTGCCATGAGGAACACGCTCGAAACCACCGAAACTCCAGGCTTGGTCTTAACAAATTCGAAAGCAGGGCGAATCGTGTTCGCGGTGGTGTGAGCAGCACCTGAAACCATTCCGTCGGCAATGCCTAGTTGCACCAGCATGGTTCCGAAATAGGAGCCATCTTTCATGGTTTCACGAGCTTGTTCAGGGGTAACCCCCTTGTGAGCGCGAAGCTTTACATACTCATTTACGCAGGTGTCGAAGTGCTTCGAGCCTTCGATGCTCATGAGTTCGGCCGCACTTAGATCAAGTTTCAACGACGCCGCTCTGCTTGAAATCGTCTCCGGATCGCCGAGAATGATCAGCTTGGCGATGCCCTTGTGGAGAACCTCGGATGCGGCTTGAAGAATGCGATCGTCGCTGCCTTCCGGAAGCACAATCGTCTTGATGTTTTCCTTGGCGCGAACCATCAACTGGTGCTGGAACATAAGAGGTGTCACAGTGTTGGTTCGGTGGCTTTCGAGCCTTACCAAAAGTGCTGGGTAATCGATGCTTCTGGCTGCAAGGGTCTTCGCACGGTTCACTTTGTCTTGGTCTTCCGCTCTAACCAGGCCTCGAGTTGCAGTTACCTTGAGCGTTGTTTCAAAACTATTGCCGCCGGTAGCAACAACGGGAAGCTTCGAATCAAGACCAACGATAAGTCGATGAATTGGATCAGGAATCTTGAATCCACCGTTTAGAACTACACCGGCCAGGGCTGGGAAAGTTGACGACTGGTCGGCCATGATGAGACCGAGAAGGACATCGGTTCTGTCTGCCGGAACAACCACAACCGCACCCTCTGAGATTCGCTCGAGCACGTGTTCATTGGTCATCGATGCGACAACAAGGGCAAGAACCTCGGCCTTTAGTGCATCAGGCTTTCCGTATAGTAGCTGTCCGTCAACAGCTTCCATCAACTGCGACATTCTTGGTGCGAGTAGGTTGCGATCCTCAGGAATCGCCCAAACGGGGGTTTCACCGCCAACGATTTGACCTATTGCCTGTTGAATTTCTTCGGTGCGGTCGTTGTCGGCACGGTTAACAACAACTGCAAGGAGTTCGGTATTGGCTAGCCTTACCTCCTGAATCACAAGTTCGGCAACCGATGCAAGGTCTGATGCGGATCTAGCCTTTGCCTGGCCGATGCTTTCACTCGCCGTGTAAAGTTCACGACCGTTGAAAACCAAAACCATCGGCGTACCGAGGTTCGTTGCCAAGCGAGCATTGAATTGAAATTCGGCAGGGCTAAACACGTCCGTGTAATCGGAACCGAGCACCAAAACAACGTCCGACTGCTCTTCTACCTTTTTAAAACGTTCGAGCACCTTGGCAATAGCAGCCTCACTCGATTCGTGAACATCCTGGTAACCAACGCCAACGCACTCGTCGATTGGAATCTTGGAACCAGCCATCTCGTGAAGAAGCTCAAGAATTGGATCGTGCTGTTTTGGGTCGGTCGATACCGCTCGAAAAACGCTAACTCGAGGAAACTTTTTGGTAAGCGACTCGATGGCACCGAGCGCCACCACCGACTTAGCGGTGTGCCCCTCGGCCGATGCCACGTAGAAACTTTTGGACATGACTCTAGCGTAACCGCAAGAGCCGTTACCCTAATGTCTATGAGTGATTTGAACCATGTAGGCGAACAAGACCATTGGATTTGTTGGCTGTGCGATCAGCCGGTAGACCCAGAAGCGTCTGTTAATTCAGATCTTGGACCTAGCGTCGACAGCTATGACGCTACCAGGGTTAAGAAGGGCAAGCCATACGTTGAACGCCTCGCTCACCGCCAGTGCAACACCATGAAGGGGAAGATTTCACCGGTGGTCGCCTGGTCTCCTGACATCTTCGTGGTCGACCCTTCGCCAATCGTTGAAGTGGTTGAACGCCTCGAACGCAAGGGTGGCCGCGAGGTAGTGGCCAGATGCCCAGACTTCAAGGATGCCAAGGCGGCATCCGATTGGCTTCTTGATCGCCTTTCTCGCTTCGCACCAAACATGAACTTCACCACCGAACTGAATCCCGGCGGCGGCCAGTACATGTTGGTTCTAAGGGCTGGCTAGTACTCGCCTTTAACCACGAAGAAGGTACCGCGAATCTCGCCGGCTAACTTACTCTTCTGCCTTGCAAACTTGAACTTGGTTGCCAATTCTTCTGGTACTTCCATGCCCTCGGAAAGCTTGAATCCAACGGCACGCTTTCCGCCTGGAACGGTGTCGTAAAGAACGTTGATGGCAAGTCCACTTTCGAAGAATACGTAGGTCCAGCGGATGGTTTCATCCACCATCATTTCTGTTGCTTCAAGCGGTTTAGATGCAATAACGATGTCGCGCTCGAGCAGCACCTTGGCGACGTAATCAACCAAACCTTTTGCTTCAGAAGCAGGTTTAGTGGTGAAGTCGATGTCGTACTTGTTCTTGAAGTAACGGGCCTCGTTTGCTCGAAGGCCAGCTAGGCGATCTGCGTGAGGGGAGGATTCCAGACCTTCGGTTGAAACGTTTACGAAATCAATCACTCCGGGCATTTGGATCCTTACAAATTAGCTATTCCTATTTAGTAAGGGTACATAAGTAATTGGTTGAAGAATTCGGAGAAGGTTACGAACTTTGTTGGCATCTTCACCGTGGAAGACCTGTCACCGGTTGGGACGTAGGTCAAATGTCCGGAGGTTGTTCCCTTTTTGATGTCAAGTGACATTTTTGTGAGGTTGTGGCTGAAACCATTGGCTTGGAGAGTCCAGGTCACACCGTTGTCTGAGAACCAGGCATCAATCTCTTTTTGGTTGATTGCATTCACCGTGGTCATGTCTAATTCGAAAGTTGGATTACACGACTTGAAGTCCGCAATATATGGAGTTGTCTTGAGAGCCATGATGAACTTCTTCAGCTTGTCTGCACTGATGGTCATCTCAAACACTCGATCACCATTTATCCCAGCGAGTTCATTCTTGGCAACTATGAAGTTGTTATCCCTCAAAATAAGACCCATCTTCGATTGGAGAGTCTTGAGATAAGTAGGGTTGTTGAACTTTTCAGTTACACATGGGTTATCAATGGACGCGTTAGTTAGGTCAGTTTTGGAAACTGAGATCCACGCGCCCTTTAGAAGCTTTGAATAAGCGTCAATTTCCATTTGAGAAACCATGCCCGTGGAAAGAAGGTATTTGGCCAAGCTGTCGAATTTCTCAAGGTTCAGATAATAATTTCCAGTCTTTGCCGCCAAAACGTTAAGCGTTGCACCGATGTCTGAACCCATGTACTTACCGGCGAGCTTCAAACTCAACTTGCTACCGATGGGTGCGGTTGCAACATCTAGTGTTGCCGTTCCACCTAGGTCGGTGTTGTCGGAAGAAAGGTCGAGTGTAAAGCTTGGGTTTGCCTGCGCAAAGGTCGAACCAAGTGCCTGGCCAATGACCATTTCAGGTGCCTGGTAGGCTGCGTATGCGAGAGAGCCTCCGCCAATAACCACGACGGCAGCGCCTGCGACGACTAATTTGGCTTTGGTGCTGGCAAGACTGAATTTACTCAAGGAAACCCCCAATAGTTTTACTTATGTAAGTAATCCTAATTGCAAAAAGTTAACTTAAATACTTATCAACATGGCTGCCGCAATCGCCATGGCAATTCCCGACCACTGTCGAATTGAAAGCCGTTCCTTCAATATGAAACGAGCAAGTAAAACGGTCGACAACGGGTATAAGGCTGTAAGCAAACCAACCAGAGCGAGCTGACCGGTGGCCAGCGCCTCAAGAATCAGGCAGTTAGCCAGACCAAACAATCCGCCTGCCAGCAAAGAAGGAAGCAGTTCATCACGTTTCAGGTTTCCGCGAACCGATCGCGGAGTGAAAGCCATGACCAGTGACAGGATCACAAAAGAGGTCAGGCCCGCTGCCAACGCCGGGGTTGCGCCAGAGTCGGTTGGCGCAAAATCCAGTGCCACGGTTGAAAAACCCCAGAGGACGCCAGCGAAGGTTGCCTGGAGTATCACAATTATGCCCAGAGGCTTGGCAGAATCATTGTTCTCGGAACCGCCAGCCAAAAACGCAATGGCTAGAAACCCGAGAAGTATGCCAAACCACCCGGTGGATCTAAGAGCTTCGCCAGCAAAGACTGCCCAGACTACAGGCACAATGGCGTAGATCACCGAAACCAGAGGCGCAATAATGGCTACCTTGCCACGAGCCATAGCCATATAAAAGACGAGGAAGGCAACCGCTTCTAGAGCGCCGGCTGTGGATCCGGCAAAAACTCCATCTCCTGACCAAATCCCACCTACAAAAAGCACGCCAAGTCCGGCAACGAGTGATGATGCAATGTGGCCGAGAAAAGAAACCGTAACCGTGTGCATTTTGCGAGAAGCTATTGCGCCAAAAAAGTCGCCAACGCCGTAAGAAACTGCGGCAAGCAAGGAAAAGACAATGGCAAACATGGTCTCAGCCTAGCCAGTCGATAATCTGTCTAGAAATAAAGTCGGTGCTAATATCTAGTTGTTTTATGAACAAATCCAATAACTTTTTCTTTAGGAGAAACTCAATGAAGCTTTCGCTAACCCAGCGTGCGCTCGCAGTGGCTTCGGCGGTTCTTATGACCACCGGAATTGCCGGCCTCGGCGCCGCACCTGCTAGTGCAACTGCTACCCCTGGTACCTACATCGCAACCGGTCACGACCTTGACTGGCACTGTGACCCAAACGGCGGTAACGACACCAACTCGTGTGACGAACTTTCGATCCTTATCCACAAGGCAACCACAGCTACCAACCCACGTATCTTGGCTCTGACTAGCACCAGTGTGAGCGGCGCAGAATCTCTAGACGCAGCATTAGCAACAATGTCTGGAATCACCTACGACGTAATCGATGTTGTCAATGACCTAAGTTCTTACACTGCTGCTACTTTTAGCAACTATGACGTAATCATCACCGAGTCGGTCTATGGAAACAACGACAACGGTCCACTAGACGACTTTGTCACCAACGTGAACACCCGTTCGGCAAACCTAATCGCTTACTACAACACTGGCGGTGGAATCATTCAGCTAGCAAACGGTGGAACCGACAGCTCGAACGTTTGGGCTATGGACTACTACCTAGCTCTTGGCTTCCACGCCGCTTCGGTTGACCAGTCCGACCCTAACGCTCCAACCACCCTTGGCGCTACTTGGGGACTAACCGACGCAATGTCGACCTGTTGTGCAACCCACAACGCTTTCACCTCTATTCCTACCACCATGGATGTGCTAGAGCACGACGGCAACAACCTGCCACTAACCGTGACTTACTACAACAAGGTCATGCCTTCGACTGGTATCGGTGGCAACACCCAGACCGTTGACATGAACGTAAACGTAGCTCCTGGTGCTTCGGTTAACGGTGCAAACGTAACCGTTTCGGCTGCTTGGCTGAAGGCTGACACCGCGTGGGACGTAAAGCTCGATGGCGCAGCAACCACCTGTGACTCGACTCAGACCGCGAACACCAACATCTATGGTGCCTTGAACTGTACCTTCACCCTTGGCTCCCTTACCGCTGGAACCCACACCGTGGTTCTAACCGGTATTGCCGAAGATGGTTCCGTTGTAACCAAGACCGCAACCTTCGTGGTTGACGCCAACGGAAACCTCGTTAGCTGGACCTACAGCCGCGATGCTGCCCCGGTGCTAGCTTCGACCGGTGTCGACAGCAACTCGATCAGCTCGATGCTTCTTGCTGCTGGCTTCCTCGCTGCTGCCGGTGCTGCATTCGTTGCAAGCGCTCGTCGCCGCAAGGTAACCAAGTAACAAGCAACAAAAGTAATGGCGCCAACCGAAAGGTTGGCGCCATCTTTGCTTTAACTTTGGTTAGTTCGTTACAGGCTTTCTGAATCTGAAAGCAAGGCCACCGAGCACGGCAAATGCACCTATAACCAAAGCCAAGGTGTTTGGCTCGCCTCCGGTCTTGGCAAGTTCAGGAGTGGTTGCAGGTGCTGCTGGCCAATAGTTGGTTGTTGTGAAAATGCAGTTCACATTCGAAGTGTTGACGTAGGAACCGATGATGGTGGCAGAACCCCACTGGCCGGTAGCTCCCTTGTATAGGCTGTCCCACGAATTAGCCCAGTAGTTTCCATCACCATCAACAACGATTCCGTATGCGTAAGGCGCGGTGGTGACGGTGGTGTCGGTCTCTGCACCAGTTGTGGTGTCAAGGCTAACAATCGTTCCAGTGTTGTCATCCTGACCCAAAAGATCGCCGGTTGTTGGATTGAACACTAGAAGGTCCATGTAGGTTGCGGTTGCGGTTGGTAGTGCAGTTCCAATACCAGTTGCAAGATCCCACTTCACAATGTGGTAACTACTGTCGGAAAGTTGAACGCTGGCCCAGCCGTTACCCTGGCCATCGATGGTCATTGCGGTGCACTCGTTGTAACCAGGGCCGGTGGCCGGGTGCATCTGACCATAAGTTGTTGCAGAAATGACACCGCTGGTCACGTCAACGGTTCCAACATCACATGAGTCGTTGCTCACAAAGTTGGTGCCAGTTGTGAAGTCCTTACCGGCGCCGTTTGCTCCATTAAAAAGGTTTCCGCTGCCAACTTGTGTGGCAACGCCGGTGGTTGAGTCAACCGAGAAAACAACCCCATCGGTGTCGACAATCCAAAGTTCTAGGGTTGGGGTTGCGTTTGCCCCGGAAATTCCGCCGAAAAGCACTAGGCCAGCGGCCAACGCTGTTGCGGCAATCTTTTTGATTTTGGTCATGGTTTTCACACTTTCAGTTGAACCGGCGATAACGTGCCAGCCTTCTAAGGTTACTCGTATTTTCGTTTGACAGTGTTTGACAAACCTAGAAGTGGAGTGAAACGCCTGGTGGCTTATTGAGCCCTGCGAAGAGTTGCTTTACTGATTGTTCTGTGCAGAAAAGTTACCCAGTAACATGGCCCCAACGCTGGTGAATACCAGCGAAATGATGACCGCGCCAAGTATCGCTGAGGCCTGACCTGCGTTCAACTGTTTCGTCTGCAGTCCAATGGTTGCGATGGCCGCAGGCACACCGAGTTGAGCGGTTGCCATAAGACCTGCGCCAACCTTCAACTTGAGAATCATACTGACGATCACATGAACGAGTGCTGAACCACTGGCAATGGCAAACATCAGCACGAGGTTCGCCGGAGAGTTGACCAACTCAGATAGGTTCAGCCTCGTACCGAGAATTACAAAAAACAAAGGAATCAGGAAGCCTTCACCGAGGCCTATAAGTTGCTGAGACAAACGCCTAGGAGCGTCTTCGACCGCAAGCAGGGCACCGGCAGCAAAACCTGCAACCAAGATGGAGGTGCTGGTCGACGTTGCGATTGCCGCAAAACCAAAGAGGATAAGCAGCGAAACCCTTAGATCAAGTGCCCAGTGACTCTTCTTCGACAGGTGGCGGATGTTGTGGATGTATGGCTTTAAGAACTCAATTTTTGACGCCATGAACAGTAAGAATGCAATCCCGCCAATGATTCCCATGCCGAGTAAGGCATCAACTATGTTTCCCTGTCTCGCAACCAAAGGAACAGACAACACGGTCACCACATCGGTCAAGGCAATCCAGGATGTGAGTTTCAAGGCTGTCTCGGCAAAACCCTTCGAGGACTCTGGCGAGATGGCTTGCAAAACTGGCAGCGCAACTGCGGCCGAACTGGTTGCTACTAGGGTTGCCAGGATCAGTGGCTCGGAAAAACCAATAGGCCCTGATACTGCGAACCCAAAAACAACGGCGCTCACAAGCGTGAGAAATGTTGCTAATAGCCCAACACTCAATGCAGGTTTTAGGTTCATTTGGCGAATAGGGAGGTGGCTTCCAACGATGAACATGAGTAGAGCGAACCCGAGATTACTCAAAAAGTTCAAGGCTTCATTGTTGGTTGGGATCAGGTTTAATCCGGATTGACCAATAACTAACCCGGCAAAAATCTCTCCAACGACAAGCGGAATCCCAAGTTTTGGAATACTCGCAAGAATCGGGCCGGTAAGCCCAACGGCAATGAGAAGCGCAAGGATCGAGAAGGTCATGGTGTCTAGTGGGTTAGCCCTGGAAATGCCGAAGAAAGTGCCGAAATGATCGTCGACGCAGAAATCGCCAGGAGCAAAAGTCCAAGGATTCGGCTAACGACCATCAAACCGGTTTCGCCGAGAAGCTTCTCAATTGGAGCGGCTGCCAGAAGAAACAGGAATGTCAGAACAGTCAGGCCAACGATGATCAAAAGGTTAGCCAGGCGAGCAAACCCTGCATCTGAATTTCCCAAGGCAATCACCGTTGCAATTGCGCCTGGCCCGGCCATAAGCGGTATCGCAAGTGGCACAATGGCAGCTCCAGAAACCGAACCTGCTGGCTTCTCAAGACCTCTACCCATGACCATCTTCCAGCCGAAGGCGGCGATGACCATCGAACCCGCAATCCGAAAAGCATTCAACTCAATGCTCAGGGACTTCAGGATGATGTCTCCCAAGAAGTAGGCAATGAAGAGGGTGAGACCCGCAATTAGAGCAGTCTTTAGTGCCAACCCGCGACGAGACCTACTGTCCATACCTCCGGCTAGTGCCAAAAATACGGGGATGGCGGTAATGGGATTAACGATTGCAAACAGCGCGATAAGCGTTGTTACATCGCTATTCAGTTTCATTACTGAACGTGCTCAGGGTTCATCCAAAATAGGTCCCAAAGGTGACCATCTAGGTCTTCGAAGCCCCAGCTGTACATGAAGCCCATGTCCTGGGGTTCATTAACCTGTTTGGCGCCAAGCGCAAATGCCTTTTCGGAAAGTTCGCGAACCTGGTCGGCAGAATCGCACGAGAACGAAAGGATGGCCTCGGTGGTGTCTGGTTCTGCAATCTTCTTTGTAATGAAGCTTGCGAACTTCTCTTTCTCCAAGAGCATTACGTAGATCGAATCGGAAACGATCATGCAGGTTGAAGTTTCGTCGGTAAATTGCGCGTTGAAAGTGAAACCAAGACCGGTAAAGAAATCTACTGACTTCTTGAGGCTAGTAATCGGTAGGTTTACAAAAATCATTTTGAACATGTTCTCAATTTACTCTCAACATCAAGACTTAGACTCACTCCATGAGTGGTTATGAAGTTATAGATATCGGATCTCCTGACAACTGGAGAAACTTCTTTGGAGGTTTTCGCCCTGAGTCTTCCCGCGACGGTAGAAGAGTCGTTGACCACGAGCTGCAAAGCCAGTTCATTGGCCTCACCGTGAATGCATTGGAGCCTGGTGAAGAAGCCGGTTACTGGCACACCCACTCGAAGGTTGAAGAGTTATATGTCTTCATCTCGGGCGATGGGCAAATGGGGTTCGACGATGATTGCGTTGAAGTCCACGCCGGCTCTGTAGTTAGAGTTGGTCAGAATGTCCTGAGAACTTGGCGGGCGAAACCAGACAGCAAGGAAGAACTTCGCTGGTTATGCATCCGTGCCGGCGCCGAAGAACTTACTCACTTTCCAGACGACGCCACCCGCAATACCGAAAAACCAATGCCTTGGGGGAACTGATGGAACGCATTAAAAAGTGGCTGTCGGTTATACCTCACCCGATTCGCTGGGTGCTCACAGTTCTAATCGGATTCGTTCTTCTCGCTCTTGGACTGATCATGATGATTACCCCTGGACCGGGGTTGTTGTTTATTTTCCTAGGACTTTCGATTCTGGCGCTAGAGATTGAATGGGCTCGAGAACTCAATAAGCAGGGAATGCAAGGACTTCAAAAGCTCGTTGCCAAGCTAAAAGAGTTTTGGTGGAAACTAACAAAAAAGCGTTAGTTGGTAACCGCGAACCAGCGGCCTTCGTTGTCTGAGAAAGCAAAAGCGTTCATGCCAGAGTGCACACCAACCTCAGAAGCCTGAACACCAGCAGCAACCAACTCTTCACGACGGGCAGCCAAGTCTTCTGCGTAGAACGCGATTGAAGGGGTGGCGAGAGCAAGTCCGTCTGGGTTGTTCTTCATAAGGTCCAGCGGCACAAGTTCAAACGAGAACTCTTGGTCAGGAAATCCAACCTGCACGATTTCAAATTCGCCAGCTTGCTTGCGACCCTTGTCGATCATTCCAACCTTGTTGGTCCAGAAATCCAAGCACGCGGCCGGATCGGTTACATAGAGAACAACGTATCTAACGCGCATTGGTTTTCCTTCTTTTGGCTATAGGCCAAGTTTACCAATCGCAAAAAGTAGCTAGAAGCCGAGAACATCCAGAGTGACCGTTGCCACCGAACCTTCTTCAAGCTGATTTTTCTTGCGAACCTCAGCCTTTACCGGCAGTGCAAAACATCCGCCATCTGACTCGGGAAAGATGGAGGTCCTCCAAGTGATTGGCCCGATGGTCGCTTCAACCTTTAGGGAACCAAAACCGTTGGTCAGACCCTCCGAAATTTCTCGAATTTCAAGAGAGTATTCAAGCGGAACACTGAGCATGAAGAAGGCCGGATTGGCTGGCCAACGGAAAACCTTGGCGTCAAATTCGAACTGCATCGTTGACCGCTAATCCCTTCCGAGTAATTTCAAAAGATGAGCCTTGGTTTCAGGCCATTCTTCAAC
>Ga0228702_1000922_pt1 | contig 20444 bp, 15 predicted proteins | sample McNCre217_Aug_MG_2_FD_178018 | JGI IMG/M metagenome (GOLD analysis project Ga0228702, IMG submission 178018) | Freshwater microbial communities from McNutts Creek, Athens, Georgia, United States - 20-17_Aug_MG | ecosystem: Environmental > Aquatic > Freshwater > Creek | place: USA: Georgia...
AAAAAGTATGGAGCCGATAGGACGGGTGTTCACCTCTTCCCATCTCGAACAGAGAAGTTAAGCCCCGCACCGCTGATGATACTGGGATCAAACCCGGGAAAGTAAGTAAGCTCCAAGTTATTCAAACTGACCTGCACCAAAAGTGTGGGTCTTTTTTTTGGCTAGTAGGCAGTAATCAGTAGGCAGTAATCAGTAGGCAGTGGGCAGGAAGTCCGAGGGGAATCAGTCCGAAGTCTGAAGGATTAGTTCTTAGTTCTTAGTTCTTAACTCTTAGTTTTCGAGGAGTCCGAAGGGAATAAGTCCGAAGTCCGAAGGATTAACTCTTAGTTCTTCAGCAGTCAGTAGTCAGTAGTCCGGAGAGTTAGCTCTTAGTTCTTAGTTCATAACTCTTAGTTCTAACCTCTTACCTCTTACCTTTAACCTCTTATAGGTTACACTTCCGACAAACCCCCTGAATCAATAAATTGCTCTCCTTCTTGATGAATTTTTCCGGCAAGATAATCTGCGGAATATGTACCGTATCCAAACAGGTCGTCTGACCACATTCGATACACTTAAAATGCACATGATCGTGCTGATGATGATGATCCTCCTGATGACAAACATCATGGCATAAGGCATACTTAATCGCTCCCGCATCATCCAATACCTTATGCAATAATCCACTCGTTAAAAATGACTTTAAGGTTCGATAAATCGTTACCCGATCAAATTGACTCGATAATTCTTGCTCAATGTCTCCCTGACTCAATGCGTAACCCTTTTGCTTGAAGTTGTCAAGAACAGCCTGCCGACAAGCCGTTGGCCGCAATCCAAAACTGCTCAATTGTACATCTGGTTTCGACGCCATCTTATGCCTGTAGATTTTCCGTTTGTAAAGCTACCATTTTTCGGTAAACCCCATTTTTTAACTTCATTAACGAATCATGATTCCCCTTTTCCAATATCTTTCCTTCCTCCATCACAATGATCTGATCCGCCGAACGAATCGTCGATAATCGATGCGCAATGATCAAACTCGTCCGATTCTTCATCAACTCCTCTAAGGCGGATTGTACCCATTTCTCCGACTCCGAATCCAAGGCACTCGTGGCCTCATCCAAAATCAAAAACTTCGGATTTCGTAAGATAGCTCTCGCTATCGCAATGCGCTGTCTTTGGCCACCTGATAATTTGACTCCTCTTTCACCTACCAAGGTATCCCACTTTTCAGGAAATGACTCAATAAACTCCTTCGCAAATGCTTGCTCCGCCGCATGTTCAATTTCCTCCTGACTCGCACCCGGCTTGCCGTATGCAATATTCTCTCGGATCGTTCCGCCAAAGAGTAATACTTCCTGGGGTACTAGGGCCAACATACCCCGCCACGCCTGAACACTATATTCCTGAATATTCTTACCATTCAATTTAATCTGCCCCGCATTCGGTTCATAAAAACGCATCATCAATTGAGCCAACGTCGATTTTCCCGTACCCGATGTTCCCACAATCGCAATCTTTTGGCCCGGCTCAATATCAATGGAAATACCTTTTAATATCTCCACAGAAGGTCTACTAGGATAAGAGAATCGAATATCTTCAATCGAGATTTGGCCAAATTCAATCGCTTGCTTTTCCTGCTCCGTATGTATGTCAATTTCCGACGGATCCTGTAAGATTTCCAATATACGATCTGATGATCCAATCGTTTTCTGTAATTGAGCATAAATATCCCCCAAACCTCCCACAGAACCCCCAATGAAGGCCGTGTAAAAAATGAAGGTCAATAAATCCGCTAAGATCATATCCCCTTGTTCCACCAACGCCGCTCCGTACCAAACAACCCCAACAATCCCTCCAAACAAAGCAAAAATTACAAAACTAACAAACGCCCCCCGCATCGTTGCCGCCTTTAAGGCCGCATCTATCACGCGATTTAAGGACGTCGTATATCGATTAAACTCGTAAGACTCATTCGTAAATGATTTAACAGCCTGAATCGACTGAAAGGTCTCCTCCACAATGATATTCGTCGAGGCCAACTCATCCTGTGACTTCTTCGATATCTTACGAATAAACTTTCCAAAAACAATCGCCGCAATTACGAGTACCGGGAAAGTGGCCAACATAAACAAGGTCAATTTCCAGGACAAATACGTGATCAATGCAATGCCCCCAACCAACGTAAAGATTTGTCGGAAGAACTCCGCCAACGTAATCGACAACACATCTTGCAATTGCGTTATATCCGATGTAATCCGACTCATTAATTCACCCACCCGACGCTTCTCAAAATGAAAAATCGGCATGGTAATAATCTTCGCATACAGGCTTTGGCGGACATCTCGCATCGCCTTTTCAGATACCTGTGCGAAAGTATAAATTCGAATAAACGATAAGATCGCCTGAATGATCAGTACCGCAAAAAAGAATAGCGTTACTTCATTGATGTGGTAAGTCGATTTCCCCTCGATAACCTTGGTCATTTGACCAATTAACAAGGGAAAACTCATGGTTGTCAGGTTGGATAACAATAAAAAAAGCATCCCTGTCACAAATGTCCATTTGTAGGGAACCACAAACTGAAAAATTTTCAATGCCTTCTTCAGACCCTGCTTATCTACCTTTACCTTATCTTTCGGTTCAGGTCCCGCCCCAAATTTCTCGTGTCTTTTTGCCATTTGATTTATTCTTTGTCGGGTTCACCTCGGTATCCCGACTTTAAAAACATTTGATTATAATCTGGATCCGTCATCAACTTCGAGAGCGTCAGTTTCGGATTTTGTTTCCAGTAGAGGTCAACAATCCGCCACCCAAGCCAACGGCCGATGGATCCCGGACAGGCTGGACCAATCTCTGGAGTTTTCGGACGCTCTCCCAAATACTTATTTTTGGTCAGCTCCTCCTGATTAAACAACAGTTTTTTATCAATAAAATGTTCCCAAACCTGTTTTTGATAAGCATTGGTTTCGGCTAATTCCTGCGTTGTGTAACCAAAAAGTAAGGAATCGGGCAATTCCGGCATGATTTTCTTCGTAAAGACAAAACCCTTGCCATACCAAATCATATCACTTAGCATCGAATGATCCTGCTCATTCTGACGATTCACAAATGCCGAATATTGTAGAATCACCTGACCCACCAATGCCTTGGGTTCCAAGCGACGCATCTGGTAATCATAAACATTGGGCGGTAGGTATAGTCCTTTTTTTCCCATAAAGAAATCCAACCCAATGACGATTAAACTATCCGAGACCTGTAAATGTTGGGCCGTAAATTCTCCTCCAACTCCACCAAAACCTGAAAATACCGTCCGAATTTTGGGGGTCTTTAAACCAGGGAATTCTATCTGAATTCGTTCAAAGGCCGACTTTAATTCCTTTTCTAATCGGTCTCCCCCAAAAAACGCCGTATCCTGGCTTTGCTTATAAAAGGCCTGTAGCGATGGGTTTTGGAACAATTGATATAGATCGCGCGCTAATAAGGGGGTCTTTTCTGGCGGACAACTGAAATATCCAATTCCGATCTCCGGATGCTTTTTCAGGATGGAATCGATGGCTTCCGGCGATTTGGCCTCTGCTAAGCTACGGTCAATGCGTTGCATGTCCCAACGAATCGAGGGGGCCTTGCTCTTTCCTTTCTCATCGGTCGAACATTGCCAAAAAAGTATGGCCAAGGAAAAGAGGATCAGTCGCTTCATTATCCCAATCGAGCTAGTAATTCTTGCAAGGACTTAATTTTATTTTCTGCATCGGAAAGTTTTTGGCGCTCACGCTCCACCAAATCAGCTTTCGCATTTTGAACAAATTTTTCATTGGCCAACTTCGATTCAACGGATTTCTTGAAACCCAATAAATACGTAAGTTCCTTCTCAGATTCTGCCTTTAATACAGCAGGATCCTCGTCATTTGCCATCGGAACAAAGAATTGATCCGACTTAACCACGAATGTTTGAGCATCTGCGATCGCGTCTGAAATGAATGTAATCGACTCCAAATTGGCTAATTTTTGCATAATCGCTTCCACCGGGGCATAGGCCGCTGGTTGATCGGATTTGATGCAAAGTGGCAATGCTAATTTCGGCGACAATTGCTTTGTGTTTCTAATCTCACGAACCTTAGTCACCACCTCAAACATCGCATCAAATTGAGCGATTAAGGCCTCATTTACATTCCCGGCTTTAGGAAATTCTGCTTGGCAAATACTTTCCTTTGCCTCGCGGGTATCAATCGCTTGCCAAATTTCCTCCGTAATAAATGGCATGTAGGGGTGCATCAATCGCATCAACGAATCGAATAATCCCAAGGCTGCGTTTAACGTGTCTTGGTGAATCGGACTTTGGTAAGCCGGTTTGATGATTTCTAAATACTTCCCGCAGAAGTCATCCCAAACCAAATTGTAAATACTCAACAAGGCATCCGATATTCTGAACTTGCTAAAATGATCCTGAACCTCGCGAATGGTTTGGCTTAATTTAGCCTCAAACCAAGCCGTTGCTAAGGTGTGTTCCGGTAAAGATGCTCCCGGTACAACTTCCAAGCCCTTCAATAATCGGAAGGCATTCCATATTTTATTTGAGAAGTTTCGTCCTTGTTCACATAGCTTTTCATCGAACAGCAAGTCATTCCCCGCAGGTGCTGAGAATAACAATCCAGAACGAACGCCATCCGCACCGAAACGCTCAATGAGCTCCAATGGGTCTGGGGAATTACCCAGCGATTTGGACATCTTACGACCCTGTTTATCGCGTACAATACCTGTTAGGTAAACGTTTTTGAACGGAAGTTCATCGCGCCACTCATAACCAGCCATAATCATACGAGCTACCCAGAAGAATAAAATATCCGGACCCGTCACCAAATCGTTCGTTGGGTAGTAGTAATTGATTTCCTCATTGTTCGGATTTTCAATGCCGTCAAATACGGAAATTGGCCACAACCAAGACGAGAACCAAGTATCCAAAACATCCGGATCTTGCGTCAAATCATCCTCTACTAATGCGAATAATTGGTATTTATCTCTGGCAATTCGTAAAGCTTCCTTCTTGTCTTTCGCCACAATGACCGTGCCGTCTTCCATGTAGAACGCAGGAATTTGTTGGCCCCACCACAACTGACGCGAAATACACCAATCGCGGACATTTTCCATCCAAGAACGATAGGTATTTTTGAACTTCGCAGGGTGCAATTGGATATTGTCATTCATGACATTTTCCAAGGCCGGCTTCGCTAGGTCCTCCATTTTTAAGAACCATTGTAACGATAATTTCGGTTCAATGACAGCACCCGTTCTTTCGGATGTTCCTACGGTCGATTTATATTCGTCGGTCTTTGTCAAATACCCTTCCTCAGTCAATTGTTTTACGATTCGCTTCCGCGCCTCGAAACGATCAACTCCCACAAATAAAACAGCCTTTTCGTTCAAGGTCCCGTCATCATTCAAGATGTCGATTACCGGTAATTTATGTTTTAAGCCTAATTCGTAGTCATTTAAATCATGCGCCGGAGTGACCTTTAAACATCCTGTACCGAAGTCCAAGGTCACGTAATCATCCGGAATAATACTAATCTCCCGGTCGATTAAAGGAATACGCACCTTTTTGCCGTGTAAATGCAAATAGCGCTCATCCGCTGGATTGACGCAAATTGCCGCATCCGCCATGATAGTTTCTGGTCGCGTGGTGGCAATGGTTACAAAACCTGAACCATCAACCAAGGGATATTGGATATGGAATAATTTGGCCTGAACATCTTTGTAGATTACTTCTTCATCAGATAGTGCCGTTTTACCCTGGGGATCCCAGTTGACCATGCGCACTCCTCGGTAAATCAATCCCTTGTTATACAAACGAACGAAGGTGTCTATGACCGCTTCATACAAGGACGGCTCCATGGTGAATCGCGTACGATCCCAGTCACAAGAGGCTCCTAGTTTCTTTAATTGGTCGAGGATAATTCCGCCGTATTTGTCCTTCCATTCGAAGGCGTGGGTTAAGAATTCCTCGCGTGAAATATCTTTCTTTTCGATGCCTTTTTCTTTCAGCATCGCAACAACTTTCGCTTCCGTGGCAATGGATGCGTGGTCGGTTCCTGGAACCCAACATGCTTCTTTCCCTTCCATACGCGCCTTGCGAATCAAGACGTCTTGGATGGTATTATTCAGCATGTGCCCCATGTGTAACACGCCCGTCACATTTGGTGGAGGGATGACGATGGAATACGCTTCTTTTGTCGGGTTGGGTTTAGAGGCAAAGAACTTGTTCTCTAACCAATAGGCGTACCATTTCTGTTCAATTTCCTGCGGGGCGTAATTCTTATCAATCATAAAAGCGTATGAATATTTATAGCCTACAAAGATAATTGATTTCGGCCAAAGGAGTGGGTGGATTATTAAAACAATTCGATGTAATTTTGGTTAAAATACAAATTCGCAAATATGGGCTTTTTACTTTGGTTGGGGACTTTTTTCGGGATGGAGGGCGTCGCTTGGTTTACCCATAAATACATCATGCACGGAATTATGTGGAACTGGCATCAGTCCCACCACGTTCACCACAAAAATGCGTTGGAGAAAAATGATCTTTTTTCGGTCGTTTTCGGAATTTCTTCGACCCTAACAATTGTAGCCGGCGCTGAAATCCCAGAATTATGGCCGCTGTTTTACATCGGATTAGGGATTGCTACCTACGGACTATTCTACTTCATCTTTCATGACATCATCGTGCATCGCCGAGTAAAGATTAAATACAAAGCGACGAGCCGCTACATGAAGCGCATCATGAAAGCGCATTATGTACACCATGAGGTGCATACAAAAGAAGGTGCAGAGGCTTTTGGTTTCCTCTACGCCCCCAAAAAATATCAATAAGCTTATTGAACAAATCCCACCCCAACCGTGGAGTTGGAGAATTCATCAATTAAGATAAAGGCGCCATTCGCAGGATTCTTGGAATATACATCTGCACTAATCGGCTGGGCGGTGCGCAAGGCGATCCGACCAATCTCATTTAATTTCAAGGAATCAACCCCCTCGGTGGATGTTTGAGCCACTACGTCCAAACGCTCTGTGATTTGGGAAATCTTGGCTTTGGTCGTGTTGATGCCGTGTTGCAATAAATAAGTTTTGCCCGGCGTGAGGGCTTGGTGGTCGAGCCAACAAACCTGTGCCGAGAAATCTTTTAATTGTGGTGCGGCCGTATCATTGGCCAACACGATCGTGTTTCCGCGGGATATATCAATGTCGGTCGACAAGGTGATTACAACCGAATCCCCAGCTTTCCCTTCGCTTAATTTTTTATCAAATTTTTCAATGGTGGCGATGGTGCTTTCTTGTCCCGTTGGCAACACACGTACTGCGTCACCTACCTTGAACGTACCTGAACTTATTTTTCCGGCATATCCGCGGAAGTCGTGATAAGCCTCCGTCATCGGACGCACCACGAATTGTACGGGGAAGCGAGCTGGGGCATGGGCCAAGGTCTCGGCATATTCAAATCCTTCTAATTCACCTAAAAGTGTATTGCCTGTAAACCATGGCATGTGTTCTGCTTTTTGGGTAATGTTTTGACCATACAACGAAGAGATTGGCAAGAAGCTTACTTCTTGTCCTTCAAAGGTCGTTTGTGCAACGAGTTCAGTTAAGCTTGCCTTGATGGCTTCAAAAGTCGACTCTTGGTATTGCACCAAGTCCATTTTGTTCACGCAAATAATCACTTTCGGGATGCGTAACATCGCTGCGATTGATAAGTGTCGTGCCGTTTGTTCGACCAAACCTTGTCGGGCATCCACCAAAATCAACGACACTTTTACATTGGAGGCACCCGTCACCATGTTGCGTGTATATTCCACGTGACCGGGCGTATCTGCGATGATGTATTTACGGGTAGGCGTAGAAAAATAGATGTGCGCCACGTCGATGGTGATTCCCTGTTCGCGTTCCGCGATCAGGCCATCCGTCAGCAAGGAAAGGTCTAAAAAGTCCAATCCTTTTCTTTTGGAAGCCGATTCGAGGGCCTCGATTTTATCTTTGGTAATAGAATTAGTCTCGTATAATAAGCGACCGATCAAGGTACTTTTTCCATCATCTACGGAGCCGGCGGTTGCTATGCGTAATATATCCATTGTCTTGTTCGCTTGATTAAAAATAACCTTGTTGTTTTCTTTTTTCCATGGCTGCCTCTGAACGTTTATCGTCGATCCGCGCCCCACGTTCGGAGATTTCAGCCGAAAGAATTTCTTCGATAATGACATCGATATCGCTCGCTTCCGAAGCCACGGCAGCGGTACAAGTCATGTCACCCACCGTACGGAAACGAACGGTTGCCTCAAATGGAATCTCATCCGCTTCCTTGTTCAGGTATTCAGAATCCGCCCAAAGCATGCCATCGCGTTCGATAACTTGGCGTTTATGTGAATAATAGATACTCGGGATTTCCATCTTTTCTTCCTTGATGTAATTCCAAACATCTAATTCGGTCCAGTTGGAGATGGGGAACACACGCACATTTTCACCTACGGCGATGCGGCCGTTCAACATGTCAAATAATTCGGGCCGTTGGCGTTTAGCGTCCCACTGTCCGAAGTCATCGCGTACGGAGAAGATGCGCTCTTTGGCGCGGGCTTTCTCTTCGTCCCGACGGGCACCTCCGATGCAGGCATCGAATTTAAATTCTTCAATCGTATCCAATAAGGTTACGGTTTGTAATACGTTTCGAGAGGCATACTTACCTGATTCCTCCTTGGCTTTACCTTGATCGATCGAATCTTGTACGTAACGAACGATTAGTTCTGCGCCTGTTTCTTTGGCTAGCCAATCCCGAAATTCGATCGTCTCAGGGAAGTTGTGCCCCGTATCGATGTGAACTAGAGGGAAGGGGATCTTACCTGGATAAAATGCTTTTTGTGCTAGGCGAACCAAGGTAATGGAGTCCTTACCTCCTGAAAATAGGAGGGCAGGGCGCTCGAATTGCGCGGCTACTTCGCGAAGGATGTAAATGGATTCATCCTCGAGCTGGCGAGGGAAGTGTCCGATTTTATCGTTTAAGGTATTCATATTGTGCTATTAGGCGTGTAGTCCACATTCTTTTTGAGAATTTTCCCACCACCAACGGCCTGCACGCGGGTGTTCTCCTTCTGAGATGGCGCGCGTACACGGCGCACATCCGATGGAAATAAATCCTTTTTTGTGTAAGGGATTTTGTGGGATTTTATGTTCTGTCAAATATTCGGTCATTGTTTCAAAAGACCAATCGATCAGGGGGTTGATCTTATAAAGATTCTTTTGGGCATCCCATTCGATCATAGGCATGTCGGCACGATTCTCGGATTGCTCCGCACGTAACCCCGTAATCCAAATATCTGCACCTTGCAGAGCACGATTAAGGGGTTCAATTTTTCGGATGAAGCAACATTCTTTACGGTTCTCTACCGAGGTGTAGAAGGAATTGAAACCTTTTTCGGCGACTAATTTCTCCACGGCTTGGGTTTGCGGAAAATAGGTTTTGAGTTCAAAACCCAATTTTTTAACCGTCAAGTCAATCAATTCATAGGATTCCTGAAATTGGCGGCCTGTATCTAAGGTGAAGATTTCAATACCTAAATTTTGCGAAGCAATCGCGTGGGTAATCGCTTGGTCTTCTTGGCCGAATGAGGTTGAAAAAACCAGTTTATTACCAGCAAAATGCGATGCGATTTGTTGCATGCGCTCCGGTAAAGTAAGAGCCCTTAAAGATGTTTCGAAATTTTCAGGAATCATGTGGTAAATTTTGTGCAAAGATATATAAAGTCTATTGAATAGCTATACTATGCTTTAAAAATAATACATGAATGTTTGAAAACTTTTATAAATTGGATTGAGTTTAAAGACTATGCGAACGGGAAATGAAATCATCTTGGATGATGCTGCTGATGACCAGGCAGAGGTGTATTTGGATTTACGCAATCTGAAGCATTTGGTGCGTCATGGGGAAGGGCAGCGTTTAGAATTCAAGATGAAGGTGAAGTTTCCGGAGAAGATTATCAAGGAGTTGGTCGCCTTTGCCAATTCAGATGGCGGACACTTGTTCGTGGGTGTAGCGGATGATGGCCAAATCGAAGGGTCAAAATTCGTGGATGAGGATCAATTTTTATTAGAGAAAGCTATTTCAGCGTATTGTTTTCCTGCTTTTACCTATCATGTTTATCGTATTCCCCTTGAAAACGGTCGGGCGGTCTTAGTGTACCATGTTTTTGAGAGTGTCGACAAGCCGCATTTTGTCCAATTGGAAACGGATCCGCATCCGGTTTGTTATGTACGGGTGAAGGATCGGACAATCAAGGCGAGTAAGGAGATGAAGCAGATCCTTCGTCGGGAAAACGAAGAGGGCCTATCTTTTGCCTACGGAGATTCTGAGCGGTGGTTGATGGAATACCTCCGGACGAATCAACAGATTACACTTTCGGAGTTCGCGACAAAAGCGAATTTGCCAATTTGGCTAGCATCCCGTAAATTGGTGTTGTTGGTTTTAAGTCGGGTTTTGAAAATCGAAGCAGGCGAACAACAGGATCACTATTCTTTGCGATGAAAAAATGGCTTATTTTTCTGGCAGTTTTGCCCTTGGCTTGTTCGAAAGTAGCCAATGATCCTGGGATTACACCTGCCCCGCAGACGACAACGAGTTCATCTTTCGACCTTTTGCAGGATAAGTTATTGACACCCACTTGTGCGACCTCGGGGTGTCATTTATCGAACAAGGATGCGAGTTATGCTCAGCATGGATTAGTGTTAACGAAGGGGACTTCTTATGCTAATCTGGTAGGGGTGGCGTCTGTTAATTCGGTTGCATTTAAGAATTCGGTTCTACGGGTTCGGAAATTTGCTTCGGGGGAGAGTCTATTATATCACAAGCTTAATTGGGATTTGAGTCACCACGGTTTGTCGAATTACGGTGCACCGATGCCTTTGGGAGGTAAGCCATTAAGTAAAGGACAAATAGCTTTTGTGCAGAAATGGATTGATGCGGGGGCGCCGTCAACCGGTGAGGTGGCAGATGCCAAGTTATTGGATGATACCACACCAAGCTATGTGGAAGATGCAAATTTTACGCCACTAACGACTCCGAGCGAAGAAGGGAAAATAGGATTTCAGCTAAAGGTGGATCGTTTTGTGGTTCCTGCTAATTTTGAAAGGGAATTATTTGTCCGTCGGCCGCTCAATAATGCTGAGCCAGTCTACGTCAATCGCATCAAATTGAAATCACGCGCGAATAGCCACCATTTGGTTCTATATGATTTTCGCTCGAAAGCAATCTTGCCGACGATCGATGAAGTGCGAGATTTAAGAAATTTAGACAACTCTCTAAATATTTCCACGGTTATTCAAATGTCTAACCACATCTTTTTGGGAGGTGGAACGGATCCCAATTCGGATTATACGTTTCCGGAGGGTGTGGCGATTCAACTGCCAGTCAATGCTTCGATGGATTTGAATCCACATTACTTTAATAAAACCAAGGACAATCTTTACGGAGAGAATTACGTGAATCTCTACACGATTCCCGCTGCTCAGGTTAAGAAGGTTGTTCAGATGATCGACTTTAATGTAACGAGTTTTACCTTGCCTGCGAATAAAACCACCACCATCACGAATGATTTCAAGTTTGACAAGAATGTGGCGATCGTTTCCTTGACCTCACACTACCATGCCCGTGGGAAGTTATTTCAGATCAAAATTAAAGGCGGTGTACGCGATGGGGAAATTGTTTATGAGAATACCGACTGGGCTCATCCGAAAGTGATCAACTACGAAACGCCTATCTTATTACAAGCAGGGGAGGGATTAACCTCAGTTGTCACCTATGTGAATGATACGAATAAAGACCTTGGATTTGGTTTGACATCAGATGATGAGATGGACATCATTTTCGGCTATTATTATGTGCGCTAATTTCCATGAATTCAGGCGCTTAATAAATTTTCTCAATCCTGTTTTTTATATCAAACATTGACTTATATTTGCCTCCGCTTCTTGAAATATTTCAAGAAATAACACCTAAATAGTACAATTTTTTGCATTTTTTGCATTCTAACCATAATTGATTCTGCTTGGATAGACATTTACTCCCCTAGGTTTTCATGGAACATAAACACAAGAATAAAATGACGGCTGCCGGCTTACTGGTTGCCATGGGTATTATCTACGGGGATATCGGAACTTCTCCGCTCTACGTAATGCAAGCCATCATCGGCGATAACCCTATTAACGAATTGACCGTATTAGGAGGTTTATCATGTATCTTTTGGACATTGACCTTACAAACCACGTTGAAATACGTGATTTTAATCTTACGTGCAGATAACAAAGGTGAAGGAGGAATCTTTGCGCTCTTTGCATTGGTGCGCCGACATGCCAAATGGCTTACCTTGCCTGCGATCATTGGTGGGGCAACGCTGTTAGCTGATGGTATTATTACGCCTCCCATTTCTGTATCCTCAGCTGTTGAGGGTCTTCGTATGCTCCATCATGCGGATGGAACTCCGTTTGTAACGGATACCGTTCCTCTGGTCATTATGATCTTAACGGCGCTCTTTTTATTCCAAATATTGGGTACTAAGATTGTTGGTAAATTCTTCGGTCCCGTGATGTTAGCCTGGTTTTCGATGCTTGCGCTGACCGGATTGCTAGGTATTGAAAATGATTGGTCCATATTACGTGCCATTAATCCAAGATACGCCTGGGAATTGTTGACTACCCATCAAGCGGGCTCCGCAGGTTTCTGGAGTTTAGGCGCCGTATTCTTGTGTACCACCGGAGCTGAGGCTCTTTATTCGGATTTAGGACACTGTGGTCGAGAAAATATCCGGGTTTCCTGGATGTTCGTAAAAATTGCGCTATTGCTGCAATACTTCGGTCAAGGTGCTTGGTTGTTGTCTCAAAATGGAGCTTTATTAGGAGTTAAAAAACCTATTTTCGAATTATTGAAATCTGAATTAGGTGTTCAGTTCCTCTTTTCGGGGATTATGTTAGCAACATTAGCTGCCGTTATTGCCTCGCAAGCTTTAATTTCTGGTTCATTTACGTTGATTTCGGAGGCCATTCGATTAAACTTCTGGCCACGTGTTCGATTGATTTATCCTTCGGATCAGAAAGGGCAGTTATACGTTCCTTCGATTAACCTTCTGCTTTGGATGGGTTGCGTAGGGGTTGTTCTGTGGTTCCGCGAATCTGCGAACATGGAAGCGGCCTATGGATTAGCCATTACCTTAACCATGTTGATGACGACTTCCCTGATGGCCTACTACCTGCATATTAAGAAGGTAGATATGTGGTGGATCTTGTTGTTTTTAGCGGTATATGTTTCTTTGGAGGGGTCCTTCTTGGTGGCTAACCTACAGAAATTCTGGCATGGTGGTTATGTTTCCTTGTTCATCGCAGGCGTGATCATTTTCATCATGTGGATTTGGTTCCGTGCAACGCGCATTAAAAAGAAATTAACGGAATACGAGAAATTGGCGGATTACATTGAGCCTTTGAAGGAGTTATCCAAAGACGAAACGATTCCCAAATATGCGACGCACTTGGTATTTATGTCCAATGCCGCACGTGTGACGGATATTGAATCGAAGATCATTTATTCCATTTTCCAACGACGTCCAAAGAAAGCCGATATCTATTGGTTTGTTCACGTGGATACGATGGATGATCCGTATACGATGGATTATAAAGTAACCGTGATCGAACCGGATGATATCATCAAAGTGAATTTCAAACTGGGATTCCGGGTGGAACAACGCATCAACCTTTACTTCCGCAAGGTCGTTGAGGAGATGGTTTCTCGCGGTGAAGTGGATATTACCTCACGTTACAAGTCTTTGAATGAGCAAAATGTCATTGGCGATTTCCGCTTTGTGGTACTGGAGAAATTCCTGTCATTTGATAATGAATTGCCTTTAATGGATCGTTTGGTCATGAAGGCCTATTTCTTCGTGAAGCAATTTACCCATTCAGAGGACAAGTATTTTGGTTTGGATAGTGATGCGGTGAAACTTGAAAAAGTGCCGTTAATTATCAAACCAATTAGTAAATGTAACTTAAGACGCATCGACTAATATGGCGACGATATTTACCAAAATTGTGAATCGGGAGATTCCTTGTCATTTGATCGCAGAAGACGATCGTTTCATGGCATTTCTTGATGTCATGCCCTTAGTGGAAGGCCACGTGTTGGTCATTCCCAAAATGGAGGTGGATTATATCTTTGATTTGGAACCCGAATTATTGGGAGATCTGATGAAGTTTGCCCAAAAGGTTGCCCCTGCGATCAAGAAAGCCATTCCATGCAAGCGTGTGGGTGTGGCTGTAATCGGATTGGAAGTACCGCATGCTCACGTGCATTTGGTGCCGATGAACCGCATGTTGGACATCAACTTCTCGCAAGAAAAGATGAAGCCCAGCCAGGAATCTTTGGCTGCGACCGCCGAGAAAATGCGATCTTTTTTACTTTAAGAAACCTTTCAGTTTATTCATTTCCGCTTGCGGATTCGCCTTCTCATACACGATGTGATATACCGCTTCGATGATGGGAAGGTGAATGTTGTGCTGGCGCGCAATCGAATAAATACTTCGAACCGCATAGTATCCCTCCGCGATCATGTTCATTTCAATCTGCGCTGACTTCACGGAGTATCCCCGTCCAATCATATTTCCAAAGGTACGGTTACGCGAGAATTGTGAATAGGCCGTTACCAACAAATCGCCTAAGTAGCCCGAGCTGTTTAGATCGCGATTCGTTTCGGGATAAACCGCATCCAAGAATATTTTGATTTCCTGCATGGCATTGCTCACGAGCACCGCTTGGAAGTTGTCCCCAAATCCTAGTCCTCGCGTAATACCACAGGCCATCGCAATGATGTTTTTGATGACTGCACAATACTCCACGCCATATAAATCCTCAATGGCATGCGCTTGTAAGAAGCGGCTATTCAATAAATTCGAGAATCCTTGCGCCACGGCTAACGAAGGTGAAGCGATGGTCAAATAGGATTGCTTTTCCAATGCTACCTCCTCCGCATGACAAGGTCCTGCTATCACACAAGTTTGCGTGATGGGTACATTAAAGGCTTTTTCCATCCAGTCGGTCACCAATAGATTCTCCTCCGGAATCATACCCTTGATGGCCGAAACGATTTTTTTGCCTTCGAAATGTTTCTTATTCAGGTCCTTCAAGGTCTCCGGAATAAAGGCAGCCGGAACGGCTAAAATGATGTATTCAACGCCGGCCAATGCGTCCGACATCTTGCTGTATGTCTTAACCTTGCGTGGGTTAATCGCCACGTCGGTTAGGTAGCTCGGGTTATGATTGTATTTACGAATGAAGTCAACATCCGATTTCCGACGAATCCACCATTTGATTTTAACCTGATTTTCTGATAAAATCTTAACAAGTGCCGTCGCCCAACTCCCTCCTCCAATCACTGCCACTTGCGTGGGGATCTTCTTTTTTAATTCTTCTAATTGACTCATGACCGTAAAATTACCTATTAAATTAAAAATTAGCTGAAACAATCAGAAAAAATGCCAAATTTGTTCTTCGCTAAGGTAATCCCTCGCGCAAAACTAAACCTATGAAAAAACTATTTGCTATCCTATTGCTAGGTGTTAGCTTTTCAGGCTACACGCAAAAATCGACTCAAGCCTTGCCCGAGCATCCCCGACCGGATTTACAGCGTTCGGAATGGTTAAATTTAAACGGTTCTTGGGATTTTACCTTCGATTCTTCGCTCGTGGCCCCGAAAGCATATACCCATAAAATTCAAGTCCCATTTCCTTGGGGTTCCAAATTATCTGGTGTGAAGGATGAGGCAGACATAGCCTGGTACCACCGCTCCTTCCAGGTTCCTGCAGTTTGGGGAAAGAAAAGGGTATTCATCAACATCGGTGCGTCGGATTGGCATACGTCCGTTTATGTGAACGGTCAATTCGTAGGCGAACACAAAGGAGGTTACACACCCTTCGATTTCGATGTGACTGCCTTCTTAAAATCAGGGACTAAACAATCCCTCGACATCCGCGTGGATGATAAACGCCGTATGTTTACGCTGTATGGGAAACAGGGTTACGGGAATGCCCGTGGTCTCTGGCAGACAGTGTATTTGGATGCGCGGGGCTCGGATTACATTGATCATTATGCGGTTTATTCGGATATCGACAGGGGTACCGTGCGTATCAAAACCTATTTGGGTGCTCCGGCCATGAAGGAAGGTAAATTACTGCTTGGATTATCGAATGGCCAACAAGCTTCGGTGTCTGTAAAAAAGGGTGATTCGGTGGCCGAATTGGAAGTTGCCTTAAAGCAGCCACGGCTGTGGTCTTTGGAAGATCCCTACCTCTATGACATGACTCTGCGTTTGGGGAATGATTTATTGAAGGGCTATTTTGGCTATCGGAAGATTTCGGTGACGAACTTGCCGGGTTCGAAGATTCCCTACATCGCCTTAAATAATAAACCGATTTACGTCCAATTGGCTTTGGATCAAAGTTACCATCCCGATGGTTTTTATACCTTTCCATCGGATGCCTTTATGCGGGATGAGATTATTCGAAGTAAGCGTATTGGTTTGAATGGAATTCGGACGCATATCAAAGTGGATGTGCCACGTAAATTGTATTGGGCGGATAAATTGGGCTTATTGGTCATGTCGGATGTCCCCAATTCCTGGGGTGAGCCGGATGCCGACATGCAAAAAGAGACGGAATATACCCTGCGTGAGATGTTGAAGCGCGACTTCAATCACCCCGCTATTTTTTCCTGGATTACGTTCAATGAAACCTGGGGATTGTTTACCAAAAAGGATAATAAGTCGACCTATACACCCGAAACCCAAAAATGGGTGGCCTCTGTCTATCGTTTGGCGAAATCATTGGATCCAACTCGTTTGGTCGAGGATAACTCGATTTGTTGCGGGCGTGGGCATACCGAGACGGATATTCAATCTTGGCATGCTTATCAGGCGGGTTATGAGTGGGACAAATTAATGGATGATCAATCCCGCAATTTGTTTCCCGGTAGTCAGTGGAATTTTGAGAAGGGCTATGTTCAGGGGAGCCAACCGATGATAAATTCGGAGTTTGGAAATGTGTGGGGCTATCAAGGAAGTACGGGCGATGTGGATTACACATTTGATTACCACAAGGCCATGAACTCGTTTCGGAATCATCCCAAGATGGCGGGTTGGTTGTACACGGAGCATCATGATGTGATTAATGAGTGGAATGGCTATTATAAGTTTGACCGTACGGAGAAGGAAACGGGTCTGGGTTCAATTGTTGCAGGTATGAGTTTGAAGGATTTGCATGGACCTTTTTATCTGTCGACGGGACAAGAAATTACCTGGGCGGGGAAGGCTGGCCAAACGATTAAAATCCCATTGCATTTATCTTCGCTAACGGATTTGTCGGGTTCTTTGCGCCTGAAAATTTCCTTAGAGGGCGTGACGGCTTGGGGCGAAAAACAATCCCATTGGACCAAGGAAGTCCCTGTACAATTTGCGCCTTGGGACGTGAAGGCGTTGGATTCTTTGTCGGTCGTATTGCCAAAAGATAAATCGGTGAATACACTCTCTTTCATCCTTATGGATTCAAAAGGCCAGGTAGTTCACCGGAATTTCGGACATATCATCGTAGAAGAGGGAAATAGCCAACCCAATAACCCTAAATTGGAATTCGTATCTGTTCCTGTGGAGCGTTATTCGAGTGCACAATTTCCAGAGAAGCAATGGACGGGCGTTCTTGGACACAAAGTGAACGGAGCGGGTGCCGGTTATTTTGAATATGAATTCCCGATTGCGGGGGCAGATATTTCAGAGGTTCGCTTTATGGTCGAGGCTTCCTCGAAGCCTATGTTAGGAAAGGATCGTCCGGATCGCGGTAAAATGGACGGGGATTATATGTTGGGAAAAGGAACCTTTGACCCTGGCGTGAATCCGAATGCTTATCCGCAAACGGATTCCTATCCTTCGCCTGCAAATTTACGTGTATCAGTGAATGGAATTACGGCGATGGAAACGGTCTTGAAAGATGACCCGGCTGATCATCAGGGCGTGTTGTCTTGGCATTATCAGGCGAGAAACAACAAATTGGATGAGGCGGGAACCTATGGATATTTGGTGCAAGGGACAATACCGCCTGCGGCTTGGCAGGCTGCCTTGAAAGCTGGGAAATTGGTGATTCGATTTGAGTCGACGAAGGGTGGATTGGCCCTTTACGGGGATCAATCGGGTCGATACGTGACGGATCCGAGTATCTTGATTTTACGAAAATAAATAAAACTTTGTGTTTGCCAAACCTTTCCAGGTTTGGCAAACCTAAAGCTTAAACGCCGAACTGCGTTAAGTGGTGATCGATGTGTTTGTAAAGCAGGTTGTTCCACTCCTCAGAACTTAGCTTTCCCAAACTTAAGGAAGGTGTGGCTGCTAATTTTTCGGCCCCCATTTCTTGAATCGTTTGAATGTACTTTTTTAAGCTTTCTTTTTCCTTCGCGACATCGTAGGTTTCTGTTCGAATGAAACTAGGCGCCGTCGGTAGATTTTGTTTGTAAGGAACCTCGTTGATCATTGACTTCTTCAAAAATAAAGTCAAAATGATCCGCATAAACCATGGAGGTTGTTGGGTATTTTCCCCAAGAATTTGCTGATAAGGGACAGCACAATGGGAAAGCATTTGGCCCACAGTCATCTTGCCCCAATGAGCCGGTGTATTTTCGGTCAGTTGGTCAATTCGCGCATGCAACAATTGCGTCGTCGATGCGTCATAAATAGAAGGATAGCCCATAATTTAGTTATTGAGTTTCCAGTTTTTCACATGGAATAATTCCGATTTCTTGGTTCCAGTTTCCGTAAATTTAGCCTGATTCAACGTGATGTCTTTCGCTTCAATCACGCGGTATCCTTGCACGCTTTCGATATCTAAATTACTCAAATTGATGTGATGAATCGGCATTTCGGGTAGGCCACGAATTAATAAACCCGTTTCGGCGCCCTTGGCTACTACATTCTCCACAAAGATGTTTTTGAATTGTGGCGTGCCTTCATTTACCGGCAGCAATTCGATTTTGGGAGTTTCTCCTCCATTACCAAAAGTCGCCACGGGGTCTTTTCCTTGATAATACATATCAAACAAGATCGCCTCTCCTGCGATGTTTTTCATCGAGATATCGCGAATGAAAACATTCTCGACAACGCCTCCACGGCCTCGAGCCGTTTTGAAACGGAGGCCCACGTCCGTGCCTAGGAACTGGCAGTTGCGAACGAATAGGTCATGAACGCCGCCCGACATCTCACTGCCAACAACCACACCGCCATGTCCGTGGAATACGACACAGTTTTCGATGAGGATATGTGCGCTTGGCCGTCCGCGTTTGCGACCTTCTGCATCTTTCCCTGATTTTAGACAAATGCCGTCATCGCCCACATCGAAACGTGAATTGCGTAGTGATACATATTCGCATGATTCGATATCGATGCCATCTCCGTTTTGCGCATACCATGGATTTTTAACCGTAATGTTTTCAACAGTCAAGTGTTTACACAAGAGCGGATGAACATTCCAAGCCGGCGAATTTTGAAAAGTCACACCTTCCAATAATATCTGCTCGCATTCACGTAAACTAATCATATTCGGTCGAACAAATTCCTTAATAGCCTCCGTGTTCGCTTCTGTAAATCCGGCCGCTACTACACCGGGTTGGTCCATCGTCGATGCTTTCAAAGCTCCTTCAGATGGATACCATGTTTCCTTTTTGGGATCCAAAACACCTCCTGAACGAACTAATTTATCCCATTCGCCGCTGGTCAACTTACCTTTTTTCACAGGTCGCCAAGCCTCACCCGCGCCATCGATGATTCCAAATCCGGTTATCGCAATGTTTCGTGCACCCAAAGCCGAGATTGGCGATTGCGCGCGGATGGCATCCACACCCTCCCAGTTCGTACGAACCAATGGGTAGTCTTTGGGATTATTGCTAAACTGCAAGACAGCTCCCTTCGCCAAATGTAAGTTTACATTCGATAATATTGTGATAGGACCCGTTACCCAAAATCCGGATGGAATTAAAACCACCCCTCCACCTTGTTGATTCGCCTGTTGGATCGCCTGTTGAATGGAAGCGGTATTCAGCGTACTTACTGAACTTTTCGCTCCATACTGCACGACGTTGAAGGTGTCCTTTTTAAATGCGGTTCCGGCTACATTCGGCAATTCGAAGGTGTATTTTTGGCTAAATGCTGATTTGCTCAAAAAGCTTTTTAGATGTTCTGTGGAATTATTAATGGCATCTGCTACCAGATTTGCCATGCGTGTTGCGCCGTATGGCGAAAAGTGCGTGTCGTCGGCCACGCCTTTCATGAACTTCTTGAAAATGCCTGTTGGGTAATGCAAGAAAAGTTTTTTGGCTCCTTCGGGACCTTCTTGCTGAATGATCGCCCTGCTCGCTT
>Ga0228702_1000924_pt1 | contig 20418 bp, 4 predicted proteins | sample McNCre217_Aug_MG_2_FD_178018 | JGI IMG/M metagenome (GOLD analysis project Ga0228702, IMG submission 178018) | Freshwater microbial communities from McNutts Creek, Athens, Georgia, United States - 20-17_Aug_MG | ecosystem: Environmental > Aquatic > Freshwater > Creek | place: USA: Georgia...
CTTTGATGCAGTGACGCTCAATGGCGGCACAGGCACAGACGAAGTGATCCTGACGGCAGCCAGCCAGACGGTGACGGACAGCCAGTTCGACACAGTGGCTGCCAACAGCACCGAGAAGTTCACGACAGCCAACGGCACGAACAACGTGACGCTGGGTACAAATGCAACGGCTGCGTTGGATGTTGTGACCGTGACCACGGGCACAGGCAACGACACGGTTGTGCTGACGAACTTTGGCGAGTCGGCCACCGTGCTGACCAGTGCTGGCAATGACACGATCTACGGCAGCGACCAGGTGGACAGCCTGATCGGTGGTCTGGGTGCTGACGTGTTTGTCTACACAGCTGACACACAAGCTGTGGCCTCTGAGGTGATCAACGGTACGAACGAGCAGGCGACCGATGACACGATTCGTCTGGATGCATCAGGCACCTACGATTTCACGGGTTTCACCAACATCACCAACATCGACGTGATTTCCGTCAATGCCAATACGGCTGCAACGACGATCACGCTGGTCAATGGTGTGGTGGCTACGGCTGATGCCAACAACAACGGCACAGCTGGTGATCTGGAGATCATCAACGGCACAGGTGCTGCGATCACCTTCGCAGTCAACATCGATGCTTCGGCTCTGACGGGTGTGAACGCGATCAATGTGTCGTCGACCGACTTCAACGGTGCCGACAGCATGACGGGTGGCGCTGGTGTTGACACGATCAACGCTGGTTCGGGCGATGACACGATCAAGGGCAACGCTGGCGCAGATAATCTGTCTGGTGGTGCTGGCAATGACCTGTTCATTGTTTCCGCCGCCGCAGACTTTGCTGCCGGTGAAACGATCTCGGGTGGTGCTGGTACCGCCGACGTGCTGCGTCTGGATGCCGCTGCCACTTATGGCGTGACGAAGTTCAGCTCCACGTTCACTGGGGTTGAGTATGTCAATCTGAACAGCTCGGCTGCTGCATTCAATCTGGCCTTTGCTGATGGTGCTTTCGTGAATGCCACGAACAACACCATCACAGTTGAAAGTCTGTTGAACATCACATCAGGCTTGACTGTTGACGCTTCTGCTGTGACCAATGCTGCATATGAAATTGCGGTGTTGGACACAGGTGCATACTTGGATGGCAATGACACCCTGATCGGTGGTGCTGGTGCCGACACTTTTGAGGGTGGTTTGGGGGCTGACTCGATCACCGGTAACGGTGGCGCAGACAGCATCCTGGCTGGTGATGGCAACGACACGGTTGTGGCAGATCAGACCGATTCGCTGCTGGATGGTGGTAACGACACCGACTTGCTGAAGATCGGTGCCAACTTTGTTGATATCAGCGATGCTCAGATCATTAACTTTGAAAATGTTGCACTCACCTCGAACGGACTGCTGCTGGATTTGACTTCGCAAACCGAAGATTTGAATATCTCTGGGTACGCATCAGGTTCGTCAGAAATCTATTCGGGTTCGGGTCACGACACCATCACAGGTGGTGTGGGCGCTGACTACATCGAAGGCGGTAACGGCAATGACAGCATCAGTGGTCTGGGTGGAAGTGATGAAATCTATGGCCAGAATGGCGACGATGTCATCACGATCGGTGTCAACACCAGCAACACTGAAAACGTCAACGTTTGGGTTTATGGCGGTTCGGGCAATGACATCATCAAGATCGAACTCGATGAGTTGACTTCGAACGATGTCATCGATGGTGGTAGCAATACTGATACCTTGCAGTTCCTGACGGCAGGCACATTGGTGGATGCTGATTTCACGAACGTGACAAACGTTGAGAAATTGATCTTGGCCGATGGCATCAACTACTTGACGCTGAGCGACGAGGCTTACAACCTTGGTAACGGTGTTTCGACGGTGGTTGGTGGTACGGGCAACGACACGATCATCACTTACTCCAATGATGATCAGCGTGGTTCCTTGACGCTGGACCTGACTGCTGGTGGCAAGGATGTCATCCAGATCCTGAACGATGTGATCGGTGGTGCTGGTGGTTCTTCGGTGGCGGCAACAGCCACTCGCAACGAAGCAACCCTCAATCAGACTTTGGCTGATTGGGCTGCTACCAACGCAACGGTCACTTCGCGTGTGGGTACGGATGCCGTCACGATCTCCGGCTTCCAGGTCGGTGATGGTGGCGATCAGATCCAGTACATGGATGGCACTTCGGATGTGGTGATTGGTGGCTTTGCCAACAATGTGGACTTGACATTCAACAACCTGGCAAGTCTGTCGACGCACTCGGTGATTGAAATCAGTTCCACCCAGTTCCAGCAGTCTGACCCATATGCTTTGCTGTCCTTGGCCACGATGATGCACCAGTTGAACAACGTTCAAGATGGTCACTACTACATCGCGGTTTACGACGGTACATCGGCCACTGCGAATGCCTTCATTTATGCGGCCACAGCCACAGAAGGTGATGGTTTTGACTTCGCAGACGTGAACGGCGCAACGAATGGAGATGACAAGGATACGGTGGAACTCATCGGTATCTTGACGGGTGTGGGAGCTAACAACTTGACCAGCCAGAACTTCATCTAACTCGTTGAGTTCGTGCACCTCCGGATGCGGGTCAATCCGCATCCGGAGTTTTTTGCTTTTGAGGAATGAATATGTCGGTTGTACAAGGACAAAACTACTATTGGGCCTTCACAGGTGATGGCACGCTGGACTATCCATGGCTGTATTTGCAAAGTGGTGATGGTTCGTATGTCGGCAACCATTGGATTGTTAACAGTCTTTTGTACGGTGGTGCGACATCGATCGGTTATGTGGACATGGGGCTTAACCCATCTTTCACACTTGCACGCGATGAAGATTGGTTGACGCTGTCCAATACCATCACCAATACCGGTAATTTCCGACTCAACCTCAAGGGTGTTGAATACATCGATGCCCCGCTCGATAAAAACATTTCACTGGAGGTGGTGAGCAAAGAGGGCTTCACCACCGACGGTTCTTTGGTTTCCCTGAGCATGAACGTGGGCAACCACGCATTGACTTACTGGGATGCCGCACGTGACTCCACCTTGTTTGAGGGCAGTGGTTGGGACACCATCAATCTGGCCGATAACCCGGATATTCCAGGCACGCAGTACTGGTCTCTGATTCGCCGTGCGGATGGTCAGATTGACGCGTACAGCCTGTTCTCGGGCAACCGCATTCGCCTGGAGGGGGGGACGGTCACCTGGAACAACAACAACAACACCATGAACTATGGTGAGGTTGAAAAGTTCTACATGCAAAATGCCCGCACAGGTGGCACGGAGAGCCCTGAGCCTGGCAACGCGATTTCGTCGACAGGCCAGAAATACCTGGATGTGAACATTGACCTGCGCAGTTATGAAAACGGGGCCAATACACGGTTCAGCGACTCGTTCAACCTGGCGTATTTCAACTACATCCGCTACACCTCGGACAACGTCTGGACAGGTGAGGCCACCATTTATGACCCCGTCAGCGGACGCTACAGCGTGGTCAGCGATACCAAAGTCGCAGGCGCTACATCGTTGCCCGTGGTGGGCACCAACCGCAATGGCACGCATGATCTGATCGTTGGGGAGCAAGCGAACTATATCGATGGTCAGCTTCGCCTGTACGCATTCAATGTGGCGTCTGGGTCTTACAACACCTTCAACGATGTGTTTTTGGGTGATTCCGGCGCAGATGGCAAAAGTTATTCCGGCAACTCGGCCACAGCCGTTGACCGCGTGGCCATGTATGGCTTTGGTGACAATGACATCCTGACGGGTGGCGCTGGCAACGACTACATTTTTGGTGGTGAAGGTTATTACAACCAGTTGACGGGTAACGCCAGTGACTTGGGCAACCAGATCACCGGTGGCGCAGGCGCTGACTATTTTGGGGTGGGCAACACCAATACCAGCGGCACGGTGACGGGCAGCAATAGCTGGACTGGCTACAACAATGGCCAGGCGCAATTGGGCTATGCCACCGATCGCATCACCGATTGGCATGCAGGCACCGACACTTTGGTGGTGCTCAGCAACGGTGTGGCTGTGATCTCCGGTCTGTATGGCGTGACCGGCATGACCGGCAACAACGTGGTGGACATGCGTGACAACTATGCGTCGGTGGTCACCGTGAACCAAGACGGCGACAGCGCGCGCGGTAACGACAACTGGGACAGCACGCAGTCCTTGCAATACGTTTATGACAACCAGACCACGCGTGACCTGCAGAGCATCAAGAACGAAGGTACGGATGTCACGGTGGTCAACAATGGCCTGATCGTGGCACGTGGTCAGGGGGGCGATGACACGGTCTATGGCAGCCCAGGCAACGACTACATCTACGGTAACGAGGGCCGCAACTTGCTCAACCTGAGCGAAGGCGGCAACGACCGTGCGTTTCTGGACACACGTCAGGGCAAGCAATACGTTTCTGACTTCAACGCAAGCGGCTCGGACAAGTTTTATCTGGCCAAGAACATTGTGGATGCGTTTGGTGGCGATTCCAATCGGTCGATGGCCATTTACGACACCACTGCCGCTGGATACAACTACACCACAGGCAGCGCTTACAGCCAGGGCATCGACTTTTTGTTTGGCGTGACCTACAAGGCGTATCTGTCGAACTCATACGGCGCGCAGCCCTATACCAATGACCAGTCCTGGTCGATGGACTTGTCGGCAGACATCACGACCTATGTGTCGGGCATTGTGTCGATTGCCATTGGTACTGCATTGTGCTTCATTCCATTTGTGGGGCCCGCATTGGGGGCGCCGCTCATTGCCTCGGGTGCATTGCTGGAGGCCGGCAAGATTTATTCGGATGTTGGTAACACTTCACTGGGTTCGGTGCCTCACATCAACCCGGTTTACGACTTGACCACGGGTGGCGCCAGTTTCACGTCCAACTATGTGTACGTGTTGAACAACTCTTTCCAGCCCGGCACGACGGCGGCAACGGGTGGATCCATTTACACCAATGACAATTTGCAGTTTCTGGATTTCTTTCCGGAAGTCTACAAAAATGACGGATTCGTGCCGGCCTTGGAGCTCAATCCGGGTTATTGGAATAACGGCGATACAGGCGATGGCATTTATGGCTATTTCGTGGTGTATTCCAATACCGAGACGTTCGTCTATCTGGTGACTTCGCAAGATCACCTGATTGAAAATTACGAAGCGACCAAAGTGGCGGAGTTGTCTGGACATCGCTCGGCTGCTGATTTTGTGGTGTATGACTCCAATCAGGACCCTTACAACCAGCGCGCCGATGCGGCTGTGGTGCTCAAAAAGCCCACCATCGGTGCCGTCACGGAAAACAGCTCGCCTACCTTCACTGCGAATGTGCCGCAATTTGCCTACACGGCATCACCGTATTTGAAAGTGACCGGTTCGATCGCCAGCATTGACCCGGCCAAAACACCGACAACGACGGTGACCCGGGTGGATCTGTTTGACAGCAACTACTCGATTACTGATCGTGTCGGGACCGCGACGGTCACGAACAGTTCGACAACCACAACTTTCACGGTCAACGATACCCGTGTTTTGGGCCAGCTGATCATTCAGACGGACTACAACACCACCACGGGTGAGCTCAATCCGTTGACGATGGACAACACGTTTGAATACCAGGATCGGCGTGTGATTTATTACGCCACCATCTACAACGATGTGGATGGTGACGGCGAGATGGTGATCGAAGCCCGCTCGAACACATTCACCGTGATTGACAATGGCCCGAGCGTGGCCACTGTGGATGGCGGTGCCGGTATGGACACGCTGTTGCTGGAGTCCACCTCCGCTCACCTGAACAACGCCAGCGATGCGCAGATCGTCAACATCGAGATGATCAGCGTCAAACCGCCGATGGGCCCAGGCTTGTCGGTGACCGTCAGCGGTGGTGCCGTGACCAGTGTCAACATTCTGGATGCGGGCGCCAAAATTGCAGATGGTACCTACAATCTGACACTCAGCGATGACACCACAGGTGGCGAGTCCGGGGCTACAGGTTGGAAAGTGGTTGTGTCGGGTGGCATGGCCACCTCCGTTATCGCCGGTAATGGTGGTACGGGCTACACCAGCTCCACGTATGCCAATGCAGATTGGGTGCCAGTGGGGGTCACGATTGACATCCATGCGCAAACCGAAGGCTTCACTGTCAACGGTTACCAGGGGGCCGATTCGATCATTGGTGCTCAAGGCAATGATGTGATCAATGGTCTGGGTGCCAACGACACCATCAATGGCGGTACAGGCAACGACACCATCGAAGGTGGTGCCGGGTTGGACAACCTGGCAGGTGGCACAGGTGGCGACACTTTTGTGGTCACCAGTGTGTCGGACTTTGCGGCGGGTGAAACCATCAGTGGTGGCTCCAACACGGGTACGGTGGACCGCTTGCAATTGTCGCAAGTGTCTGTCTCGGGTCCATCCACCGCACCAGTCACCAGTGCGGCAACAGGCACATACGACAACACCCAACTCAGTGGCACGGTCACCGGGGTTGAAGTCATTGAACTGACGGTCAATGCCGACTATTCGCTGACCTTGGCCAATGGCATTTACGCTGGTGTTGATGCCAATGGTGATGGTGTAGAGGACAACACGTTGACCATCACGCCGACAGTCAACTTGACCAACAACGTCACCATCGTCGGTGGTGCGACGACCTCGACCTATGAGCTCAAGGTGCTGGACAACGGTTACCTGGATGGCAACGACTCCATCATTGGCGGTGCGGGCAATGACACCTTGCAAGGTGGCTTCGGCAACGACACCATGTCGGGTGGCGCCATTGCGACCTATTCGGGTTCGGACTCGATTGACGCAGGCGGTGGCAACGACCTGATCGTGCAGACCCTGTACCAAACCGTCAATGACACCATCATCGGTGGCGACGACACAGACAAACTGACGGTGACGCGCTCCAATGCGCTCACCGATCTGGACAACGTCACGCAAGTCGAGACGATCGAGTTGTTGTCCGGCCTGAATGCCAACTTCAGTTACACCATCAGCAATGGTTCTGCATTCGATGGAGACACCACAGGGGTGACCATTGATGGCGATGCACTGACATCGACCGAAGCGCTGGTGTTCAGCGCGACCAACCTGGACCGCTCCATCACCATTTTGGGTGGTGCGGGCAATGACACCATCATCGATGGTGCAGGGGGGGACAGCATCGTCACCAACGCGGGTGCTGACAACATCACATTGTCTGGCGCAGGGGCCAACACGGTCAGCAGCGGCAGTGGCACGGACTCCATCATACTGGGTGGGGGTGATGACTCGGTGGATGCCGGCAGCGACAACGACACCGTGGTGGGCGGCGCCAATGTCACGGTCGATGACACGCTCGACGGTGGCGCCAATATTGACTTGCTGACCATCAGCAATGACAACAACACGAATGACCTGAACAACGTCACGCGTTTCGAGACGATTGAGCTGGCGGCAGGCCAAAGCTACCAATATGTGATTGGCAACAACAGCTTGTTTGACCAAGACACCGTGGCGGTCACGGTGGATGCGCAAGCGCTTGGCTCAACGGATTCCGTCAACTTTGACGCGTCCAATCTGGACCGTTCGATCACGATTTTGTTTGGTGCGGGCAATGACACCATTTATGGTGGCAACGGCGTATCGGACTCGATCAATGCCGGTGGCGGCAACGACCTCATCATCATGAGGAACCAGCTCAATGGTACGGACAGCATCGACGGTGGCACCGGCAATGACCGCTTGACCTTCTCGGACAATGGCACAGCCACGTCCGATCTGGACCATGTGACCAACATTGAAGTCATCACTCTGGGTGATTCAGTGACCTCGGTCATCACGGTTGATACCTTGGTGGCTGCCAATCAGACATTGACGATTGACGCGACAGGTTTGACCGGCACGAACACCTTGAATTGGAATGGTTCGGCTGAAAGCAATGGCCATTTCTCGGTGGATGGTTCGGGCAACAATGACACCATCACAGGCGGCGCAGGCAATGACACCTTCACCGGTGGTGCAGGGGTGGACAGCCTGACGGGTGGTAACGGCAACGATGTGTTTGTCTACAACAGCGCTGTGGCGGATCAAACCGGTGCGGGTGAAACCATTGCCGGTGGCAACAACATTGACACCATCGTGGTGGCCGGTGGCAGCACGATGGTCAATTTCTCGAACGACAGCATTTCAAATGTTGAAACGCTGGAGATGACGCTGAATGTCCTGGGCAATGCCGATGGCGATGACCAAACCGTTCAAATGACCGATGGCCAGGTGGATGCGCTGTCCACCATCAAAGCCAATGACGGCAACACAGCCGGATCGTCTGACCGGATCATCATCTCGGACACCATGACGTCGGACATGCTGAGCAATGCGGCCGTGGGCGGCGGCATCACCGTTGTCAATGGCACATTGACCATTGAGTTGACAGAGCAGTCCAACGCAACAGCTCAGGCCTTGACTTTGGTTGAAGGCAACCTGACCAGCAGCAGCGATTTGCTCAAGGTGGATGCCAGCACGCTGACGACCAACGACACGCTGAGCTTTGATGCATCAGCCGAGACCACGGCCCGCGTGAGCGTGACCGGTGGTTTGAGCGATGACTTGATCGTGGGCTCGAATGCCAATTTGGCTGACACCTTGTCCGGTGGCAGTGGCAATGACACGATCGAAGGCAAAGCCGGTGTTGACAGCCTGCTGGGCAACGATGGCGATGACACTTTTGTATATGACAGTGCCGCCGCAGATGCCACGGGCTCGGGCGAAAAGATCGACGGTGGCAATGACACCGACCGCATTTTGGTCGCGGGTGGAACCACGGCAGTCAACTTCTCCAACGATACGATCATCAGCATCGAAACGTTGGAGCTGTCTGTGGATCTGGCCGGTGCGGCAGAAACCAACAACCAACAAGTCACGCTGACCAACGACCAGGTGGATGGTCTGTCCACCATCAATGCCAATGGCGATAAGGTGACGGTGTCCAACACCCTGCTGTCAGGCGTGCTCGATGGCACGACGATCAATGGCACGTTGACGATGGCCTTGACCGATCAGTCGGGTGGCACCGTGGTGGCGCAGGCCCTGACCTTGGTGGACGGCACCCTGGACACGGCTGCCGGTGATGTGCTCAAACTCGATGGCAGTGGACTGACCTCCGACACGCTGAACTTCAATGGCGCGGCAGAAGACGACTCCACAGTGAGCGTGACCGGCGGTGCAGGCAATGACACCATTGTGGGCACCAACAGTGCGCTGACCGATACCCTGAGCGGTGGATTGGGCAACGATACCTTGAATGGTTTGGCAGGTGCTGACAGCCTGCTGGGCGGCGATGGCAATGACACCTTCGTGTACAACAGCGCGAGCGATGAGACGGGTGCGGGCGAAGTGATCAATGGTGGTAACCATACCGACCGCATCGTGGTGGCGGGCTCGGCCGCAGTCACAATTGATTTCACGAACGATACGATCAGCAATATCGAAACCCTGGAGATGACTCAGGACTCGGTGGGTACTGCAGACGGTACAGATCAGACTGTGCAGATGACCAATGCACAAATTGACGGTTTGACGACCATCAATTCAGATGCAGGGTCCAGCACTGCGGATGTTTCGGACAAGATCATTGTGTCGGACCAGATGTTGTCGAACATGCTGGACGGTACACGTGTCAATGGCACCTTGACTTTGCAGTTGACCGACCAAAGCGGTGCGACCATTGTCGGCCAGGCCTTGACTTTGGTGGAGGGCGCATTGGGTGTTGGTGATTTGCTGAAAGTGGATGCCAGTGGCTTCACTTCGGATACGCTGAATTTCAATGCCAGCGCAGACACCAATGCCAGCGTGAGTGTGACTGGGGCTGGTGGTGCCGACACCTTGGTCGGTGCAGATTCTTCCGTGGGTGACACCCTGGCCGGTGGCCAGGGCGCAGACAGCATCACGGGTGGCGCAGGTCACGACTCGGTGCTGGGCGGTGCTGGTGCGGACACGATCACGATGTCGGCCGCTGACAGCAGCATCGACACGATTGATGCGGGCAGTGAAACCGACTGGCTCAAGCTGAACGGTGCTGCTGCAGGTACGGTGGTGGTGAACCTGGATGCCGGTGCTGGCAACGACCAGATCACAACGATCAATGGTTCCGCTGAAAGTGTGCTGCAGACCAATTTTGAAAATCTGGATGCTTCAGCCATGACTGGCGCAGGCATTTATGCAACGGCGCTTGGCTCGGGCAGTAACATCATTGGCTCTGCACAGAACGATACGTTAATTGGTGGAGCCGTTGTCGACACCTTGATGGGTGGTGGTGGTGTGGACTACATCAACGGCGGCATGGGCATCAACACCATTGCCTACACCAGTTGGAGTCAAACCACCAGCAACAGCACCGCATATGGCTCGATGGATGTGATCGAGGCCAACGCGCTGGAAGATCAGATCGATTTGAGTGCCTTGTCTGCCACCAGCACGATCAGTGCTGTTCAGGGCACATGGAACGGAAGCACCTTCACCCCCGATTCGACGGGTGATGATTATGTGATTGGCTGGAGCAACGGTGGCGCCAGTGCCAATTATGTGATCTTGAAAGACACGGGGGCAACCAGTGGTTTGGATTTGTCCCTCAATTCGGGGGTGCTGACTTATGCCGCTCGGGCGCCCATGTTGTCAGCCATGTCGCCTATTGTGGCGTCAGGTGCTGGTACGGCGCTCTTGTCATCCGGTTCGACTTACAACGCGGGCTGGATGGCGGACAACTACACCTATACAGCGGACTATTACCCAGCTGGGGGTATGGGTTTATGGGAGTATTTCATCCCATATGTGGGCATGCAGTGGTGGTTCCAGAATCAAAACGTTGACGTTTTGTCTGTGACCCTGGAGTCCGCCGTGGCGGGTAAAACCAACTACGCACCGAACGGATCGGGAGGCTTCAGCTTGCCAGAACTGACGGCCTTGAATTTCTCTTTCAGCCTGAACGGTGGGGCGAACTTTGCAACGCCTTCAACCAGTACATCCAGGCCATTCATTATTCGAGATGAGCGATCTGGTATCTTTTCGTTTAATGTGCTCTGGTACCCAGACAGTTACCTTGACTATGGCACTCTGTTTGCGGGTGCCAGTTTGGGTACTCAAGCAAATCCAGGGTCAATGGGCTTCCTGCTTTTCACGGACTTTTACAGTGCGTCTGCAGCCAATCCCAATAAAGTGTCACTGGTCTTTGGTGATGGCTTCCTCACCTCCTCGGATACCGAGCAAAAGATCATCATTCAGGCTGGTACATCGCCCAATTTGTATTATGCGGGTTGGTATTTTGGTACCGTGGGCAACAACAGCTATTCGGAGAACAATGGCGGCTCCCTCTCGGTGAGCGACATGATGATGGGCCGTGGCGGTAACGACAGCCTGGATGGCGGTGACCTCAATGACACGCTCTATGGTGGCTTTGGCAACGACGCAGTGGGCTCCGGGAACGACACACTGATCGGTGGCTCTGGCAACGACTATGTCTGGGGCGAAGATGGCGACGACGTGTTGCAGGGTGATGATGGCGTCGACACACTGCTTGGCGGCGCTGGAAATGATGACATCACCGGTGGCGCAGGGCATGACTCGGTGTTGGGTGGTGACGGTGCAGACACGATCACGATGTCGATCGAAGCGAGCAGCATCGACACGATCGATGCGGGCAATCAAACCGACTGGCTGGTTTTGACCGGCGCAGCAGCAGGCACGGTGGTGCTCAACCTGAATGCAGGAGCGAATAACGACCAGTTGACGAGCATCAACGGCAATCTCGAAAGCATTGTTCAGTCCAATTTTGAAAATCTGGACGCATCGGCCATGACCGGTGGTGGCATCAATGCCACGGCCATCGGCACGGGCAGCAACATCATTGCTACGGCGCAAGCCGATACCATCACCGGTGGTGCGGGCAATGACACCATCACCGGTGGTGCGGGCAATGATCAGATTTCTGGCGGTAACGGTGATGACCTTATCGTGATCAATGGCACGGCGGACATCGCTGCTGGCGAGTCTTACAGCGGTGACGGTGGCACCGATACCTTGCAAATCACGGCAACCACCGACTTCACAGGTGTTGGCACGATTGACAGCGTAGAGGTGTTCACCCTTTCGCAGGGCGTGACGGCGACTTTTGATGCTGCTGCACTGACAGGCGATACCATCTCCATGAGTGGCACCAGTGACAATTTGGGTGAGTTCGTGGTGGTCAACGGCACCAACGCCTCGGGTGAAGCCATTGATTTGATCAACATCACGGTGGATATCAACGACATCACCGGTATCTCTGTCACAGGCTTGGGCGGCGATGACACCATCACAGGCACCAACGGCAATGACACCATTGTGGGTGGCGCAGGTGCTGACGTTTTGGTCGGTGGTACTGGCAACGACACACTGGTCATCAATTCCGGCGATGTGGCCTCGGGCGAGTCGTATGACGGTGGCATTGGTACGGCAGACAATTTGTCCATCACGGGTGACACCGATTTGTCGGTTGTCACTGCGCTGACCAACATCGAGATCATCACCCTGGACGATGGCGTGGATGTGACTTTCAGTGCTGCGGCGCTGACTGGCGATACCCTGGCCTTGAATGGCACAGGTAACAACGCGCAGGAGACGGTCACGGTCACAGCCACATCAGGCAATGACACCATCGACCTGAGTGGCATCACGGTCGATACCAATGACATCACCGGTTTGTACATTGATGGCGGTAATGGCGATGACACCATTACCGGCACCAACGGCAATGACACCATTGTGGGTGGGGCAGGTGCTGACCTTTTGGCCGGCGGTACTGGCAACGACACACTGGTCATCAATTCCGGCGATGTGGCCTCGGGCGAGTCGTATGACGGCGGTCTGGGTTCTGACACTTTGTCCATCACGGCCGATACCGATTTGTCTTCGGTGACGTCACTGACGAGCATTGAGACCATCACTCTGGCCAATGGCGTGGATGTGACTTTCAGTGCTGCGGCGCTGAGCGGCGATACGCTGGCCCTGAATGGCACAGGCAACAATGCACAGGAGACGGTCACGGTCACAGCCACATCAGGCAATGACACCATCGACCTGAGTGGTATCACGGTCGATACCAATGACATCACCGGTTTGTACATCGATGGCGGTGCTGGCAATGACACCATCACGGGCACCAATGGGGCAGACACACTGACCGGTGGCCTTGGCAATGACGTTTTTGTGTTCACCTCGACCACGCAGACCGATACAACAGGCACGACTCAATACATGGATGTCATCAGCGATTTCAACATCAATGAAGACACTGTCAATGTCAGTGGTATTTCAGGTGCAGGTGCGTTCTCTACAAATTTGGCCCCCGGTAGTGATGGCGATGATTACATTCTCCAGTGGACCACGGGTGGAACGACCAACTATGTCTTGTTGAACAACACGGGCGTTACAGGGGGGCTGACACCGACCGACACCAGTGGCACATTGACATTTGCTGCAGCAAGTCCTGCAGCACTGTTTGACGTCTTTACGGTGACCGAGACATCGATCACGGTCAGTGGTACCGGTCCTTTCCGTGCATTTTTGACACCCGATACGGTCACCAATCCCGATCGGAACGATGCAACTACGTATTACACGAAATCCACCAACTATGGCGCGAGTAATGCACACACCTTTGATTTCACTGTAATCAAAGGAGATTCCAATTTGGGCGGTGGTGGATATGGCACGATCATGACGCACCCGTTGGTCAATGCGGTCATGACCATTCAGAACACCAACAACGGTGTGAATGCGACATATCCTGCCTATGTGTTTGTTGGAGATAACGCATCAGGCGCTGTCAATGACATCTTGGATGCGAATAAAACCGACGGGCCTTCCATCATGTATGGATTTGATGGCAATGATTCGATCACCGGTAATACTGGCAAAGACACCATCTTTGGTGGCAGTGGCGACGACACCCTTTTTGGGGGCGATGAAAATGACTATTTGTCGGGCGGTGATGGTGCCGACACCATCGCAGGCGGTGCTGGTGCCGACACCATCGCAGGCGGTGCTGGTGCCGACACCATCGCAGGCGGTGCTGGTGCCGACACCTTCGTCATTAACGATGGGGATTCAATCTGGAATTCTTTTGACTCAGTAACGGTAACGACTGGTGATGTTTTTGTTATTTCTTCAGACCATCCAATAACTCAGCCACAGGGTCTTCAGGTGCTGATGGACTTGACCAGCAATGGTGATTTGGTGGTTGCTTTGCAGGAAGCGATTCTCGGTGGGTCTGCAAATCTAGCAAATCAAGTTTACTTGGTTGAAATCACTGACTCGCAAGCTACATTGGATACCGATTACAGCGGGTATTACTTGATTGATGAGCGCGCTGGCGACTTTGGTGCTATCGATGGCAATGACATTGTTGTTAAGTTGGTGGGACTTTCTGGGTCGTCGAGTATTGGATTCAATTCGGCTGGAGATCTCGAGGTTACGGTCTGATTGTGTTTCTCGCTTCCTGAATGAGGGGTGATTCAATTATTCGAATGGGTGTTGCTTGACTGCGCTCTACTACCACCCCGAGGCCTACACAACCTCGGGGCCCCGCTTGATGGGGCGGCATGCGGCTGGCGAGTCGTTCTTGCGGGGCTTTTTGCTGCACAGCCAGGCGCCCGAGTTTTGGCTGCAGGTCGAGCAGCCTGAACACGCCCGGCAGTTTGAGGCCACGGCGCGGGCCTTGGGGCGTTCGCGCCCAACCAAGGTGGTGGTGCGTGGGCAGCTGGGGGCCTTGGCCGCAGGCGCGGGCACGCTGTATCACCCCGGGCCGGGCATTGGCGATGCGGCGCGGCACCGCAGTTGGCATGGCCATGGTTTGTGGAGCTTGTGTGGCATCACGCACACCACGTCCAGTGCGGGCGCCATGGATGCGCTGGCCGATTTGCTGACCGCACCTGTGCAGCCTTGGGATGCGGTGATTTGCACCTCTCATGCGGTCAAGGACAACGTGCAGCGTGTGTTGCAGGCGCAGGCCGAATACCTCAAGGACCGCTTGGGTGCGCAGCGCGTGGTGCTGCCGCGCTTGCCGGTGATTCCTTTGGGGATTCATACCGCTGATTTTGTGTTTTCTGTCGCGCAGCGTCAGGCGGCCCGGCAGGCCTTGGGCGTGGCCGAGGATGCTTTGGTGGTGTTGTTCATGGGGCGTTTGTCCTTTCATGCCAAGGCGCATCCGCTGGCCATGTACCAGGCGCTGGAGCAGGCGGCCAGGCAGACGGGCAAAACGGTGGTGCTGGTGGAGTGTGGCTGGCATGCCAATGACGCGATTCGCGAGTCGTTTGAGGAGGCTCGGCAGGCCATTTGCCCGTCTGTGCGGTGCCTCACGCTGGATGGCCGGGAGGCGCTGTCGCGCCAGCAGGCCTGGGCCAGTGCCGATGTGGCGTGTTCACTGTCGGACAACATTCAGGAGACCTTTGGCATCACGCCGATCGAGGCCATGGCCGCAGGTTTGCCGCTGGTGGTGTCCGATTGGGATGGCTACAAAGACACGGTGCGCGACGGGGTGGATGGTTTTCGGGTGCCTACACTGATGCCGCCGGCCGGGTTGGCGCTGGATCTGGCGTACCGGCATGCGCTGGAGCTGGACACGTATGACATGTATTGCGGTCAGGCATGTGCTTTGGTGTCGGTCGATGTGGCAGCCACCACGCAGGCGTTTGTGCGTTTGTTGGCGTCGCCCGACTTGCGCGCCCGCATGGGGGCTGCGGGGCGCCAGCGTGCGGCACAGGTGTATGACTGGGTGAACATCATTGCCCGTTACGAGGCCTTGTGGCAGGAGCAGGACCAGCAGCGTTCGGCAGCGGCTGCTGCGCTCAAGCCTTTGCACCATCCCTGGCCGGCGCGCATGGACCCTTTGCATGCTTTTGCCGCTTACCCTTCGGGGGTGTTGATGACTGATACGCGTTTGGCTTTGGTGGATGACCAGGTGCACACCGCGTTGCAGCGGCTGGCGCAATATTCGCAGTTGGGCATGGTGCGTTATGCACAGGCGAGCTTGTTGTCCCCGGCGGAGGCGCAGGAGGTTTTGCGCCAGTTGGGGGGCGGTCCTGCCACGGCGCATGAGCTGGTGAGTGCCTGTTCGCCTGCGCGTCAGAAGGTGGTTTTCAAAGGACTTGTCTGGTTGCTGAAATTGGGTTTGTTGCGTGTTGATCTTGTAGAATAATGGGTTTACTGATTTTGATGTTTTCACTCTTTTTTGAGCTGAATACATCAAAATTATTGACTCTATTGGAGAACGCACATGGCCCAGATGATCAAAATTGACGATGTTGAATACGATGCGGACAAGCTGTCCAACGAGGCCAAGGCGCAGCTGATGCATTTGCGCGTGATTGAAGTGGAAAACGCACGTTTGCAGGCGCAATTGGCCATCAACCAGACTGCACGTGTGGCTTATGTCAACGCACTGAAGGCCGAATTGGCCAAGTACAACGGCCAGGCGGCCGAAGCCGCGAAGGCTTGATTTTTTCTGCGCGACACCAGGGCATTCTTGGTGTTCATCCCTGTGCGGGATGAGGTGAGGATCGGTGCTGTGGTGCAGATCAAGTCAGCGTAATACCCCAACAGCAATCCAAGTCAGAGCCTCTGTGGTCTGAGCAGGGGCTGGGCTATTGACAATGAATTGAGCGGCGCATCCCATGAACATCCTCATCATCCATCAGAATTTCCCAGGGCAATTCAAGCACCTGGCTCCGGCATTGGTGCAGCGCGGGCACCGTGTGGTGGCGTTTTCAATGCAGCAAAAAGTGCCTGAGCAGTGGCAGGGCATTCGCGTTGTTCGTTATCAGGCGGGGCGGGGTTCTTCGCGTCAGATTCATCCGTGGGTGGCTGATTTTGAAACCAAGGTCATTCGTGCCGAGGCGGCTTACCGTGCGGCGATCAGTTTGCGCGACGATGAAGGTTTCACGCCCGATGTGATCATTGCGCACCCTGGTTGGGGCGAGAGTCTTTTCCTCAAGGATGTGTGGCCAACGGCCAGGTTGGGCATTTACTGCGAATTTTTCTACATCCAGGAGGGGGGGGATGTGAACTTCGATCCGGAGTTCCCGTCCACCGATGTGGGCGATGTGTGTCGTCTGCGATTGAAGAACCTGAACAATCTGCTGCATTTTGAAACTGCGGATGCGGCGATTTCTCCGACCACCTGGCAGGCCAGCACGTTTCCGGATAATTTCCGACCGCGCATCACGGTGGTGCATGACGGTATCGACACCGATGCCATTCGGCCCGAGCCCAAAGTGGCCATGCGGTTGAATCAGAATTTGTTGCTCACGCGCGAGGATGAGGTGATCACGTTTGTGAACCGCAATCTGGAGCCAATGCGTGGTTTCCATGTGTTCATGCGGGCTTTGCCCGAGTTGCTCAAGCGACGCCCCAAGGCCAGGGTGTTGATCGTCGGTGGGGACAAGGTCAGCTATGGCGCACGTCCCAAAGAGGGCGATTCGTGGAAGCCGGTGTATGTCAATGAGGTGCGTTCGCAGATCAGCGAGGCCGATTGGGGTCGGGTCCATTTTCTGGGGCACATCGACTACAAGAACTTCCTGGCCTTGTTGCAGCTGTCAACGGTGCATGTGTATTGGACGTATCCGTTTGTGCTGAGCTGGAGTTTGATCGAGGCCATGAGTACGGGGTGCGCCATTGTGGCCAGCGATACCCGGCCTTTGCATGAAGCCATCGAGCACAACGAGACAGGGCGTTTGACGCCGTTTTTTGATGTGGCTGGTTTGACCGAGCAGGTGTGCCAGTTGCTCGATGACCCCGCAGAGCGCGCACGTTTGGGGCGCAATGCGCGTGAATTTGCCCGCAAGCATTACGACTTGCAAACAGTTTGTTTGCCCAAGCAGCTGGCTTGGGTCGATGCGCTGGCCGCTTTGCCGCCGATTGCCCCCACTCACGCTGCGCGTTAAATCATGCCATTTGCCAAGTACGTTACATCCATTGCCGGTAACGATGTTGCCCGGGCGATGCTGGTCGGCCCGGATGGCCGTGTTTATTTGGTGGGTGAGAGCAAGGCCTCCTTGTCGGCGCCCTCATTGCTGACGGTGGCGGTGTACCACGCCAACGGCTCGCTGGATACATCATTTTCTTCGGATGGGGTGCTGACAACGGCCTTTCCTGGCTTGTCCGATTCACGTGGTGTGGGCATGGCGTTGCAGTCCGATGGCGCACTGCTTGTGGTGGGCAGCGGGTTCAATGCAGGCCTTGGCTTCAATGATTTGACGGTTGCCCGTTACTTGCCCAATGGCACGCTGGATACCAGTTTTGCTGGTGGTGATGGCTTGTTGAGTTTGAGTATCGGTCGGCGCAGTGATGCGGCTTATTCGGTGGCTATCCAGTCGGATGGGAAAATTCTGGTGGGCGGTGTGGCTTATGACCGCAACGACAACGGTGATTTTTCGTTGATCCGTTTGTTGTCGGATGGCACGCTCGACAGCACATTTGGTGCGGCCGGTGTCACCTTGACCGGGTTTGGTCAGGACGATGTGATCCGGAAAATTGTCGTTCAGTCCGATGGAAAAATTCTGGTGGTCGGGACCACCAAGGACATCTATTCGGCCGCAGATATTGCGGTGGCTCGGTACAACTCGGATGGCTCGTTGGATACTGGATTTGCCAGTCAAGGCCGTCTGACACTGGACCTGGGTGGGACCAACGATTACGCCACGGGCTTGGCGCTTCAGGGTGACCGGATTGTGATTTCGGCCTATGCCGAAGACAACAATGGCTATGCCAGCGCGGCACTGATTCGGCTGACCAGCAGTGGTCAGTTGGACACCAGCTTTGCAGGTGGCGGCAAGGTTCTGGTCAATATTTCGGGTGCTTATGACACGGCTTGGGATGTGCATGTCCTGAGCGAGTCCGGTGACAAGATCGTCATGACGGGATCGGTGAATGGCGACATGGCCCTTTACCAGTTCAATGCCGATGGCAGCCCTGATGCGACGGTCGGTGCCCAGGGCGTGTCCACGGTGGACTTCCCCTCCAATACCGACACGGCCCCTGATCTGGGCTACGCCGTGGGTGTTGTGGATGGCAATTTGGCCATCGCCGGTGCGGGGTGGAATGGCTCGGACTATGACTTTGGTTTGGCGATTCTTCAAGGCAATCACTTGCCCCAAGGTGGGGTTTCGGTGGGTGGCGTGGTCACGCAGGGGCAGTTGCTCTCGGCTGTGACCAGCAGCTTGACGGATGCTGAAGGTCTGGGCACCTTGAGTTATCAATGGCAACTCAATGGTGCAGTCATCAGTGGTGCGACGGCCAGCACCTACCGGTTGACACAAACCGATGTGGGCAAAGCCTTGTCTGTGGTGGTCAGCTATACCGATGGATTGGGTACGCTGGAGAGGGTCGTCAGTGCACCGACTGCCGCAGTTGTCAATGTGGACGATGCGGCCTCAGGCAGTTTGACCGTGACGGGCTCGGCTGTGGAGGGGGGCGGCCTGACGGCTCAACTGACGAGTGTGTCGGATCTGGATGGTGCGACCACCCTGGCTTATCGCTGGCAGCAAAAAATCAGCGATGTGTGGACGGATATTTCTGGCGCGACAGGTAGCACGCTGAATTTTCAGTCGGACCAAAGCGATGTGGGCAAGGTGCTGCGTGTGGTGGCCACCACCACCGATGCCTTGGGCGGGGTCACTCAATTTTTGGGCAATGAATACACCGTTGCCAACGTGGACGATGCGGCCGCAGGAACATTGACGGTGACCGGAACGGCCGCTGAAGGGGCGTCCCTGACAGCAAGCCTGACGAATGTGGTGGACCCTGATGGCGCAACGACCACGGTGTACCGCTGGCAGCAATTGGACAGCGGTGTCTGGTCTGTTATTCCGGGGGTCTATGGCGCTACGCTGAACATCCCCTCGGATCAGAGTTATATCGGCAAGGTCGTGCGCGCCATGGCAACAAGCTCGGATGCTTTGGGCGGCTCGACGGTGTTTTATGGCTCGCAACAGACGGTGGTCAATGTGAACGATCTGCCGACAGGCAGCGTGACGATCAGCGGCATTGCCCGACAGGGACAGACCCTGACGGCGGCCAACACCTTGGCCGATGCCGATGGCTTGGGCACGATCAGCTACACATGGAAAGCAGGCGCGACGGTGCTGGGCACGGGCAGCAGCTTGTTGCTGGGCCAGTCGCATGTGGGGCAAGTGATCACGGTGACGGCCAGCTATGTCGATGGGTTCAATGCCTCGGAAAGCAAAGTCAGTGCTGCCACGGTGGCCGTGGCGAACGTGAACGATGTGCCGACAGGCGGCGTGACGATCAGCGGTACCGCCCGACAGGGACAGACCTTGACGGCGGGCAACACCTTGGCCGATGCCGATGGCTTGGGCACGATCAGCTACACATGGAAGG